>Ga0180431_10009114_pt1 | contig 11271 bp, 8 predicted proteins | sample SS_ome_11_FD_132459 | JGI IMG/M metagenome (GOLD analysis project Ga0180431, IMG submission 132459) | Hypersaline lake sediment archaeal communities from the Salton Sea, California, USA - SS_1_MS_1 metaG | ecosystem: Environmental > Aquatic > Non-marine Saline and Alkaline > Hypersaline >...
AACCTCATTCGCGATTGCGGCCGGCTGGCACTGGTTCCTTGGATGTATCAACCCCCGGTGGAAGAAATGGCTCGACTTCGGAAGCCCGCAGCACGAGCAACGACTTTACGCGGTAAGCGTCACCGTCGACCCGAACGAAGGCGCGGATCATAACACGCTCGCCGTCCACGGATATCTTGACCTCCGGGAAACAATCAGAACGACGAAACTCATAGATCTCGGCGGCACGAGCGACACAGTACACAGGATTAATCCGGGCGACAAACCGTCACCGCAGCATTGTGTCGAGCTCATGCGTCCAAGCTCGAGTCACGATTTTCAACTCGAAGATATCATCATCACTCATAGACCGATCGTATGACGACAGCATTCACAGTAGGACGAACAAAGCAGATGGCGCTTCAGAAGGACGAGGAATGCCTGAAGGAAGTGATACGGTCCATCGAGAAGGAGCTGACAACGTTGAGGGCGGCCGTGGATGCTCATAATGTGTATGAAGGGCCTAATGGCTCAGAGCTTGAGATTCTCTACACAACAGAAGTCATTTCGATCCCGGTAGGTTCAGGAGCAGGCGGTGTTGATTCACTGCAGAGCCTTGCGCCGGCCGGATCCGCGATAATCGGCTTTGCCTCGCGCGTCATCGTCGCGCCAGGCGGCGGAGCAACGACCTTTGTTGCCGGCAGGAAGGCGGCAGGCAATCCGGACGAGTTCGCGCTCAATGTCGCATGTGTCAATCGAGGAGAGACGGCGAACGGTTACGCGGATAACGACGGGACCAGCTTCCCGATACTCAATTCAACAGCAGACGTGTTGACGATAACGACCGATGCAAACGTGACCGTTTCTCCGATGCAAGTAAGAGCCGTGTTGTGGTACTTTGGAGTTACCGCACCTACATCATAGGGGGTCTGAAATGGCTAACGAAAATCAGGTAGTTCAACCCAATCTGGGGCCTGTACGGAATCAGTTGATGCAGCTTTTTGAGGGTATTGAGGGTGTCTACGACAGACTCCGCGAAGCAGGACAGACACAAGCAGCTTTTCAGCTTCGGCAGGCAGCCGGTCAGTACGCTCGGTCCGGAACGGCTCTCGGTCTTAACGCCTTCACGCGGTCTCGCGCGTTGCAGGATCTATCCAACGAGATCACGCAAGCAGCCAGGGCGGCGGGAGCTCAGGAAGAAGCAGCAAAGCTCTCTCAGCAGCTCGCCACGATCAACCAGGTTGCGGCCGTCGACGCCAATGCTTTTAACCAGGCTATGTCCTCCGCTCAGTTCGAGCAGTCGAAGAAGTCGGAGCTATGGCGTCAGCAGTTTGCGGAGCGCGAGCTCCGCGAACAATCCCGGCAGTTCAACGTAGGCCAGGCTCAGACAATGACACGTTTCACAGAACAACTCGGGCAGCAGGAATCAGAGTTTGCGCGGAACCTCGAGCAACGGCAGTCGGAAACAGCTTTTGACCAAGCCCAATCTTTGAAGCTCTCAGGTGCCGGCGGTCAGGATACATCTCTGCGAAGTCGATTTGCAACTCGGGCATTACTGGGCTTAGGGCAAGGTTCTCTGAGGCAAGGACTGCAGCCAAGCTCGACCGCGTCAGCGGTCCAGCAGTTTACGAATCTACGAGGCAGGGCACCGACAGCCACAGAACTTACGGCCCTTGGGCAAGGCGTCGATCCAGCATTCGCAGGAAAATTCCATTACCGTGATCCGAAGACCGGGGCTCGCAGCCTCAACAACCCAATCCGTCAGACAGGGTTTAATCGAATGTAACGGAGGTTGAAATGTCCGCACGAGCAAGAAGCAAACGAGCAGAACCTATCGTCGAATCGTCCGCCGCTCGACGACGGAGGCTCGATGCGGAAGCCGAGGCCCGATGGGCAAGCGTTGCTCCGGTAGGCTACGGTGGAACGGTGAATCGACCGACACGATCCGCGTTCGGAGAGCGATACAGTAACACTACTCGATATCCCTCGAGGACCCGGCCTGGAGGGTATAAGAGTCAGGCATCCATCGGAACCGGTATTACGCAAGCTCAGGCAAGTCGAGGGGAAGGCGCAGTTTCAGGAATGAGCGGTATCACGCGAGCTCAGATGCTTCGCGACGAACTTCCGGACGTTGAGCCGATAGAGTCTCCAGAAGAGATCCGCAAGCGTCAGCAGAACGAGTTCTACGACAAGTTCCAACAGTCCATGACTCGCGGGCAGTCGTTTGACTCTCTAAAGCAATACCTGGACTTCGCCGAGGACCTCGTCCCGTTTGACGCCACTCCCGAAGTTGTGCAGTACGCCGACAAAGTTATCGAACAGTACATGCCCAAAAAGCTCAAGGAAGAGAAGCTCCGGATCGAAGAGCAAACGGCGTACCAGCAACGCAAGGCCCGCGCGAAAGAAGAGTACGAGGAAACCCTCCGCGACTTCGGCCGCGATGGAGTCTTCTACGACGACGCCACCGGACGCTACGTCTCCGCACCGCGCAAGCTGGATCCGGAGCTCGAGAAACGCCAGATCAAAGCCGATAAGGACAAGGCCGTTACCGACGAGCTCATGGCAAAGGAAGTCCCGGAAGATTGGGCGATCATCGACGCGAACCCGGATCCGACGAAGTACGAGCCGCGCATCGTACCTCGAGACCTCATCGGCAAGCCCATCACGAAGGGCGACCAGGTAATCGGCCGCTACGACGAAATCGAAATCGAGGGCTGGAAAAACCCGTACTGGATCAAAATGAACGAGGAGAAACGAAAGACCTCAGAGAGTCCGGACGACCAGGTAGTCGTTTGGACTCCGAAGGGTTACATCCAGCAGCTTTTACCGCGCAGCCAGGCTGAGCTCATCGTCAGCCAGTGGCCCGAAGCGCGGATCGAAACCCAGACTCAGCGCACACCGGGATTCTGATGGCACGTCTCATTCCAACCAAACAGAGGCTCATGGTCGACGGCCAAGAGCTAGATCTTGAAAGGGCCATCGCGCCCATGGATCCGAGTCTCACGGGCGGAGGCGAGGAGCCGCTCGAGCCGCGCGTCATGATCGGCGAGCGTAACATGCTCGACGACTTCATCTACGCGCCCGATCCGCCCGCCGACGTGCCGGACATCGCGCAGGAATACTCCTTCGGCAAAAAGCCTCCCGCCGTCGATCCAAATGAAGACCCGCTCAAAAAGAAGCAGGACGAGGCGAAGCAGGTAAAGCGTTCACTTCGCCAGCGGCTTCGATCCATTTTTCGCAGGGAGCCCGAAGAGGCACTCGGCCGACGACCTCCAGGCGGCGGCAAGCGACTCAAGGTCTACGAGAGCCCTACGAGCCTGCCGATCACACCGGAAGAGAAAGAGCAGCAGCGCAAGGAGGAAATGGAATACCGGAAGATGATGGGGTTCCGGACAGATCCCCGGCCGGCAGCCGCCAAGGGCGGGGGCATGGCGATCCCAGAGGAAGAGGCGAAGGACAACGCATGGGAGGTAATCAAAGGTTCCATCCGGTACACGTCCGCAAAGGTCCTTCACGGTCTGTCACGCGAAATCTACCCCGAGCGCCATCCGGAGCTCATAGATCCAATGGGCGAAGGTCTCGAGCTCGCCACCGAATACGGGATCGACCTCATGAAGATCCTTCGCAACAACTACAAGGATCCGACTGACTATCCGAGCCTGGTCAACGAGTGGATTGCAGCCGAGAAGCGCATCGGCCGAGAGATCCCCATGGAGGAAATCGAGAAGATCGCCGAAGCCAGCCATCGTGCCTTCTACGAGCTCATACCCGAGCGCGAGGTTCTGAATCGGAAATCGGCCGAGCTCCGCGACATAAGCCGCGAAATGGTGAAGCTCACGCCGGAGCGCACTCAGCAGCGCATGCAGGCGCAGATGGCCTACATCAGCGATCCGAAAAACTGGAGACCGGAGAACGCGGAAAACCTGGCACATTCAATCTGGATTTCAGCGCTGGCCAACAGCGGGTACATGCTTCTGGCGGCGGTTCCCTATGCGGGCATGGGAGGGATGGTGCTCGCCGAGAAGGGAGCGGCCGAAGAAACCATGGAATCCGTCGGCATCGAGGACCCTGAGATTCTCAGCCGGTACGCCGGCATCTACGGCGTCCTGTCGGGTGTCGTCGAGACGAAGGTCAACCAGTGGCTCATGGGGCCGCTTGCCCCGCTTGGTAAATCGAAGGCGGGCGCGGCGGTCAAGGGCGCCATGGGGAAGGCCAGTGTCTCCGGCGTCATTACGCTGCTAGGCAACGTCCTGGGCAAGGCGGCCGGCGAGGGCCTCGAGGAAGGCTTTCAGGGCACGATACAGGACCTCATCACGTTCACCGCTCTGGGCGAGTACTACGACAAGATCCAGCACTCGGATCCGGTCAAGGCCGAAGAGATCGGCCAGGCCATGGTGAAGCTCGCCCAAGAGGACCACATGTCGAAGCGTCTGAAGGAGTTTCTGGGCGGGGCGGCCGTCGGCCTTCTCTTCGGAGCAGCGAGTGCTCCGGCCGAGGTCCGGGCAGCGCAGGAAGTGAGGGCACGCGAGGAGATCAAGGAGAAGGCGGTCCAGAAGAAGGTCCTCAACGATTTGAACGCCGACCTTGCGAAAGAGCGGGCCAGCCTCGAAGAAGACGCAGCTACCCCCCCTGTTCCGCCGCGTACGGCCGAGGAGGAGGCTCCGGGGGTACCAGAGACCCCGGAAGCCCCGGAAGTCGCTCCTGAGCCAAAAGAGACCGTGCCTGAGCCAATTCAGACGGAAGTCGAAACGGCAGAAGAGGTCCCCGGATCCGCCCAAACCCCCTACGAGCGCGTACGCAAGCCGGAAGGCTACCGAGAATCTCTCAAAAAACGGGATATTCCGGAGGAATTCGCCGACTGGAAGGACAATCTCATTACTGAGAACGATACCAGGGAAGCAACGGAGCAGGCACACGAATTCGGCCAGAAGTACGCCGGGAACAAGCCGGCTATCGCGGAAATGCTACGGCGCGCCCGCGAGCACACATCACTCGTTCAGAGATTGGAAGCAGAAAACGACATCACATCCGCCATAGATGTTGCACAGAACTACTCTCAGTTGTGGCGTGAAGCAGCACAAGCAGCACTCGGGCTTGGAACTGAGCTCGAGGCAGGTGCTTTGCCATCGACAGTCGTTGAACTGAATGATATAATAGCGCAGCTTGAGGAGGAAATCCGTGCAGAAGCCAAAGCAGCAGAAATCGGGACGACAGAGATTGAGGGAGTTCCTAGAGCGGGAACACAAGACGCTGGACGACCTGGAGAGCAAACTGCAGGCACCGTCGAACCCACAGCCAGCACCCCGATCACAGAAGGCGTAAAGCCAGGCAAGCTACCTCCCGCAAAGAAAGCGGTCCGCAGGCGCGTCAGGGTACCCAAGGCACTTCAGGGCGATCCCATCATCGAAGCCATTGCCGATATGGGCGGTGTCAGCAGGTACCGCACGGTCGGCGATGAGCAACGTCTCGCAGGAGAATTTGCCAGGTTGCGAGGATCGAACAAAGGGTACTACGCCTCCCTGATACGTGGAGAGAATACCGAAGGCGGCGAAACGCTCGATCTCATTGCCGAACGCCTCAAGAATGATCCAAGAGTCCGAGCAGAGTCGCAAGTCGACGTCAGCAAATGGACGGAGGACGATGTTCTCACCTACCTCGAAGAGCGATTCTTGCAAGGGGCGTTACCTCCAGCTTCGCAATCTGCAACGGAGGAAGCTCCCATCCCTCCGGTTGAGGACCGACTCGAAATTATGAAGGAAGGTCGCGAAGAACCAATTCAACCTCTCGCCCTCCCGGAAGATGCTCTCGTCTGGAAGAACGGTCAGTGGCGGAAAATAAAGCAGGCCGAAGAGGGAACGACCTTTGAAGACGGGACGCCGTTCACCGTGGACACTTTCGATGAGACGGACGCGGTCTCATGGGTCGAGAAGGGCGACGGCGATGTCTACGAGCTCGCCAGTGAAGAGTTTCGTCAGCAGGAGATGAATCGGGCCGACGCAGCGCGTCAAGCCGCAGAGAAACGCTCGCGCGAGGAAGGGGCCGTGACTGATGAGCGTATTCAGGCAATGCCGTGGACTGCCAGCGCCAGGCAGGCGAACAAGAGCGCCAACTCTGTAAAAGAAGGGACCCCCGGCGCCTCAGAGGAGCTCAAACGGCGCAAGCCGATCGTTGACCGACTGCAGAAGGTGCTCGATATCCCCGTGCGCTTCGGCCGGATCCTTGGCACGAAAGCACGCGCGATCTACAAGACCAAGTCACAGGTGATCCGGTTGAAACTTGAACGGGATATTGAGACTCTCGCACATGAAGCCGGTCATCATCTGGAGCAGTTGATGAACTTCAAGAAGGTGATCGCGCAGCACTCCAACGAAGTGCAAAAGATGGCATACCCAGGCGCCGACAACTTGAACGCCGAAGGGTTCGCCGAGTTCGTCAGGCTATATGTCACGAATCGCGAAGCAGCGCAGCGAGCGGCTCCTGAGTTCTACGAGGAGTTCACGAAGCAGCTTGAGTCCTTCCCTGAAGTCTCTGCGATGCTCGACCAGACCGGCCAAGATTACAAAGACTGGCTTGACCAGCCGGCCATTGCGAAGGTCAAGTCCGTTATCAGCACCGATCCAGAAAGGAAACGCCGTATGAGCTACGCCGATCTCATGACGTGGGCTATCGACGATCTCTACCCGATCCGGAAGTTCGTCGACGAAGTCACGAAGGGCAAGGGGACCGGCAAAGTCTCTGAGGACCCGTACGTGCTCTCAAGGCTGCTCGTCGGCAATATGGGCAAGGCCGACGCATTCCTCCGGTACGGAACGCTGGATACTGAATGGAATGTGACCGGCGAACCTCTCGAGGCGATCTTGGGTCCTATCGAGAAGCGCGGAGCACTGGACGACTTCCGGGCGTTCGCCGTAGCGCTCCGGGCAGTCGAGCTCGCACAACGCGGGATATATCAGGGCATCGAAAGCAAAGTGGCCAACGAAGCGGTTGAAACACTTCTCGAAGCCAACCCTGAGTTCAAGGAGGAATTCGCGCGCGTGCGCTCGTGGCAGGACAGCGTTCTTCAATACCTGGTCGACAGCGGCGTCAAATCAGAGCGCGCAAAGCAAGCCATGGACAAGATGAACGTTGCCTACGTTCCGTTCTACAAAGCCGTCGACAAGAACCAAAAGGGCGTCGGTAAGTCGATGAAGTACGTCGACCTCTTCAGTCCCGTCAAGCGTATCGGTACATCCGAGCTCGAGATCGTAGATCCATTCGAGTCGATGATTAAGAACCTATACACCTTCATGCAGCTTGCCGAAAATAATCGGATCGCTCAGTCGATGGCGAAGCTCGCCAACCTGCCAGGCGCCGGCAAGTGGATCGAGCCAATCCCAACACGCATGGTTGCTCGTGAAGTCGACATGCAACGGATCGGCGAAGAGCTCGAAAAGCGCGGTATCGAGATCGATCCGGACGCACTCGATGAAATCATTCCCCTGTTCGAGCCGAAGTTGTTCTCGCCCGAAGAAAACATCATCTCGATACTGGCAGACGGGCAGCGCCAATACTACGAAGTAGACCCAAGCCTGTATCAGGCCGTCGAAGGACTCAACAAGGAAACGCGGAATTGGCTTACAACGATCCTTGGTGCTCCGGCCAGGGCGCTCCGCGCAGGAGCAACACTCACTCCTGAGTTCGGGGCCAGGAATCCTATCCGAGACCAGATAACCGCCTTCATTTACAGCGAGTACGGCTTCAAGCCCGGAGTCGACCTCATCCGAGGCATCGCGCACGCCATCAAAGCCGACGACACCTACTGGCAGTGGAAGATTGCCGGTGGAGAGCATGCCGCGCTCACAGGGCTGGATCGCACTTCGATCCAGAAGGATCTACAGGCACTCATCAAGAACGGAGCGCTTCAGAAGGTAACAGGTCTTATCCGCAATCCCATCGAAGCACTCCGGATGCTTAACGAGTTCGGGGAAGCAGGGACCAGGCTCGGAGAATTTGCCAAAGGGATCAAAGCTGAAGCCCGTAAGGGTGTCACCGGGCGCGAAGCCATGACGAAGGCCGCGTTCGCCAGCCGAGAGGTCTCCCAGGATTTCGCTAAGATGGGCAGCTACGTACGAGCCGTGAATCAAATCGTTCCGTTCTTCGGTGCAAAGGTAGGCGGCTACGCAAAGCTCGCGAAAGAGCTCAAGACCCATCCGGAGCGAACGATCCCACGAATCATCGGGGCAGTAACGATCCCGAGTCTGGTCTTGATGCTCTACAACCGCCGTGACAAGCGGTGGGAAGACATCCCTCAGTGGCAGAAGGATCTCTTCTGGATCGTAATGACGAAGGATCATATCTACCGGATCCCGAAACCGTTCGAGCTTGGCGTAGCGTTCGGATCCATCCCGGAACGTACCGTCGACGCTATGATCGACAAGGATCCCAGGATTGGAGAAGAGGTCCTCAAGACGCTCACGCAGATAGACGCACCGAACCCGCTCGCCGTACAGGCACTCGTTCCCCTCGCCCAAAACTGGCAGAACCGCAAATGGACCGGCGCTCCCATCGTGCCGGAATCCCTGAAGCGACTCGAGCCAGGCTACCAGGCTACAGAGTACACGTCGGAGACGGCTAAGATAATCGGACAATGGGCGAACTACCCCCCGGCCAAGATCGACAACCTCATCCGCGGTTACTTCGGCGGTCTGGGGCAGTACGGCCTCGACATTACCGACGAGACACTCAGAGCCATCGGCGTGACAGACGAAGAAAAGAGATCGCTCGTCGAGCGTGTCGCGTCAAGCGAGCCTATCGACTGGCCACTCATTCGCGCGTTCGTAGTCAGGTACCCGACCTCGAACACGGACCAAGTCAGCGACTTCTATGACACACTCACATCAGCTCGAGCCAAAAAACAGACCTACTCCTTCCTCGCCGATCGAGAAGGCGAGAAGGCCGAAGCGAAGGCCAGGGAGTACAAGGCGAAGCACATCAGCGAATTGCAATCACTCAAGCATCTCGAGGGTATCTCGAAGCAACTGTCCGACTACCGGAAGAAGATGCAGAAAATCGACTCGGACCCGACCATCCGGCCGGCTGATCGCCGTGAGCAAATGAAGGATCTCCAACAGAAGATGGTCGAGCTCGTGCGTGACGAGTCAGTCTCACCGAAGAAAGAGCTCCGCGACAGCCGCGTTGAGTACGTCAAAACCAAGCTCGGCAAACTCGACATGGACAAGGCTCTCGACTACTACACAGGGCTCTCCGACCAGGAGCGTGAGGCCACTCGCCGGACACTCAAAGACGCTTGGTACTCTTGGATCAAGGACGCTGAGAAGCCCGAAATTGCCCGCCTACAGCCTGTTTTCAAGGCGCTCACGAAAAAGTGAGATTTGTTACTTGACGAGTAACATCGCAGCAGTATATAGTGGCGCCGTGACCTAAGATACTACGCGAACGCCAATGATACTTGACTGCGACATCTACGATTACCCGTCGGTCTACGAGGCCATCGAAGCAGCGCCGAAGGGCGTCGAGTTCCCATTCTGTCTCTCGGGTTCATGGAACCTTACCCAGGACCAGCGGAATCGATTGAAGCGCGCCATGATTATGAGGACGCGCCGGAACCATTACCCGTACGATCTACACTGGATGGCCTCCTACGCAGAGAAGCAGCCGATGGTAGGCTACTGGACCCGGAAGAAGGACGAGGACATCACAACTCAACTGCACCGGACGGCAATCGACATGGCCGCCGAACATGGAATCCATAGGGAGGTAAAGATCCATGAGTAAGAAGAGGATCCGCCCGCTACCTGGACGTGCATTTGTGAAGCTCCGCAGTCGGCACAGAATCAGAGAGCAGTTGATTTGGATTCCCGAGGTCGGGTTGCGGGTGCGCGGTCTCATCGCAGAATGTATGGATCGGAAACTTTGGCGCTCAGAAAAGCCAGCCTACATCTACGAGCACGGATCGCTCGTCTTGCACAATGCCCCATGGAAAATGAACGCCCAGTTCGCAGACATGATCGGAAAAAACGTGATCCTCGATGCGGGTACGTTCACCGAGCTCAACACCGGTACCGAGATACTACACGTCGTCAGGTTCGAGCACATAGCCGCGATACTCCCCAAGGATTCAACGGTCACCGTCATGGAGTCGTTCGATCCCGAGCGTTGTCCCCGATGTCCTTCCGGAGGCGAGGCGAATATCCTCATGGACTCCGACGGCTATTGCCCACAGTGCGGACTCGACGCACTCGGGAACCCACGTCCGACTCGAACCACCCTTGCAGATGAAGAGGTTTGGGCTATGGCAACTCCGGCTGAGAAACTCATTCTGCAGCGTGTCCACAAGATCGGACCATCCCCCCGCGTTAAAGGCCGCGTCTACTTCGATATGGGGGGTGGAAAATGAGTTGCTTGACCTGTAACGGAACCGGCGTGGTTACGGCGAGGAAGTCCGGAATCGAGATATCAGTGCCATGCCAAGCCTGCAGTCCTGCCAACCCTTGCGATGGGTGCGAGTACCTCGCGGAAGGCCCTATTCAGCTTCGGAAGCGGTGCCTGCATCCCATGACCGGACTCTGCGAGACCGATCCTATCGACGAGTACGCTACAACGCTGAAGACAGCACTTCAAACGCATCAGCCGGCAATCAATATGGAAGCCGCGCTCGCCCTTGGCATTCGGCCTATCTACGAAGGCGTTCAAGCGGGAGAATTCAACTGGCCCTATGACTTCGATCCTAAATGGCTCGAAGCCTGTAGGGGCAGAACCAAGAGAAAGGGGGTGACGCCTACGGATAATCGCATCTCGACTACCACAGAAAGTTAAAAAAACCAAGAGGGGCGGCCGCCGACTCGGTCGCCCCTCGCCAGGAATTCGCCGACTGGAAGGACAATATTCGAGGCTATATCATGGCAACAAACGTTATTACAACACGAGAAGAGGTAAAACACTGGTTTCTCGAGAATAGAGAAGGATCCGTAATCTGTAGATCGGGCGCCATAGAGAGAGAGTGTTTCAGCTACCTTCGCGCAATCCAGTTCTTCAACACAGTGGAAGGAAAAGATCATGACTAACGAATCCAAACCGCAGACAATTCTCAGCCTTCTTGTCGAGAACGTGAAGCGTCTTAAGGCCGTCCGGATCCGGCCTGACGGCAACGTCGTGGTGATCGGCGGAATGAACGGGCAGGGAAAGACATCCTGTATCGACTCCATTGAGTACGGCTTCCGCGGTCGCAGTATCCCCGGTGAGCCTATCCGTCGTGGCGCAAAGAAGGCCAGGGTCATCTGCAAGACGGAGGAC
>Ga0180431_10009115_pt1 | contig 11271 bp, 3 predicted proteins | sample SS_ome_11_FD_132459 | JGI IMG/M metagenome (GOLD analysis project Ga0180431, IMG submission 132459) | Hypersaline lake sediment archaeal communities from the Salton Sea, California, USA - SS_1_MS_1 metaG | ecosystem: Environmental > Aquatic > Non-marine Saline and Alkaline > Hypersaline >...
GCTATCACGTGCTCGACACGCCCGGCAAGCCGATGATACACGTCACGCGGAACCGTCGGCCGGAACTCGTCCTGTTCGGGAACCAACAGCAGTTTCGCACGCCCTTGGCCGTCAACGCCGGCAATCAGATCATGGTTACCAGCAACGGGTCCGATGAGATTGCCGTCAGCAAGTACGCGGCCGGAGAACAGGATCAACGACGCGTGGTCTCGTCGCAAGTGGACGACGTGATCCGGGCCATCGTCGAACTTGGGGGCACCTATCCCGATGTCGTGCAGGCGTTGCAGGAAGCCAAGTCCACCGGCGTTCTGACCAGCCGTTTCGAGGTCGATGCCCTACCAGAGGTGGGTAGGTCTTATAGCCGAGCATCGGCAAAAGAACAGGAGAAGCCGGAGGATGAGAAACCCGCGGTTGCCTCGCCAGCCAGGGGCCTGTCGAGCCTTTTCACCGAGCGAGGGGGTGCTAAAGAGAAAAGCGAAGGGGATCTAGGCGATATTTCAGAGGAACCGGTCACCGATCCCCCCGATTCCGCCAAACGGCCACATCCTTTCGGCGGTATCCTTGCTAGAATGGTGGGACGCGGGGCCCAATGACAGGCGTGCGGCGTCGGAACAGGATAGTAGTTGTTCGCTCCGCGAACAAGCGTTTTCTGTCGTTGTCCGCTTCGCGAACAACGACTATGGAACCCTGAACCCTAAGTGACTCGTCCTTCCCATGCTCAAGGCGCTCGAACTGATCGGTTTCAAGAGCTTTGCCGACAAGACCCAATTTGAGTTCCCCCGCGGGATCACCGTGGTGGTCGGCCCCAACGGCTCTGGCAAGTCGAACATTGTCGACGCCGTGAAGTGGGTGCTGGGCGAACAGAGCGTCAAGAGTCTCCGCGGCAAGGAGATGGCCGACGTCATCTTCAACGGTTCGCCCTCTCGGCGTGCGTTGAATTCGGCCGAAATTACGCTCACCTTCGACAACTCGTCCAACACGCTGCCGATCGACACGCCCGAGGTCCACATAACCCGGCGCGTCTACCGTAGCGGCGAGAGTGAATACCTGATCAACCGCAACCCGGGCCGGCTACGCGACATCCGCGACCTGCTCTCCGGCACGGGAATGGGGACCCAGGCCTACAGCGTAATCGAACAGGGTAAGGTCGACGTGCTCTTGCAGTCGTCGCCTCGTGACCGCCGTTTGATTTTCGAAGAAGCCGCCGGTATCAGCCGTTTCAAAGTGAGGAAGCTAGAGGCTTTGCGGCGACTGGAACGCGTCGAACAGAACCTGCTGCGGTTGAGCGACATCGTCGACGAAGTCGAGAGCCGGCTGCGTGGCGTCCGTATGCAAGCCGGCAAGGCCAGGCGCTACAAGCAGTACACCGACCGGCTGCAGGAATTGCGAACCCAGGTCGGGTTGGTCGACTGGCGGCGTCTGAGCGACCGGCTGGCCGAATTCGACCGCCAACTGCAGGCGTTGGCCGATCAGCACGGCGCCGTCTCCGCGGAGGCCGAGGCCAGCGAAGCCAAGCTGCTGCAGATCGACCAACAAATAGCCGACGCCAACGAGGACATACGCGAGTCGGAGTCGCGAATCGCCGCCAACCGCGAGCGGATCGCCGCCTGTGAATCGACGGTTGAGCACGAGCGACGGCGAAGCCGCGATCTGCAAGACGAGATCTCCCGCTACCGGCGTCAACTGGTTGCCATGAACGCCCGGGCCGGCAATCTGCGCAGGCAAATGCGTGATACGTCCGAAGAAGTCGAAGCGGCCGAACAGCGTCATCGCCGGATCGCCCTGAAACTGGTCGAGGGCGAGCGTCAACTGACCGACGTGATCGGCGGCTTGGACCGAATCCGCGGCGAGAACGAACAGCGCCGCGCGGCCTATATGGATCGGATGCGATCGGCCGCCGCACTGGGAAACGAAAGCAGCTCGCTGGAAAGCCAGGTCACCGCCGCCAAGGCCGCGCGAGAGCGAAGCAACAGCCGCATCGCCGAACTCAACGACCAACTCGACAAGCTGACCGCCGAAATAAGGCAGCTTCGCCAAGGGCAAGCGGAGCTTGTTCGCAATGTGGCCGAAAGCGAGGCCTTGCGCGATGCCACCGAGGCCGAACTGGCCCAGTGCCAGCGGCAATACGCCGCCGAACAGGAAGAACTGGCCGAACTTCGCCGGCACCACAGCGCCGCAGCCGAGCGTGCCACCGTGCTCGAGGAGTTGCAGCGCCGTCAGGAAGGCCTCTCCGCAGGCGTTAAGGAAGTGTTGGCCCAATCGCAGAACGCCCAATCGCAGAACATTGATGGACCTTTCAGCGGCGTTTGTGGCCTTGTGGCAGACGTGCTGAACGTGAGCGTCGAGGTTGCCTCGTTGGTTGAGATCGCCCTGGGATCAACTGCGCAGCACGTCGTGGTTACCGCCCGCAGCCCGCTCCTGGAGCATCTGCAGGGTGAGCCACATCGTTTTGCGGGCCGCGTCGGGTTTGTTTGGCTGGAAGACACGGCCGCCGGGCCGCCACCGCAATTCGATCTGGAAGGGTCGGCCGGTATATTGGGCCGGGCGGATAAGTTCGTCGAGACCGAACCCCGCTTCGGCGCGCTGGCCCAACCCCTGCTCGGCGGCACCTGGATCGTCGAGAAGCTCGTCGACGCCGTGCGGCTAGCCGAGTCGGTCGGCGCTCGCGTCGATTTTGTGACCTTGGCCGGCGAATTGCTGCGTGCCGACGGAACTCTGATCGTTGGTCCACAACACGCGTCGACGGGCTTGATCTCGCGGCGCAGCCAGTTGCGAGCAATCAACTCCCAACTGGCCGAACTGGAAACCAAGATCGAGCTTGCCCGGCACAACGCCGACGCCACCCGGCAACGGGTCGATCAGAACCGACAGCAGTTCAAGGCACGTTCGGCCGAGCATCGCCAGGCCACCGCCGCCGCCGCTGAACACCGCTTCACGATCACGGCGGCTGAAGGTCGGCGCGCCGACCTCGACCAGCAGCGGGAGGTACTCCAGTCGGAACTTCGCGCCGCAGTGGCCCAGCACGAAGAGGCCTCGATCCGCCTGGACGACGCGCGAGCGAAACGCCGCCAGATCGAATCGGAGTTGGCCGAAATGGAGGCCGACCTGGAGGGACTCAACCGGCAAATCGACATTCTGGAGAGCCGGCGTCTGGTACACGGCCGGGAGACCACGCAGACTAAGGTCGAGTTGGCCAAGAGCGAGGAACGGTTGCGGAACCTCCACGCCCGCGTGCGGCAGTTCGAGGAGACTCGCCAGGAACGACACCGCGCCATCGCCGACGGCGGCGAGCAATTGGCCGGGTGCGTACGGCGGGCCGAGCAGTCGCAATGGAACATCCTCCGCAGCGAATCCGAGATTGCCGAATTGTACCTCCGCAAGGAGAGCTTTGCCGCCGAGACGGTCGAACTGATCAATCGCCGCGAGTCGCTCCGCCAGGAACGGACCGATTTGACGGCCGAAGCCGGGAAGCTTCGTAAGAAGGCCCACAAGCTCGAAGAAAAGGCCCATGCCGAGGACCTGGCCGCCAACGAGGTGCGTCACGAACGCAGCACGATGGCCGATCGGCTTCGCGAGGATTACGGCATCGAATTGGCTGAGCTGGAACACGCACCCACCGACGAAGAACAGCACCAGCGCGAAGAGGTGCAGTCGGAGATCGACGACCTGCGTCGCAAGATCAACAATCTTGGCAACGTGAACATCGAGGCCCTGGAAGAACTCGACGATCTAGAATCGCGTCATACAACGCTTTCCGACCAGTACCACGACCTGGTTGCCGCCAAGAGTTCGCTGGAAACGATCATCGAGAAGATCAACACCGACAGCCGGCGGCTGTTTTCCGAGACGCTGGACACGGTCAAGGGGCATTTCCAGAAACTCTTCCGCGACCTGTTCGGCGGCGGACACGCCGACATCATCCTTGATAGCGAGGAAGACCTCCTGGAAAGCGGCATCGAGATCGTCGCCCGACCCCCGGGCAAAGAGCCTCGCAGCATTTCCCTGCTCAGTGGTGGCGAGAAGACCCTCACTTGCGTGGCGTTGTTGTTGGCCATCTTCCGCAGCCGCCCGAGCCCCTTCTGCCTGTTGGACGAAGTCGACGCCGCGTTGGACGAGGCCAACATCGATCGCTTTACGCAAGTCTTGCAGGACTTCTTGAGTCTGACCCAATTCATCATCGTCACCCACTCGAAGAAGACGATGACCTGCGCCAACACGATCTACGGCGTGACCATGCAGGAGTCGGGCGTGTCGAAGCAGGTCTCGGTCCGCTTCGAGGACGTCAGCGAGGATGGGCAGATTCGCCAGGAGCGTATCGATGAGGCGGAGTTGGAGGCCGCGGTCGACGACGACGAGACGCAGGCGGCGTAGTGGCATCGGTTGGAAAGGGGGGTTAGTGGATGGTGGACGGTGGTTAGTGTGGGACTTGCCGTTTAGCGGGGCAGCATTGCTGCCCGTTCTTGGTGCCTGTGCTCGCTCTTGGGGCAAGAAAGGGGTCAATTCCGGCCGATCGGCGGTAGAATCGTCTCCTCCCGCAGCTTCGTCAACGACCAAATTATCGGTCTTGTCGTTACGACCTGAGAAAGATGCTAAAGTCCAACCCCACTCAAGGGCGAAGTTAATCATCGGAAGGCTCGTTTTCCGGTGGCTGCTGCTTCGGCAGGACTGACCGGGAAACGGGTTGCAGGGGGGAACCTGCCACGAAGGCGCTGCCTTCACGATCCGCCGTTTACTCTCCATGGCGGAGCTAGCTTGTTCCTTTTCCTGCACTTGCGGTTCGTCGGACAATTGTATCGGGAGTTAGTGGGATAGGTAATAGGGTGGTTGAAACGCACCTTCTCTATTTTACGGATTTTCCCTGGCTTCCGAATGGCCTGGTTGCCGATTGTATTACTACGGCGCGGATCAGAGGGAGCTGAGCCCCAGCCAACAGAAGCGAATTACTGACGGCCCCGACCCAGGTGCCTGTAAGCGTCCGGTTGGTTTGACAACCGGCTCGACGGAACGAGGAACCCGCGAGGTTCGACAGGCAAGGGGCGAAGAAATCTCGACCGGCATGCTTGCATACCGCCGAGATACAACCTAAACCAATGTGAACAATATCGGAGAGCCTGCGATGAAGGTCTTCACAACTGGTCAGGTCGCCAAGATCTGTAAGGTGGCCCCGCGCACCGTAAGCAAGTGGTTCGATTCGGGCCGGCTGAAAGGGTATCGCATCCCCGGATCTCAAGACCGACGAATTCCCCGGGAGTACCTAATCAAGTTCCTAAAAGAACATGGAATGCCGTTAGGTGACCTGGAAGATGAGGCCATGGCCAAGGTACTGATCGTTGCCCAAGATCAGGTCTTAATCGAGAACCTCAAGCGTGAACTGCCGCTGGAACGCTCGTTCAAAGTGGCGGTGGCCGCCAGTGGTTTCGATGCCGGAATCCAAGCCGAGAGTTTCCACCCGGATTGCATCATCTGCGATTTCTCGATCGGACGCACCGAAGCGTTGCAGATCTGCCAGAACTTGCGTCGCAACACCGCGTTTGCCGACGTAATTCTCATCGCGCTGTTGCCCGATGACGGCAGTTCCACAAGCTTCGACCGCTCGAGCATCAACGAGACGTTCAAGAAGCCGTTCGACGCCGCACTGCTGGCCGAGCGCTTACGGACGTTGATCGGTGCGAAAAAAGAGCTTGTGTGAGGTCCCGCCTTCGCCGAGGCCGACCTCCCGGGAATATTCAATCCATTCGCCGATTCACCCAACCCGTCGCGGACGGACCCCCGCGACGGATAATTTTTTTCTTGACCGTGTTCAATCGTTCGTAGCGCCCTGATGCATCAGGGCTATGCCTGCCGAATCCCGCCAAAGATCGCATGAATGCGGTCACTACGAACTGCGGTACTTATCGATCAAGTTCAACAGCTTCATCCGCTGCGGATGATCGGGCTCCAAGTCGAGAACCATTCGCCACTGGGCTATCGCCTTCTCGTACTGCTGTGCCTCCTCGTGGGCGTAGCCGAGTTTCAGATGCAGCGAGGCGGTCTGTGGGCTTTCGGAAACGGCCAAAGCGAGGAACTCGATGTACTTCTGCAACTTGCCGGCCTGGTTGTGTTGGTCGGCGACCTTCAGGTAGGCGTCCACCAGCGTGGCCTCGTATGCCGCGGCGTCGAGCTTGATGGCCTCGCCGAGCAACTCCAGGTAGCGGTCGTATTGCCCCGTGCCGAACGCCGCCTGGGCGTGGTAGTAATAGAAGAGGGCCTTGTCTTCGTCGGGTACCGTGGGGCCGATATCGGTGAACATCTCGTAGGCCTTCGCGTACCGCCGGGCGTTGAGGTAGATCGTCGCCCGAAGGACGTGGATGTCCGGCCGGTCTTCGATCCCGTCGGCCACCGCCTTGGCAATCTGATAGACGGCCGAAGCTTCGGGCGCGCAGCGGAACACGTCCTTCCGGCCGGGTACGGGTTCGATCAGGTACCAGCGGTCGTTGATTTCGCCCGCCGCACCCGAGGCAACCTGCCGCGCGGAAATACGCCCGAAATAGTTTCGTAGATTGAAGTACGCGGAGCCCAGCTTGTAGCGTAGCACGGGGCTGTCGAGCCCCAACCGCAACGCCGATTGATACGACCCGGCGGCCAAGGCGAAGAAGTTGCCCGACAGATAGATGTTCCCCAATGCGTAGTGATCCGAAGCACTTTGCGGGTTGAGCTTGAGCGCTTCCTCGTAGTGTTTTCGGGCCTTTTCGTGATCGTCGAGGTTATACTGTGCTTCGGCCAGCATGTGATAGGTGGGGTAGTCGTGGCGATACTTCAGCAGCGGCTCGAGCACGCGAACGACGTCCTGCCACTTCTCGGCCGCCGAGTAGATCTCGGCCAACGCCTGGCCGGCGTCGACGTGATCGGGCGATGTCTTGAGAATCCCTTCCAACTGCCCGGCCGCTTCATCGTCCTTGCCCGCGTAGCGATACGCCCGGGCCAGGTGCAGCCGGTAGCCGGTCTTGGTCTTGTCGGCGTCGACGGCCTTTGTGAGCAGTTCGATGGCCTTGGCGTACTGGCCCTTGAACAGCGCGTCGCGGCCATCGGAGAAGAGGTCCTCGGGCTCAGGCTTGGCCGGCTCTGCCTCGGTTGGCTCAGCTTCACTGGGTTCTTCTTCGGCCGCCGGGGCCTCTGCCGCTTCGGCTTCCGGCTGAGGATCCGCGCCCTCGGGCTCTGCCAGCGACGGCGCAGAACAGGCCGCCAGCATAAACCCGACCGTCAGTAGGTGGAACTTATTGTGGAGTCGCATTGTTGAGTCTCCTTGGGTTACTTTTCTGGTTTTCGTCAGGTCGTTTAACCCGAAGCCGTAGGCGAAGGCTGTTGGGTGCGTGGCACCTCCGCATAACATCCGTCGCCTTCGGCTTAGGGTTAAGCGGATACACCGTGTCCGTTATAGTCGATAGGTCTTGATCCAGTTGATCTGCTCCTTGGCCTTCGCCACCAACGGTCCTTCGGCGAAGTTGGTGATGTACTTGGTGTATGAATCCATCGCGCTGATCCATTGCCCGAGATGCTCGTGGCTTTCGGCGATGGCAAACTGGGCCGGCCCCGCCTGGGGGCTGCCAGGATAGTTCCGCAGGAAGGCGTTGTAGGCCTCGATGGCTTCGGCGTACTTGTTCTCGCGCTCGTAGTATTGGGTGATTCGCCAGCTTGCATCCTCGGCCACCTCGGTGCCGCTGAACTGGCGGACGATCTCCAGCCAGGTCTTCATGGCGGCCTGCGAGTCTTTCAAACGCTGATCGTAGATGGTGGCCATTTGCAGCAGGGCATCGTCGGCCTTGTCGGCACCGGCCACTTCCGAGGCCTTCGTGTAGGCCTCGACGGCCCTGCGCAGCGCGGCGTTGATCTTATCCTGCCGATCGGCCAGTTCGGTGGCCGTAAGCGTTTCAACTTCCTGGATCGCCTTTTGCGCGAACAGCGCCGTGTTGGCCGAATAGAACTGGCCATAATTGGCCGCCCTGCCCGCCTCTTCGACCGAGGCCTCTTCCGCCTTGCCCGCCTTCTTCAGGCCGGCTATCCGATCTGTCTTGAGCTGCTGCTGCCGGCCCCGAGTGTCCTGGGCCTTCTGATAGGCCCTCCGCTGGGCCAGATCCTTGTTGCGTTCGAGCGTCTTATCCCGCGTAACGGTAGTCAGCTTGGCGGCCTCGTCTTCGTAGCTCTTGCCGACCATGAACAGGGCGTCGTCGGCCAGCGGGCTGGCGGCGTACTTCGCCCCGACCGCCAACAGGGCCTCTCTGGCCTTGTCGGTCTCGCCAAGCGAAAGGTAGGTCGTTCCCACCGCGTACAAGGCGTCGTCGGCCAGGTGGCTGGCCGGCCAATTGTCGACCACCTTGCGGTACTCGATGATCGCCTTGACCGGGTTGCTCAGTTGGGTCTTGACGATGGCGGCGATCTGATACTGGGCGTCGAACGCCTTCCGCTGCTGCTCTTCGTCAACAAGACCCTGGTATCGGACCAGGTCCTTGAGCACCTCGATGCGGCGGTTGGCCTCGGGCAGTTTCTCGTCCTCGGGATATGCCTTGGCGTATTCCCGATAAGCGGTCGACGCCTCGCGCCAACGGCTGAGGTTGATCGTACATTCGGCAATTGCCCACTTTGCGTCCTGGACGAACTGGCCGTTCTCGAATTCGTCGACCACGCGGCGATAGGCGGCGATGGCGTCTTCCCAGGCCTCGTTCGCCTGGTGTACTTGTCCGACCATGGCCAGGGCCTGCCCTGCCTGTGCGTGTCGCGGAAAACTGTCGACGAACGTCTCCAGGACGTGCAGTGCCTCGACCCAGCGTTTCTCGGTCTTCAGTTCGGAACCGATCTGGAAGATGGCGTTCTGTTGGTCCTGGTCGCTGCCGCCGCGGGCGAAGTTCAACTCCTGGTAGGCCTCGGCGGCCTTCAGCGGACGTCCCAGTTTCTGTTGGTACGTCTGCGCGATCTTCAACGCGGCCTGCTGCGACAACCCGTGCATCGGGTCGTATAGCATCAACTCGTTCCACACCAAGATCGCTTCCTCATCGAACGCCCGGCCCTCCAACTCGGTCGAGACGTTCCACAGCATCTGCGGTATCGTGCCGATCTTGGGGTGCTTGGGGTATTTCCGTGCCACTTGCGTCAGTTCCTTGGCAGTGCGGACGAACTGTCCTCGGGCAAGCGTGGGGCTGAAGGCGCCGATTACCCTCGCCTGTTTGAGGAAACTCTCGGCGATGTCCCACTGCGCGTCTTGCTGATAGCTGCGCTGTCGGGGGAAAGCGACCACGATATTGGCAAGTTCCGTCCGGGCGGCGTCGAATCGCTTCGACACCTCGTCGAGCCGCTCGCGCCGAGTCACTTGGCCGGGGATCGGCTTCGAGGCCCAAGCGAGCCGGTCGCGGGCAATTTCCAGCCGTAGCTTCGGTAACTCGCGGTCGGTCGGATTGTCTTCGAGAAACTGCACGGCCAACATGGCGGAGCGCTCCCACTCGCCCAGGGTCCGCCAATGTCCAACCATCACCAGTATTTCAGCCCGGGCGTGTAGCGCCGTCGGCGTATGCGGATACTCTTTGCGGATCGCCTGAAACACTTCGTATGCGGCCGTAAGTGCCTTTTCTTGACGCAGCAACTCCGCCTCGGAAAGCACGGGCACGGCGATTGCCTGCTGAGCAGGCTGTTGCTCGCCCTGCTGAGCGATCTGCTGCACTTGCAGATTTTGTTGCTCGGTCTGGTTGGCCATGGCGGACTGTTGCACCGGGGCGTTGAACACTATTCTCTCGCGAAGCCGGGCAACCTGTGCCGCTCGATTCGATTCCTGGCGGCGAATCATCGCCAGCAACTGCGTGTCGCGATGGGGTGTCGTCGGAGAGGGCTGCCGCGCGGGCGCTTCGGCCGCGCTTGCCGCCACCGACCTGCTGCCGCCTGCCACTTGGCCTGCCGCATCAGCAGGGCGGGAATCCGGAGCATCGGCGTCGCGACCGCTAACACTCAGTTCAGCGCTGGCTAGGTAGTCCAGCGTCGCCAGCATCTCCGGCCCAACCGGTTCCCCCGATCCACGCAGGCCCTCACCGGTCAGCGCCGCAAGGACCTCCCGGGCGTGATCGGGCATGACGTGGCCCAGTCGGCACAGGCCGCGCGCGAATTTCAGCCGCTCGGGACGGCGGATCTCCAACTCCGATTCCAGCAAACCGGCATATACACCGTCGGCAACGTCCCAGGCGTCGACCTTGGCGTACTCGTGGGCAATCGCCATGATCTTGCCGATCGCCCCATTCACGGCCGGGTTGTCGGGGTACGTCTTGATGAAACCGTAGTAGGCCGCGATCGCCGCGGTGAATTCCTCGCTAAGTTCTCCCGGAGCAGGATCGTCGCTCGAACGGTCGGCCATGGCTTTCGTCAGGGCCTTTCGCGCCAGGGCGTCCAAAGCACCAGCCACGGCGAACGACGCCCGCTGCGGCGTGTTCAACTCGCCGGGCTTCGGCTGCGAAAGGACCTTGATGCCGGCCGAGAACTTCTCGATGTCTTCGTACACTTCGGTCGCCAGCAAGCGGGCCTCGTGTTGCTCGAAGAGTTGCCCGATCGCAAATACCCGTTCGACCGCTTGCACCGCCAACGGGCTCGCCGGCCGATCGACGATGAACTGTTTCCATCCGGATATCGTTGCCTGGAACTCCGGCGTGAGCACGATTCGCTCCGACGCACCGTATTGGTCGAGGAATCGCGACAACTCACGCCGTGCGTGCTCGTCTTTCAACTGCACAAGCTGGAAGGCCGCGTACTCGTCGGCCGCCTCGACAGCCGCATCCGCCTTGACCCGGATCGCCGCCTCGGCAATTTCGTAGTACTCCAGCGACTTGTAGTGCGCAACGATCCGGTCCCAATGGCCGCGAACTCCCTGTAGCTCGACGCTCTGCGGGCCGAGTCCGGTCTGCAACTGGTAGAGCCGCGCCAGCGCAGCGGCCAGCGTGGGATCGAGTTCCCGTGGGACGGTCAGCCCAGCCGCGGTCAGCCGTGCGTGCTCGCGGGTGACTCGTTGCACCCAGAGCCCGACCACGGCGAGTTCCGCCTCTCGCTGCTCGGCCGCCGGCAAGACCTTCGAGAGTGACTGGTACATTCCTTCAGCCAGTGCCCAATGGTCGTGGTCGATCCACGGCTTGACATGCTCGCCGAGAAGCTCCAGTGCACCCGGTGCGCGTTGGCTCTCTCGCGTGACGTGCTCGGTCAGCACCTGAAGAAGCTCTTTCTGCGAGTCGGACAACCCCGCGTTGTTCTCGGCATTGCCCGACTTCA
>Ga0180431_10009116_pt1 | contig 11269 bp, 9 predicted proteins | sample SS_ome_11_FD_132459 | JGI IMG/M metagenome (GOLD analysis project Ga0180431, IMG submission 132459) | Hypersaline lake sediment archaeal communities from the Salton Sea, California, USA - SS_1_MS_1 metaG | ecosystem: Environmental > Aquatic > Non-marine Saline and Alkaline > Hypersaline >...
CGCCGGATGCGAGCAGAGCCGCAAGAAGAGCCCCGATCACGAACCGACGGCGAAGATGATCGTTCATGTCCGCCTCCTTTTCTCCATGATACGCCGTCCGGCGCGGTTCTTTCACCCCGTGTTCGCACTCGGCGTCCCTTCACACCGCACAACGGGCATGAATCTGGGACATTGAAGCCCGCCGCCGCCTGTGCCATGCTGGATGCGTCAGACCCCCGGCAGCGGGGGTTCGCATCGCTTTCTTCCCGAGGTAGGACCATGCGCGCATCACCACTTCCCGCCCGACTCTTCGGCCCCCGGCGCCTGCCCTGCGCCCTGTTCGTGCTCGCCGCCGCGACCCTCGCCTCCCCCGCTGTGGGCCAGAGCGGCGCTGTCATCGATACCGTCCGCTCCTTCGTGGCCCGCGAGACAGCCCGACAGCATCTGCCGGGGCTTTCGATCGCGGTCGTCATGAACGACCAGCTGGTCTGGTCCGAGGGCTTCGGCTTCGCCGATCTGGAGTCGGGAACCCGGGCGACCGGTTCGACGATCTACCGTATCGGCAGCGTGAGCAAACCGGTCGTGGGTACCGCCCTGATGCAGCTGGTCGAACGCGGGCTGGTTGATCTAGACGCCGAGATCCAGACCTACGTGCCCGAGTTCGCACGCAAACAATGGCCGATCACCGTCCGCCATCTGCTCACCCACACCTCCGGTATCCGGCACTACCGGGGTGATGAATTCCTGAGTCTGATCCACTACGACGATCTTGTCGCCCCGCTGGCGATCTTCGCCGCCGACACCCTGCTCTTCGAGCCGGGCACGCGCTACAGCTACTCGACCTACGCCTTCAATCTGGTGGCCAATATCGTCGAGAACGTGAGCGGCGAGCCGATCGAGGAGTACATGCGGCGGCACGTCTACGAACCGGCCTGGATGAACTCGACCGGTCTGGAGGACTGGAGCACGATCCAGTCCGGTCGGGCCCGATGGTACGAAAGCCGCGACGGGCAATGGATCAACGCTCCCTATGTCGACCTGAGCAACAAGTACGCCGGGGGCGGGATCACCTCGACGGTGGAGGATCTCTGCCGGTTGCATATCGCCTACGCCCGCGGCCGGCTGCTCGAGCCCGACACCATCGAACGCATGTACGAACCGCAGGCCCTGAACGACGGCACACCCCACGGCTACGGCCTGGCCTGGCGGGTGAACTCGGCCCTTCTGCCCGATTCCACGCGGGTTCGCCAGGTCCACCATTCGGGCGGCAGCGTGGGCGCCAACACCCTCTTTGTCCGCTATCCCGATCACGGCTTCGCGGTAGCGGTCATCGCCAACCACCGGGGCAATCTGGGCCGGATCGTCACCGGTGTGACCCGCCTCTTCCACGCTGCTGGAGCCTTCGGGAGGCAGCCATGAAACAAACCGCCTTTGCGTTTCTGTCGCTGCTCGTCGTCGCGGCCTGTTCCGGATCCGACCTGGAGCGCATCGAGGCCGCCGAGCTGGAAGCCGTCACCGAGGTCGAGGCCATCCTTCAGGCCCAGAGCGAGGACTGGAGCCGGGGAGACATCGTCTCCTTTACCAGCGCGTATGCCGAGGACTGCCTCTATCTCTCTCCGACGGGTATCGTCGAGGGACGGGAAGCCCTGACGGCCAGGTATCGGGAACGATATCCCGGCCGCGAAGGCATGGGCACCCTCCGGCTCGAGATCATCGAGATGCGCCCGGCCTACCTGGAGAACCGCCCGTTTCTCGGGTTCCTGCAGGCACGTGACATCGGCGGTATGAGCGTGGCGGCGCGCTGGCATCTGAACTGGCCCGACCGCGAATCCGCCTCGGGCCTGACGCTCATCGTCCTGCGGCGCACTACGGGCGGCTGGCGGATCGTCCAGGACGCCTCGATGTAGATGGAAAAATCGCCGTCGGTGTACTCCGACAGGCCCCTATAAAATCCAACGCAGGCGGACGAGACCGGTCAGACGGGAGGTCGGAGAACGAATGAGGCCATAGACCGTTTCCCCGCCGACCTCCCGGATACTGTCCTCGATCAGGTAATCCGCCCGCCCGCCGCCGATCCAACGCAGATCGATATCGAGCAGTATCCGCTTGCGGGCTCCGGTCAGCTCGCCCCGACGCGGATCGGGTTGGGCTTCCCGCGCGTCCCGGACGAGGACCGTCACGCCGACTCCCACGCCACCGCTCACGGCCGTATCGGTATGCAGGATCGATCGGATCCCGGGGTAGTTCTCAGCCAGGGCGGCACCCTCCACGTTCGAGTCTGTCCGCAGGGAACTGATGCCCGCCAGAGCCTCGACGAAGGGCGTCAGGCGCGCCGGCGCAAACGACCAGCGGGCGAATACGTGCGCCTCCATGATCGTGTTCCAGACGGTACGGGGAACCACGTACTCGGGTTGGGAGGGGGTGAGAGGATCGCGTCGCCGGTCGTGACCGTAGACGAGAAAGGCGATCTCACCGCCCAGAAGCAGGGCCCGGCCCCCGGGGCGCAGACCCGCCCCGAGCGAAACGCCCGGACAGCCGGTACGAACCCGGTCGGCGAAGGATCCCAGAGGCAGGGCCATGACGGGACCGACCGACGTCTCGAACCGGGTCTGGGCCTCGAGAAATGACGGGGCGAGGGTCAGAAGGCAGCCGCACCCGAGCAGCACTGCAACAAGCAGGGTGCTGCGGACGCCCGCCTTCCGCTCCCCGGCCGAACCTCGCGCCGCACCGAATTCAGAAAACGAATCGCACACCGATATGCGGTCGCAGGATATCGGTGGCCGAACGGTCGATGTCGTAGACGACCTGGCCGCCGACGTAGTTGATCGAGCCCTTCTTCAGGTACTCGGCCTCGTTGCCGAGTATGTATCGCAGGCCCAGATCGAGCTGGATGCCTATCCAGCCCGAAGATCCGCTGTCGAGGTCGACTTCGCCGTTCCAGAGATCGATGGCGAGTCCGACTCCGTACCCGCGGGCCGAGGTGATATCGCCCAGGTTGGTGTCGCGGGCGATCGGTTCATCGTCGTCGGAAAAGTAGATGCTGCGGATCTTGGTCTCGGTGAAGAAGTACTTGAAGCCGATCAGGGCGTCGAGATAGGGCCGGATCCTGCCCGCCGGAGGCTGCAGGCGCACGAAGAGGTTGCCGAGCAGGATGTTGTTGGTGGTAATGACCCGTACCGTGACTTCCTGGATCGTCAGGCTGAAAGACTCCCGCCGGGAGTCGCGCCCGTAGGTCAGAAACCCCAGTTCGGCCCCTACCAGGATCGGCGAGCGGGGCAGCTGCACCCCGATTGTGAAGTCGAGCCCGAGGCCGATGTTCGAGACATGATCGCCGAACTCTCCCTGGGGGAAGCCGAGCAGGAAAGCGACCGAGGCTTCGGGCTGGAGCTGGGCCTCGACCCGTCCGGCGGGAAGCAGCCCCAGTACCAGGGCGATGAGCAGGGTAAGGGTCGCGATCGGACGGTGCGGACGTGAAGGCATCATGGTTCGTCTCCCCGCCCCTCTCTGGTCTGTACCTGATAGCGCTCGTCGGTTCGACAGCATGATAGCAGATTACCGTGACTCCTGTCTTCGATACGCATCAGGCCGGCCACGGTTTCACTCCCCGATGAGTTCGAGCAGAAACCGCCCGACCTCGGCATTGCTCCTGATGCCGGTGAAGCGTTCGGCGCCGGGGCCGATCGCAAACAGGGGGACCAGTTCGGCGGTGTGGCTGCCGGTGGTGTAATCGAGTCTGATTCCCTCGCCCGGAGCGCCTTCAACCGCCAGACCGCCGGTTTCGTGGTCGGCGGTCACGACGATCAGGGTACGGGGCCGGGTGGCGAAATACTCCAGAGCGGCTCCGATTGCAGCGTCAAAATCGAGCACCTCGGCAAGAACGTCTTCCAGGGGAGCGTTCTCGTGCCCGCGCCAGTCGGGCTGGGAACCCTCGACCATGAGGAAAAAACCCTCGGGATCGCGGTCGAGAATGCGCAGGGCGGCCCGGGTCATCTCGGGCAGTCCCGGCTCCCGCTCGGCGAAGGCGGGCAGGTGACCGTCGGCAAACAGACCGACCAGACGGTTGACTCTTTCCAGGTCGAGAGCCCGGAACTCCCCGGCGCTCAGGACACAGGTGGCCCGACTCTGCATCTGTTCGAGCAGGGTCGGAGCGCCGGGATCCGGGGCGCGGTCGAAACGCCGCCGCCCGCCCCCGAGAAGCACCTCGATCTCGTGGGCGGCAATCTGCTCGGCGATCTCGTTCTCGGCACTGCGTCGCTCGACATGAGCCGCGAAGGCCGCCGGGGTGGCATGGGTCAGAGAGCAGGTCACCACCAGGCCGGTGGCCAGGCCCCGCGTCTCGGCCCTCTCGAGCACGGTCGGCAGTACCCGGCCTTCGCGATCCACTCCGATGGCGCCGTTGCAGGTTCCTGCTCCGGTCGCATAGGCGGTTGCCGAAGCGGCTGAATCGGTCACGATCTCGGGATCGGCACGGGTATCGACGAGCCCGACGACCGGAAAGGCGGAGACCGCCAGGGTATCGTTCGAGATCAGGGCCGCTGACCAGTAGCCGGTTCCGACGCCGTCGCCGATGAAGAGAATGATGCGTTGCGGCCGGACCGCAGCGCCCGGGGCGAGACAGCCTGCGGCGAGGAGCAGCAGGGCCAGGAGCGGCAGTACACACCGCCTGCGGGTAGGTGCCATGGGTGAGTCCTTTTACTGCAGGGCTCCGAGCCTCCAGCCCAGAGCCAGAAGGTGACCGGTACCGAGCAGACCGCCCGGGCGGTAGAGATAAGATATGCGCCAGTCCCCCTGTTGCCAGGCCACACCGGCTGTGACACCCCACTGCGAAAGAGTCCCGTTGGAGAGGACACCGCCGGCATCCCCCCCACCCAGACCCAGGCGGAGAGCGATCGCATCCAGCGGCCGCCACTCAGCGCCGGCACTCCACCCCGTACGGCGGTCGCCGAAGCGGTACAGACCTTCGCCCGAAAACTCGAATCTGCCGATCCCGGGTCGCAGCGCACCACCCACCCGCACCCGGGCCGGCAGGCGGGTTCCCCCTTTCCCGCCGTAGGGACTGAAAGCCACCCCCGCACCCGAGAGCGCGGCCCGCAGTTCCGTTTTCTCGAACCTCTGCCGGAGGGCTACCGCGGCCGACAGGCCGGTGGCGGTGGCGTCGTCGATGGCTCCGAGCGAGAGCGTCGTGCCGACACCGATGAGGGTGCCTTCATCGGCCAGCACGACCGTGCCGAACGAAAGATTGACATCGGCGGGAGAGAAGGTGCCTCCGAAGACCCCCAACCGGTCATCGAGATCGGTCCGGTACTGTTCGGCGTAGGTCATGGTCGCCACGGCGATCGCCACTGGACGACCCAGCAGAGTCAGGCGCGTTGCGGCCGCGGCCCAGGACAGATCGAGCACGCTCGACCCTCCCGCGGCTTCGACTCCCGGGGTCCGGCCGGCAGCCGCGGTCGGATCGATCCCCACAGCGAGCAGATCCCCCGCCAGAGCCTGTCCTCCGAGGGCCCCGCCGCGGGACACAGGCATGAGATCGGCCAGGGGAAAGGAATTCTGCGCCCGCACCCCGCCGATCGGCAGGAGCAGGAGGAAGACCAACAGGAGCCCGGGGTATCCAGCTCGTGGAACCGGGCGGGCGGCGGCACAGACGTGTGAATCGTTTTTCATGATCACAATCCGTACTGCTTGATCTTGTACCTGAGCGCCCGGGTACTCAAGCCGAGCAGTTCGGCCGCCCGGGTCCGGTTGCCGTCGGTCTTCTCCAGGGTACGCTGCAGAATCCGTTTCTCGGTCCGTTCGAGGTGTTCTTTCAGGGTCAGTTCGGTACCCGGAGCGATCTCCTCATCCGCAGCGGTCTCGGCCTCGACGATATTCAGATCCCGTTCGGTGATGGTCTGCCCTTCGGCCACGACCATGGCGTTTTCCAGGGTGTTCTCGAGTTCACGCACGTTCCCCGGCCACTCGTATTCCAGCAGGGCATCGAGGGCTCCCTGGGTGATACTGGTGGGCGGGTCGGGCCGGTCGCGGGCGAAACTCTCAATGAAATGATTCACCAGAGCCGGAATATCTTCCCGCCGCTGACGCAGCGGGGGGATGTCGATCGACACGACATTCAGACGGTAATACAGATCTTCCCGGAACTCGCCGCGATTGACCATCTTTTTCAGGTCCTGGTTGGTCGCCGCCACGACCCGGACGTCGACCTCGATAGTCCGGTTCCCCCCGACGCGCTGGAAGGAACGTTCCTGCAGCACCCGCAGCAGCTTGCCCTGCAGGTCGGGGGTGAGCAGGCTGATCTCGTCGAGAAAAATCGTTCCTCCTTCGGCTGTCTCGAACTTGCCCTTCTGTGTGCGGTAGGCGCCGGTGAAGGCGCCTTTCTCGTGCCCGAAAAGCTCCGACTCGATCAGAGTCGGCGGGATCGAGGCACAATTGACCTCCACCATCGGTGCCCGGCTGCGCCTTGAATTGTAGTGCACCGCCCGGGCGATGAGTTCTTTCCCCGTACCCGATTCCCCGGCGATCAGGACCGTCGCCTGCGAGGGAGCCACCTTGCGGATCGTCTTGAAGATCGTCTGCATGGCATCGGAGACCGCCACGATGTTCTCGAAGGTGTAGCGCTCGGTGACGATACCGCGCAGTTCGAGATTCTCGAGCAGCAGGGCCCGTTCCCGCAGGGCGCGATCGATCACAACCAGGAGTTCCTCGATATCCACCGGTTTGGTGAGATAGTCGTAAACCCCACCCTTCATGGCCTCCACGGCCGTATCGACCGTGCCGAAGGCTGTCATGACGATCACCTGCACCTCGGGAAAGGTCGATATCACTTTCCGGCTCAACTCGAGGCCGCTCAGACCGGGCATTTTCAGATCGGTCAGCAGCAGTTCGACGTCGCCCCGGGCGACTATCAGCTCGAGAGCTGTCTCGCCGTTCTCGGCGGTCAGCACCTCATGCTCCTCGCGCTCGAGAATGGTCTGCAGCCCCTGCAGGGTGTTCAGATCGTCCTCTGCGATCAGGATCCTGGCCATACGTTCCCTTCCTCACCGTTCCGCTCGTTCCCCGACGGTGGTTCGGGCGACCGCCGCGGCAGGATGATCGAGACCGTGGTGCCTTCCCCGGGGGGCGATTCGATGCTGATCTGACCACCATGCTCGAAGATGATGCGATGGGCCACCGAGAGACCGAGACCCGAGCCCTCATCACGGGTGGTATAGTAATAATCGAAGACGTGGGGCAAAACCTCAGGTGCGATCCCTTCCCCGTTGTCGGTCATGGTGATCGCGACCTCCCGCTCTGCCGGTCCGACGGCGGCGGTCTCGATCCGCAACGTGCCCCCCTCCGGCATCGCCTGCAAAGCGTTGAGAATGATATTGAGCAAGGCCTGGGTCAGACGGTTCCGATCGGCTTCGATTTTCGGCAATCCGGCGACCAGGTCGGCCACGACCATGATTCCCTGACGGGAAGCGGTCTCTGTCTGCAGTTTGACGATATCGGTGATCAGGGTATTGACGTCGACCGGTTCCGGATTCAGAGCCGGGGGCCGGGAGATGGTCTGGAACTCCCGCACAAGGTTCTCGAGCCGCTGGATCTCACTCGAGATGATATCGAGATAGACCGAATCCTCCTCCCCCAGCCGCTCGCGTAACAGGTGGAGATTGATCTGCATGGCATTGAGCGGATTGCGGATCTCGTGGGCCACCACCGAAGAGAACTTGGCCAGGGTGTCGAGATGCTCGCCCTGGCGCAGACGCTGCTGGATACGGGAGATCTGTTCCACCATGACGTTGAATTCGCTGGCCAGGGTGCCGAGTTCGTCGTGCCCGGCGACCGGAATCTTGTACTGCAGGTCGCCCTGACTGAGCCGGTTGGTACCCTCCACCAGCGCCCCGATCGGCAGGATGAGGCGGCGCGTATAGACCAGGGTGGAAATGAGAGCCAGGGCGATCCCGACCAGAATGATGACCATGACCTGCCAGCTCATGGTATCGGCGATCTGCCCTACTTCGGCTTCCGGTCTGTGAATCACAAGCGCCCACTGCAGATCGCCCATCATGACCGGAGCGAAGGCGGCCACCATCTCCTCGCCCTCCTGGCCGCTGCGGTCGATCACCTCGCTGACCACTCCCGGATCCCGGCGTCCCGGTACCAGAGCCGTCTGTACCGACTGCAGGGCCATGTAACTGATCCCCTGGTAGACCAGAGCCCGGTTGGTATGGGCGATTACCCGCCCCTCAGCGTCGGTCAGGAAGGACTGGGAATTGTCGCCCACCTGGATATCGGCCACCAGACGCCAGACCACGTCGGCATCCACCTCGGCGATCAGCGCTCCGACGATATCTTCGAAGGGAGAACGTATCGGGGTCGCCATGTAGAGGGCGGGAACATCCAGCTCCTCGGGGGGATAGACCGGCACCATCGCCAGATCGATGCCGCTCAGGGCGTCGGTCACCGCCTCCCGGGCCGCGGCGGGGAGCCGCTCCTGCGGGGGGAGCCGGCGGGCCGCGAAATCGGTCGCCGCAATCAGGGAATCGGCGCTCCCGAGAACGAAGAGATGGCCGAAGACATCGAGGGCGTCGTTGCCCTTGGCCACGCTCAGGTACCGGTCGGTATCTCGGGTCGACAACCGGCCGCTCTCTTCGTCGAGAGCGGCCTGTTCCAGACCGATCGCAAGGATCTTCAGCTGCCGCTCCACATCGACGAAATAACGCTCGATCTGCCCCTTGACCTGGGTCACGATCTCTTCGCCGTCCTCGCGCAGGGTGTTCCTGATGGCCTCCTGGGAGATCCTCACCAGGAGCAGACCGAGCACCACGATCGGCAGGGTCACCAGCACCAGGTGATGAAAGAAGAGCCGCTGAAAAAGCCCCCCCACCAGGGGCAGGCGCTGCACCAGCCGCGGCCGCAGGGAGTTCCTCATCCTAGCGCCACCTCCACTCCGCCATCGGCTGCATCAGCGAGAAGCTCGGCCCCAGGGTTTCCTGCTCGACCAGCGCATTGTTGAAAAAATAGTAGACGTTGGCCTGGTAGAAGAGGGGCAGCAGGGGCATTTCCTCGTACAGGATCCGGAAAGCGTTCTCGAGCGAGGCTTCCCAGTCATCGCCGCGTCGCCACAGGGCCCTCAACAGAGCCGCATCCAGAGCCTGATTGGTATAGCGGGTCAGGTTCAGCCCGGTAGCGACATACTCTGAGGCGTAGAGCCGGTAGAGGACATCGGGGGTGGGGGGCAGGGTCATCGCGAACAGAGCCAGCTCGTAGGTTCCGGCGCGCAGACGCGCCTCGATCTCGCGCGGTGCCAGGGGGATCACATCGATGAGGAACTGATAGTTCTCCAGGTCGTTCTTGATCCGGCGGGCCATCGTTTCGTAGTGCTCGATGTGATCGGGATAGATTAGCTCGAGACTGAAGCGGCTGTCGTCGGCGGCGCGGGGATAGCCGGTCCGGGTCAAGTTCAGATCGCTCTCCCGCAGGTGACGCAGGACGAAGGAGCGGGGCTGGTGCCGCCGGGTGGGAGTGGGCAGGTAGTCTCCCAGGACGCTCTTGGGATGGATGGGGATATCGGTGATGACGCTGTGCGCGAACGGTTCGTCGCGGAATTCGGAATGCTCGCGATGGATGATGTTCCCGAAGACCCGGCGCATGACCGGATCGTCGAGGGGCGCAATGGTATTGTTCAGGGCCAGGTAAAAGAAGTGATCGGGTTGAGCGTAGAACCGCACGTTGGAGCGGCGCAACAGCTCGGGGCTGTTCTTGACCTCTTCATTGAGCCGCTGGATGGCCTTCCAGGTCGGCATCCGGGCGAACTGGATCTCACCGGTCATGAAGGCCCGGATCAGCGCCGAATCATCGCCATAGAAGTGCACCACGATATTGCGGATGCGGGGCGAGCCGTCGAAGTAATCGGGGAAAGCGGTCAGAAGGACCCGATCCGGGCGATTCGCGATCTGATAGCCCCCGAGGCCGATCGGGACGTCGACGATCCGGTCGAGGGCGGCGATCATGTCCCCGGCCGTAAGCAGTGTGTCGGTCAGCTCGGTCGGCAGGATCGGCGCGGCGGCAAGGCGGTAGCCCTGCTCGAGCATACCCGGTGGCATCCAGAGGATGAAGGTCTCCGGGCTCGGGCTCTCGGTGGAATCGATATAGGCAAAGGCGGGATCGATCGCCGGGTATCCGAGCCGGGCCAGTCCCCGGTAGATCGCGAAGGTAGCCTCCAGGTTCCGGGCAGTCAGGGTCTCGCCGTTCTGGAACCGGATGCCGGACTGGATGGTGAAGGTGATTCCTCCTCCCCCCCCCGTTTCTTCATCCGGAACATACTCCGAGACCAGCCGGGGTGCAGGGTACTGAAGGGTGCTTCCTTCCGGTTCGCGGCTCCGGCCGTTGGCGATCCGGCTCAGCAGACCGGGGCCGTAGACTTGAGCCATGACCCAGCGTTCGACCTCGTCGGAGAGCAGAGACGGCGGCAGGGGGCGTAGACCGCCCGGGTGAATGACGCCGACATGCAAGGTATCGGCCCGCCCCTGCAGGACTCCCGACCCGGCCTCGGCCGCCGCCGGGATCCGGGGACCGGCAATCCCCGCCCCGTCCGTCGCCAGAGCGAACCGCCCGGCTTCAGGGTTGGGGGAACCACCCGACAGCCACACGCCGACAAGCAGCCCCCCCAACAGAAGGGCGGTCCGGCCGCGGGGCGGTTGGCCGGCGCGGAGCAGCGATCGCGGCGACATCGTGGGCATCAGCGGGCGGTGCCCTTTCCTTTCCCGGAACCGCGGTTTCCGGCCCGGGTCCAGGCACGGGTGGCAAACTGTTCGGCGCACAGCCGCTCGGCTGAGTCGCGTTCGGTGCGGTTCAGAACCCCGGGTTCGAACTCGATACCCAGGGCCCGGGCGAATCCCTCGGTCAGGGGGCCGACCAGATCGTCGGGCGCGAGCGGACGCCCCAGGAGAGAAGAGCAGTCTATCGTAGCCCGGCGTAGTTTCTCAATCTCGCTCTCGTGATCGGCGCCGCAGAGGTAGCGGGGCAGATTGAGGTGTTCGGGGCCGAGCAGAATCGAGCCGTGCTGCATGAACCAGCCCCGGGCGCGGCACTGGGCACTGCCGACCAGCTTGCGGCCCCGGGCGGTGATCTCGTACCGTCCGGCGGCCGAGAAGCAGGGGTGGCGGGTCGCCAGCACCCCGTTCGAACGGCTGTGGGCCACCGCGCCTCCCGCCGGGCGGGCCGGTCGAAGGCGTTGAAGTTCGGCTTCGACTCCGGCCCGGCGCAGACCCGCAACGAGACCTTCGGCCAGCCAGGCGTAGGCCGCCGC
>Ga0180431_10009119_pt1 | contig 11264 bp, 18 predicted proteins | sample SS_ome_11_FD_132459 | JGI IMG/M metagenome (GOLD analysis project Ga0180431, IMG submission 132459) | Hypersaline lake sediment archaeal communities from the Salton Sea, California, USA - SS_1_MS_1 metaG | ecosystem: Environmental > Aquatic > Non-marine Saline and Alkaline > Hypersaline >...
AGTATGGTCGTGACATTCGACCCCAGGAAACGCTATCGCAGCTTTTTATGGTCCCGGAACCGAATCACTGTGCCGGTATATACCGGATCTGAGTCTATCATTAGCACACCGCCGACCGGAACGATGGCGCCTGTCTCGGTTCGCTGACCGAAGTTGATAATGGCTTCGCCGCCCAGCTCCCGGGCCTTCGTCTTCATGGCTTCCAGTGCCTTATCGAGCGATTGGAGCTTGTTCGATAGCCTGAAGCTCAGAACCGCTATCTCATCGAAAGGCTCATCGGGGAGCGTGTCCCTGTAGATCCTGATCGGATAGTTCTGGTGGTGCGGTGGATATGTCTGATCTGAAAGGTAAACATCATGAATCCGGGCGGCACAGCTGGTGATAAGCAACGCGAGAAACGGAACGATGAGGCGCCTCATAGAGATTTCTCCCGTTTTTGTGGTGGTATGCAGCCCGATACGTATAGAGGGCAGCGATGATTATAGCAGGGGAGAAGCGGCGGTCAAGATCGCGGTCCGTTCCCGGCCTGGCCGGCGGATCGACAACAGCAGGGATGAGGGCGAGCCGATTCCTTGGTATGATAATGGAGTGGGAATATCACTATCGGCCGGCCGAGAGGGGCGAAATGGATGATGTAAGCCCGAACGAGAATGGTTGCTATGATCGATATCCACCAAAGAAGAAGTCCGGTTTCCTGATGGCAATGGTGAAGACAATACTGTGGGGGGATGTTCTCTACAACGCACTGCAACAGGCCATGAAAGAACCCGCGTTCCTTGAAGCGCTCAGCGCAGAAGACCCCCAAGAAGAAGATCACGAGACGATTGATCCGCGCTTCGTCTTTTGGTCGTTGTGGATGAATCAGGTCTACATAGCCCTATCGGGTTTTGATGAGCGCGGAATCAATATTCCCGGACTCGGACTCTCAGAAAAGGACAGGAAGATACTGAAGGGGTATCGAGACGTGAATAAGCATGTTCGCTCTCGACTCGACGATAAAGACTTTACGGCAATATGGGAAGACACGGAGCTACCAGTCAGGGTGAAGCACGCCTCCCTGATGATGAAGGAGTGGATCACCGAGCAAACGGAATGGAGCAATATAGCGGAACAAGCGAACGCCGAAGGGGGCAAGATGCAGACGAGACCGAGAGGGTGGCTACTAACAAAAGATGGTGACCTGGCGAGCATTTCCGAGCCCCAGCTCAAGGACGAAACCATATACTGGCCCTTGGATCTGAAAGAGGTGCCACCGGGGGCCGAGTATCCAATGGATACGGCTGACAAGTACGTGCGCCACAAGATCGAAGAACACAATGTCTTTCTTTATCTGCCACCGGAGGCGTCCCTTGAAGACGTACCGGGCGAGATAATGGATAGAATCCTCAGCGACTAGCGAGCAGTTTCCGCACGGTCTTCTGGTGACTCTCCTGTATTGACTTTCTAAAACTGGCCGAGTGCTCCTGGGTCGGCATGCTACTCAAGGCTTCCTCATCTATCGGAGAGTCCTCGGGCTCGGTTGCATGTATGTCGGCAAGGGCGCGACCAACGCGCTTACGGGGCCAACCAAGAAAGAGAGATATCGGCACCTCACCGGGGTCTTGCTGAAGTGACCGCTCTCTCTGCCTATCGTCTTGGAGTTCGGCAGCGGGGGTGAACTCCGCTCTCTCCTCCGGGTGCTCACGCAGAAAGTCCCGAGCAGCTCTCACGGTCTCATTGATGACCGCCGGGGTGGTGCCGTATTCCTCCCGGTTCTCCTGCGCCATGACGCGGAGCAGAGACTTGAGAAGCCGAAGGCGGAAGAGAGGCGGGGGAAGAGGACCGACCTCGAACCTACGGAAAAGTTTACCGCAGGTGAAGGCCGTGTCCGAGACATCGTGGCGGACGCGGTAGGGGGGATGAGTGGAGTCACATACCAGCTGGCCAAGATGGTTGCTGCTCCGGTTCCAGGCGGGTGAGAGGACGGGCGACGCGCTCGGATTGGGGTGTGGGACCCATGGGTCCCGCTTCGAGCAGATGAACGGTCCGGGCCGCGCTTATCATCCGATTGGAGTGTCGCTTGCTCCACCCCCACCGCTCCCGGCAGTAGGCCTCGAAGGTGGGGTGAGGCTATCGAAGCTCTTCCGGCCTCCGACCCCAGCGATTCATAAGAGCTTCCAAGGTTCCGACTTTTTCTAATCCGAATGCCTCAGCCTTCTCATTCCAGGCATCCCGCAATTTTCGCCAGTATTCCCCGGAAGCCCCCCTTTTCCGTTCTGGCGGTTCGCCGAACTCCTCAATGAGTTCGGCGAACAATATCCAACCGGGATCCGTCAGGCCCTTTCGGTTTAACCTGATCTGTTGAAGTGCCTCGATTATCTCTTTGTGTGTCACATCCGGTGCGTTGAGTCTGATATTGATCCGCAGGCCACCATGGGAGCGCCCGAACAACCCGGACCCATCAACCGTAGCCTCAATCCTCGGCAGAGATGGTTTCTCGTTGGTCAGGACATATCTAACAAGATCTTCCTCGCGGAATCTTGTCCTGCGGGCAAGTTGTATCGAAGCGATAGCGAGATCTCTGAGGGGCGAATCTTTATCAACATAATATCCCATTGGATCGTCTGGGCGATATCTAAATACGGGGTTTCCCCAATCAATGAAGACCTGAGTGCCGTGATCTCTTTCTATCTGATCCGCAATCATATAGATGAGTTCCCGAAGCTCATATTCCATGATTGCTTCTTCCCCAGAAGGAAAAGACACGGCGGCTAGCTGCTCTTCAATCCAGGAAACCGCGTGTTCATATAACGAGAAGGGCGGGTCTTCGGGGCCGAATAGTTGCGCCCGAAGCTGCCTGACTTCGAGGTCTATCTCTCGGAGCAGCGCTAGCCGTGTTACGTCGGCCATGCCGGACTGAAAGACTACCTCGCCAGTCACCGCCGTCACTCCGGATGATTCTTGGCACTTCGGGTTGTAGCGCTCCCTCGCCCGATTAAGAACATCCTGTAAGTACTTGGCATATACTCGTCCCTCGAGAGCGACCTCTCGGGCGACCTTCTCGACGCACTCGAGATAACCCGCATCGAGAGCTTCATCATGTTGAATGGCAAGCTCGGCCTGCGAGCGTGCCGCAGCGAGAAAGGAGTCTCTGTCCACGTCCTGGCCGTCCTGAAAAAAGTTAACTAAAGCTACTGGACTCGGTTGTTAGTGAAAATAATGGGGGCGTGTACGACAAGTGCAACCGAGGTTGGCCATGCTAATCATTTCGGAAATCCCACATCTTCGCCCGCGGTCGCTGATCAGTCCTGGCCGACCTCTTGGCCGCGGGCTCCTTCTCCCTGGTGATAGCCCCTCCCGTCAGTCGTCCTCGCTCGCAGTGGCTGGCGGGAGGGTGCCGGGTGTGTAGTGATGACTGGACCTGACGCGCAGACGGCCGCCCCCGGGCTTCCCCGGCTGACGTACCGACCTGCCGAGGTTGCCGCTGCTCTTGGAATCTCAGAGAGGAGCGTCACCCGCCTGATCGCCGAGGGTGCGCTGTCAGCGGTCAAGTTGGGCAAGAGGTCGATCGGAATCCGGCGCGAGGATCTGTACGCTTTCATCGAACGGGGACGCTCAACATGAATACGCGATCGCCAGAAGAGATCGCCCTGGCGGCCGCGATTCGATCTCCCTTGATCATATCCGATAGAGATCTCGACTTGTTCAGCTCGGGGGACCGAGCGATTGCCGCTATCCTGCATCGTGCACCCCTAAATGGTGGCGACCTAGAAGACCGCCTGCCTTCTCTCCGCAAGCTCGGTGCAGATCCTAACCGTCTCGCCGATCTGTGGGAACTTGGGACGGAGGATTTTATCCATGCCGAAGACGGCGAGCGGGCCCTCGCTGAGCTACGACAGCGTAAAAAGTTCAATAGGCTGCACGCCCTTGGGGCGGCACTCTCCAAGGCTACGGATCCTTCCAAACTGGACCCGGACCAAGCCGAAGCATTGCTCCTTGAGATCAAAGAGTTGGACGCGGAAGAGAGCGACAAAGCAGGGCCTCAGTGGCTCACGGCGGCCGAGCTCTCCGATGATACGGTATCCGGCCCTGACTGGCTTCTCAGCCCCTTCCTGGCGCGAGAGTCCGTAACCGACGGTACCGGAAAGGTGAAGTGCGGGAAAACGTGGTGGGCCTTGTATCAGGTGTACTCGGTTATTACGGGCGCCCCGTTCCTTGGACAGAAACCCACCACAACCGGCCCGGTCATTTACCTAACCGAAGAACGCCGGCAGACTTTCAGGGAGGCTCTGCGTCGCGTCGGAATCCTCAGAAATCCTGATCTACATCTGCTCTTCCGGCACTCCGCGAGGGGCATGTCCTGGCCTTCGATTGTGGCCGCGGTCGGGGTGAAGGCCCGGGAGATCGGCGCTGTCCTGCTCGTGGTGGATACCGTCTCAGACTGGGCGGGGCTCGCTGCCGATGAAGAAAATGACGCAGGGGCTGCCCTGGCGGCCGTCAGACCGCTACACGCGGTTGCAGCCGAAGGTCTGGCCGTGCTCATGCTCCGCCACGATCGCAAGAGTGGAGGAGAGATTGGGGATTCCGGGCGCGGATCATCCGCTTGGGCGGGTGCTGCTGACATCTTGTGGAACCTTCGCCGGGCGAACACCGAGGGACACCCGAACCGGAGGCACTTGGTCGGCGTGGGCCGCTTCGAGGACATTCCCGCCGAACTGCTCATCGAGCTGAAGGACGGCGAGTATATCAACCTGGGGGATGCCGCAGACGTGGAGCGCCGCGAAGTCCGAGAGCAGCTCGATGATATCCTTCCAGGACCCGAAGGCGAGCCCCTAACGGAATCTGAAATCCTGGAGCGTCTCGGTGAGAAGGGCAGCCGGAGCACCTGTAAGCGGGTGCTCGACGATCTCATATCCGAGGAGGCTGTCATCCGTGAAAAGGGATACGGAAAGACAGGCCGAGCCTGGGGTTATCGACTCACCGGGAAATCAACTGTCCATATAGGGGATACCCCTGAACAGTCGATTACCTCTTGTTCAGAGACTCACGTCTCTAAAGAAGACGTGTCTAATGATATGTTCAGCCCCCGTACCCCTGAACAGTCGATTACCGATCCTAATCAAGTGTCCAGCCCCCATACCCTAGAGGACACACGATTAAAAAAGGGATATCCAATGACCTGCACAGTTGACGACAAGCGCGGTTGTCATCGGGCACCGCTGTCAACTCCACCCGACACCGCACTAACAGCGAACCAGGAATCCCTCGACGCCGCCGAAGCCTACGGCCGCATCCGCCCGGACCGCACACCGGCACCGCAGTCCGAGGCTTCTATCTGGCTCAAACGTATCCGCCGGCGCCTGGAACGCGGCACAGATCAGCCCGAGAGTGCCACCAGCGAGAAGGTGAACGAATGATCGCGCAGACTCATCAGACCGAGGGCCTCACGCGAGTAAACGAAGACGCTCGCGGCGGGCCCTCATCGTCGGGCGGGACGATCCTGGCTGGGGCTGTCCCGCCTGGCACCTCTTCGGACATGGGCGGGGTGGGAAAGATTGCGCTCACCCCGCCCGCCCCGCCAGGGGAAGCAGAAAAGGGAAAGCCGAGGCGCTCGCGACGATTCCACGTGCCGAAGCTCGGAGGTGCCGATCGGGAGCGGCATGACTTTCTCCTCTCTCAACTACTCGACTACGGCCGGAGCAGGGGAGCAGCCGAGGAAGCACTGGCCGTCGCCTGGGTGGTTCGAGGAGAACGAGTGCCATACCCGAACCAGCTGCCGGAACTGAACAATCTCGCCCGGCGGCTGGAAGCGCCCGGGATCAGAGGGAGTGATCACAGTGAGGCCTGACAGGGGGAAGAGCATCGGACTGGTCCGGAACGCTCGCCAGCAGCTCGCCGATGCCATGCGGGAAGCTCAAGGTTTCCCTGGTATCGAGCGGCCAGTCACAACCGCACTGGCCGAGGTCGAGAAGGCGCTCGACGTGTTGGAGAAGGCAGATGATTCGTAACGCAATGATTGACAAAGACTTACAGAACCCCGGGGGCGGGCCTTTTAATGGGGCGATTGCTACCGTGACCGGCGGTCAGGCAATCTGTCAGTCAGCGTGTTCCCGGTTCGGAAGAAAAAACGGCGGGAATACAGCAATGATGCGGCTTCGCGGCCTGAAAACCGGAGGTAAGTGAATTGTGCCCGACGAGAGCCCGAAGCCGCCGAGTCACCTCTCGGCTGAATCCAAGCGCTGGTGGGCGCATGTCATGGCCACTTACGACCTCGAGCCCCATCACGTCCTGCTGTTACGAGCTGCGGCCGAGGCCTGGGACCGGAAGCAGCAGGCCAGGCGGGCGATCAAGAAACACGGCGCGATCTATGCGGACCGGTTCGGACAGCCGCGGGCACGGCCGGAAGTCCAGACCGAGAAAGACTGCGCGGTCATCTTCGCCCGGATGCTCCGGGAGCTGCAACTCGATGTTGAACCGCCGGCTGAATCTCCCCGGGCCGGCCTGGGAAACGACTACGCCTGACGGGCAGGAGTGACCGACGATGCCGAGGAAGCGCCGGAAGCTGAAGGACAAGCGGGTCATCGGGCTGACGCCGGCGAAGGCTCACGAGCTGCTCTATGGGGATCCGGGACCGGCGGTATTCAGCGAGTATGAGCGTATCAGTTCCGGCCAACGGCGGACCGGGGAGAGCAGGGAGGGGGAGCGGCTAAAGGAAGAAGCGGCTGCCTGGGTAGAGCGCCGGCGCGACTGGAAGGAGAACCGCGAGGCCCTGACGAAGACGTGGATCGCCGAGAATCCCGGCACTCGGCCGGCGGGCTGGTGGTGGTTCGATGCTCCGGGGCCGCGCAGAAAGGCATCAGGCCCGGGCCGGACTGTGTCGGCCCCGGACTATGCCGCCGAGGTCGGCCGTCCGTCGCTCACGGCTGACGGTTGCCCGGCGTTCCATTCGGGGTACGGCTTCGGTCTCGGACATGATGAGCCGAAGTTCGAGACTCAACACGCATACCTGACCCGCCGGAAACTTTGGGAACCAGGCGAGCAGAAGGCATTCAAGGCGAAGAAGAAGGGCGCCACAGTCGGCGCAGGAAAGGACTGAGATATGTCAACCGCAGTTGAAGCGGCAATCGAGCAGGAGCGCGCCGACCAGGTACGGGCGAAGCGCCGCGAACTCGTCAAGAGACTGTCCGCGCTGGAGAAACGCCACGAGAAGGAATCTCCGCCGCTCCTGGAGGCGATCGAGGAGGCCAGTGGGAAGGTCGCGGCGATTCGGGAAGCGCTTAAAGAGGCCGAAGATGAACTCAGGACGGTCCAGCAGGGCCTCCAGTCTCTCAACGCCTCGATCGGTGCTCAGACCGGCCAGCTGAAGGCCCAGCTCGCCGAGACGGCGTCACCTCAGATAGAGAACTTCATCCGTAGTCTCGATGTTGAACGCGAGGAACTTCGGCGGATGGGTTCGGAGCACAGGGAGGAACGAAGATACACGCCTGGAGAGGGAGAGCACTTCGTCTGTGTGGCCAGCACGCAGATGAGTCTCACGCGGCGGATCCAGCACCTCCTCCCCGCACGCACGGCGGCTGAGAATCTGCGTTATGAAGCGCTCAGCGAAGATGAATTACGCGAACGGCTGGCGGAGATCTGGAAGGATCTGCCCGTCGTCGAAATGGAACCGGTCTGATCACAATCGGAGCAGAGAAGGAAAATACACGATGCCAGCAACAGCCGCAGCTGAGACCAGGTCAGCACAAGTCGAGTTCGACCGTCTGAAGTCGGAGATCAGGCGAGAGCTCGAGGCCATAAAGGCCCGCCGGCGCTCTATGACAGACGCCGAGGAGATCACGATCCAGGCGAAGATGGATCGGCTGAGGAGTATTCAACGGCAGGTTCGCAGCGAGGATCCGGCTGGATTGCTCGCCGACCTTGAACGGCTGCGCGAGCAGTTCGACGGGACCGAGCCCGCCTGGAATCCGCGGAAGTTGCCATTCTTCGTCCGCCGGCAGGCCGAGGCGACGGCATACCACGAGACGGGTCACGCTGTCATCGCCTACCTGGAGGGGCGAACGGTCAATGAGGTCCGCCTGAAAGTGGCCTGGGAGCGCAGGGACGGATGGCAGGTCCTGGGCGGGGCGTGCAGGTCAGAAGGCTCGACAGCCCTCGGGCTGGTGGCCGGCCAGGCTGCTGAACGGCACTTCCGCGATGAGGTCCGAGCATACGGCGAGCCCTGGCCGCTGCCTGAACACTCGCGCCGCGACGATGAACGAGCCGAGAAGCTGGCGAAGAAAGCTGGTCTCCCGCTGAGCGAGTATCGCCGGCGAGCAGCGACCATCCTCGGGCAGGCGTGGCCAGCTGTCCGGGCGGTTGCAACCGAGCTGGTCGAAGAGATCCGCCTCGACGGGGCCCGGGTGGGCGAGATCATCGAACAGGAGCTGACGCCGGAGCTGATCCGCAATCTCAGACGGGCGGCATGGTGATATGAGAATCCTGGCCCTCGATCTCTCGCTCACCGCGACCGGCTACGCCGGGCCAAACGGTTCCGGGGTGCTCTCCCCGTCGGCTGAGGTCGGGAAGGGTGTCGAGCGTTTGGCGTGGATCCGGGACCAGGTGCTCAGCCTGGCCGAGGGCGCCGACCTGGTAGCGGTCGAGGGTTACTCGTTCGCCTCTCGGGGTCGGGCTCTGATCTCGCTCGGCGAACTCGGGGGCGCGGTGCGTCTGGCACTTCATGAGTTCGGAGTGCCAGTAGTGGAGATCCCACCAGCATGTAGGGCGAAGTATGCGGCCGGGAAGGGGAACGCATCGAAAGATGCCGTCCTGGTCGAGGCGGTGAGGCGGCTCGACTACGACGGTCACGACCATAACGTCGCGGATGCTCTCTGGCTCCAGGCAATGGCCGCAGATCACTACGACCTGCCCGGTGATACCCCCGCCCCGAAGGTACACCGAGCAGCACTTGAAAAGATAACGTGGCCGGAGATCGCTCCGGCCCTGGGAGGTTGAACGATGGCACGCAACATCTCCGCCAGTATGAAGACCGCGATCGCGGCCCAGACATCGCGGCTGACTCACTTTATCGAGATGGAGTTTTCTGGCGGTACGGTCTACCTGACGACCGCTCCGCATGACATCGACTGGGATGGTCACACCTGGGAGGGCATCGGCGGGCTGCTGGCGTTTGAGCCGATCGAAGAGGGCGGCACCTCCACTGGCGGGGGCACGACCCTGAAAATCTCCGGGGTGGACCAGACGATTCTCTCTGCGCTCCTGAGCCAGCACACGCGGGGGCGCAAGGTCACGATCTACCTCGCACACCTGGATTCCGACTATGCGATCGTCTCCGATCCCCTGGAGGTGTTCGCGGGATATCTCAACCAGGGCTACACGGCCAGAGAGCAGCGCGGTCGGGAGGGCGGGACCTGCGTCATCTCGATCCCGGTCGTTTCCGGCATGACGGCTCTCAGGCGGAGAAATGGCTTCCTGCCCAATCTGACCTCCCATCAGGCCGTGCACCCTGGCGATACATTTTTTCAGCATGTGCCGGCCATCGTCTCGAAGTTGGGGAGCCTTGGATATCCCTGGGGAGGCTTCAGGCGAAAAGGGATGAGCGCGCTTCTGGGGCCTCCGTAAGGTGGTGGGGTCCGCAGGGACCAGGTGGATCACCGATTGCAGATCTCCCGCCTGGGATCCGGCCCGAGCAGGTGGAGATGTGATCGTCCGGCCGTCATCCAAACGGCAATCGCCCCTGATGTAAGCGCGTGGGGCCCGCGTATGCGGCTGAGGGCTTGAAATGTATGTTCGTCCAGTTGTGAAACCGACAGGAGCAGACAATGGGAGCAGGAACGATCGAGGAGCAGGTTCAGCGTTTATACCAACTCGCAATCGATGAAGACATATCGAAGCGGCAGGAATGGGTTGAGGCCGTGAAGAATTCAGACCTCGATGCAGTCGCGGCGGTGTTCTATCAGCTCGGCACTACAGGCCACACCGGGGCCAAGCTTACAGCGCGCCGAGAAGCGGCTCGCATTGTTATTGAGTCACGCCTATTTAAGGATCTGATCGATACCATGAAGACTCTTGACCGCTCAGCGAGTCGGCTTTCTGTAGTGGGGGTTGTCGCCAGTGTCGTGCTTGGGATTGCGGCAATTCTTGTCGCTGTGCTATGAATTGAAAGAGCCGTGAGAGTGGCTCATTCTGACTGATCATTCTTCCGTTCTCGAAGTTTACGCAGGCGCTGAGCAAGCTTAGGAGGAGAAGCACCCGGCGCCTTGCGCTGCCTCTCATAGCGCTCGAGTATTGCCAGCTCGGATTCCGAGTTGTTCATCTTGGAGTAGATGATTGCCAGTTGCTCATAATACCAGGGAGCAACCCCCAACCCATCAACAAGCGATTCGGCCTCAGTAGCATCGACAAGCCTGATCAACAATTCCTCTGCTCGACTATACTGCCCATCGCGCTTTAACTGTTTAACTGTCTCGACATATTCCGTGAAGTGTCGGTCATCTACGAAGCCAGGCTTATCCATGATTCATTCTCACTATTGGAGTGTTACAAACTGCTGCATTCTCACAAAGAGTTCTCATGTCTTCTGCATCTTGATGTATTCGTTGAGCCTTGCCGCTTCTTCCTCCACCACTTCCTCCCACTCAGGCATGCACCAATCCTTGACAACCCTGAGCGATTCAACGTTCAGTGACCAGCTGATATGAATCCCTGCATCGATCCAATATGTATCAGATTTCAGGAAGTCCTGCAGTACGGTGGGTCCCTTTTGACCCGCCGGCCACGTCCAACCACTTGCGTGCATATACTGAGAAGTGAGGCGCCAGATGAGACCATATATGTCACTGATTGAATAGCTATCCTGAAACATGTTCTTCCACTTCGAGGAATTGTCGAGATAGCTGGCTAGATCCTTGATCGTTTTCCCGCTGAAGTGATTTTTCTTTGGATCGCCGCAGAGTGTCTTGAACCGATTTGTTGCTGCATCCCAATCTGATTGGCGATCACGCACTTGCTCATCTGCCGAGTGAGGGAATTCCCTGGCGGCCCGCGATTGCATTATCTGGGCGTGATCAATCCAGCACCTCGCCCGGGTTTCTGTGTCTCTTTCAAGTAACCAGAGCAGACTCAGATAATACTCATAGGATGGTCTTAGTATTGCCATGGCCTCAAAGCCCTGGCCAGCATGTCCTAATAAGTGGAATGCCTTCAATGTTTTGGATACTCGAACCAGGAAAAAGAACGCCGTCGCTCCACCTACCGGGTGATCTTCCTTCGCGTGGAATGGGCGCCTA
>Ga0180431_10009120_pt1 | contig 11263 bp, 6 predicted proteins | sample SS_ome_11_FD_132459 | JGI IMG/M metagenome (GOLD analysis project Ga0180431, IMG submission 132459) | Hypersaline lake sediment archaeal communities from the Salton Sea, California, USA - SS_1_MS_1 metaG | ecosystem: Environmental > Aquatic > Non-marine Saline and Alkaline > Hypersaline >...
CAACAGTGAAACAGACAAATACGCAAACAGACGTGGAATCATTTCCGCTCTCCACCGTTATGTGAGCAAGGACCTCTCATCGCTGATTCCTCTAGCTCGGCGATTCGGAGCAAGACTTGCATTCATCGGAGAGCATCCCGGGACGGATGAGATGGGGCTGGACGACATCCGTTCGAACGGTGTAGCTGGCGCTTGCGGCTACCGTTTTTTCGTCTCGAGTGTGATCCGCATCTGATTCCATCGGTAGTTGGGGCCGTGGCCTTGGCCGGCGTCGGACCAGATCAAGACCATGGTCCGGCCGTTGTCGTAAATCCACTTCGGACTGAGCTTGAAGCCATACGTGCGGTTCTGTTTCCCGCCGCCGTAGAAGTACTCGGTGTAGTGAAACTGCTTCCATGGCCCCCACGGATGCTCCGCGTACCAGAAACCAAGACTGCTGGGATACAGACACTTGGAGCACCAGCCGTCCCAGAAGCTCTTTTCTTTGTCCGTGACGCCGTAGCTGACCATGATGTAAAGGTTGAGGCCGGGGTTGTAGACCACGCACGGGAACCAAGACGGCCACATCCACTCGCCGTCGCTCCGGCGCTCCGGATACCGCAGGTTCACGCCCCGCTGCTTCATATCGCGTGTCCATTGCGGAGTGTCCCCGTTCCACGCCTGGAAGTACTCGTACTTGGACTTGTCTCTTACGTGCTGTTTCGGCACGCGGATCATACTCAAGTTTCGCGGGTCGTACTGTTCCGGTGCGTACATGTAGATGTAGTCGTCTTGTGCGAGCGAATTTTCTCGGCCGTTCTGACAGAACGCGATCCAGTTGAATGCGTACGCGTCCCGATCGATCTTCCGCCGCGGGTCTTCCTTGTGGAAGAAGAACGAATCAGCATCCGTCTCTTCAAACGTCTTGGCGGTCTCCTTCTCACCGGTCCAACGGTAAAAGGTCTGGCCGAGATCCGGAGAATACAGCAGCCGATTCGCGATCGGCCGTCGATACCAGGTCTTCGTCTCGCTCTTCCATAACCAGACGTAGATCACGCCGTCCACCGACAAGGTCCCGTACGCGTAGAAGGATGAATTGATCGCATTCTCCGACCCATCTGCAATATCTCATTCGTGTTCACGACCAGCGCTCCTGATTCGCGGCTACAGCGGGAACATTATACCGGGATTTCCCATTCGGATTGAGCCTGGAACCGCTCCAGGCGTATTTCGCTCCCCATCTTAACATCGCGCGCCCTTCCCGTGTCTTGCGCCTGGTGAGTTTTCCGGCATTTTCTTGCCGTTGCCGCAGGTGCGAAGCGCGGCTGCGCCGCGTCAAGCGGCCCTGAACGGCCTGAAAACCGGAACCGGCGCGTAGTCTTCCCTCGTTGGCCATGTCTTTCACCGGGCAACTTGCTCAATTTGCACACTCACTGCCGCTGGGTGGTGGAATTGCCAACTGGGCGATCCGGTCGAGGATCGCGGCGAACAACCGCCGTGGCACAGCCACCTCGATGCGGTAGCACCCACTGCCCCCCGACCACCGGGCCGGAGATCGTGGTGTGCCGAGGCGAAGAGCTTTGTCGAAACGATGACAACCCCTCCCTGACCTGTCGCCCCCGAAGTGCAAAGGCGGGCGTGTCATGAGCGCGCAAGCGGAGGGGCAATTCAGCGCACAGTTCGCCCCCGCTGATGAGTGGAAGAGCGAGTTACTAACCGGTCGCCCCCGCCGACGCGCTTTCGGACGTGCTGCTAACCTGCCGAAGTGGTACACGCCCGATGCTGCAATGCGCCCATCAGAACCTGCCTCGGTCACATCGACCGAGCGCAATAGCCCAGCCAAGATTGCCGCTCTGTGTCATCAGATTGAGTGCGCGGCACTGCCCACTTCCGCGTCCTTTGCGGATCTCGCTTCGTCTATTCGTGGCTCACGTCTTCGCGCACGAGGTCGCCCCCGCCGACGCGCGCAACGCCCCGTCGCGGACGATGAACAGCGCCGATTCACTGAACTCGCCCGGTTCTCCTTCCTTGATCGCCTTGGAAACGTACAGCCCCCACTCACGGGCCGTCTCGATCGGGAGCCCATAACCGATGGGCAGCCCCTTCATCCGCCATTTCTCCTTACTCCTCTGGGCTCGCTCTTCGGCGTCGCTACTGATCGCGATGGCGTCAATTCCGAGTTCGGGCAGTTCCCCAATTCTCTGATCAATGTTCTTCAGGTATTTGCCGCAGACTGGGCAATGGAGTCCGCGATAGAAGAAGATGAACGTGAAATCCTTCGGGTTCCGGGCAGCCAGTTCCCACTCGCTACCCTCAACCGTTCTCACGGTCAATGGCGGCACCCTTGCCTGTGGTTTTTGGCATCTGTATGTATCTCTGCTTCTCGAGTATCGACGATGCGTCCCTTGGCCAGACTCAGTCGCTATCAAGCACAATGCGATAGCGTGCCTTGCGTTTTCTTCGTCCTTGGCGATGTGGATCGAGCATCACGTGCGAGTACGTGCGTTCGTGTGTTGGCTGGGTGTACGATCAATGGATCCGCGAGCTGCGCAACTCGCCGACGGAGAGTCGGCTAGCGAACACCCGCTGCAATTCGACACACGCCAAGGAATCGAGTATGCTGAATGGGAAGCTGAGGTCTACCGCGAGCCCGGCTGTTGTACAAGCGAGCAAACGATACCTAGGAAGACGAGCGAAATGAAGAACGCCCATCTATGCCTCCCCCTGCTTCTGCTCGGCATGTCGACCGGATTCACCGAGGACGGACCGACTTATAACTCGGTCAAGACGGCCCGCATCGGTATCCAGACCGTCTATGGGTTGGTCAGCCCGCTGGATCAGGACGGGAAGGACTTCTATTTGCGCAACGTTGATGGGTTGATCGAAGTGAGGTTGACCGAACAAACCAAGGTCGGATTGCTGTTTCGCGAGCGGAACATCCGCGGGATGCTGGACGATCGCAGAGTGAAGATTGCCTCGGCTGATAGAGAGTTCGCTCTGCCCGAGAGGCTGTACGTCAAGGTGTATTTCGCCAGTTGGCGAGCCGCTCAAGGCGTGCTCAATAGCGGACGGTTCCGAAACGGTTTTGTGTTCGCCCAACCGTTGCCGGACCACCTACCGACCGAGAAGGAGCCATGGCTCAGTGGAGAACTGACCGCGACGGAACCGGGACACATTACGCCTGTAAAAGTCGTGACGGTGGGCGATCGTACTTTCAAGGGCTCGACCGGCGGCTTCAACTATGCGGAGCAAATCGCGGCGTTGTTCGACCACAGCGTCATCGAGCCTTTTGTCAACCAGGCGAGTGTTTACGGCGAAATGAAGGGCAAAGTGTTCCACGCCGACTACGTCTTCTTGCGCCCGATCCCCGACCAAGTCGCGAAGGATGATCGAAGTCTGCCGCGATACCTGTTTATCGGCGACTCCATCTCCTTGAACTACGCCGCCGGACTGCGCAAGGCACTTCACGGCAAGTTAAATATCCACCATCCGCCAACGAATTGCGGCCCCAGCGGCAAGGGCAAGAACTCGATGCAGGCCTGGCTGGGCGATTACCAACGCAAGGGACGCCATTGGGACGTGATCTCTTTCAACTTCGGCCATTGGGACGCCGGCAACACCAAGGACGTCTATCAGGCGAACCTGGAGAACATCATCCGGCAGCTTAACCCAACCGGAGACAAACTGATCTGGGTCACAACGTGCCCGGTCCCCAACGGTTATGAGCCTGCCGGCGAATTGGGGCCGGACGGCAAAGCGACGGGGCGGACCGCGGGTGTCATGAAGAAGTACCTGAACCGGTGGGCCGGCGAGGTCGTCGCCCGGCATCCGGAAATCAGCGTCTGCAATCAATGGCAGTTCGTGAAGGACCGCGAGCAGGACCTCTATCGAGAATGGTGGGTCGGCAAGAATGTCCACTTCCGTGGCGAACCCGCCGATGCGTTGGGCCAATTTCTCGCAGAACATGTCCTGAAGGCCGTGGAGATGAAGTAATGCATCGATGATCATTAGGCGTTCTTCTAGAAAGTGAATCATGACCGAGATTTCAAACGCGTTGCTTGCTCTTGTACTGACAATGACGATCGGCCACTACGCGCAAGGTGACGTTGATCGGCCCGATGTTGTCCTGATTATGACCGACGATCAGGGCTACGGCGATCTCGCCTGCCATGGCAATCCGGTCATCAAAACGCCGCATCTCGACCAGCTGTACCTGGATTCCGTTCGCTTCACGAATTTTCACGTGGATCCGACGTGTTCACCGACGCGCGGCGCCCTGATGTCGGGCAAGTACTCCCATCGGGCAAAAGTCTGGCACACGATCGCCGGTGGCAATCACCTGCGGGCGAGCGAGATGACTATGGCCGACGCTTTCAGGGCCTCGGGCTATCGCACCGGGATGTTCGGCAAGTGGCACCTGGGCTCAAACTACCCTTACCGGCCCATGGATCGCGGGTTTGATGAGTGGCTGGGCCACGGCGACGGCGGCACGGGCACGACCGACGACTATTTCACCAACGACCGTGTCGACGATGTCTATCTGCACAATGGCGAGCGAGAGTTTCGCAAGGGCTACGCCCCCGATGTGTTCTCCGGCGCGGCGATTGACTTCATCAAGAATCGGACCCAACAGCCGTTCTTCGTCTATCTGAACACGTACATTCCTCATTCTCCCCATACAGTGCCGGACCGGACTTGGGCGGAGAAACACGAGAAGCGCGTAGACAAGGGCGTTGCTTACTTCTTCGCCGGCATTGAGCGAGTGGATCACAACATTGGCCTGTTGCGTCAAGCGCTGGCGCAGGAGGGCTTGGCAGAGAACACGATCCTGATCTTCATGACCGACAACGGCGGCACCGCGGGCGTGCGGCTCTTCAACGCGGGGATGCGGGGCCACAAGGGTACGGTCTACGAAGGCGGGCATCGCGTACCACTGTTCATTCACTGGCCAGCAGGGAAGATTCGCCACGGCTCGGACGTTGGCGACCTGACGGCACACTTCGACATCCTGCCGACCCTTATCGATCTTTGCGGATTGACACCGTCCCGTGAGGTCACTTTCGACGGCCGCAGCTTCAAGCGACAACTCTACGAGCCGCGGACGGCCCTTGCGGAGCGGACGTTGTTCGTCGAGAAACAGCGCAACTACGAACCCCAGGCATGGCAAAACACCGCCGCGATGACCAGTCGCTGGCGACTGGTGAACGCCAAGGAGCTGTACGACCTATCGACCGACCCCGGCCAAACCGAGAACGTCATCGACGGACACCCCGACGTCGTCGCGCGGTTGAAGGAGGCCTTCCACGCCTACTGGAAGCGCGTGACCCCCGGTGACCGTGACCGTGTCAAGTTCATCGTAGGCCACACAGCCGATCCCGAGACGTTTCTGCAAAGCATGGACTGGTATTTGCCGAATCTTCCGTGGAATCACGCGCAGGTCTCCGCCGGAGCGCCTCAAGTTGGCGAGTGGCTGATCACGGCGGCGAAAAAGGGGCATTACCGATTCGGGGTCCGGCGCTGGCCGCGGGAAGTCGATGCGCCCATTTCCGGCGTTCCTTCGCTTAATAACGAAATCAACGCTTGGGACGCGCAGGGCGCCAAACACCACGTGATCTACGCTGGCGAGGAGTCGCCCTACAAAGCGTTGCCGGTCGCGCACGTTCGCCTTCAAGTGGGAGATTATGTCGGCGAAGAAGCACTCAGCGGCGAGGAAACAGAAATCATATTTGAAATACCGCTGGACGAATCAGATTACAGCGTGCGGGCCGAATTGCTGGACGTACAAAAGAAGCCGATCGCCGGAGCCTACTACGTCTACTGCAAGAGAATGAATGGGTCTGGATGATGGAATCCACAGTAGCACGGGCAGTCCTGTCCTCGTTGCCGCACGACGCTCTGGAGTGCACGCCGTACAAGATCCTCCGCTGCCTCGCCGTTGCCGTGATGATTGCGGCGGTCGCGACACCGAGCGTCTCAGCCCAGCGCGGTCGAAGCGAGCGCGAGCCGGATCCGGCGACGATGAACGAGAACGACCTCGTCGCCATGGTTCCCACACAGGGCCCCGACACGACGTGCGCGTGTCCTGCGTGTGCCAAGTACTGCAAATGGTCGTGGGATGCCGCCAAGCCAAACGAGATTGCATGCCCGGAGTGTAAGACTGTTTATCCGAATGCCGAGTACCCCGCTGACAGGACTCAGGTGTTCCTGAATTTCATCGGCGAGGAAGTGTCCATGAAATATCATCAGGGCAAGACACCCTCGGGCGGGTTCAGTAGACCGAATCCGGATCGCTATTTCCTCTCGTCGCCGATTGACAACGCCAAGTACCAATGGTGCAAGAAGGCGCTCACGACACTTGCGAATGAGTATGCATCGACAGGCAACGACGACCACGCACGGCGGGCCGCACTGCTCTTGAATGAGTTCGCGCGGAACTACGAACACTACCTCGTCCACCGCGGGCGCGGTCGAGGGTACTACGTCTCCACCGGTGGGCCGTGCATGGTGGATGGCAAGCTCAAGGGGGTCGTCGGCGAGGACCTGCCTTACGACTGGATCGACTGCCGACTGGTCAAGTGCTGGATCGGCGAGCTGGATCTATCTTTCGTCCGTGCGTACGCCGCGATCACGGAAAGTCCCGCGCTGGACAAGCTGTCCGCCGAGTTGGGCATGGACGTGCGCGAGCGCATCCGTCGCGACTTCCTCCGCGCAATGTGCGACTTCATGCTCCTGGTACCTTGGAAACACCAGATGGCGAACAATCTGCCGCCGTTTGCGAAGATCGCCGAAGCCGGACGAGTGATCGGCGAGCCCGAATACGTACACGTGGCCTACCGCTACCTCACAGAGATCATTGAGGGCTACGGCCGCGAACGCGGCGTGGCGGGCTATACCTTCGACCTGCACAATCCGGAAGGCAACCAGTGTCATTACGGCATGCGGCGGGCATTTGAGACCATCTTCGAGTCCATCAAGGGCTGGTCCGATCCGCCGGATTACAAGGGCAAGCTCGATGGCGTGCATCTGAAAAACGTAAGCCTCGAAAAGGACTTCCCGCTGGTTTGGGCCTCGCGACTGGTGCCCGACCTCTACCGTTTGCCCAACGGCATGCTCAGCCCGATCCACGACACGATAGGCTACGCCGGCCAGGGCGGCGATCTGGGCCCGCTTGAGGCCAGTCGCAACCGACTGCTGCCCGGTTTCGGGCAGGCCGTTCTGGGCGATGGCCAGGGCGAAAAGCAGGTCCAGGTCCAACTGCATTATTCAACCGACAACGCCAATCACTGTCACCGCGATTGCCTCTCGCTGGTCTGGTACGCCCATGGGCGCGAGATGTCCGGCGATATCGGCTACCAGCGAAATAGTCTCCGCCACTGGGCTTCGTGTACGCTGAGCCACAACACGGTCGTGGTGAACCGCTCGAACCAGAACGGTACGGACGGGTTCGGCAACCTGCTGCTCTACGAGCCCAACCTGCCCGGCCTGTCGGTCATCAGCGTCGAGGGACGCAAAGGCTATTCGCAATTCAATATGAAGCGTCACCGCCGCACAGTCATTCTCAACACGATGGATATCGACGCGCCCTACTTCGTGGATGTCTTCGAAGTCGAAGGCGGTCAAAGCCACGACTACGCCATGCATGGCTCAGTGCTCGGCGACATGGCGGCTGATTCGTCCCTGCCGATGACCCCCTCGACTCACGATCGCATCCTGCTCGAGCCTGGCCAGGTCTGGAAAGCTCCCGAGGGCATGGGGCCGTTCGACGAGTATGGCCTGTTCATCAAGGGCAGGAGCGCCCCGGTGAGCCAAGGGTTCTGGATCGACTTCACCTATCCCGAGGCGCCGGACGTGGGAACACGAATCCACATGCTTCGCGACGCGCAGACCGAGGTCGTTCTCGCTCGGACTCCCGCGCTGCGCAAGGCTGGCCACTACAAGGAAAGCAGAATCTACGACTGGTGGATGCCCCACCTGGTCGCGCGTCGCACGGGAGAGAACGGCCTCAAGAGCGTTTTTGTTGCCGTTTACGACATGTACCGAGACGGGCCGAAGATCAAATCGGTCAAACGCCTCAATGCAGACGCCGACTCCGTGGCCCTTGAAATCGACATGGGCGACCGGGTCGATACCATGTTACTCTTACTCGATGGTCCTGCGACGATCTACGCCGGCGGAGTCACAATAACGGGCAAGCTCGGCATGGTCTCACGGGCGGGAAACCTTGTAACCGCACGTCTTGTCGGGGGAACGTCCTTGCGGTCCGGAAGTCTATCGCTGGAAAGCAGGAGGGCCGTCTACACGGGCAAGATCGTCGCCGCGACGCGGAAGTACGACGGCGCGGGCGCCGACACGTTCACGGTGGAGGCCGACCTGCCGGCAGGCAAGACTTTACGTGGTTCATGGATGGTCGTGCAGCATCCCGGCGCGGACGTAACGCACGGTTACGAGATCGACCGCGTGGAGACCGTCCACGGAAGGACGGTCGTCTATCTGAAGGCCGATCACGGTTTGCGGATCAAGGGCACGACCACGCGAGAGGTCTTCTCGCAATGGAGGACTTTTACCGGCGAAAACACGTTCACGATTACCACCAGCCACTCAAAGAGCGGCTACTTAGACAAGGCACTCCCTGCAAAAGCCCACAACCGATGACTCCCAAAAGCCTCTCAGTCACTGTTCTTCTCGCCTCGCTGCTTCACTTGCCGCTTCCTGCCGCCGAACCGTCGCACGTCCTTTGGTACAAACAGCCTGCTAGGCAATGGACCGAAGCCCTGCCGATCGGCAATGGGCGACTGGGGGCCATGATCTACGGCGGTGTGAACCAAGAGACCCTGTCACTCAACGAAGACACACTATACTCCGGCGAGCCGGGACCGTGCGGCGTGCCCAAGATCCATGAGCATGTCGATCGCGCCTTCGCGCTGATTCAAGCAGGCAAGTACGCCGAGGCCGAGAAGATCGTCGTCGAGAACATGCTGGGGCGCAACCACCAAACCTACACGACCCTCGGCAATCTGCGGATCACATTTGGTCATGGCGAGCTGGCACACTCCGACTACCGGCGCGAGTTAGATATCGACCGGGCGATCGCGCGGGTCAGCTATCGCGTCGGCGATGACACTTTCACTCGAGAGATATTCGCATCGGCGGTGGAGAATGTCCTTGCCGTGCGACTCACGTGTGACAAGCCAGCCCGGTTGTCGCTGCATGCCACGTTGGACACACCGCATCGCTTCACCCAACTGAGACCCCCAGGTGAAACGGATCTCGTTCTCTTGGCCAAACTGCCGATGCACGGCTGTAACCGCTCGATCGCCCAGATCCGCAAACTCGGGGACACAAAAAAGTACCCCTGGCTGTTTGACGCGGACGGCAACCTGATCGTCGAAGCCGGCGAAGACGACCGAATCGTTTACCCATCGACGGCCGACGGCCCCGGAATGACGTTTCACGCTCAACTGCGCGCGGTGGTGGACGGCGGTGGCACATGGATAGGCGAAGATGGACTGAGAATCAGAAACGCCAACTCCGTCACGTTGCTGTTGGCCGCGGACAGTAGCTACGCAGGGTTTGGCAAGTCTCCCAGTCGCGACGGCGTGGACCCGGCGGTCGCCTGTGCCAAGGACTTGGCTGCCGCCGAGAACCTGCCGTATGAGATACTGCGTGAACACCACGTAGACGATTACCGGGCCTTGTTCGGCCGGGTGGCAATCCATTTGGGTGAGGCAAAGACGGGTGATTTGCCGACCAGTGAGCGAATCTCCCGTTTCCCGCAAACGCGAGACCCCGATTTGCTGGTCCTCTATCTCCAATACGCCCGCTATCTGATGATCGCATCGAGCCGACAGGGTACTCAACCCGCGAATCTGCAGGGCCTCTGGAGCGACCAGGTCCATGCCCCGTGGAATGGCGGTTATACGACCAACATCAATGCTCAGATGAATTATTGGCTGACGGAAACGGGCAACCTTGGCGAGTGTCACGAACCGCTGATTCGCCTGATCAAGGAGTCGGCCGAGAACGGACGGATTACGGCAAGGGAAAGCTATAACGCTCGAGGCTGGGTCTGCCATCACAACGTATCGATTTGGCGCGTAACGGATCCGCTCGACAATCAAGCCCGATTCTCGTTTTGGCCAATGGCAGGCGGTTGGCTGTGCCGGCATCTGTGGGAACACTACGAGTTCGGCGGCGACGAGCGGTACTTGCGCCGCACGGCCTATCCGCTGATGAAAGGGGCAACCGAGTTCTATCTCGACTGGCTCTGTGAGGACGCCAACGGACGGCTGGTCACGCCGATCGCCACCTCACCGGAGAACAATTTCACGACGCCCGATGGCCAAACCGCGTCGGTCAGCATGGCCTCGACGATGGATATGGCTATCATCCGAGGCCTGTTTCAGAACACACTCACGGCCGCGAAGGTCCTGGCCGTGGATGAGAATCTGCAAGCGGAGTTGACCAAGAAACTGCCGCGGTTGTACCCCTATCAAGTTGGCCGGTGGGGGCAAATGCAGGAATGGTATCTCGATTGGGATAACCCGAGAGACGCCCATCGGCATTTATCGCATCTCTACGGCGCCTATCCGGCCCAGCAAATCACGCCCCAGGTGACGCCCGAACTCGCTAAGGCGGTAGCTGAAACACTCAAGATTCGCGGGACCGGAGACGTGGGATTCTGTCGAGCCTGGTCCGTCAACCTGTGGGCGCGATTGGGTGAGTCTGAGAGAGCGTACGATCGACTGTGTGCGATGCTCAGCGACGGCGTCAGTCCTAATCTGTTCACCCAATGCTACGCAGGCAGGCCGCTGCCCTTTGACATTGATCCGAATTTCGGCGGCCCGGCCGGGATGGCGGAAATGCTACTGCAGAGCCGTTTGCTGCTGGAAGAAGATAAACTGGTCGGTGAACTGCATCTGTTGCCGGCGTTGCCGGTCGCGTGGCCCAAAGGCTCGGTTCAGGGCCTTCGTGCCCGAGGGGGATTTGAACTGGATTTGCATTGGACGAAGGGACGACTCGCATGTGCCGTGATCCGGTCCCAGCTTGGGAACAATGTTAGGCTGCCCAACACCCGTGAGTTGGCGGTCTTCTGCGACGAGAAGCCGATCGGGCCGGATGCTGACTCGGGTACTCTGCAGTTCCCCACGGCGCCGGGCAGGGCGTATCGACTTGTGCCGGCCAACGAGGCACAGTAGACACGAGGGACTGAAATGGATCACAGCTCTCTAAAAGGCGGAATCAGCGTCCGTAGGTGGCATCGCTCGAAACGTTAACCAGTTTGTCC
>Ga0180431_10009121_pt1 | contig 11263 bp, 25 predicted proteins | sample SS_ome_11_FD_132459 | JGI IMG/M metagenome (GOLD analysis project Ga0180431, IMG submission 132459) | Hypersaline lake sediment archaeal communities from the Salton Sea, California, USA - SS_1_MS_1 metaG | ecosystem: Environmental > Aquatic > Non-marine Saline and Alkaline > Hypersaline >...
AAGGCCTCGGCGATGCCTCCCCGGTTCGTCTTCCGGGAGATGGCCCCCATGTACAGCGCATGCCCCAGCACGAATTCGATCCCTTCCCGGGCACACAGATCGGCCAGCCAGTACCAGGTGAAGGTGCATCCCACACCAACGACGAGATCTTCCCGGAAGGCAGCTATGGCCGCGAGAAAGGACTCTTCACCCACCGGGTGATTCTTGTGGTAGACGATCTCCCCTGTCTGAGAGAGAATGCAGATATACATCCAGCGGGTATGCAGATCGATCCCGCAGTAGTATGGACGAGATTGAGTGTAGAATCGCATTGGAGGCCTCCTAATTTAGAGGTTTTCAGCACCCCTGAGCTTAAGACATAGGCTCGACAGGGGGCCTCCATTAGCTTCAAGCGCATGCAGTTGTCAGCGGCGGCTGATTCTGTCATTCTTGCTTTCGGATAATCTGCCGCTGCAAATGACGCGCAGGACGTTAGCCGTACTTGGATTACCTGAGTCCTGACATCATGTTATACTATGGCATTCCCCATACGGAGGTGATCCTTGTGGGAATCGAAGTTCTTGAGCAATACCGCGAAGAGATTATGCAAATAGCACGCCGTCATGGTGTTGGTAGTATCCGTGTGTTTGGTTCGATTGCTCGTGGTGATGCCAATCCGGAAAGTGATGTAGACCTGCTTGTAACTATCAGTGGTAAGACCAGCCCATGGTTTCCAGGGGGGCTTGTTGCTGACCTCGAAGATTTACTAGAACGCCCCGTCCAAATCGTAACCGAGAAAGGGCTCCACGAACTATTACGGGATCACGTTCTTGCAGAGGCAGTACCGTTGTGAAAGATCAGCGGATCTATCTGCAGCACATTCTTGAATGCATCGAAGCGATTGAAGAATACACGGATGCCGGACAGGAAAAGTTTCTCGCTTCACACATGGTTCAAGATGCTACTCTTCGGCGACTCCAGATAATGGCCGAGTCAACTCAACGAGTAGCTGACGAACTTAAAGCCCAACATCCTGACGTTGATTGGCGAGCTCTCTCCGGTTTTCGAAATGTCCTTGTACACGACTACTTGGGTATTGATCTCGTCGAGGTTTACTCAACGATTCAGAGTAACCTCCCACTCCTCAAATCAGCAATAGAATCTCTAATCAAGGATCTCTGAAATAATCCAAGCGCGGATAACCAGCGCATGCAGTTGACAGCGGTGGTCGATGCCCTACTCTCTTGGTTATTCGACTACTGTACCGCTGCAACTGACGCGCAGGACGTTAGCCGTACCTCGGAAGGATCTCATTGACAAATCGAGCACCCCGGCGTAATCTTACTAATAAGACGATGGGGGTGTATTATGAGCGAAGCGGCGACAACAACACTGTCCTCGAGGGGACAAGTGGTGATCCCGGAGGAGATTCGGTCGCGCCTGGGTCTGACTGCAGGAACCCAGTTTGTGGTAATTGCTGAAGGCGACACTGTGATCTTCAAGGTATTGCATCCACCTTCTCTGAAGGAATTCAAGTCCCTCCTTTCACGTGCCCAGAAAGCTGCAAAGGAGGCAGGCATGAAGAAGTCAGACATTCAGGAGGCTATTGAGCAGGTCAGAAGATCCAAGTGAAGGTAGTGCTGGATACTAATGTGGTGATGTCCGGCATCTTCTTTGGCGGCATTCCTCGCACGATACTCTCGGAGTGGAGTGAGGGGGGCTTCGAACTAATACTCTCTGTTGAGATCCTTCAAGAGTATGAGCGAGTCGCTGAGCAATTGGACAGGAAATACGAGGCGTTGGACGCCGACTGGAAGCAGGTACTGCGGCTCATCGCCCTTAATGCGACGATCGTGAATGCCGAGCCACTCAGAGAGCAGATCTGTGCGGACCCGGACGATGACAAGTTCCTTGCATGCGCTCGTTCCTCGGGAGTGCATATCGTAGTCTCCGGCGACCGGCAACTCCGTGAAGTGTCGGGTTGGAACAACATTGAGGTTCTGACGCCACGGGAGTTTCAGCATCAGTATCTGGAGGCCGGCTAACCAGCGCTTAACCACATCTTTGTATTTTTCACTGTGAGTAAGAATCTACTGAAAAAGAGATTGTGCTATTAGTCATAACTTATTCTTGTTCTTCAATATTATTAGACATATCTTATAGTATGTTCACGAAATAATTAGTTTTGGCTTATAAGGAGGTGGGAGTCTTGAAAGAGGATTTCCAAGTGTTAAAGCGAAAACAGCTGGATGAGAAACTACGAATACTGCGTGAGATTGACATCCCTGAAATTCCTCGGGGAGGTTGGGCAAAGACTATCAGGACCGCATTGGCAATGCCCTCAGAAATACTCGGGAAACGGATTGGTGTGAGTCAATCCGCTGTGATCCAATTAGAGAAGGGTGAGGAAGCAGAGACAATTACATTAGCCTCCCTGAGGAAGCTAGCCGCTGGTATAGAGTGTGACCTTATCTATGCTCTCGTTCCCAAGAGAGGTCTCGATGAAATTGTTGAGGAACAGGCTCTCCGTCGAGCAAGGAGCTTGGCCAACACAGTCTCATCATCGATGGAACTGGAGGCACAGGGCATTTCTGAAGAAGATAAGAACCTACAGGTACAGGCTCTCGCCAGGAATCTATTAATCAAGCCGAGTACTGGCTTCTGGGACGACGAATGAAATTCGTCTACCCGGAGGGTGCTACTCCTATTGATGGTGATGAGGCCTACGCGCTCATTCCAAGCCATATTACCACTCAAAGAGAATTGAACGAGTGGGAGAGCCAGAACATACAGAAGGCCACAATATGGGGACTATCAAGGAAGAGAAGTGATCTTCTGTCACTGGGCTTTGTCAAGGAACTCCACAATCGTATGTTTAACGAGACGTGGGCTTGGGCAGGGAAGTTCAGGCAGACTGACAAGAATATCGGGGTAGCTTGGGAGCAAGTGCCTGTAGAGATATTGAAATTGGTACATGATGTTGAGCACTGGTTAACCGAATCGGTTTTCAGTGTCGAGGAGTCGGCAATTCGTCTGCACTTCAGAATGGTCTCAATACACCCCTTCCCTAACGGCAACGGTAGACACGCACGCCTTCTGGCTGACATCCTGCTGTATAACCATGATCTTCCGCGTATAGATTGGGGCAAGGAAAGTCTAGATTTCACAGGTACAACACGAGAACGCTACATAGCCGCTCTGAGAGCGGCAGACAGAGGAGATTTCAGCCAGCTTCTTTCTTACATACCAGAATAGGTGCTGCGATAACTGCGTTTCTGTAACCTCGGATTAGACCTGACACATCATCCACGAATGCCTAACCGCCGATGAACCTGACACCGGCAATAAGCGCACACCCGACCCCGTTCGTTCCCACAAGCCGGTGCAGGTTATCGGCAAGCCGTTAGACGCACTTGACTGCCCCTCCATAGTATGAGTATTCTTCATACCGGAGGTGCGCATGTCGAAGACCAAAATCGCAATATCATTGGATCCCAACATCCTGACCCGGTTGGACGAACTGGTCGAAGAGGATTCATACAAGAGCAGAAGCCAGGCCGTTGAGGAAGCCATCGAGGAAAAGCTGAACAGAAAGGATGGCAATAGACTTATCCGCGAGACGGCCAAACTCGATCCAGAATTCGAGAAGTCACTGGCTGAGGAGGGAATGTCAGAGGAGTTGGGTGAATGGCCCACATACTAAGAGGCGAGATTCGCTGGGCTGACCTCACTTCGACTCGGGGGAACGAGCAGGCGGGAAAACGCCCCGTCCTGATTCTGAGCCATGACATCTTCAACAAGCGATCCGGCACAGTGATAGCAGTGGCCCTCACCAGTCAGCCTCAAAGAGCTGGGTTCCCGCTGACTCTCGAATTGAAGGGGATTCGCTTGCCCAAGCCATCCTGGGCGAAAATCAGCCAGATTCGCACACTCTCAGTGGATCGGATAGGGAAGCGCTTGGCACGTGCTACACCGGAACAAACTGCCAAGATAATTGAGGGGCTGAATGAAATCTTAGGCGTCTAACCAGCGTATGCAGCTGTCGCTGGCGGCTGATAGACTACTTGCGAGCGCGTCAACCCGGTGCCACCGCAACTGACGCGCAGGACGTTAGCACCACATTGATACAAATCGCGGTTGCCTTCCGTCTCATATATGTATATACTATGTCTAGCCTACGGAGGATGTTAATATGATCACCAAAGTGCAGAAATGGGGCAATAGCCAAGGCCTCCGCGTCAGCAAGGAACTCCTCTCGAATGCTGACATCGAAGTTGGAGATACTGTTGATGTTGCGGTCCGAGATGGTGTCCTGGTTGTAACTCCGGCCAATCGGGTCAGAGGCACACAGGATCTGGCTCAACTTGTGAAGGGTATCGGCAAGGGGTATGAGCCAGAGGAACTTGACTGGGGCCAACCAGTTGGCAGGGAGGTCTGGTAGATGGCGGCGTATATACCTAGAAAAGGAGACTTTGTCGTCGTCACCTTCAATCCCCAATCTGGCCACGAACAGCGTGGACGCCGCCCTGCTCTGATTATCAGCAATGACCTATTCAACAAGCACACAGGCCTCTGTATTGCCTGTCCAATCACCAACACCAAGCGTGACTACCCCTTTCACGTCGCTATCCCTGAAGATCAGGATGTGACCGGGTATGTGATGGTCGAGCAGGTTAAATCTCTTGATTTCAGAGCTCGCAAGGTCAAGCGCATAGGGAAAGCACCCGATTCGATATTACAAGAAGCTCTTTCACTTCTTGACGCCTGCATTTTCTAGATGGGTGCTAACCAGCGCATGCAGCTGTCGCTGGCGGCTGATAGACTACTTACGAGCGCGTCAACCCGGTGCCACCGCAGCTGACGCGCAGGACGTTAGGCACACCTTCGATCAATATGCTATACTATTGGTTTATTGAAAGGAGCCGGTGATGGACTGGAAGAATCACATATCGTCGGATCCCAAGATCATGCATGGGACAGCGTGTTTCCATGGAACGCGCATTCCTGTTTCAGTTGTCCTTGATAATCTTGCTGATGGCTTGTCTCCAGACGAGATACTGCAACAGTATCCTTCTCTGAATAGGAGCCATATTTCTGCAGCAATCAGCTATGCTGCTGAACTCGCCCGGGAACAAGTAGTACTCACTTAGGGCAAGCATCAAAAAATGGTACTCAGCCTCAAATTGGATGAGAACCTTCCTGCCGATGCACGCACATATATCGAGGAATGCGGTCATGAAGTGCAAACAGCACTGGAAGAGGGCTTAGGAGATTGCCCGGATCATAAAATCGCGGAGAGATGTCGCGAAGAGTCCCGTATCATTATTACGCTGGACAGGGGTTTTGCTGATATCAGGACATATCCACCTGACTCTCATCCAGGCATCATTCTTCTTCGTCCTGCGAGACAAAGCGTTCCTGAAATTATTAAAGTACTACGTGACGCACTGGATCTTGCTGATGAGGAATCTCCCGATAGTCGCCTTTGGATCGTAGAACCAGGGAGAATACGCGTTCGACAATAATAATGAAGGGTGCTTCAAGCGCATGCAGTTGTCAGCGGCGCTGATCCCTGTCATCCTTGCTACAGCAATAGTGCCGCTGCAGCTGACGCGCAGGACGTTAGACTGACAGGATATCGATAATGCAGAATCAGAAGAGTCTTCTTGAGACGTTCGATAATCTAAGAAATGCTCTGATCTCTTGTGATGTTGATACTCTCAAGGAACTCATTGCAGATGATTATTGTGGCTTTGATCCACAAGGGAATCCTCAAGACCTGAGTATGACGTTAGAAGCATATCAACCAGGAGGTGTTAAACTTGACAGATATGACGTTGAAGATATGAAGACGCATGTGATTGATAATGTCGGCATTCTTACAGGTAAGGGTCAGATAAGTGGCACCTTCTCCGGTTCCGAGTTCGAAGATCACCTACGGTTCCTCGATATTTATGTCTTTCGTTCCGGGCAGTGGCAATTGTTCCTATCACAAACAACACCGTTAGTGGCAGTCTAACCCGTGCATGCAGTTGTCGCTGGCAGCAAATAGACTATCCAAGAGCACGTCAGCCTGGTGCCACCGCAGCGGACGCGCAGGACGTTAGGAAGAGATGCCGAGACAACTCCCTTTCCCTTGATATAGCATGATATCCGTGCTATCATGTTTTTATGATCGTCAACTATGCAGACAGTGCCACCGAGGACCTCTTCAACGGCTGTAGCACCAAAGCACTCCGTCGAGTTCTTCCACACAATCTCTGGCGAACTGGTGCTAAAAGGTTGGAGCAACTCGATTCTGCTGAACAGCTTGAAGATCTTAGAGTGCCACCAGGGAATCGACTCGAGCCGATGAAAGGCAAGAGACGCAAAGGTCAGTACAGCATCCGGATCAATGATCAGTACCGCATTTGCTTTCATTGGACCGAACAAGGGCCTGCCGAAGTTGAAGTCGTTGATTACCACGACGAGGTGAAATAATGGTACGCGTCCCCACACACCGTTCGCCCACCCATCCAGGCGAGATGCTTCTAGAAGAATTTCTGGAACCCCTCGGGATCTCTCAGCGAGAACTCGCTGACAGGATACATGTCCCCTACCAGCGCATTAATGAGCTGGTTAATGGTCGTCGCGGTGTAACACCAAGCACAGCTCTTCGCCTCGGACGTTTCTTTGGAATGTCGCCGGGATTCTGGATGAACCTGCAGATCCGTTGGGATCTATACCATGCCAAACGTGAGGAAGCAGAAGAGTTGCAGAGAATCCGGCGATATAAACTAGCCAAAGCGCAGGCCTGACCTGAAAGATTCTGGCATCCTTTCCTAACCAGCGCATGCAGCTGTCGCTGGCGGCTGATAGACTACTTGCGAGCGCGTCAACCCGGGTGCCACCGCAACTGACGCGCAGGACGTTAGACAGACTTCAATCCGTAACTGTAAGCCGAATCCTTACGCCGGTTCTTCCCAGCATTACTACCAATGAATCGATACTAAACCGATCAATCTTGCCTCGAACGAGATCGCTGATTCGTGGTTGCGATACACCCATGATCCTGGCGGCTGCTGCCTGAGTCCACTTCTTGCACTCAATCAGTCGTCTCAACTCAATCATCAGGTCGGCACGCACCCGCAGGTTTTCAGATTCCTCGGGTCTGAATCCCAGGTCCTGAAACACATTTCCTTCACTCTGCTGCATCATTGCTCCTGGAGCACTCTTGTGAATATATATGTTTGTATATAAACCGAACCTTTGCCAGACAGTACCATATTCGTAAATTGTCTATTACTGTCAACTTCGATCAGAATGCGTGAGAGCACCTGACCATTATCAAGCAATGAGTCGATCATTCCGAAAGACACCAATAGCCGGTATGACAACTGCATCCTCTGAGAAGCAGGATAAGAGGGATGCGAACCGTCGAATTCGTCGCAGAGTTCGCTCGACCCTGGCAGCTGATCCTTATTCTGATACTCTACCACACTGGCGGGAACTCAGTGATCCCTGGACCATGGCTAAGGACGGAAAACAACGGTTCGATCCGTCCCACTTCCCAAAGGAGATGCGAAAGTAAGGGGTGGCTGTTATTGATTCAACCTTGCCTGATATGCGCCAATGGCGTATTTTATATCCGTGCGTTTCATCGAAACATCCAGCTTCACCAGGGCGGTGGCAGACCTCCTCACTGACGAGGAGTACAGGTCTCTCCAAACTGCGTTGTTTCTAAAACCTGAGCAGGGAGCCCTCATCAAGGGAGGTGCTGGACTTCGAAAGCTCAGGTGGAAACAGAGAGGTAGAGGTAAGCGCGGTGGAGTACGCGTGATCTACTACTGGTACGGTGAAGGCGAGCTCCTCTATATGGTCTATGCCTACGCAAAGGCAGACCAGGGTGACCTCACGCCGTCGCAAATACGACAACTGGCCCGGCTGTTGAGGGAGGAATTCAAGTGAAGAAGAAGGCATTCGAGGAACTGCTCGAGAGCGTGAGAGAGGCAGGCAAGATCCATCGGGGTGAGATGGCACCGAGTCGTGTAACTGAACTGCAGCCGGCTGATATCAAGAGCATAAGGAAAGAACTGGGCCTTACGCAGGAAGAGTTCGCTCTGATGATCGGAGTCAGTGTGGCCACTCTCCGCAACTGGGAGCAAGGACGCCGAGTCCCTGAAGGACCGGCACAAGCACTGCTACGAGTCGCCTCCGAGGAGCCGGAGGCCGTGGCCAGAGCACTGAGAGCATAATTGGCGGCTGTCTTCAAGCGCATGCAGCTGTCATCGGCGGCAATTGAACAACTCGATCAGCTGCCGTAAACTCTGCCGCTGCAACTGACGCGCAGAACGTTAGACCTACTCGATTCCGCCCCCCATCTGTTCGTAAAACGAATCCGCGATCGTCTTAAACTCCGCCCTGGCCAGAAAATCCAGGCAATCCTCTACGATGATCGTATCGAACTTGTGCCCGTCAGACCCGCACGCAAGCTGAAGGGATTCCTCAAGGGCATAGACACCGATGTCCCCCGTGAAGGTGACCGAGTATGAATGTCGTCGATTCGTCGGGTTGGCTCGAGTATCTAGCAGACGGCCCAAACTCGAAATTCTTCTCGAAGGCAATTGAAACAACTACAAACCTCGTTGTCCCAACCCTGAGCCTTTACGAGGTCTTCAAGCGCGTACTGCAGCAACGGAGTGAAGGGGAAGCCCTGCAAGCAGTGGCATTGATGCATCAGGGCAAAGTAGTTGAATTGACGGCACCAATTGCTCTCTCCGCAGCAAGAATCAGCACCGATTCACGTCTTCCAATGGCAGGTAGCATAATGTTGGCCACTGCTCGTTCCTTCGAGGCGATCCTATGGACACAGGATGCAGATTTCGAAGATCTACCTGGAGTGAAATTTATCGCCAAAGTGAAATAATCAAGAGGTTTAACCAGAGCATGCAGCTGTCGCTGGCGGCTGACAGACTAATCACAAGCGCGTCAGCCCGATGCCACCACAACTGACGCGCAGGACGCTAGCAAGATCACCGATCTCGAACAACTTGCCTTGACACGCCCCCCCCGAATTGTAATTACATTGTGGTTACTACACACCTTGGAGGGCGATATGAAGACCAGACTGGTTCGAATCGGTAATTCCCGGGGCGTCCGGATTCCCAAGCCACTTCTTGAAGAGGCCGGCCTCGAGGACGAAGTCACCCTTACTGTGACTGACAATGGACTGGTAATCGAGTCCACGGGCAATCCACGAGCCGGCTGGGCAAGTGCGGCTGCCCTGCTCCATGAACGTGGTGAGGACGGCCTGCTTGATGAGCCGACGCCAACTGCTTTCGACGAGACAGAATGGGAGTGGGCATGAATCCAAAACGTGGAGATGTTTACCTGGTTTCCCTAGATCTGACCAAGAGTAAAGAGATCCGCAAGACTCGCCCCTGCCTCATCGTCTCACCAGATGAGCTTAATGACAATCTCAGCACTTTCCTCGTGGCATCGATGACTACCGGCGGGCATCGATACCCTTTCCGGATCTCCTGCAGGTTTCAGGGGAAGCGGGGCTATGTCGTGTTGGATCAGCTGAGAACTGTCGACTGCAATCGTCTCATTCGCCATCTTGGGAAATTACATCACACATCACTGAAGAACGTGCTGAACTCCCTGCAGGGCATGTTCTCGGAATAATGAGCGGTAACCCTGATAGGTAAGACTTCGTCAACACTGCCGGGGTACAACGGACACCCTGTGAAACTCGAAGTGCGCGGAATACTCGGGCGACTCACGCTTCTTCGGGAAGGGCAGGTCGGTCCGGCCGGGTCCCTGCAGGCCGGCAGACACCGACTGAACCCATCCTGAATGGTGAGCGGGCAGCAGTAGAGGCCATCCCGGGTCTTGAACTCTCCTTCACCTGCAGCATAGGATGTTCTCCGGGATCTCATCCGGAGAGGAGATTCCATGCCAGTCCGTACAACAAAGGAAGTTCTGCGTGATGCCATCGAGAACCTGCCTACCGACGTAACGGTTGAGGAGGCAATAGAGCGACTCCGTCTTCTCGCGAAGATCGAGTGTGGACTGGAACAGGCGGACTCCGGGGACACATTAACTCATGAAGAAGCCCGCCGACATCAAAGCCATCCGAAAGGTTCTCGGGCGAACCCGGGATATTCGCCAGGCGATTTTCTGCCATATCACCGAAAGAACAGGCCATGAGTGAATATCCACCGGGATGGGATGAAGAACGTGTGAAGCACATTCTCGAGCACTACGAGAATCAGACCGATCAAGAGGCCGTTGCCGAGGATGATGAGGTGACAGAAGCCATGAACAACGTTATCGATGGATTCGGCGAATACCATACCGAACCATTCCGTATTGAAATTGTACGACGGATATTCACGCGTACTGAGTTGTAGAGATCGCACCGGACGACATCTGGCAGCTGACGAGCAGAGACACGACTCGAGCAGGGATATCGAGGCAATCATGACCACGCCGTACGACACCGGTGATTATCTACAGAAACTGGCCGAATCCCACCCCCTGCGCGAACCGCTCCTGCGTCGCGCGATCGGGGAACTGCAGCTGCCTGTCGGCAGCCGGGGACTGGACGCCGGCTGCGGGCTCGGTCATCAGAGTCTGCTGCTGGCCGAAGCGGTCGGACCCGACGGTCATATCACCGGCCTCGATCTCGAACCCGAATTCGTGCAGTATGCCAGGACTCTGGCAAAGGAAGCCGGTCTGGAAGACCGGGTCTCGTTCCGGGATGGTGATCTGAACGCTCTACCCTTCGAAGATAACACCTTCGACTGGGTCTGGAGCGTCGACTGCGTGGGCTATCCCATCGGTGATCTGACCACCCTGCTACAGGGCCTGTCCCGGGTCACCAGACCAGGAGGGACCATCGCCATTCTGGCGTGGTCGTCACAGACCGTGCTCCCCGGATATCAGCTCCTCGAAGCCCGTCTGAACGCGACCTGTTCGTCGTTCGAGCCGTACCTGGACGAGAACCGGCCTCGCACTCACTTCCTGCGCGCCCTGCACAGTTTCCACCAGGCGGGGCTGACCGAGACCCGGGTCCGCACCTTCGTCGAGGATGTCCAGGCACCGTTGGATGCCGAGTTCCGCGGGGCCATGATATCGCTTTTCGACATGCTCTGGGGGCAGCCCCGGCCGGGGGTCGCTCCCGTGGACCGGGCCGCCTTCGAACGACTCTGCCGGCCGGATTCACCCGAGTGCATCCTCGATCTGCCCGACTACTGTGCCTTCTTCACCTACACCATGTTCCGAGGCAGGGTGCCGGATT
>Ga0180431_10009122_pt1 | contig 11263 bp, 14 predicted proteins | sample SS_ome_11_FD_132459 | JGI IMG/M metagenome (GOLD analysis project Ga0180431, IMG submission 132459) | Hypersaline lake sediment archaeal communities from the Salton Sea, California, USA - SS_1_MS_1 metaG | ecosystem: Environmental > Aquatic > Non-marine Saline and Alkaline > Hypersaline >...
CGCATTAATATTTTTAAAATCATTATTGCAAATTTTACATTTCATAATATAATCTCCTAAGATTATGAACTATTTAATTATATTATAATATATAAAAAAAGTCTAGATTTTTCTAGACTTTTTAAATTTTTTTCTTTTATAGCGCGGTTTGTGGCACGTCACTATATCTTTCTATTGCTGTAGCAGCATTATAATCGTACGTTCTAATTCCTATAGGATAAATGTTATCAACTGCAAAAGTACATTCTATTTTTCTTGCTTCTGCCGTATCTGCACTATGTTCTCCAAGGTTAACTGATTTAGGAAATAGATTAACTACTTCATATTTTTGTAACCAAGGTACACCGTTTTGTGCTACAAATTCATCAGAATAACCTGGTGCATCTGGTCCATAAACTACAAAGAATGCTCTTGGAAGAACAAAATCTTGTTTAAAACCAATCGCGCCAGTTCTTTTATCACCAACCATAGAATGCCAAAGTTGCATAATAGCTGATGCTGAACCATTAACATAATCCCAAAATGTGATCGTCATATCTTCCATTTCTGCAAATTTAGTAACAGCTTTTACACCATCATTAAATCTTCCAATGAACTGATGTTCAATCATCACAGCTGGTAAACTAGCTGAAAATAATGATAATTCTAATGAAATTTCTGGATTATCGCCTATAGCATTTTTAACAGCTTCATATCTTTGTGCAACACCAAAAAGTGTGCTATTCTCTGCTCTTATCAATTTCGATCCCAATCCTTTAAATTCAATTGAAAATCTATTGGAATTAATTGTTTGAGCGTTATTAATTTTTTTTATCTGAAATATATTCAAAATTTTTTCCTCCAAGCCTTATTACAAAACTTATTATCTTCTGTTATTATCTTTAAAAAAACTGTATTAAAAAATATTTATTTTTTTTTATATACCTAAAACTGTTTCTACCTGCAAATCTCTAATAACTGATATGATTTTAAGTTTTTCTATGCTTCTTACAGGAGTCCATGTGACTATTGCTACCAATCCTCTTTGTGCTTCTATAGATGGCGTATTGATAGATGTATCACAAACAATAGTGTAACCGTAATCAGGATCGTCTGCTGGTTTAATTGCTTGTGCATTAACCAACGCCTCCATTTCGTTTCTTATATCTTCATAAAGAGCATCCATAGTGTTAACAGTTAATGGTCTCCAAAAATAATCTGGAGCTATTTGATACATTTTCTTTTTTAAATACAATGCTGTTCTAAGAACATTAAGTCTACTAATTGCTCCAAATTCTCTGTCTGTGTTTTTTTGTCCGTCTATATAAAATCCTCTATTTTTACTAAAAACAATTGGGTTAATTGAATTTTCTAATTCATCTGCATAAAGTCTATTTTTTTCATCTTCTCTTAGATAAATAGCCAACCCTTCTATATCTGTTATAGTTGTTCTAAATGGTCCAGCAGGCGCAGCAAATTTATTTCCTGCAATTTTGTCTGATCCAGAAATTGCACCAATAACTCTTACTGATGGCGCATACCAATCTAGATTTTCTCCATCGTTTATTTGCATCCATGGAAAATAAGTAGCAACATATTTAGAATTAAGTTGTGCTGTTCTACCTGAGCCTGTTTTTCCATTATGCCAATCAATCGCAGCGTAAATGCTTCCGCCAAGTGAAGGAAGACCTCCCTTGTTTTCTGGCATATCTACAATTGCGAAACAGTCTCTTCTATATTCACAAACTTCTTGAACCATATCAGCAACTGATTCTGAAACATTTCCTGGAGTTGATATAATATCTATTGTATAAAGATCCAAGTTTTTATATTCTTCTAATGCTAAATTGTATTTTGCATCAGTAAGATTTGATATTCCAGAAGTTCCTCCGCCAAGTGTCATATCACCAGCAGAAAATTCAGGAATTTCAGATAATGCTCCAGGAGTTGTAAATGTTATAACTTCTGATACAACTGGATCTTCGTTTATAAGTGTTCCAATATAATTAGAATCTGCTACTGTATAACTATAATTAAAGAATGTTCCGACAACTGCGTCTCTATGATATATAGTTAAAATTTTTCCGTCAGATGTTAATTCTTTATTTATAACGATTAGGTTTCCATCTTCGCCAGTGTAAGCCGCTTCAAATGTTCCTGCATCGCTTATAATATCAGTTCCAGCATCTTCAGTATCAACTATATCATCAAATCCAAGTTCTTCATATATATCGTTCGCAACTGTCTCGACTTTAATTTTTTGATCTGCTCCGGCAGATTTTGTTCCAACCATTAAATAATTAGTTGCATTATCTATCCAAGCTAATCCATCAGTATCAAGCACAGTATTAATTTGTGATATAATTGAATCTATACTTGTATTTGACGCTGTTGAAGTTTCTGGTGAATCTGGAGTAGTTGTTGGAAAAAACTTTGGAATATTATAAATTATAATATTTGAATTTTCTCCTTGTTCTTGACTAACAAATTTAATTGCGTTTGTGTCAGTTGTTACTATCAATCCAGCCTTAGTCCACGCTTGTGAAAATGTTAATCCTTCAACAGTTTGTAGTGTTGGTGCGATAACATATTTTTTAAGTGCCCAAATAAATCTTTCATTAAAAGAATCCATTTCGTTTGTTCCAGGCACTGCGGTTTCTGCAGATGCATTTGCATTAGTTAATGTTGCAAACAAATCAGTGTCTGTAATAGAGATTATTGAATCTTCACCTGTACTAGATGAAGTAACAACAATTTCATCGTTTGTTTCATCAAAGCTACATGTTGCTCCTGTCAAATCAGCCTCAATTTCAGTACAAACTTCATCCATTGTTTGCGCATCAGAACCGACAACCGATACTGAATTTGTGTCGCCATCAACATCAATACTACATGTATATGTTGTAGCATCATTTGCTAATCCAGAAGCATCAGTTCCTGCTGTTGCCGCTGTAAATCCCCAACCTTGAGAACCACTAGATTCTGTTGGATCATACTCGTTCCAATCAGCAAATCCGTACTGATCACATCCATATCCAGCAGCATCTTTTACTGAACTATCTCCAGTATCAGGAATAATCAATCTCATAAAATCGGGATTATCAAGATCAGTTACATTTTCTTTTTGTATAACATAACGATATTCGACTCCATCAATAATAAAATTTATGTAGTCGCTTCCTTCTTGTAGATTATATGCTGTATCGTCAGTGTCCGTAGATTGTACTGTAGGATTAGCTGTAGAACTAACAACGTCTGAACAAGCAGGTGTAGCAGAAAGCGTTATATCGTTTGATGAATATCCTGATCCAGTGTCAATAGCTATTTTTAATTTATCATTACTTCCAGTAACAACAATATATTCTTGATCCTTAACAATCACATTTCCTGACAATTTTGCTATTTGTGCTGCTTTAGTTAATGCTAAACGAGCCTTCATATCTGTTCCGTCAGTAATTCTTGTAAACCATGCAAATGGAGAATTGTTAAGGTGATATTCTGCTGCCATGCCTGCGAAATCGGCGCTGTCGGCTCTAATTAAAGGATTTCCAAATCTTTGAACAAAGTCACTTACCAATGTTGGAGTATTTTTTGATCCCCAATGAGCACCGCCAACAAATGCTGCAACAGTGCCAGTAATGACTTCAAGAATCGATTCTACTTCAATTCTTTGCTCAAATTTAAAACCTTTACCTAAAATATCACTTACAGTTTCTTGAGCCATATTTATTTCTCCTTACTCAAATTATTTATGCGTATAATACCTAATTCTTCTAATTGAAGTAAATCTTTTGGTATTTCTGTTAATTCTATAATTTTTGATTCTCCTCTTCGTGGAGTGTAAAATGTCTTACCATTTAAGGCAATTATAACAGAATGATAAGTTTTACCTCTAAGTTCTATTTTCATTTCCCTCGTCCAAATATTTAATTTTTCTATTATTATATTATTGATTTTTTATATTAAAGTTTTAAAAAAAAATAATAATTTTAAGCAACAGAGACTTCAACATCTTTTGCCGTTATTTCTAAATTAATGTTTTCCATTAGTCCAGCGTACCAAGATAAAATTTCTTCAGTTTTTTGTCCTCCGGTTAATATGTCATTTATTTTACTTTCAAAAACTATAATTGATACCGCCGGCACTTCAATTACATCATAAGGCACGAATGCTCTTTCACATCTAATAACAAAGGATGTTTTAATTTTGTCTCTTGTTTCTGACTGCTCCAGTCCTTCAACGTCTGTTTCATCAGTAACAGCTAATTCCATTTTATGTGGCATTTGTAAAAACGTCTTAGGATGATTTGTTAAATCAGGAAAATAAATTAAATGAGCTTCTCCTTTTGGAAATGTATTATAAATTGCGTGAAACATATAATCCCTTTCTCTTTGATTATTATTCCAAATATTAACATTATATGTAATATTAAAAACTCCAGGAGCTCTCATTATTTGTGTGTTTCCAGATGTTGAATCATAAGATGCCTTATCATATAACATAACATATGCTGGCTCAAACTCTGGCTTTCTTTCAACATCAACAATCCAATAGTTTATCATAGGCATCACGATCATTCCATTTTTTTTAGTGTAATGCCTAAATGCCGCTCTAGGTGTTCCAAAAAAAACTTGCGCTGTTAAATCTTGTCCATTTGGAAGTATTTTAAAATTTGCGAATTTATCTTTAAAAAGTTTACCTAATTCTATTATGTAAATTCCAAATAAGAAATATGGGAAAACTGGATTTATTGTCATTATTTAAAACTCGCTCTACTTCCAAAAATTTGTATTATTTTTTCTGCCATTAAAATTTGTTCATTAGTTGGATCAAAATACCAAACGCTCAAATCAACTTTTCCACCCTTTGTATCTACTGGAATTACTTCGTCTTGTACCCCATATATTTCCAGAATTTTTTCATTAACACTAATTCCAGTTCCGTGCGATTGAGCAAACAAAATTATTCCTTCTTCAGAATCTTCTGCTGTTATTGATGCCACTGTCCCATTAGGAAAATCAAAAAATTCTATTTGTGAAGAAACTACTTTTTCTATATTTTTAGATTCATCTTTTTCATTTTTTAAAATACATAATTCGTATTTATTTTTAAATTCATAATAAACTTGTTCACATGCCTTTTTAAAAAGTAATTGAGCATTGTTTTTAGCAGACTCTAAAGCAACATTTAATGCTTGTTGTAAAATTTTTGTTATTTCTTTAGGGTCATCTATTTCAATCATTTATTTGCCTGTTCTTAAATTTATTTTAGCCTCTTCAATTTTATTTGCTATTATTTCTAAAAAATTTTTGCAATTATCATAATTATGTTCTTCTAAAGCTTTTTCAGCTTTATTAACATTATTAAGCGCATCATCAAGAGTTCTATTGATATTTTTTTCTTTTAGATTATCAATTTTACTTAAATTTTTTGCTATTTTTAATTGCTCTAAATACTTTTTAAAATTCATTATACTTCTTCAGTTTCTTCTGGTTCTTCTTCTGGTTCTTCTTCCGGCTCCTCTTTAGGTTCTTCTTCCTCTTCTGGCTCTTCCTTATAATCTTCTATTAATTCTGATAATTTATCGATAAATTCATCAAATTCTTCTACTTCATCTTCACTATTTTGTGCAGAATCTATAACTATTTCTATGAGTTCAAGTCTTCCTTCATTATCTATTTTTGCTAAATCAATATCTTTAATAATATCGTCAACCTTCTCATATTTACTTTTATCTTCGTCTGATTTATCTTCGATTTCTTTCTGTTTATCATCAGGCACAGTATCTATTTCATCCTGTTCAGTCATGCCAGTTTTTTTCATATATTCATTAAACTGCTCAAGATAATACTTTTCAGCTCTGTCTTTAAAAGTACTCATTATTTATTTCTCCTCTTTTTCTTTTAATTCTTTTTTTTCTAATGCTGCTTCTCTTTCTTTAAGAGTTTTTTTAGTTTCCTTACCTTCTTCCTTTTTTTCCTCTTTTTCTTCCTCTTTAGTTACCTCTTTTTTTCTTTTATTTAATATTAATTTTTCTATTTCACTCATTTTTCTTTTAACTGTATTTAATCCTATATCTACTGAAATATCTCTTTCTACTAATAATGAACTTTTTATTAAATTAAGTACTATATGTCCTAAAATCATTCCTCGATCTGTTGCACTGTCAACAAATATAGGTTCACCTTCAACAGATTTATTTTCATCGATTATATTTAATTTACCATTTCTAAAATTTAATTCTGCTTTATATCTAAAATCACCAGAAGAACTAGAAAATTTGCATGAAAATGTTGCACCTAATTTTGTAACGTTGGTTATATTGAAATCAATTTTTTCGTCAACAGAATAACCTTCTTTTTCATTTTTTTTATCATCTTCTTTTTTTTCATCTTGCTCCATATAACCAAGCATTTTTCCAAGTTCATTAATATAATCTGGTTTTTCCTTTACTTTAAAATTCATTTAACGCCCCTCATAATAATTTTTAATTGATTCTGGTACTTCATGTAATGATGTTTGCTCTGCGTTTATAAGATAATTAATATAACGAAAATTATATAAATCAACTGGTGTTACATTAGCTATATTATAAAATATATATCGTCTTTCATTGTTTGTTTGAATCCAAGTCGTTCTAAATATATCACCTGCTTTTGGAATATATCCTTCCAAATAATTTTCCATAGCAGCAATATTGCAATAAAAATCTATTTCTTCAATTTGTTCAAGACCTAAACGAGTAAGTTCTTGAATAATTGGATTAATAGTTAACGTACCAAAAACTTCATACGGCCCATAATACGCTCTTAATTGATCTGCGCCTCCACCTTCACCATAAACTTCATCTAGTTCGTCCCTATCCGAATCAGTTTCTGTCACGTTTAAAACCCAATAAGCTATTTCAGTGCTATAATTTTCAAATACTTCTTCTGTCATATGATCAATAAGAGTATATTCAGGATTATCTGGTTCAAAAACCTTAAGGTTTTTTGGTCTAAATATTTTTGACATTATATTCCTTTTTTGGCAATTTCAGCAGCTTTACCTCTTACATTTGCTGCCGCTGCGTCTAAAGTACCAGGTTCTTCTTCTGTGCCCATTGCTTGTTTCGCTAACGTTCCAAGAGCCGCCCCTTTACTTATTTTAACACCTAATGCTTTTAATATCTTAATCATTATATTTTTTGTGTGCTTAGGTTTACTAATTAGTTTATGTATTGTTTTATAAGCTGCTTTAATATTTTTAAAATCAATTTCTCCCTTTTCAATTTTTTCAGGCATTTTAGTTATTAGTTTTACATCGCTTTTTAAATCAGCCTTTGTTAAAACATTATTTATAACATTCTTCATTATGCCTTTATTATTTTTAAGAATTTCACCAAGATAGAATTTAAAAACTTCTGGAGTAGAAACTGCTTCAGCAAAGTCAGTAATTTTAGTTTTCTTAGTGTGTCTTAGTTTTGCAAATGAAAATGGTTTTGCTATCATACTTCCTATAGCGCTAAAAATACCTTCATCATATATTTCTTGCTCTTCATCAATTTGTCTAGAAACAATGTCTTCATAAACCGCAGCCGTATATTTATCAACTCTATATTTAACTTCTTCTTTTACACCACGTTTTTTTATTACTTTTGATAATGCTGCTTGTGCTTTTTTAAGTTCTTCTTCCTCTTTTTCTTTTGGAATCAATGAAGACAACGCAGCAATAAATGCTTCTGTAATTATGAAGGCGATTGTTGCTTCTTTTGCTTTAAGAATTTTAGTATTTCTTCCTTTTTTGCCAGGAGTTTTTAAACCAAACAATCCAGTGCCAACATATGCTTCGGCTTCTTCCATACCTTTATTTATTGTTTCTGAATATTTTTTGAGACCAATGCCTATATTTTTAATAAAAACACCACCTTGCGGGTCTTTATCAATAGTTTGAAAAACAACATAAGGATCAAGTGCCATTTCTTCTTTTTCGGCTTCTCCAACAGCCAATAGTAATTTTTCTTCCATTTCTTCTGCTAATTCGTCTAATGTTTTTGCGCCATATTTATCCATAAGCATTTTTGCTTGATCTTCTGCGCCTTTCAAAACACTTTTTAATAATTCATTTTGAAATTTTTCTTGTTTAATTAAATGTATTTTGCCGATCATTTCTTTTTTAATTTGTTTAAGATTTTCATTCGGTAATTCAAAATCAAATGTTTTTTTAATTTCGTCTATTGCTTCTTCTATTATATTATTAACGAAATCCTCTGCACTCAACACATTTTGTAATTTTTCATCTTCAACATTAGCATATAATTTTTGAATATTTAAATTAAATTTATTTTTATATTCTTTTAAATCTTCTTTATTTGTAGTTGATATTTCTTTAATCCAGTATTTCGCATCCTTTTCATCAATCATTTTAAGCGACATATCTACGCCTTTTTGGGCCTGATCTTCAGTTCTTCCTTGATTTATTATTGAATTTTTTAATAATTCTGAAACTTTTCTTTTTAATTTTTTATCCTTTCTATATCTATCAAGAGCATCATTAACACTTAGCGGAGCGTCACTTTTTGCAAAGGTAGTAAGCAATCCGCCAACAAGCGCATTATATCTTTCAAGGTATAATTCTTCTCCGTATTCGCAATCAACTACTTCAGTCATTTCGTTAGCTAACGCTTCTGCTTCACGAACATACTCCATCAAGTTTTTGTGTTGTTTTAATTCTTGTTCAAAAATGTCTGCTATTTCATGAAATAGTTTATCGCTCATTGTTTATCCTTTTCTCTTTTCTGAGAATGCGATCACTAACGCCTGTTTCTTACTTTTCTATATAAATTATATTTAAGTAATTAATAAAATTCATTACAATATCACTTCAAATCCATTAATTATTTTTTGCACTACGGAATTCATTTTACAAACTCATAAACGGTAATGGTTTTTGAAGACCATTTAGTTTTTCAGTCAATTCTCTCATCTCTTCTTTTGCTTCAGCTTTCAATGCATCGCCATCAGCTGCAATATTTCCTCCAGCAGTTTGAAAAGCGCTCATTTTTCCTCTAATTGTTCCAAGCATATGTTTAGTTTTTGCTAACGCCCAATCTTTAATCCAATTTGTTGTTTCTAATGATAAATCAGATTTTTGTGCTTTATATACAATTCCTACTTTTTCTATGTTTGCGTCAGCGGGGTAACAATAAATCTTTCCGTTTGTTATATCCCAATGTTGATCTATACCGACAAGTTTTCTAAAGTCTTCCATTCTTTGTAGAAATAAATAATAGCCTACCATATCAAAATTATCGAGTATGTTATGCCAGCCTTCTTGAGGTATAACAAATTTTCCTAATATATCTTCAGTTGTTCCAGCAAAAATCCCTCTTGAGTATGCATCAATTACTTCTATAGGGAAAACAACTTCTTCGATCATTGATGATTTAATATCTGAAGGAATTTCAGCTGTTCTATCAGAATCATCAACGTCGACAACAACAAAATTAACATCATGAGCAGCACGCGAATAATAACGAGTAACAGCGTCTATAATTGCTATAGATAAAAATTCGTCTGTCAACTCAACTCTTACAACCGGATAGCCTAAACTATAGAGAATATAATTTCTTAAATCTTGAAAACGGTCTTTGTAATCTGATATTGTTTGCGATATGTACGACATTTATTATGCTCCTTCTTCTCTAAAAAGTGCGTCAACGTATTTTTTAATGTCTTCGTTACTTACTTTAAGAGCTTTAAGAACTTCAGTTAATTGTTTAACTTTTTCATCGTGATGTAAATGCTTCGCTCGATCAATTAAATTAAATATAATTTTTCCAGCGCTTGTTCCACCAACTATACCCTTATAGCTTTTAGGATCTTTTCGTATAGTTTCATTAAAAACGCTGTCAATCATTTCACTGTCTTCAAAATATTTTTTCATTATACTTCCCTATTAATTTATTTACTATGTTTTTATTTAATCTTAAGATTATTAAATCTTGTTAAAAACTTTTTAAAAATAGCGTCCTCTATTTTTTCAATTATTTTTTCAGGATCTTTAATATCTCTAAATCCTACGTTTTCCAAATATTTATATAATTTATTCATTTAATTCTTTTTCTCTTTCTTCTTTAGCTAATCTATAAATAATGTCTATAACATTTTTATCAAAATTCGGGATACGTTTTTCACATATACAATTAAAAACTTCCCGCAAAATTTCTTTTGCGTTCATTAGAAGACACCTGTTTATATTTTTTCTTTACCGCGTCTTTCCTTTATATGCTTAATCAATCTTACAACTATTTCAGATATGTCGTCTTTATGTCCTTGCTTTCTTATATACGATTCAATTGTTTGACCTGTTGCAAGTTTTTGTTTTGCTAATTCTTCTGCAGCTTTATTAAGAACTTTCATTGCTTCTGGTCTGTCTACGACGGCATATCCTTTTAATTCACTTCTTGCCAATTCTTCTGCTTTGCTTTTAATTTTATTTTCAGCTTGCATATCTTCAGCTTTCTTGGCCTTTTCTTTAATAACTTTTGGAAGCTTCTTTTTATATTGTTTTATTCTAGTTTCCTGTTTAGGTCTACTAGTTTCTAATTGTCTAAAATATTTATCAATATCTGATTTTTTTTCTATTGGTTCATCTGGCGCTTCCCATGAAATTTTCTTCTTAATCACTTCATCTAATTTAGAAATTAAATTTTTTAATCCTTCTATTTCAAAATCTTGATTAATTTTTTTAAGTTCTTTTATTATATTTAAAATAACTTCATCAATGAAATTACCAGATATATCTCCTTTATACGCGCCTCTTTCATTTACCGCGTTTATAACTTCAAATCCGGCCTTAATAAGTTTTTTAATTGCGCTTAAGTTTGTTTTTGTTAATTCATGACTTAATTGAGGTGTAGCTATTCTTTTAACTATTCTAACAGCTTCTCTTAATTTAAGTTCTCCTTCTTTAAATGATTTATAAATTTTATTTCCATAACTTTTAACTTGGGCCTTTGTTAGTGGCTTTTTAGAATGTACATATTTTTCCCACGTATCTTCATCTATATACACTCCACCAATTATTTGATCTATAATATCTTGTATACTCCAATCGCCTCTAGTATCATTTTCAATAACTAACAATCCAGCCTGAATTGCAGCATCATTAAGAGAACGAGTTGCTCTTGCAGCTTTAATAAATTTAACTAGTTTAGATTTTCCTGATTCTGTGCTTAAAATATTTTGAAAAGGATCAGTTTTCTTTTTAGTTTGTTCAAAATATTTTTGAATTTCTTCTTCGC
>Ga0180431_10009123_pt1 | contig 11263 bp, 3 predicted proteins | sample SS_ome_11_FD_132459 | JGI IMG/M metagenome (GOLD analysis project Ga0180431, IMG submission 132459) | Hypersaline lake sediment archaeal communities from the Salton Sea, California, USA - SS_1_MS_1 metaG | ecosystem: Environmental > Aquatic > Non-marine Saline and Alkaline > Hypersaline >...
AGTCACATCACCATTAACATTTCCTGTGTGGAGACCAGTTGTGTTACCTGTTACATTACCATTAACATTTCCTGTGTGGAGACCAGTGGTGTCACCAGTTACATTGCCTGTCACATTGCCGGTTACATTTCCGGTGTGAAGACCAGTTGTGTCGCCTGTTACATTGCCGGTTACATCACCATTAACATTTCCGGTGTGGATACCAGTTGTATCGCCTGTCACATTGCCAGTTACATCACCATTAACATTTCCTGTGTGGAGACCAGTTGTATCGCCTGTCACATTGCCAGTTACATCACCATTAACATTTCCGGTGTGGATACCAGTTGTATCGCCTGTTACATTGCCAGTTACATCACCATTAACATTTCCGGTGTGGAAACCAGTTGTATCGCCTGTTACATTGCCAGTTACATCACCATTAACATTTCCGGTGTGGATACCAGTGGTGTTACCAGTCACATTGCCATTAACATTTCCTGTGTGGAGACCAGTTGTGTTACCTGTTACATTGCCAGTTACATCACCATTAACATTTCCTGTGTGGAGACCAGTTGTGTTACCTGTTACATTGCCATTAACATTACCAGTTACATCACCATTGACATTTCCGGTGTGAAGACCCGTGGTGTCACCAGTTACATTGCCATTAACATTTCCGGTGTGGAGACCAGTGGTGTTGCCAGTTACATTGCCAATGACATTGCCAGTTACATTACCATTAACATTTCCTGTGTGAAGACCCGTGGTGTCACCAGTTACATTGCCATCAACATTTCCGGTGTGGAGACCAGTGGTGTTGCCAGTTACATTACCAATTACATTACCATTAACATTTCCGGTGTGAAGACCCGTGGTGTCACCAGTTACATTGCCATTAACATTTCCATTGACATTGCCATTAACGTCACCAACAACATCTCCTGTGTGAAGACCGTTGGTGTTACCAGTCACATTGCCATCAACATCGCCCATGTGGAGACCGGTAGTTTTGCCAACCAAATCACCCACAATACCAACAGTAGCTACCATTGTGGTGAACTTACCAGGGGCTGGATCAGATGCGCCTACAGTGGTTCCATCAATCTCACCTCCATCGATGTCAACAGAAGCGCTTACCAGAGGACCATCGTGAGTACCCTCTGTTTTTCCAGTCAGATCTCCCTCGATGCCAGTTGTCACCTCCAAGGTAGTAAATTTACCCGGACCCGGAGTAGTCGCTCCGACAGATGTTCCATCAATCTCACCACCATCGATATCGACTGATGTTGCAGTCATCTTGGTGAACTGGGCTGGCGCAGGGATACACATACCGATGCAAGTACCATCAACCGTACCACCATTTATGTCAACAGTGTTGAACCTTGTGTTCCCCTTGACACTCAGATCCTTGCCCACACAAAGATCTCCCTTGACATTGGTAGACCCACAGTCATTACTAAGGCAAACATTCCCTTCCGCCGTAAAATTACCTCCTACATGGGCCGACTCATCAACAAATACCTTGCGATCAACATGGAGTGATCCTTTAACAGTTGTGTCGTGACTGTCCGATCCTAGGCAGACATCATCCTTAGCTACCAGTGGACCATTCAGGCAGGTGTCCTGTTTGACCACAAGACTGCCCTTCAACTCTGTCGTATTGCCATCAGGACCACCCAAACAGGTTCGACCATCCACCGTTAAACTGCCGTCAATCTGGGCATCGTCTCCCACGCTCATCTTGTCCTCGACAGTTAGGTCAGCTTTCACAGTCACATTATCTCCCAAGCACGTGGTTCCGCCCACAGTGAGTCCCTTACCAACCGATAATGTCTTATCAAGTACAGTATCTCCCTCAACTCCCAAATCTCCCTTCGCAGTCGTCTTCTTGCGCTCTGGCCCACCCAGGCAGACGCGTGAATTGGCGGTCAGATCTCCCTCTATCGTAGCAGTCTGCTGAACTTGCAGGGCCTGTAGGGTACTATCTCCCGCAACATCAATGCTACCATCCACGTCCAGATCTTCACTGACCTTGGCACTCTTGTTGACTGTCAGTGATCCTTTGACGGTAGTGTCTTTGCACTCCTCTCCTCCCAGACAGGTGGGGCCATCAACTGTCAAACCTCCTTCAACCATCAATCCTCCATTGATTTTGGCATTGCCCTTGACCATTGCATCATCACATACCGTGAGTGTTTCTTCAACCATGAGAGATTTCTCCAATTGAGCATCTCCCTCGACTCCCAGATCTCCTTTCACAGTCGTCGTCTTGCGCTCCGGTCCACCCAGACAGACGCGCGAATTAGCGGTCAGATCTCCCTCTATCGTAGCAGTTTGTTGGACCTGTAAGGCCTGTAGGGTGCTGTCTCCCGCAACATCAATGCCACCATCAACATCCAGATCCTCGCTGACCTTGGCACCCTTGTTGACTGTCAACGAGCCTTTGATGGTGGTGTCTTTGCACTCCTCTCCTCCCAGACAGGCTGGACCATCAACCGTCAAACCTCCTTCAACCATCAATCCTCCATTGATTTTGGCATTGCCCTTGACCATTGTATCATCACATACAGTGAGTGTTTCTTCAACCATGAGAGATTTCTCCAATTGAGCATCTCCCTCGACTCCCAGATCTCCTTTCACAGTCGTCGTCTTGCGCTCCGGTCCACCCAGGCAGACGCGTGAATTAGCACTTAGATCTCCTTCCACCGTGGCAGTCTGCTGAACTTGCAGGGCCTGTAGAGCACTGTCTCCCGCAACATCAATGCCACCATCCACACCCAGATCCTCACTGACCTTGGCACCCTTGCCGACTGTTAGTGATCCTTTGACGGTGGTGTCTTTGCACTCCTCTCCTCCCAGACAGGCTGGACCATCAACCGTCAAGCTCTTTTCCACCCTCGCTTCACCACCGACCAATAGGGCCTTGTTGACAATGATATCACCGGTCACACGTGTCTGATTGCAGTTTGGTCCACCCAGCTCAGTTTCTCCGATGACACCCAGATCCCCATCAGCATATAAATCACCCTTCACCACTGCATCATCTGCAAGACAAACATCACCCTCAACATCAAACTTTCCCTGAACTTCGAGATTGTTTTTCAAAACTGTAGCACCATTTACGCAAATATCCTTTTGCACAATTAGATCCTCTTTCACCATCAGGGTTTTCATCGCAGTGGCATCTCCATTGAGCACAACCTTCTCACAATCCGCACCAAGATGGACCTGACCAGTTGCTGTCAAATCATTCGTCTCAATATCGCCATCATGCTGAATTTTACCTCCAACTGACAATGTTCCATCCAAACATACATTGCCACCCACCATCAGTTCTCCGCTCACTGTTAAATCCCCACAATCGCCTTTAGTTTTCTTAACACTAACACTCTTGGTGCAACACTTCTCGACTGCTTTTGGACGCTTCTCAACAACCTTTGAACATTTCTCAACAGGGTTGACAGACCGCATCGTGAACTCTGTGACGCGTAGACATTGATCCCTAGAAGGGAGTCCAAACAAAATGCCAATAAAAGTTTTTTCAGAGCATGCTGTAAATTGCACTTCAAAGCATTCCTCTTCGTCTCCTCGAAACCTGAAGGTTCGTGGTACCAGGCGATCCCCCTTGGCACTCTCAACATACAAGAAAGCTCCACAACCTGTCACGAGCCTAGCCGACACATTTACCTTATACATGCATCCATGAGCTGTTTTGATCTCAGTGCGAAATCCTGCTGACTTAGCACAGTTGGTCTTTGAAACCTTGACATCCATATATGGATCCTTACACTCTTGGTCAAAGTGAACACACGCTCCCTTGTGCTCTTTGACAAGACATGAATCCTTGAACAAGTCGAATGCCTGTTTGATATTCTCTCCAGGCATCTCACTATTGTATATAGTCAATGGTGAGATTTAAAATCAGATGATTTAGATCAATGTGAACGCAGCATGGACAGTCTTCACTCGGAAATTTGCTCCGTGACGCACATCCAGTACTCCTAAATAGCAGTCTGGAAAACTGAGAGAACACATTTTCTCAATACATTCAGAATAATATCTCTTTTCTTCTGTGACAGAGACCAGGACATGCTTTGTCATTTGAATCCCATCATCTGCGCTCAGAAGTAGCTTCTCACTGATTGCTCCATCTGGAGCAATCAAGACCAAGGAGACCGCAGCATCCATCAGAGGGTTATCATTCACCAATGTTCCGGTCACACGTATCTTCAAATCACTAAGTCCAGTATAGGCGTTCAATGGGACCGCAACTAACTCTTTGTGACTTCCTTCTTCAGCCTGTCCAATGAAGTAAGAATCCTGTGTAGATTCAAACAGAGAGGCTGCAGCTACATTCCAAAAACGCAATACCTCACCGCTACCAGCGCCACATCCACTGCCTCCATCATCTTTTCTGCCCAGGAAGATAGCTTCCGAGTCAAATGTTATCTCAGTCAGGGTAAAACCTTGTCCGACTGGCTCAAAGTCACAATCTGTTGGGAAATCCGTGTCTGGACCACGAGGAGTCACATCCTGAATCCTGATATATTGATAGCATTCACATATTTCTTGCTTGATCTCACAGATTGTATCCTTTTCTCCATCGCAAACTATTTCACCAAGTTCATGCCACTCATTGAGATCAGTCGTAACGCTGAGAATAGCGCGCAATGGAACACCATGACTGCTGTATGACTTTATTTTCATATTCGCAATTACCCTGTGATCCAGCTCTATGATAAGGCATCCAGCAAAACCCAAAGCCAGAAACTCACCTTCTTCTGGCGTGATATCAGAACATAGTATCTCAGGATCTGAATTCTCCAGGAACACTTTCTGTCCAGGACAGGTTGTTGTACCCTGCTTTAAATGCAGGTTGTGACCGCATATTTCAATCGGGTCACAGATCGACCATCCTGGATCTCCTCTCGGACCTTTGGGACCTTCGCACCCTCGAGGCCCACATGGGCCCTGAGGACCTCCTGAGGGCCCACGAGGACCACATTTTCCTGGGGGACCACATGGGCCTGGATCTCCCTTTGGTCCTTTTGGACCAAGTCCACCTCTCGGACCTGGCCCCCCTTTGGGACCCATAGGGCCTTGCGGGCCCTGCAACCCTCTTGCCCCCGCAAGGCCCTTGCAACCATCCACGCCTTTTGGACCACGAGGCCCACGTGGTCCAGTTGGCCCAGGACATCCTTTCTTACCTGGATCACCGCATTCTCCCTGACAACCGGTCGCGCCTGGGACTCCATCAATCCCATCAATTCCATCCTTGCCAGCTGGACCCATCTGTCCCTGCGGCCCCACACAGCTCTTTACAAAGATCATCTGTCCATTGACACATTGAAAGTAGGCGCACTCCTCCACCAGGAAAATAACATCACCCTCTTGAATGGTTCCATCCTCACATCCTGCAATCGCATCCGGGACACTGTTTGCAAAATTAAATCCTCCTCCTGGGTCTCCCTGAGGTCCTACCGGACCCTGGAACCCTCGTTGCCCCTGTTCACCCTGTAGTCCTTGAGGACCAATCGGTCCTTGTGGACCAGCAATACCTTGAGGACCTTGCTGGCCAGTGGTTCCAGCAGGTCCTGTTGCTCCTGGAGGGCCTACGCTACCCCGTTTCCCAGGAGACCCACGGTCACCCTTTTCGCCCGGGCATCCGATCAGACCAGGTTCTCCCTGTTGCCCCCTCGGTCCAACGCAACCAGGTGGTCCATGTGGTCCTGGATCACCGATTGGGCCCTGATCACCCTTATACCCTCTCTCCCCATCGCAACCGGGTGGACCACATTCAACATCCAAGAACTCAGATGGTATCTTACCATCACAGTCAAGTGGGGCATATCCACCTGGCATCCCCTTGTTGCTTTTGAGCTCATGACCCGGACTGGCTGTACATGTAATGTTGACAGCCAGCAATCTGAACAAATAACTAGGTGCACTGTTGAAAAAGAGCACACCAACCTTGGTCAAATTACTGACTGCGGTGAAAATGACTTTGTGATCCTGTGGACCACACCCACCAACCCAAATATATTTACGCTCAACAAGTTGTGACAAAGGATTGCGAGACTCTACATAGAGAAATGCCCTATCTCCTTGAAGCAGTTCACCCTTGATGAACAGCTTGTAATTCTGATGCACCGTTGTTTCCAGACTGAGCAAAGCACCCGGTGAACCCACAGTGGAATCAGATGCACAATCCACTGCCCTCTCATAAGAAATATTACAACCACTGACAGTCGCACCCTGGTTAGGCTCTAACATTCCTAGATTATTGCTCAGTCCAAATGCATTATTTTTATCTATATGGAACGGTTCACACATACCACCCCGTTTGCTGACCGACGTATATATCTATCCTAGGATATGTTTTTCTTGTTGCTGCGCTCACTCAATCAGCTGATACATGAGCATGTATGCATCTGGCGTGACCAGAGATCGTTCATCCTGTACCTTGTAAACATTGTCATCATTGAAACACCACCACTCATCTGCTGTGTTACGACCATACATATAATAATGCCCGAACCCAAGCGTTCCAGTGTGACAGATGATAGCATATAGCTTGTATCGCGTCTCACACAATCCATTGCTAACATATGGGTCCATATTCAGCAAACCATTTGGATCATAGCTTATCAGCTTAGTGATCTTCCTGCTCTGATAGCGACCATCCCTGAACTCGTGCGTGAAACGTTTCAATGTTAGCACTAAACACTTCTTAGGTAGTAGCCAATAACTACTACGACGGAGTGGCAATGATCTGACATTGCATTTTTCGCAGAGCCACTCATTACCCTTCTCCAATCGCTCGAGACCACAATGCTGCTCCAATGCTCCCTCGACAGTATTGACATCTCCCTGAATCAATAGCTCTGAGGTCAGAAAACTCTCATACTTGTAGGTCACATGATTGCATACATCGCGACCACAATTAAACCTCTCCAGATATTGACCACCAAAAATCTCAAGGATTAGGCTGTAACGACTTCGAAACAGGTTGTAACCATTGCTACCTTCCTTTGATTCTTCCTCTGATTCCACTTGCCGTGAATCACGAAAATGTTGCGCCCATTGTTTGGTCGCCTCGATACGCATCTTGTCAATCAGTTTACTCGGATCCCCCTCAGTCTCATAAACCACATCGCGCGACAAGCACTCATGAAATGTATTCAACAACCAGATAAAAGTTTCTTGTGCATCATGTTGACTTCCACACTCATATAATGGCAAATGACGTCTCAAATGCTCAACAAATGCTCCAGGTCGCATTGGCACCGAGACGCCTCTCCGTGTCAGCCATGCAGCACGATTCATAGTAATGTAATAAAGGAGAAGATAGATTCTCTTATCCCCGAGATGGTCGCGAATGTCTGGCTCATATCTCTGCTCAAGCAGTGCATCAACAAGTGGATGCGTGTGAAATAGTGCCTGCAAGACCACGTTCACGAAACATGTGTTGTGCATATTTACCAAGGGGACACAAGCATCGCTCACCTGATCCTCGTCGCTGTTCACGCGTGACAGACTTGCCAAGATCTCTTCTGGAGACATGATCTGTATATCGTGTGTGGCAAAGAGACATCACATAAACTATCAGTCAATTTTACTGATGCATGCTCCACGGCCTTGGATTCAAGGCTGGATTTCGTAGAAAGCATCTATCTACGCTCCGCACATCTCACAATCTGGATTATCGATTCGACAGAGAGGAACAGTCTCCTCCTCCCCTTCCTCTGCAGCCTCTGCAGCAGGGCCTGGGTCTGTGGGACCGGATGGACCAGTAGGACCGAGGCCTCCGGGACCAGCTTTGTTACGACGATTGGCTGAGAAATTGCGAGGAGCAACAGTAAACTGTTGAGCTTTACTAACAGTATCTCTGCGGAGATAATAGATTCCAGTCTTCAGTCCCTGGGACCAGCTATACAAGTGCATGTTGGTCAGCTTGTTATCATTCGGATTGCTCACAAACAGGTTCAGACTCTGAGACTGACAGATGAATCGGCCGCGCGATACAGCCATATCAATGATAGTGCGCTGCTTTAGCTCGTATGCAGTCATATAGAGATTGCGCAGATCATCTGGGATTTCAGGGAACAGGGACCGATCCTGAATACTACCACGACTGCGGATCAGTCGCTGTTTGAGGTCCGGATTCCACAGTCCCAATCTGATCATATCCTTTTGAAGATGCTTGTTGACGATCGTAAACTCGCCCGCCAGGACACGCCGAACATACAAGTTGTGGTTATATGGCTCAAAACACTCTGTGTTTGAGAGGATCTGAGCCGTGCTCGCAGTCGGCATCGGTGCCATGAGCAGACTGTTTCGCAGACCGTGCTCTACTACCTGTGCTTTTAGAGCATCCCAATCATAGCGACCACTTTCTGGCGTGTAGCCCCACAGGTCGAACTGTAACTTCCCCTGACTGGCCGGAGAACCGGCGAATGTTTGATATGGTCCATGCTCACGGGCCAGCTCCATACTAGCTTTAACTGCACCATAATAGATCGTCTCAAAAATATCAGAGTTGATCTGGAGCGCTTGTGGGTTGACAATTCGCCCCTTGCCACCCTTGCCACCATCAATCTCCTCAACATCGACTTCCCATGGGACTCTCATCATGTGCAGGAGATCCGCCAGACCCTGAACACCAACTCCGATCGGCCTGTGGCGATCATTGCTAAGCTTGGTCTCTGGAACTGGATAAAAGTTCACATCAATCACCTTGTTCAAGTTCCTGGTTGCCATCTCAGCACTCTCCATCAGAGCTGAATGATCCACCTCGTACAGACCTGTCTCTGAATTGACTCTCAGATGCTTGGGCAGCGCAATGCTGGCCAAGTTGCATGTGGCATACTCATTTGTATCACTGTACTCGATAATCTCTGTACACAGATTCGAACTCCTGATAGTTCCCAGGTTCTGCTGATTGCTCTTGCGATTGGCAGCATCCTTGTAACAGATATATGGGACACCACATTCACGCTGACTGTTCAGAACTGCGGTCCAGATCTGTTTAATGTTCATACGCTTTCGCACCTTGCCCTCGTGCTCATACTTGGCATACAACTCCTCAAAAGCTGTCCCCCAGGCATCAGACAGACCAGGACATTCATCTGGACAATAGGTGTTCCAATAGACAGGTTTCTCCTCGCGACCTGCCGCCTTAGCCGCTTTTTCCTCTGCGAAAGCATCTTTCACCTTTTTCATAAACAGATCTGGGACCCAGAGAGCATAAAAGAGATCCTTGGCGCGCTTAGCTTCGTGACCGGTTGGTAGCTTGGCCTCCAGAAACTCCATGATTTCCGGATGCCATGGCTCGAGATACATAGCGAAACTGCCCATCCTCTTACCACCACCATTGTGCACCGTGCCCAGATTGGCGGTTAGGTAGGTGTGATTGTTCTCCACTTCGAGATCATAGAGGTCTCCATCATAATCATCACTCTCAATCTTGGAGATGCGTGACATAGTCAGATTGTTCCATTTAATTGTACCGATTCCAGAGACTGTATCCATACCGCACCTCCACGATAGGTAACGAATCAGCTCCTTATATTGTGAAGTCTTTTCATAACATAGAGACTGATTCTCGACCATACCCTTAAGAAAGGCTCTACACTTCTTAAGCGGCAGTGTGAAGATACGGGCATCGAGACCACCAGGTCCAAATCCGGTCTTGCCATATTCATACAAACTGTCCTCAGTGAGTTCTGGAATATCAATGGTGTGTTTCTCTGAGTATTTTGCATCTGGGTAACAGACGTAATCATCTGTTTGCACATCCTTGGCATCCATCCATTCAGGCTTGGTATAACCATTATTGAGTCGTTCTCGCAGAGTGGCGATATCATTAGAGACAGGATCACGCACCACTTGGACCTGATGCTCACCAGTAACCACGATCGGATCAATGCTAGTCTCAGTCATAATACGCAGAGTCTCTGGACGCGTTTGACCCGGTGAGAATTGGTGACACAGAACTCGAGTCACTTTCTGCAGAGTACCATCATGTGTCACAACACAATCTCCCACACCAAGGCTCGAAATTGGCACAGGACCTTTCTGAGTATATACCAATGTGTCAGCAGAAAAACACTGATCAACATAGCGGGCGGTGTCATTAAATACCTTCAACATTGGCAGGATACCATTGCTGTGTCCATTTGTACCACGAATATAACTACCCTTAGGACGGACATCACTCAGGTGCAGACCAATTCCGCCTGCCCACTTGGAGATCTCAGCACAATCTGAAAGAGCCTTATAAATCCCACCCATATCATCAGGAATCGGCATCAGGAAACAGCTGCTGAGCTGTGGCCGAGGCGTGCCTGCATTATACAGAGTCGGCGTGGCATGAGTGTAGTACCCCTGACTAATACGGTGATAGGTCTCGAAAGCCGGTTGAAAATCATCTGTATCTCCCCAGATTCCTAGTGCAACACGCATATACATGTGCTGGGGACGCTCCTGATAGCGATGAATGCCAGTCTGATACTTGATCATGTATGCGCGCTCGAGTGTACGGATGCCGAAATAGTCGAAATTGTAATCACGCAAGTAGTCAATCTCTGCATCAATCCTCTTACCATGGCGCTCTGCCAGTTTATATAGCTCACGACTAATGAGAGGACTCGGTTCCCCGCGAACATCATGGTACTGGTACAAGCGTTTCATAGTCTCACTGAAACTTTCAATAGTGTTCTTGTGATGATTGCTCACCATGATACGACCAGCAAGTGAGCTATATTCTGGGTGATCTGTACCAAGGCCTGCTGCACTCTCTGCGGCAAATTCATCCAGCTCGCGAGTGGTAATACCATCCTTGATGTGTTCGATCACCTTCATTGCGATCTTGATTGGATCAAGATCAAGTGGTGGACCGAAAACAGCCCCATCCTTATCCCTACCAGAGCACAAAAGCTTGATACGTCGGGTAATCTTATCAAATTCGATATCCTCATAGGTTCCATCTCGCTTGATGACTTTCATACTGATAATGAAGGTTGGCTTGGCAGTTGTGTATTTACCTTACACGAAACTCTCTAAGCCCTGTCATTTTTTCGCAACCTGACAAAAAGTCTGAGGCATCAGAGGCTTCTGACTCAGGAACTATCAATCTACCTCTCATACAGCTACCATTGCTGCAGCGTGCACTTTTTTCTGAGAATCTTTGGATCTGAAAATTATTTTTAATCCTCCAAAATGTTTGTGAATTTTCGCGTCTCAGTTACTGTAATTGTGTTACTATTAGCTAGGTCTAAGG
>Ga0180431_10009124_pt1 | contig 11263 bp, 10 predicted proteins | sample SS_ome_11_FD_132459 | JGI IMG/M metagenome (GOLD analysis project Ga0180431, IMG submission 132459) | Hypersaline lake sediment archaeal communities from the Salton Sea, California, USA - SS_1_MS_1 metaG | ecosystem: Environmental > Aquatic > Non-marine Saline and Alkaline > Hypersaline >...
AGCGAGGTGAGAAATGGACGGAATCAAAGACAAAGTCGCAATCGTCGGAATGGGTTGCTGCAAGTTCGGCGAGAACTGGGACAAGAGCGCCGATGACATGATTATCGACTCGGTATACGAGGCGTACGAGGACGCGGGTATCGAGCCGAAAGATGTTCAGGCTGCGTGGCTCGGCACTTACATGACCGAATGGACCGGGCAGATGCTGTCGCGTGCCCTCAAGTTGGACTTCATCCCCGTGACCAGGGTGGAGAATGCGTGCGCGACTGGCTCGGACGCCCTGCGCAACGCATGCTACGCGGTCGCGTCCGGCGCGTGCGACATCGCACTGGCGGTCGGCGTCGAGAAGCTGAAGGACTCAGGCTATAGCGGCCTTCCTGACTTCGAGATTCACCGCAGGCAGTTGAACACCTACCGCAGTCGCTCCTTCAGCCCTCCCGGCCACTTCGCCATGATGGCGACCAAGTACTTCGACAAGTACGGCCTCAGCTATGAGGAAGGCAAGAAGGTCATCGGTAGTATCTCCGTGAAGAACCACCACAATGGTTCTCTGCATCCCAAGGCCCACTTCCAGCAGGAAACGACCCTTGAGAAGGTGCTGGCCTCTCCTATCATCGCGTCTCCCCTCGGGCTGATGGACTGCTGCGGCGTAAGTGACGGAGCCGCTGCCGCCATCGTCACTCGTTCGGACCTGGCGAAGAACTTCAGGCCTGACCCCATCTACCTCAAGGGCCTCCAGATCGCCGTTGGCCCGTCAGAGGGCTACATGAGTCAGAAGTATGACTGGGTCCACGTTGAGGAGACTCTGCGTGCAGGCCAGCGCGCATACGCCGAAGCTGGCGTCAAGAACCCAAGGGAAGAGATCAGCATGGCTGAGGTACACGACTGCTTCAGCATCACCGAACTGGTCATCATGGAGGACCTCGGTTTCAGCGAGCGCGGTAAGGCACCCGAGGATGTGATGAATGGATTCTTCACACTTGAGGGCGGCTTGCCCATCAACACCGATGGTGGACTCAAGTGCTTCGGACATCCTATCGGCGCCAGCGGCCTGCGCATGATGTACGAGGTCTACAAGCAGTTGCAGGGTAAGGCCGACAAGCGCCAGATCAAGAACCCCAGGCTCGGTCTGACTCACAACCTCGGTGGAACCCCCGCCACCGCCAGCGTGAGCGTCATAATCGCTGGCAACGAGTTAGGCTAGGAATCCTTCCGGTTACACAACGGTTGAGGGGCGGTCCCGCAGTTGAGGGACCGCCCCTCTGCACTGGTGCGTTGTGCGCAGTGGCAGTAGTCGCATTTTTCTTGGTGGAGGCTTTGCGTCCCACATGCGCTCGTCCTATAATAGTCCTATGGAGAAGAGTACTTTCCGGACCAAGAGCGGTCTGGCCCAATCACTGAAGGGCGGCGTCATCATGGACGTCGTCACCCCCGACCAGGCCAAGATAGCAGAGGACGCGGGCGCCTGCGCCGTCATGGCGCTGGAGCGAGTGCCCGCGGACATCAGGGCAGCCGGCGGTGTAGCCCGAATGGCGGACCCGACAGTAATCACGGCCATAATGGAAGCCGTGAGCATCCCTGTCATGGCGAAGTGCCGAATCGGCCATTTCGTCGAAGCACAAGTGCTCGAGGCGCTTGGCATCGACTTCATCGATGAGTCTGAGGTCCTCACTCCTGCCGATGAGAGCTTCCACGTGTGGAAGCACGATTTCAAGGCACCGTTCGTCTGTGGCTGCCGCGACCTTGGGGAGGCGTTGAGACGCATCGCCGAGGGAGCTGCCATGATCCGTACCAAGGGTGAAGCAGGAACTGGCAACATCGTTGAGGCCGTCAGACACATGCGCTCAGTCCAGGATGGCCTCCGCCGCGTCAAGACGCTCGGCATGGAGGAACTGGTCACGGAGGCCAAGGTCCTCGGCGCCCCCCTGCAACAGCTCATCGACCTTCATGAGACAGGAAAGCTTCCTGTTGTGAACTTCGCTGCCGGCGGGGTGGCTACCCCGGCCGATGCCGCCCTCATGATGCAGCTCGGTGCCGATGGCGTGTTCGTGGGATCTGGCATATTCAAGTCCAGTAACCCTCCTCTTCGGGCGAAGGCCATCGTTGAGGCAGTGACTCACTACAAGGACCCCGAGATTCTGGCCAGAGTGTCCAGGGGACTCGGAGAAGCGATGCCCGGAATCGAGATCGGCACGATACCACAGCAGGAACTCCTCGCCTCTCGAGGTTGGTAAGGAAGCGTTTGCGCAAGGTAGTAGCAGACGATCTGGACGCCCTCCTGGAAGTTCTCCCTCCACATATTCGCGAGCCTCTTCGCGAGCAGGCCGAAGTCGACGACCTCCTCGAGGTAGTCATGGACCTTGGCAGCCCGCCCGAGGCCCGTCTGCCGCAGAGAGAAGTCCTCATCAGCTTCAAGGAAGTCGACCAGAATGACATCGCGTTCGTGGTGTCCCGCATAGGCGACTTTACCAGTGACAATCGCGCCGGTATCGAGCGCACCCTGCACCGTATTTCCGCAATGCGCAATCGTCGCGGCGCCATCGTCGGGCTGACGTGTCGAGTCGGTCGTGCCGTCTTCGGGATGGTAGACCTGATAGATGACCTGATCGAGTCGGGCCAGAGTGTGTTGCTACTCGGTCGCCCGGGCGTCGGCAAGACAACCATGCTGCGTGAAGTCGCGCGCGTTCTCGCCGACAGCGCGAAGAAGAGAGTAATCGTCATAGATACTTCCAACGAAATTGCGGGAGATGGCGACATTCCACATCCAGCCATCGGGCACGCCAGGCGGATGCAGGTGGCCTCTCCCGAAAGACAGCATGCAGTGATGATCGAGGCGGTGGAGAATCACATGCCCGAGGTCATCATTATCGACGAGATCGGCACAGAGCTCGAAGCACAGGCCGCTCGGACCATTGCCGAACGTGGCGTGCAACTCGTCGGGACGGCCCACGGCAATTCGCTGGAGAACCTCATTCTCAATCCGACGCTGTCCGACCTGGTCGGAGGCACGCAGACAGTCACTCTTGGCGACGAGGAGGCGAGGCGACGACGTACCCAGAAGTCCGTGCTGGAACGCAAAGCCCCTCCGACTTTCGACGTGGTTGTTGAGATTCTCGACTTCTACCGCGTGGCGGTTCACGAGGATGTCGAGGAGGCTGTGGACGGCATCCTCAATCGCAAGCCCGTCAAGACGCAGGTACGCTGGGTCGATGACGAAGAACAGGTACACAGTGAAGTCGTTACTCACACGAACTCTGAGTCGTCTTCTCGCAGCGACCTGTCCGAATCAGAACAGTCTTCGCCCGTCCGTCCCACCATGGGCCAGATGCGGGTCTTCCCGTTCGGCGTGAACAGAGCCCGGCTGGAGGCAATGGCGAAGCGCGAGCGGATAGCCCTCAGGCTCGTTGACGACCTGAATCAATCGGACTTGCTCCTGACGACAAGGACTCACTATCGCAGAAAGCCGCAACGGGTCCGCGACGCTGAAGCCCTTGGCATCCCTGTATACGTACTCAAGGGCAATGACGGGGCTCAATTGCGTCAATGCCTGCACACCCTGGCGCCGGGCGTATCAAGGTCCAGCTACGTACACCAGTTGCAGGACATGCTGGTACGTGACAATGTGCGCGATAGAAGCCCCGGGGCACCCGGGGCAGGCAACATGAAAGGACTTCTCTAGGTCTTGCGTCTTTTCATATCGTTCGAGGGAGGCGAGGGCAGCGGCAAGAGCACGCAGGCGGAGAGATTGGCTCGCCGACTACGTGCCCGCGACTGCCAGGTCCTGCTCACCTACGAGCCAGGAGGCACACCGCTCGGCAATGAGCTACGGGACCTCCTGAAATCGAACTCTCGTACCGCACTGTCTGCCGGGGCAGAGCTTCTCCTCTTTGCTGCCGCCCGCTCACAACTGACTCAAGAGGTGATACTGCCGGCGCTGGATCAAGGCGTGTGCGTCATTTGCGATCGCTACATGGATTCAACCACAGCGTACCAGGGCTACGGCAGAGGGCTGCCACTGGATACAGTCGAGACCATCAACAGCTTCGCTACGCATGGCCTCCAACCCGACCTCGTAGTCCTACTGGACATGCAGCCTGACGAGTCTCTTGAACGAAAACGGCAGCCACGGGACAGGATTGAAGGAGAGGGTTCATCCTTCCACAAGCGAGTTAGAGCCGGCTACCTTGAGATGGCTGCCCGTGAGCCGAAACGATGGATCGTCGTTGACGCCACGCTTCATCCCGACGAGGTGGAGCAGAGGATATGGTCGCGCGTGCAGCCGCTTCTTTAACGGCAGCGATCAAACCCGCCGTCTGGAAACCTCTGGCTCCTCCTGCAACTGAGAATGAAATCGACTGTGGCTGTAGCCCTCAGCGGGGGCACCGACTCAGCTGTGGCGGCACTAGTCCTCAAGTCTGCCGGCCACTCAGTCACCGGCATCCATCTCATTCTGAACAGGGATGCCCGTTCGTACGCTCAACGCGACCGCGCCGAAGAGATTGCACGAGGGATTGATCTGCCGTTTCACGTGTATGACGCAACGGACGCTTTCGCATCACTGGTCATCGAGCCAACAAGAAGCGAGTACCTGGCCGGTAGAACCCCAAACCCGTGTGTCAGGTGCAACCGCCTGGTCAAGTTCGGTCTTCTGGTGCAGTACGCGCTGTCGCAGGGAGCCAGTCTCGTGGCAACGGGGCACTACGCGCGAACCGGACAGAGAGAGGGGCGCAGTGTGCTTATGCGGGCCATGGACCGGCACGCCGATCAGTCCTACTTTCTGTACGCGGTGCAACGAGGCGTACTCGACCGTCTCGTGTTCCCTCTCGGGTCAAAGCCGCGACGCGACGTACGGGCCATGGCCGGCGACCACGGCATTGAGGCGGCACCGAGCCAGGACATATGCTTCGACGTGCGGTCCGGGGGAAAACCATCCACGGGCAATATCGTCGACCAGGAGGGGAACGTCATCGGACGCCATCAGGGCCTGCAGTCCTTCACCATAGGACAGCGACGTGGGCTGGGCATCTCTACGGGAACGCCTCAATACGTCGTGCGCATACATGTACAGAGCAACGAAGTGGTCGTTGGAAGTGCAGCAGACCTCTCCTGCCGGGAGGCTGAGATACGCGACGAGAACTGGCAGGCCGGGCCGCCCAAATCACCGGAGCAGCAGGTGATGGCGCAGGTGCGCTATCGAGCCAGGCCGGTACCGGCACACGTTTTCACAGGCCGGGGACGCACCAGTGTGGTCTTCGACGAGGCGCAAAGCGCGGTGGCCCCTGGACAGTCTCTTGTCCTGTACGATGGCGATGTCGTCCTCGGCGGAGGTACTATTGAAGCGGCGTTCGCAAGGAATGCACAGTGAACGTGACCAGGGTCTATCCTACAACTGAGCGTGAAATGGCGCTCATCGCATCGGGCAGAAGCCCTGTGGCGGGCGTCGATGAAGTGGGAAGGGGGGCACTGGCAGGCCCGGTTGTCGCTGCCGCAGTGCTCGATAACTGGGAGACGCAGCGAGCGTGGCACGGCTGCATCCGAGACAGCAAGCAGCTTTCGGCAAATTCGAGGGCACGCCTCTACGACTGCATTGCCACGGACTGTCTATCGTTTGGAGTGGGAATCGTCGACAGCACCGACATCGATGCCGTGGGCATCGTTGCAGCCACGAGGCAGGCCATGTATCTCGCGCTCGACGCCCTGTCCACACCTCCCGGTTTCGTACTGGTAGATTGGGTCGTCCTGGCACGACTGGGAGGCGCACATGAAGCCCTTCCAAAAGGGGACTGTAAATGCTTGTCAATCGCATGCGCCTCGATAGTCGCCAAGGTGACCCGCGACCGATTGATGGAGCAGTTCGACTCATCGCATCCTGGCTACGGGTTCACACTGCACAAGGGCTACGGGACCGCGTCCCACCTGAGAGTGCTGGAGACACAGGGGGCATCGTCGATTCACCGAGTGAGCTTCAGACCCGTCGGGCTCGTGACGAGGAGACTGATATGAAACCGGCTGAAGTAGGGCGCAGGGGGGAAGACCTCGCCTGCAAGCTGCTCAAGAAACGCAAATACAAGGTGCTCGAGCGAAACGTGCGCGGTCACTATGGAGAGATCGACATCGTGGCGAGGCAAGGAGACTGCACGGTGTTCGTCGAGGTCCGCACCCGGACATCCGATGAGTATGGTACCCCTGAGGAGTCCATCACTCCGCGCAAGAGGAAGAAGCTCGTGGCGTGTGCGCTCGACTATATCGCTCTTCACGAAAAGCTGCACGATGCGCCGTGGCGCATCGACGTCGTGGGAATCGAACTCGACCAGGACGGACTCCCATCCAGGGCCGATATCACAGAGAGCGCCGTTCCTCTCTGCTGACAACATGCCTGGGGTATAATCTCAGGAACTCTCACCCATGGAGGAAGATAATGAAGGTATACGTGTCCTACTGGCTACCCGAAGCTCCCATGAAGCTACTCGCAGAGCATCACACGGTTGCCATCAACGACAAGCCTCAACTCCCCTCTCCGGACGAACTCGTGGAGCAGCTTGGCGATGCCGACGCGCTCTTGTGCGTGGGAAGCCGCGTTGACAGGGCCGTGCTGGATCGCGTTGGACCGCACCTCAAGATCATCGCCAACTGGGGAGTTGGCTACAACAACATCGATGCCGACTATGCCGCGGAGAAAGGCATCATGGTGACGAACACGCCGGACGTGCTCACTGAGACCACCGCCGACATGGGGTGGGCGATACTCATGGCAGTCGCCCGACGCGTCGTCGAATCCGACAAGTACGTTCGTGCAGGGGAATTCTACGGCTTCAAGCCCTTCAACATGCTCGGTTCCGACGTGTGGGGAAAGACCATCGGCATCATCGGGCTCGGGCGCATCGGACAGGCGGTAGCCAGACGGGCCAAGGGCTTCGGAATGAAGATCCTCTACTACGACCTGCAGCCCGCGCGACCGGAAATAGTGCAGGAGTTGGGCGCGCAGTTCATGGACATCGACGCGCTTGTTGCGGAGTCGGACTTCGTTTCCCTGCACTGTCCTCTCACAGACGAGACTCGCCACATCATTGATGCACGCAGGCTTTCGATGATGAAGCCGACCGCGTTCCTCGTGAACATAGCGCGTGGCCCGGTCGTTGATGAGCAGGCCCTGCTCGAGGCGCTCGTGGAGAAGAAGATTGCCGGAGCCGCACTCGACGTGTTCGAGAAGGAGCCGGAGGTCACTCCGGGCCTGATGGAACTGCCAAACGTAGTATTGACGCCACACATCGGCAGCGGAACCTGGGAGACCCGGACGAACATGGCTCACGTCTCCGTGAGGAACATCCTGGCAGCACTCAACGGAGAGATGCCTCCGAATCTCGTCAACAACCCCGCTCCACGGTAGGAGCACAGCCTCGCAGACATGCCTCCGCGAGGCCCGGTATCACGCCGTCTTGACTCGGGCTGCTTCGTGCAGCCCGAGCTCATCTATCGCCTGCTCCCGCATCTTGTACTTCTGTATCTTGCCCGTCACCGTCATCGGGTACTCGGTGACGAACTTCACATACTTCGGTATCTTGTAGTGCGCTATCTTCCCCTTGCAGTACTCCCGTATCTCTTCCTCTGTCGCGCTCTCTCCTTCTCTCAGCTCTATCCAGGCCTGTATCTCTTCCCCGTATTTCTCGTCGGGCACTCCGATCACCTGCACGTTCCTCACTTTCGGATGGCCGAAGAGGAACTCCTCTATCTCACGGGGATAGATGTTCTCCCCACCACGGATAATCATCTCCTTGGCCCTGCCCGTGATCTTCACATAGCCTCTCTCATCCATCGTCGCGAGGTCGCCACTGTGGAGCCATCCGGCTTCATCTATGGCCTCCCGGGTACCCTCGGGATTGTTGTGATAGCCACGCATGATGTTATACCCGCGGTAGCATATCTCCCCCTGTGCGCCACACGGGACTATTGCCCCGGTGTCCATGTCAACGACCTTGAGTTCGACATGCGGGGATGGCAATCCTACGGTGCCCGTGCGGTCCTCCAGCGATGCATCGGCGGGTGTCTGCGTCGCAATCGGCGACGCCTCAGTCTCACCATATCCAATCGTTATCTCCCTGGCGTGCATCTTGTCCATAACCTTCTTCATAACCTCTATAGGGCACGGGGCCCCCGCCATAATGCCGGTCCGGAGAGAAGTGAGGTCGAATTCCTCAAACTGGGGATGCTCAAGCTCCGCTATGAACATCGTCGGGACACCATGCAGCGCAGTACAGCGCTCCTGTTGCACTGCTTTGAGTGTAGCGAGAGGGTCGAAGCTCTCTGCCGGAATCACCATCGTGGCCCCGTGGGTAGCGCACGCCAGATTGGCCAGGACCATGCCAAAACAGTGGTAGAAAGGCACGGGGATACACAATCGGTCGCTGTCGACCAGTCGCATGCCCTCTCCCGCGAAAAACCCGTTGTTGAGGATGTTGTGGTGTGTCAGTGAGGCGCCCTTCGGGAGTCCTGTTGTGCCCGAGGTGTACTGGATATTGATAACGTCATCCATGTCCAGCGAGGACTGCCTTTCGTCCAACGCCTCATCCGATACCTCCGCGCCCAGGGTCAGGAATCCCTTCCACGTGAACATGCCGGGATGCTGCGTCTCCCCCATGAGAATCGCGGAACTCAAAGAGGGCACTTTCTCGGACCGGATGTGTCCCGGCTCCGAACCGGCGACTTCAGGGCAGATGCCATTGAACATGCCTATGTAGTCGGAAGACTTGAACCGCTCGATGAGAAACAGCGAGCGAGCGCCGGAGTTCGATAGCGCATATTCGAGTTCATGCGTTCGGTACGCGGGATTGATATTGACCAGGATGGCGCCGGTCATGGCGCTCCCGAACTGGACCAGGACCCACTCGGGATAGTTGGTTGCCCAGATGCCTACGCGATCGCCACGGTTGATCCCGAGACTCATGAGCGCCCTGGCAACCGCGCGGCAGTCGTCTCTGAACTGGCGGTACGTCCAGCGACGACCCGAGGGGACATCTACAAGTGCATCGTTGTCGGGGAAACGGTCGACGATGAGGTCGAGGTAGTCGGGTATCGTGAAACCAAGAAGAGGAGTGGTCGCACCAGCATGGGCATAGCTTGACGCTACAGAACGGAGCATCTTCATCCCTCCCTATTCAGTCCTCGCAGACAGCCGTTGAGCCGGGGAGCTCGGCGGCGAGGGCAATTCCTTCACTACATGTACTTCGCCAGCACCTCCGGAACAAGAACCGAGCCATCATTCTGCTGGTAGTTCTCCAACACAGCGATCATCACACGAGGAAGGGCCAGGCCGGAACCGTTCAGTGTGTGGGGGAACTGCGGCTTCGCACCCTGCTCAGGACGGAACCGCACGTTCGAGCGACGAGCCTGAAAATCACCGCAGTTGCTGCAGGAACTGACTTCCAGCCATTCATCCGAGCCCGGCGCCCATACCTCGAGGTCATATGTCTTGCAGGCCGCGAACCCCATGTCGCCCGTACACAGTTGCAGAATCCTGTAGTGTAGGCCCAGCCTCTGAAGGACTTCCTCCGCATCGTTCACCATCTTGTCGAGCTCTCCATCGGATTCTTCCGGCCGCACGTACTTGTACATCTCGACCTTGTCGAACTGATGGCCGCGCTTGATGCCGCGGGTGTCCTTGCCTGCCGCCATCTTCTCCCGTCGGAAGCACGGGGTGTAGGCAGTGTAGTACAGCGGAAGCTCCTTGCCTTCGAGAATCTCGTCCCTGTGCAGGTTTGTCAGAGGGACCTCGGCCGTGGGCACGAACCAGTAGTCCTCCTCCGCATCGTGGTACAGGTTATCGGCGAACTTCGGCAGGTTTCCGGAACCCACCATGCATTCCCTGTGAAGCATGTAGGGCGGATAGATTTCCGTGTAGCCGTGTTCCTTCGTGTGAAGGTCAAGCATGAACGCAATCAGCGCTCGCTGAAGTCGCGCACCGAGCCCCTTGAGCACATAGAACCTGCTTCCTGATAGTTTTACCCCACGAGCGAAGTCGATTATGTCCAGCTTCTCACCTATCTCCCAGTGAGGAAGCGGCCTGAAGGCGAATTCGCGCGGCTCTCCCCAAGTTCGAACGACTATGTTGTCGTCTGCGTCAGCCCCGATGGGGACCGACTCGTGAGGTATGTTGGGCAGCTCGAGTAGAAGACCATCCAGCGCGTCCTTCGCTTCCTTAGTCATGCGTTGAAGCTCGGCAACCTTCTCGCCCATGTCACGCAACTCCGCCACCATGTCGGCGGGTTTCTCTCTCATCTGCCCGAGCTTCTTGCTCGCCTGATTGTGATGGGCTCGAAGGTCTTCAAGCTCACGTAGTTGCCGGCGGTACACCTCGTCTGCGGCTATCACAGGCGTGAGGGCGTCCGCGATGCCTCTGGACTCCATCGCCCGTTCGACGATAGCCCTGTCGTCTCGAATCATCTTGATATCAAGCATCGCGCTTCCCCCTCAACTGCGGAAAGAGTATCACGTCCCTGATGGAGTCCTGGTTCGTGAGCAGCATGATCAGTCGGTCAATTCCTATGCCGAGCCCTCCTGTGGGAGGCATGCCGTACTCCATCGCCTCTATGAAGTCGTCGTCAGCAACCTGCACGTCTTCACTGCCGACACGATTGCGCAACTGGCTCTCCAGGCGCTCCAACTGGTCAACGGGGTCGTTCAATTCCGTGAACGCGTTCGCAAACTCAAGCCCACAGATGAACGCCTCGAAGCGCTCAACCAGGCGGTCGTTGCCTCTCTTTCTCTTCGGGAAAGGCGACATCTCCGACGGGTAGTCAAGCAGAAACGTCGGCTGCACCAGTCTCGGCTCGACCGTTGCCGAGATGAGCTCGTCGATGAGGCGGCCTCTGTTGGGCGTACCCTCGATGTGCAGGCCCTCCTGCAGCATGCGTTCGTGAAGGGCTTCGGCATCAAGGTAGTCCTCAAAGTCGATGCCGCTCGCCTCGATAACAGCGTCGCGAAGGGGCACCCGCCGCCATGGCGGTGCAAGCTGCACAGTGTGCCCCCGGAACTCCACCTCGGTTGTGCCCAGCACTTCCTTGGCCACAGCGGCGAAGAGGTTCTCCGTGAGGACCATCATGTCCTCGTAGTCAGCATAGGCGCAGTAGCACTCCATCAAGGTGAACTCGGGGTTGTGCCTCACGGATATGCCTTCGTTCCGGAAGACTCTCCCCATCTCGTAGACACGATCGATTCCTCCGACAATGAGCTTCTTGAGAGAGAGCTCAAGCGCGATACGGAGGTATAG
>Ga0180431_10009125_pt1 | contig 11263 bp, 14 predicted proteins | sample SS_ome_11_FD_132459 | JGI IMG/M metagenome (GOLD analysis project Ga0180431, IMG submission 132459) | Hypersaline lake sediment archaeal communities from the Salton Sea, California, USA - SS_1_MS_1 metaG | ecosystem: Environmental > Aquatic > Non-marine Saline and Alkaline > Hypersaline >...
AATCTGTCAACCTAATGATTGCCTGTGAGCCCTACAAAGGTGGTAGAGGTCTTAAATCTAAAATAAGCGGTGGTGTAGCTGTAGTTCAGCAGAAAACTGGCGTTATCCCTTTGAAAGTATTAGTAGATGCTGAGATTGATAAAGATTTAACAATTAAAGCTGGATCTATTATTTACATTAAAGAAGAAATCCTTTATACTTATAAAGACCAGTATTCTCAGGTTCTAGAGTGTAATCAAATCGAGGAACCTTTTGTATTGGCTAATTATTCACATGTAGCTTTTATAAAGGAAAAATAGATGGACATATCAGACTACGAGGGTGTTATTAGTAAGGTTGATAAAATCAAAGCATATATGAGAATGGCTTATGAAGTGGCTGGATTATCTCCTGATATAGAAACTCAAGTAGGTGCTATTATGCTAAGTCCTGAAGGTAGAATTATTGCTTCTAGTTTCAATGGATTTCTTCGTGGAGCACCAGATCACGAATTACCTAACACTAGACCAGGTAAGTATGAATATATTCAACATGCAGAAAGAAACATATTATACAACTGTTCTTATGAAGGCATTCGCACCAAAGACACTACAATAATCTGTACACTCAGTCCGTGTACAGATTGTCTAAGGGCTTGTTTTCAGGCTGGAATTAAAACAATTATTTTTGACAAACTATATAGTAAATTTGACAATCTTAACTTTTATAAAAATCTTAAAGATGTAGAGGTGAGTATAGATTCAATTGCTGGATATATTAAGCTAGATATGAAAAGGCGTGACAGTGAAAATTCTTAGAGTAGGCGATCCACATGTAATGGTATCAAATCTTAAAGATTCTAATGCTTTAATGGATTTTGTTGTTAAGACAGCTAGGAAAGAGGCTGTGGATCAAATTGAATTTCTAGGGGATTTATTTCACACTCACGCAGTTAAAAGAATTGAAGTAGAACATTTCTGGTATCATGCCTTAAGTAAGTGTTCTGAAATAGTAGGTAAAAATAGTGTTGTAGTGTTGGTAGGAAATCATGACCAGCCAGGTTCAAAAGAAAAAGAACAGGAAATGAATGCCCTTAATGTATTTAGAGGCATAGCAAACATTATAAGTGAACCTACTATTGTAAAGAATAATATAGGCTACATTCCCTATATGAGTGATAAGGACGCTTTCTTGCAAGCTTCTGCTAAGCTACACGAGGATGGTGCTACAAAGCTTTTGGTAGCTCACCAGACTTTTACAGGTGCCACTTATGAAAATGGTTTTTATGCTGAGGATGGTATTGAGCCAGATCTAATCCATCAGGAAAACATCATATCAGGTCATATTCATAAGCAACAGAATATAGGCAAGTGCTTCTATCCTGGTACACCTAAATGGGATACTATGTCAGATGCTAATGAAGATAAAGGTATCTGGATCTTCGATCATGATGGCAGTGGTGCTGTAACTAATAAAGTATTTATATCAACAAAAGATATTGTAACACCTATTTACAAACATACTTTTGAAGAGGGTAGTGAGGAGCCTGTTTTAGTAGATAACGCTCGTAACTATTTAGAATTAGTAGGAAAAGCAGCTTGGATTACTAAGATGAAAAAGAAATATAAAGGTCAAGCTCAAATTAAAGCTAGACCTACAGATAGAAAAAGTGTTAAGATTGAGAGGGATGGGCTCATGACAGTTCAATCATATATTGATAAACACTTTGAACCCATTGACGGTGTAGATAAAAAAGATATTAAACAATACTTGGAGGCTTTGAATGAATCAGCCTAATCAACAAACAGTAGTAGATGATCACAGAAATATGCTGATGGTCTCAAAAAAGATATCTAAGTTTCAAGAGCAGAACTTAAAGTCCTGGGCTTTCTTATTTTTTGAAAACTTAAGTGAAGCCGAGGTATCTTGGAACTTTATCAGAAATAATGCTAACCAGGACTTTTATCCAGGTAAGGTAGAGTTTAACTTAAAATTTAAAAGAGGATCTAAACTAGATCCAGAGAAATGCCAAGAAGGTATGGATAGATTAATAGCCTGTACTAAATTCCTATTTTGGAGTGAAACAGATGTAAAGGTAAAGAAGAGTGGTAGAAAATGGACGATAAACAAATCACCGAAAGAAGAGACTCAGACTTCACAGAAGAAGAAGTAAAGTCACTTCAGGAATGGAAAGACAATAATAAACCAGGATTACACAGTCTTACTCAAGATAGGGCTTTTCAGTGGTTTAAATTATATATGGCTGGTAAGACCTATTCAGAAATTGCTCAGGTTACTAATTCAAAGAAAGATCTAATACTTTTTGTAAGTGAAAGAAATCAATGGCTTAAGCAGAAAATGGATCACTATGCCGATATATCTAATAGCATGGTTCAAAAATACAAAGAAGCTAAGGTACAAAGTTTAAATACCATGACTACTATGGTAAGTGCTATGAATAAGTACTTTGGGGATAAATTCAATAAATATCTCAAAACCAATGACGAATCAATTCTAGAAGGTATTGACAGTAAGATGCTCGCACAATACCAAAAAGCAAATGAATCAATTGACAAGATTATAGCAGAGATTACTGGTGAACCTAAAGAATCTGGGTCAGGCTCTAAGGGTCCAACGGTAAATATTAACATGAATGGCAATTCTTCCATAAAACAAACTGACAGTAATACTATAGATATTCAGGCTGAAGAGGAAGAAGAAGTTAAAGATATTTTAGCAAAACTCTCTAAGGTAAAGAAATTACGTTCTAACGAAGATTGACACTAGTCTCATTTTTCGATAATCTGTATGAATGAGATATTTAATTGTAACATTTTTACTGATTTCGTTTTCCTGCTACTCCAACGATAAGGAAAGAGCTATGAAGCATATACAGAAAGCCATACTAGCTCAACCTCCTGTGGTAAAGCTTAGAAAGGCTGCTTCTAGAAAAGCAAAGAAAATAGTTCCTGAAGTAGCTAAACCATATCTGGCTACAGTAGGAAGTATAGGTATGTCTGCTGTAAAAGGTAAGATTGAGACCAGGCGTATCAAGAATTTGGATTTCGATGTTTTAGGTGGTAATATTAGACCTAACGTAGAATATAACTTTAGGGAAAATACAGTGAACGCAAACATTTTATTCAAGGCAGACTTCTAATGAATATTATTAAAAAACTAGTTGTAGTAATTTTTATGTTGATATTAGCTTATGAGTGTGTAGCAGCAGATATTATCTGCGAATACAGCTATGGAAATAAGCAGTTAGAAATTGATACATATAATGATACAATTGTACACAAAAAGTATACAAAAAATGGTCTTTTTTATGAGTATAAGATTAAAGATATTAATAATTTCAATGAGTTAGATGACTACATATCTATTTCAAATTCAAAAGGTCATAGGATTACCTACTCACTGAAATGTTTTAATAAATAATGTGGTATTATAAATACATAAGCAATAAAGCTTTATCTATGTAATAGGAGAAAAGATGAAACCATTCCTAGCCGTCTTTTTTGCGTTTTTCCTAAGTTTGTCTGTAAGCGCAAAAGAAATTAAATTAACATCAGACAACACAGCAGTTCTGAGACAGAGCTTCAATTCTGCTTCAATCACAGAACTTAAAAAGGAGCTATTAGAGCTAAACGCTAAATTAAAAAGTGGCTACCCTATCTATTTAGTACTATATACTCCAGGTGGATCTATCCAGAAAGGATTGGAGCTTTTCGAGTTTATCAAGGGTCTTAACAGACCAGTACATACTATCACTATTTTTGCTGCATCAATGGGATTTCAAACAGTACAATCATTAGGTGAAAGATATATTCTAAACTATGGAGTTCTAATGTCTCACAAGGCTCGTGGAGGATTCTCTGGAGAGTTTGGTGGTGGAGTTTCACAACTTGATGCTAGGTATGGGTTGTGGTTAAGGCGTGTAGATATGCTTGATAAAGTAACTGTTAGCAGAACTAACGGAAAACAAACTCTAAAGTCATATCGTGCATCTTATGATAATGAACTATGGTTAAATGGACCAGAAGCTGTTGAGAAAGGATATGCTGATGAAGTTGTATCTGTATCTTGTGACACAAGTCTTTTAGGTGAAGAAAAGCAAAAAGAAGTCACTTTTAACTTCTTCTTCTTTAAGATTAGAGCTAAGTTTTCTGGATGCCCTATTGTAACATCTCCTCTGTCAGTAAGAGCTGAATTACTAACCAATAAAGGCTATATGAATTTGGAAGAATTTCTAGCTAAAAATGGTAAATTTGGAAAAGAGTGTAGAGAAACAGAAACCCAAGCAAGTAAGGATTTCTACGGAAATGTTATTCCTGGTAAATCTGCTGAGGTTTGTGCCTACAATAAAAAGCTTACTATGAAAGAAATTGAAGAGAAGCTAGAAGAAAGACATAAGTTCTTAAACAGAAACCTAAGAGATCATGTAGAATATTCCTACTAATTTCTTAAAAAAATATAAAAAATAGCCCACCTTGAGTGGGCTTTTTTGTTTTATTGTGGTATTATAATAATGTAAGGAGAGTCTATTATGATGATACTATTTGTTTGTAATAATCCAGATTGTGACAATAGCATTAAAAAATACTACAAGAAATCTAAGGACATTGCTCCGTTTTTAGATTGTGGAGCCTGTGGTACAGGAAAGCTAGAGAGAACTCTAGGGGCACCTACTACTAAGAGTACTCAGTTTGTAGATAACGGTACTCAATCCAGAAAAGTAGAGGTTATGAATAAGGTAGTAGAAAAAGAGAGTGATAAACTGAAGGGTAATTAATGCTGTCACTAAAGAACTTAAAGTTCTGCAATATAGGTCGTTTTGTGTCTGAGCAAAGTATTGACTTTGGTTCTTTAGATAGAATCGTAGAAGTAGGTGCTCAGAATATCAATACTGGAGGCTCATCAGGAGCTGGTAAGTCTACAATATTTCATGCCATTGATTATTTATTAGGTATTAATGAAATACCAGCTACAGCACTGCAATCCAGACTAACCAAAGATCATTTATATGCAGAAGGTGTTTTCGATGTAGGTGGTGTTGAACTAAAGGTCAGAAGATCTAAGAAAGATGGTCTTTATGTTAAGTTTGGAGATGAAGAGGTATCTGGCAATGTAAAGCTTGCTGAAGAGCGTTTAGAAGAGATTATAGGTATTCCTAAGAAGCTTTTTAAGAAAATGGTACACAAGAAACAGAAGGAAGGCGGTTTTTTTCTAAATCTAACAGCCAAAGAATCGTATGGTTTCTTAATGAATGCTCTAGGTCTAGAGAGTACTACTAGTAAAGTATTTAAGATTGATGATGATATAAAAGGATATGTAGCTAGAATCGGTCAACTAGGTCATGCCATTGAAGCATTAGGATCTTCTATTGCTGAATTTGAAGAGTTACTAGATTTTCATAAAGAGCCTGTATGTGAAGTTAATCAGAGTGCTATTGAAGAAAAAGAAAAATATATAAATAAATGGAAACAAGAGCTAGAACATTTAGAGGCATCACTAAAAAAAGAAATAGATGTTCTAAAAAAACCAGTGAAACCTGAGATAAGTATTGAAGCAAACCCCGAAATCGCAATTCAGGAAAGAAAAATCACTGAACTGGAGCATGAAAAGAGAGAGAAAATTTTTCACTATAATCAAAAGGTGACTGGTGCTCAAGAAGCTAGAACTGGAGTCGAAACAAAACTTAATGAAATACCTTTTCACAGACAACAGCTAGAAAAAAATATAAATGAAATGGAAGAACTGATGGGTCATAGAAAACATCTTGAAGGTGAGACTTGTCCTACATGTAGTCAAAAATGGAGTGGTGAAGAGGTTAAGGCTAAGATTGAAAATATTAATTCTAAAATTGCTGCTATAAAAGAAACTATACTATCTAAAAAAGAGCTAGTAGACAAAGAAGATAGTTTAACGGAACAGCTAAAGAGAATTAAAGAAATACAGGTTAAGATTGAAAAAGAACATAATTTAGATGAAATAAATAATAAGATATTTGATCTAAATAAGAGTATTGTAGAGCTTAAAGCTACTGATAAAAATAAAAAATCCGTATTTGAAAACGAATATCTTACAGAATTGAATAATTATAATAACTTAGTTGAAGAAGTAAAAAGCAAGTATAATCAAGATATTAATGACAAAAAACAATTGATTAATGATACATCCCAAGATTTAGCTGTAGACAAGAACAAAATGTCTAATTTCAATACAGCTTTGGGTGAATATAAAGAAAAGAAAGAAAAGCTTGAGTCTACAATTAAACAAAAGAAGATAGATCTTGCCACTGCTGAAAAGGAAAGGCTAGAGGTAAGAAGCAAGCTTTCCATTGCAGAAGAATCTAAAAGAGCCCTTAAAACATATACATTACAGATATTCCAAGATACTCTTGATTATATTGGGTCTTATGCTACGGAAATACTTTCCAATATTCCCAATATGACTGGAACTACAATATATTTTGAGGGGTGTAAGGAAACTAAGTCTGGTAATATTAAAGATGAGGTAAACGCCATTATTAATATGGATGGGTATAACAACGTCAATATTAAAACCCTATCTGGTGGTGAGAGAACAGCTATTGATCTAGCAGTAGATTTAGCTGTAATCGATATGATTGAATCTAAGGCTGGTAAAGGTGCTGATTTCTTTATTATGGATGAGCCCTTCGATGGACTAGAGGAAATCAATATCTCCCAGTGCTTGGAAATATTACAGCAGGTAGATACTAATAAGAAAATCATCATTGTAGATCATAACCCAATTGCCAAGGAAATGATAAATGACAGAATTATTGTCCAAAGAGATGGTGAAGAAAGTGTGGTATTATAATAACATAAGGGGAGATAAACGTGTCTAATTTAAAAGAGCAGATTGAGGTCGATATTAAAAGATTCTTTGAACAAATCGAAAATCAAGATGCTAGTAGTCAAATACAGACTTTAAGAAATTTAATAGACAAGTATGTACACTTAAGTACCGCAAATTACATGATGGACTCACATGATTTAAGTTCAATAGTTAGTGATGCCAAGGCTAGATTTGCCAGAGATAGTGCTGTTATTTATATAAAATCAGGTAGTATATCAAGGAGAGTACAGCAAGATGAGCTTGCAAATCTATTTGTTATTGAAGCTGCAATAGCACATCTAAATAAAAAAGATTGTCTTAAAAGAATGCCTAAATTTGATAAGAGGGATAAGTAAATGGATTATGTAGATAAAATTAGAAATACAGTAGAAAACCCTAGTCCTAAAAGCCAGATGTACTCGGAATATATGGCTTTTTATCAATCAGTTATCGGCTTAAGTGTTGGAGATCTAAAAAAGAATATTCTTTTATATCAGAACCATCTTCAAGAAACTCTACATGCTATGAAGACTAATAAGCATATTTTAGAAGCTGCTGAGAAAGTTAGAAAGCTGGAAAAACCATATAGGGATCAGATCTCTGAGTTTAAAGACAAGATTAAACAACTAAAGCGTTTTGCTGATGAGGACATTTGTAAAGAAGAACTTCAGCAAGAGATTATCAAAAACACTCACAATGCTGAGAATGAGAAAATCAAGATGTCTAGAGATCCTGAAGTTATTGATGCTAAGAAAGAATTGAAAGATCTCAGAGGTCCGTTCAATGACGCTAAAAGAGTACTAGAAATAAAGATTGCTTACATACATATCCTAATCGAAGAGGGCTAGAATGACCAAAGTCCTAGCCCTGGATATGTCCACCAAGACTGGATATGCAGTTGTAGAGATGGACGAAAATGGTTTTGAGCTTATTGATGCTGGTACGCTAGATAAACTATCGGAACCTAATAGTCCAGATTACCCAGTAAACTTCGTACACTGGTCTAGAGATTGTTTTAAGCTTATAGATGATTTAATTAAAAAACACTGTCCTGATGAGTTTGTTATTGAAGAAACTGCTAAGGGATCTAAGAATAATATGTCTCAAAAGATTGTCGAGTTTATTCATTATGAATTAGCTTTATTTTTTGAGAAATACAGTATGAGTAAAAGAACCTACTTCCTAACAGAAGAATGGCGTAGAATCTGTGGTTGTAAGATGAATGATGCTGAGAAGAAGCAAAATGCTGAAGTTAGAAAACAGAAAAAGAAAGGTATTAAGGTAGCTAAAGATAAAGAAGGCAAGCGCATTGGTATTATAGGCAAAAAACATGTGAATGTTAGAAGAGCTAATGAAGTATATGGAACTGATCTTATTTTAAAAGATGAAGACCGTGCTGATGCCATGCTCTTGGCTCATGCCCTTTATTTAACAAAGTATAAAAAAGATGAAGAATGAAAAAGACATTTTGAGCCAAGCATCTAGGATCAAAGATAACTTTGAGGCTAGTGTAGAAACTCAAGAAGACATTACAAATGAGAAAATGAACTTCCTAGACCAGATGAACAATATGGTTCATTTAATTCTCAATGATGACACTGTGTCAATATACGATGCTCTAAGTGAAGAGAATCTACAGGTCTGGAATAAAAGACGTAGAAGCCCTCTAACTAAAATCAAAAACTTTATATCTAAAAACTTCAGAAACAGTCTATATTTTCTATTACTAGCTACTATTACAGGATTTCTTGTAAGTGAAGCCTTGGCTTTCTATGCTATAGATAGTGTGATTACCACTAAAACATATGTAAAAGCTATTTTAACTGAAGTTTGTTTTATTTTCTTAAGTGGTTATAGAACTGAGACAAAAGCTGGACTAGCCTGGGTTTCTGCTCTAAGAGTTGGTATATTCTGTTTAATGATGTTTGTTATCAGTTCTCAGGTTATTCTAGAAGGAACTAAGGAAATTGGAAACGCAAGCTCAGTTACACAACAGATTACATTTATTGAAAAAGAAATTGAACAAAAAGATAAAGACATTGTTTATTTTAAAGAGATCGGGTGGAAAAGAAACGCTACTCGTGTTACTATAGAAAAACAAGAATTAGTAAAGAAACTAATAGCTTTAAAAGAGCAGCAAGCAAAAGGATCTAACGAAGAGGTATCTGAAATTGTGAAATACAAGATGTACGGTAGGGCTTTTTTCAGAATTATACTTTTGTTTATTTCTGTTCTTATCACCAGGAGATTATTTAGTTTCTAAAAAGGAGATATTATGCTGAAGGATGAGAGGGTCAATTTTAGACCTTTCGAGTACGAACGTGCATTTGAATTCGCCAAAGCACAAAACGACCACCACTGGACTCACTCCCAAATTGAAGTGGACTCAGACCTAATGCAATACAACACAGAGTTTACTGAAGCCGAAAAACATGGAATTAACACAGTACTTAAATTATTTACTACATACGAAACTCGTGTAGGTGATTACTGGTCTGATATTGTATATCGTCACTTTCCTAAACATGAGATTAGAATGATGGCTCAGGTATTTTCAGCTATGGAAGTAGAGCACTCATTATTCTACGATAGACTAAATGAAGCCTTGGGTCTATCTAATGAGGATTTTTACCTATCCTTCATGAAAGAGCCTGAAATGAAGGACCGCATGGATTTCATTGGAAAGCAATTAAGTCGTGGTAAGCGTGATAATAACCGTGATATAGCTATTAGTTTAGCTACATTTAGCTTTATTGAAGGTGTAGTCCTGTATAGTTCTTTTGCTTTTTTAATGAGTTTTCAAAACCCTCCTAAAAATAAACTTAAAAATGTATTTACAGGACTAAGTTATTCTGTACGTGATGAGGCTCTACATGCAGATGCTGACTCTTGGCTGTATAATACATTTATGAAAGAGTATGGGACCAGACTAAATAAAGAATCACTAGAAAAAGAGATTCAGCAAATTGCTCATGAATGTTATTTGTCAGAAGAAAAGATAATTGATAATATATTTGCTAAGGGTAAGATTGAAGGTATTACCGATACTCAACTTAAAAATTTCGTGCAAAGTCGTGCTAATAAAAAGCTTAGAGATATCGGTATAGCTCCTATCTATGAAGTAAGCTATAATCCTGTAAGTCGCTGGTTTTATAAAAAAATTAATCAAGTAGAAATGACTGATTTTTTTGATCGTAACCCCACAAGTTACAATAACAACTGGAACTTCAATAAAATTAAGCAATGGTAGGATAGAATATATGTCAACAAAAGAATCGATTAAGAATGAGTTAAAGCAATTAAAGAAATCTGGCGAGGCTCCTGAGTGGTTGACTTGGATGAGCTATGCTATGCTTAAAGAATCATATCTACTAGACAAGACTCCACGTGAAAGATATAGGGCAATGGCTAAGGCTGCTGCTGATTATCTACCTGAAGACCAAGATAAATGGGAAGAAAAGTTTTTCCAGCTATTCTGGAAAGGATGGCTTGCTGCATCTACACCAGTCATGGGTAATCTAGGTACTAATCGTGGTATGGCTGTATCGTGCTCAGCTTCATATGTAGGTGATACAATGTGGGATATTTCCTATACAGGACATGAGCTGGAAATCCTATCCAAGTATGGTTTTGGTACTGCGGCATTTTTAGATGTCCGTGGTGGGTATGAGAAAATCGCTACAGGTGGTCATACTAATCCTACATCTGACTGGATCAAGAAATACTGGCACTCTCAGAATTGGGTTAATCAAGGAGGGCTTCGTAGAGGCTCCACAGCCCTTTATTTGGATTTCTGGCAAAAAGACCTTATGGATATCCTACCAATGATGGAAAAGCTTGAGAAACTGCATCTAGGCGTTATATGTGACGATTCTGTGCGTGAGGCTCTAGAAAGAGGTGATGAGGAAGCTATGAGAAGGTATCTTACAATTCTAAATTGGAGAGCTAGAAAAGGTAAACCTTATATAATTTTTATTGATAATGCTAAAAGACAAGACCCACCTTTTTACAAGGGTTTAGGTCTATCTACAAAACAGTCTAATCTTTGTACAGAAATATTCCAACACACTGATTCTGAATATACGTTATCTTGCGTACTTAGCTCAATGGTAGGTAATAAGTTTGATGAGTGGAGAGATACAGATGCAGTTTTTGAAGCTACAGTATTTCTAGACTGTGTATGTCAGGATCTTATTGAGCGTGGAAGCAAGGTGCGTGGTCTAGAGCGTGTTGTAGCCTCTGCTAAAGCCTCCAGAGCCCTTGGTTTAGGTCTCTTAGGGTTCCATACCTACCTACAACAGAAAAGCTTCACAATAGACGGATTTGACGCTAGGATGGTCAATTCTGAGATGTTTCAGCATTTGAAGAATGAATCAGTTAGAGCATCTAAGTTTTTAGCTAAATGGCTAGGTGAACCTGA
>Ga0180431_10009127_pt1 | contig 11261 bp, 12 predicted proteins | sample SS_ome_11_FD_132459 | JGI IMG/M metagenome (GOLD analysis project Ga0180431, IMG submission 132459) | Hypersaline lake sediment archaeal communities from the Salton Sea, California, USA - SS_1_MS_1 metaG | ecosystem: Environmental > Aquatic > Non-marine Saline and Alkaline > Hypersaline >...
ACCGGGGATCTCGCGCCGGAGCGACATCCACTCCATGTCGTAGTAGTTGTCGGGCGGGGTCAGGATATGCCGGGTCATCCCGGCTTCCGGCGTGTCGGCCACGTCGGAGATCTTCCCGCAGGCTGCATACATCAGCCAGCCGATGACGTTTTCCAGGCGCGGATTCATCACGGCCTGGCCAGCGCCAAAAGCCATCTGCTTGTACGCGCCAGTGGGGTGAAAGCCGCCGCCGATCTCAGGCGGGAACTGGCGGATCACCTGTTGGGGACCAACGTTGACCTGCATGGCCTTGTGGCGGTAGTACGTGGTCGCCAGCGTGCCCTTCGCAGTCTGTGGCCCATAAGCAAAGATTGATTCGCTTGCAGCAACTGTCATATCGAACCTCCATTTACGATCTTGGTGTAGACCCGGTGCCAGTCCTGCCAGTGGGTGGCCATGTCGTACCGCTGGGCATTCTTGTGACCTTGGATCTGCAGCTTACGCCGCGTAAATCTGTCCTCGATCAGTTTGCGGATTCCGGCATCCCACGCCTCTGGGGTATGGTCGACCAGCAGCCCATTGTGACGGTTCTGGACGGTGCCGCGGTAGACCGCACACTTGCTGGCGATCACCGCACAGCCGCCCATCTGTTTCCCAACAGGCCGGGCCGCGCACCACCCCTCAATCGCCTTGATTGGCGACTTGCTGGCGTTGAACGGGTCATCGGGTATGAGCGGGGCACACAGGATGTCTGCCTGGGCCAGGATGCCTGGATATGCCGTGTACTTGACCGGCGCGACGGTCTCAGCGCCGGCGTTCACCAGGTACTCGGACGTGATGCCTGCCACCAGGAACTTGACGTGTGGGTAGTCGGCCAGGATGCCAGGGATGACATCCTGAAGAACCATCCAGTCCTGGTAGTGGGACTTGGTGCCGGCCAGCATCACGACGAGCTTGTCCGAGAAAGGCCGCTGGGCTGCCTGGGCCGTGCTGGCAAACCAAGCGCGGTCGATGGCGTTCGGGATGACGTGGACAGGTATGCGCCCGCCCGTCTCCTCCCGGACTCGCTTGGCCAGTGCTAGTGTGGACACGGTGATGGCGTCTACGTGTTGGATGTAGGGCTCCCAGGTGCGACTCTCGATAAGGTCCGCCTGCCTGTAGCGCCCGCTGTAGTCATCGTCGGTCTCATAGACTACCCTGGCCCCACGGCACTTGAGCGCCGCGATTAGCGACTGCCCTGCACCAGGGTCCGCAGAGATTGTCCGATGCAGAACTACGATGTCGTTGCCGAACACGGTATCCGTATCATCTGCACGCAGATGGGCTGCCGCTTCGTTCACGGTCATCCACCCGCAGCGTGTCTCGCTCTCGTTGTTTAAGTACGTGTAGGGCAACGTGATTCGATAGACCTCTACCGCGCCTATCTGGTCTCGTTGACCAAAGAGCCCAAGGACTCTCATTCCCGCTCTGTCTGGACTTGAACCCACACTGCTCCTTCCCAGATATAGTCGTCGTCCGGGCCACCTGTCGCCACAGCGTGTGACTTGGCCACGTGGGACTCCAGGGCTGTCTCGCCCAGGGCGTCCTGCAGGCCACCGCACTTCCAGCCGTGGAGGTTGGTCGCCCGGTAGGATTCACAGTACTTCTCAAGCATCGCCCGGAACAGGTTGCCCAGCCGTGTTGCTTCTGCCTCGGCTTGGTCCGAGTAGATGAAGAAAACTTTGAACGAGACCTTGAACCGCCTCCACCACACCCGGCCGCCGCCGATCTCGTACGGGTAGCCTATCGCCAGGCTCAAGTTCGTCGCCGAGCTGTCCACCGAGCTGGCTACCGAGTGCTTCCAGCCATCGGACAGGTCGTCCGGGTCGTGCGGCTGGATAGCGATGTGCGCCGATGGAATTGACAGATCGTCGCTCAATTCCGTAGGGTCATCCTGCAGCCGGCCGAGCTTGATTAGGCATGGCGCGAGGGTACGTGCAACACCCTCGGAGTCTGTGTAGGCCAACAGCGTCGCGTATTCATCCGGGATGCCGTCGATCATCTTGTCCTGCAGGTGGGCCTTGAGACTCACCATCAAGTCGTTGACGATTTCGCCCATAGGTCTCCTACTTGTAGTAGCGCGACTCGTGCGGCTGCAGCTTGGTGTACTGCGGTGGCTGATGAGCAGCCAGGATCTCGTAGTACCGCTTCATGTAGTGCTCCGCCAGACGTAATAGCGGGTTGTCCTCGGGATCGCCTGATTCGCGCTTGGACTTGTACTGCCCCAGCTTGCTGGCCTTGGCCGAGCCGGGCTCCAGCGCCTCCGCGCACACGTAGTGCTTGATGGCGCTGCGAGCCCAGCGCGGCACTGAGATAGTAGAGCTGTCGTTCTCCACCTCGGCGTAGTAGGCAACGTAGTGGACCGTGACCGCCTGGCTGGCTGTCGGGATGCGGGAGAAGGAGATCTTCCCCTGCGGCCACAGGATGTAGCCAAGCGGCTTAGACGAGGTGGATCGTGTCGAGTTAGGCCATGCCTTGCCAGGCCAGTATTCCAGTCGCGCGAGCCACGTATTTTCTTCCCAGTGCACTGCGTAGACACCAGCGCCTTCCTCCTCGATGATATCACCGGGAAGGTCGAACTCATAGGTTGTTCCATCTCCCGTGAGATCGAAGTCAGACGCAACGCCCGTGTGCGCGGCGGCGAATGCCTCCAGCGCATCGTTCACGGCGTCCAGCAGCAAGGTCTCGGAGTACGTCCGGTAAGACGCATCGTCGAGCTTGCGTGCAATCTGAGCTTTGAACGTGGCCCACGTAACTGATGCCATAGCGCACCTCGCAGGCTAGAGGTTCACAACCTGGCCCAGCTTGCGGATCGGGCCAGCGTGGAAGTAGACCTCGAACCGGTTCGGGTACATCTGCTGGTACTTCATCCGGGCGTCCCAGGCGAACCGGTAGATGGACTGCGTGTCATCGATCGGGGGCGGGTTGTAGGTCTGAGGCGGTTGCAGCACGCCGGCGACCACGCCGCGCGGCCCCTTCATGAACACGGTCGCGTGGATCGGACGGGCGTTGGTCACGTACCCATAGACGGTGCCACCCAGGTCGGTCTGGAAGTAATCGACGGTGATGGGCTCGGTGAACACCAGCTTGCCGGTATCAACGCTGTAGATCTCGCGGGTGATCATCTTCGGGTCCGTGAACAACACGCCATTGGTAGCCTTGTACTTGCTATCCAGCGCGCTGTCCCAGGTCGATGCGTCACCCGAGCGATGCACGTGCAGCGTCACGACGTCGCCAGCCTCGAAGCCGGACGAATCGGCTACCGAGATGTAGTGCGTGGCGTCGCTCTGGCCAACCTGCCACACGCCCTCAACCTTCGTGGTCGCGGGGTCAGGAGCGCCGTCGCCCAGAGTGATGCTGGCCGCAATCGTGGTCTGGTGCAGGACCTCGCCACAGTTCCACAACGTCACGGTCGGGTGCTGCGCGAAGCGGACACCCTCGTACTCGCCGATCTCATAGTTGAGCATCCGGCGATTGTCCGTGTACTTCAACCGGGAGATGAACTCGCCACTGTCGCTGTCCTTGATCGTGTAGACCGCGGACGGCGAAGCGATACCCACGATGGGGTTCTGCACCGGGTCGGGCTCAAAGTCCGCGCCCAAGTGCACCGCGCGAGCGATGCCCAGGTCGAAGGTGTCGGTCTTGCTCAGGGATCCAAAGTCGCTGGCGCTTCCGGCGAACATGACCGTGGTCTTGTTCAAGAAAGCGTTCCGAGCCAGCAGGTCCAGGGAGCCCACCATGTGCGGAGCCAAACGGCTGGAGACGATGCGACGCAGGCCAGCCTGCGCGTTTTCCTTCCAGTACGTGATCAAATCATCGTACTTATGCATCATCACTTTGTCGCCGTAGTAGGCCGCGGTGATTTCCAGCTGTCTGGAATCCATGTAGAGCTGGGGCAGCCAGATCTGGCGCGTGCTCAGCTCAGCGATGTTCGGCTCAGGGTCGAGCACCTGGGTGAACACCATCTTGCCCGTCCGCTGGGCGGCCAGATTGACGCCGAACGTCACCAGGCCGTAGAACAGGGACGACTGCCGGTACGCTTCCAAAAGCTCCGGCACGTATACGGTTCTTTGGTTCTTGTCGAAGTCCTCCCACGGCGTATCGCCGTAGGCGGTATCGAGGAACCCACTGGATACTGATGCCATAATCGTTCCTCCTAAAGGATATGTTTATGCTGGGATGCAGAGGAACGAGCCCGCAAGACTACCCATTCGGGATAGTCTGAGCGGCGTACCACTGCTCCTTCAGCTCGTTGTACTTTCCCATGTCATCTGCACGCAGAGCGGTCATCATGTCCTGATGCAGTGCATCCAAGCTGGTCGTGCCACCGGACGGTGGCGAACTGGGCGGCTTGACTCCCTGGGCCATCTGCTCAAACTGCGCCTGGGCGGCCGCAGCCGACTGCGTAGTCATCGTCTGGTTCAGCTGCCCCAGCTTGGCTTCAAAGTCCTCCATGCTGTCAGCCTGGGGCAACGCGCCGGCCTCCACGAGCGGGGCCAGCGCCGGGAACTTGGCGGCAACCAGCTTGACGCGCTCGACCTCGGCCTGCGTGGCCGCGAGCTGCGCCTCAAGATCCTGTTTCACGCCATCTGCCGCGGTAGCCTTCTGCCGCAGAAGCTCCAGTTCCTCGGCCACGCCGGTGTCCTTGCCCTGGAGTGCCTCCAGTTGCTCGGTCAGGGCGGCCTTCTCGCCTTGCTCGACGGCCAACTGCTGGGTCAACCACGCCGTGCGCTTGTCCAGTCCTGCCTGAATGCTCTTTTGCTCTGCCAACTGCGATTGGAGAGCCGCGACCTTGTCGGCACCAGCCGTTGGTGCAGGAGCACCGTCCGAAGTGCCGGGGGCCTGGGCGTTATCGCTTACTCCCTCGGTTCCGGGCGTTGTATCCTGCCCTTGTCCAGTGATTTCGTCGGCCATGCTCATTCCTCCTTAGAGATAGATGGTTGCGGCTGGGATGGCCTGTTCAGCCCCGCTTGCTCGCCCTGCGCGCCGGTCCCCCCGAAGGGGTTGGCATTCATGGGCATCTGCGTGGAGGCTGTGTACTCCATCCAAGCCTTAATCAAGTTCATTTCCGTCTGGATGTCACGAATGTCACCCATCCGGTTCAATGCTGTTTCGGGTGCGACGAGCCCTGAGTTGATGCGCATGATCATCTCGTTCACCAGCTGGTCGTGGTCGCGCGGCATAATCGGCGCCCACTCCTGCCAGATACGCATCTTGTTCAGGTCATCGCGGGTAATTGTGCGGCCACCGCCAACGTCCAGGCCCTTCTCGGCTGCGATCAGCAAGATCAGGCGCGCCAGGCGGTTCAGGCCGGCAGTCCACAACGTGCGCTCCTGACGCATGTGCACCAGGAGGGGAAGCGCCCGTAGCGCCAGGGTCAGCGAGGACCGCTGGCTCCCCTCGTCGATGCCATACAGCACCGGGGGCGTGTATGCCTCGGTGCGGGCGATGTTGAGCAAATCCAGCGCCCAGGTCACAGTCGTGTTGTCCGTCGTCACACCGTTGGGGTAGACAATCTCGGGCGGGTCCATCCCCGGAGCGGCCTGGCCCAGGTTCAAGAGCGGCACGCCGTGACTCATCCGGTTGACCGTGATCTTGCGGGTATTCTTGATCGCCGGCATCATTCGGGCGTTCTCGCTCACGATGTCACCCACGTCGGCGAGACGCTCGTTGATCTCCTGGGCGATCTCTTGCTTCCCGTGCAGGAGAGAAATTCCGTAAAATTCGCCGGCGCGGAGGTGGGGGATGTACGTGTAAGGCACCTGGCCGCCCAGCGGAACGCCGGTCATGTGCAAGCCGCCCCAGCTAATCTGGTGGCCCTCCACGGTGATCTCGTAGTGATCTCCCCGCCACCACTCCTGGTAAAGTGCGTTTTCGTAGGATGCGTCGACGCCATACAACAGCTTGGCCTGTCGCCGGGTGATCTCGTAGCACACGAACGTCTCGGGTAGCTCCCAGTGGCGCGTAGGCGCGGGCACCGGAAAGAAGTACTCCGGGAGCACGTGCTCAAGCCGGATCGGCAGCTGGCCGTCCGCCTCGCGCGAGGGGTCATAGAACGCACCAAAGATGCAGCCGCCAAGGATCTGCGAGATCAGGCCCGCCTCCTGCTGGAGGGCGCGCCCGTCGTTCTCGTACCACACGCGGTTGAGAAAGTCGCTCAGAATGGCCCCCAGCTCGCGGTCTGCCTCCGGCGTCTCGCGGCCCCAGGGCTCCACAACGGCCTCGACCAACGGGTCATTGCCGTCCTGGACCTCGCCGAACAGGAAGCCGGCGTGTAGCAGGCACGGCATGTTGTACGGGTTCAGCCTCAGCGGGTACTTGAGGGAGGTGTCTGTGTCAGACACAGTAGAGTCGAGCCAGCCGCCATCGAAGTGACGCCAGTACTCCCAGTACTTGCTCCGCTGCGAGGCCCAATCCGCCGTGGGGTAGTCCCCAGGCGCTTGCGTCTCAGGATCACGAGAAAAGACAACGCGATCTGCCATTAGCCTTCTTTCGCAACTGCGATAGTGATCGTCCCACCAGACCGGTCTGGTATGTGGGTGGGCAGCTCTTTCCATTGCCGCGTGAGCTGGTCAAAGACTTGGATACCGTGCTCGGTGATCCTGATCCCAAAGCGGGATAAGCTACCGCTCTCGCGGCGCTGGTAGAGCGCTCCTCTTTTGCCGATGTAGAAACCGTGTTCTGTATTCATAGGTAAACAAAAAAAGAGGCCGGTCGCCGAAGCGACCAGCCTCTACTTTCATGCGTCTGCAGATAGCAGATGACTGTCCTGTACTATAGGTGCGCCCGTGGCATTTGCGTCACAAAGCTACGGGCTGCTGTTCGATTGAAAGCATTGTACCATACTTAGGGCCTGCCGCGCCAGGGTTTTGAGCGACTTTTTTCGGACTTCTGAGGCAGAAAGCTCCGGTCCCACTATAGAGATCTTCACAACGTGCCCGCCATGCACCGAAACCAGCCAGCGGCCCTGGTTTTTGAGCACTTCCTCGAAAAATGCCGCGTCTCTGGGGTCCATTAGCGGTTCCTCCCAGCATTGCGTATGTGACGCGGGTTATCGCTGCGGTGTCTATGGTACGGCCCGTCCTCCTCGACGATTTCGAGTTCGTTCTCGTCGTCGGCATTCTCAGCCTCGTCGATCACAAACAGGCGGTTCAGTACATCACCGGCCATAAAGAGCGTAGAGGCAATGTCCTGGCGTAGCTTGGAGTCCGGCATCCGCCAGCCACCCAACTGGAGCCAGATCCCCTGGATGCCCTTGGGCATGAGCAAGAGTTGCTTGCCCAAGATCAGCTTGAGGGCCACGACCATGCGCATCTTGTTGCTATTGACCTGGATGCCTTCCATCAACAGGCCCTTCTGGGCGAACACTAGCTCATCGAAGCCCTTCTGGATACCCGTGGCGTCGAAGGCTGAGTAGATGGGCTTGTATGCCTTGTACCATTCCTCCATCCGGTTGATGAAAGGCCAGTAGGAGCCGTGGCCATCCACCCAGTCGAAGGCGACCAGTTCGGCTGGCACATACGGGAAGCCCGTTACCCGGATCACCATGATCGCGGCGCTGTTACGGTCGGGCGGGCTGTTCTGACCGGGATCGCCGATCAGGACGTAGCGGTCGAACTCTGTGGGCGGGGTGATCCACCTCACGACGCCAGCGCGGCGCATTTCCTCTTTCTCGTAGCCGGGCAACCCGTTGGCACGTGCATTCTCCATCACGTCATCCAACGCGAGGCACTGACATGGCCCCAGTAGTGCCGGTGTGAACTCCTTGCCCTTGGGCAGCGGCCGCTCGTTCATCAGGAGTTGCTTGCGCTTGTCCGGGTCGGTGATTCGGCGCTTGATAGCCTTCAGCTGCTCCTTGGTGATCAGCGGGTTATCATAGATTGTCAGGCCGATAGACAGATAGTCATCGGGTAGCTCCTCCACCTGGTCGAAGCGTTCCCACAGCGCCGGGTCGTAGCCGGCGTTGGCCAGGACGATCAGCTTGCCCATCCGGGCACGGCCACCCGCCTGGCCACGCATACGAGTGCCCAGGTTGCCCATGACCTCCTCCAGGTCGGTGTTTGCCAGGTGCATCTTGTCTGACTCGTCGATGACGATCACGTCGCCGGACCAGGAGTAGATCTTGCCGCCGTTCTCATCGGCGGACATGAACTCCAGAGTAGAGCCGTTGTAGTAGGTGATTTTGGGATACGGGCGCTCGACAAACTTGACGATAAAGTTGTGGCCATGGCGGGGCGTGCTATCTCGGTTCTCCCAGTCCAGCAACTCCATCCTGATGGCATCAAACATCTGCTTGGCCTGCCAGCCTACAGGGGCCACGTTCATTGCCTTGAACCCTGGGATCATGCAGGCCCAGTAGTTCAAAGCAGCCCCCATGCCCAGCGTCTTGCCAGTCCCGACCGCAGCGATGACCGTGGCGTCTAGCCGGTTATCGTGCGCCAGGACCGCCTGCCAGGAGAGAGGGACCCACGGTACGTAATCCCCGCGTTCCCGATCCAAGTCCCACTCGTCTGGATTTACTCGGTCGTCCCACTCTGGCGAGAAGATGTTGGTCACGATCTCCCGATTATTCCACACCAGGTCCCAACGGGGAGTACCATTGATCGGCGCGTGGTAGTGGGAAGTGAACGTGGCGAAGCCGCCTGTCTCCAACTTGGAGGCGGCTTCCATGATTTGCACATCAGTTTTAGTTAGCTTGTAGCGCCGTAATCCCATACCTACTCCTGTATCACAACGTCGCGCCCGGCAGCGAACTGCCCGGCGTGCGCCTCACACATCAGCAAGTCAATCGCGCCGTTGTCGAGGTGTTTGATCCGGCAACCGCAGGAGGGGGCGTCAACCTGGTCGGCCGTCGCCTCCTTGACCAGGGCCAGAAACAGGGCGGCATAGTTCCGCAGGTCGTGCACGCGGCCCTCGATGCTCTCCTCGGATTGCTCGTGGCCAACCGCGGCGTAGGACGCCAGGGAGGCAAAGTGCTTATACATATAGACCATGCAGACCTGTAACGGCGTGAGGCCCAGAAACTCTGCGCACACCTTGAAGTTACGCAGCGCATCCTCGTCACCCTGGGCATACTCGCGGCCCTTGGTCAGGTTGATCTCGTTCTCCGCCGTGACCAGTCCTTCGACCAGCTTGAGATAGTCATCGCGTACCATCAAGCCACCTCGTAGATCGTCTCAAGGGCGTCAATTTTGTCATTCCACTGCAAGCAGTGCTCTGCATATTGCAGACACCCGGCTTCCAGATTACGCCGCGTAATTTCGTCCTCCATCATCTGCTGGGCAGCCGAGAGGACATCGTCGTAGTTGTACCCTGCCAGCAAGCAGTTCACCCCGTGGTGCAGGTCGTCATCACCTTCTATGATCCCACGGACACAGGTCGTGCCGCAAGACATCGCCTCCACTGGCGCGCAGGCCCGCCCCTCGTACTTGCTGGCCTTGAGCAGGAACAGGCAGCTGGAGTACATCTGGCGCATTTGCTCAGTGGCGGGCACCAGAACGTGGCGGTCCATCTCGTTGACGAACGGGTGATTGATCGCTGAGTAGCCCCACAGCTCGACGCCGTAAAGCTGCCGTAGCTCCAGGGCCACGCGCCAGCTGATGTGCTCCGTGTCCTTGGCCGGATTGCGGTCGTCGCCCTCGACCAGAATCGCGTTTGCACGCCCCGCAGACCGATCGGGGTAGAACTGCTCCTGGTTCACGCCATTGGGCACGATGTCGGCATCGATGCCCCACTCGTGAGAGAGCGCACGCCGCAGCCAGTTTGCGATAGTGATGACCCCAAAGCCCTGTGCCGCGGCCAACGGGTACGAGTCCCGCGCCTGCTTCCAGGCTTCTCCGCCCTGTGTGAAGAACTCGTGCTCCATCATCTGCACGAAGTAATACCGGCGCTGCGCGGGGATCTGCAACGACCACCCCACCGTCTGGAACCCAGTAGCCACGACAGCGTCCAGCGGCTTTGCGCCCTGGAGTGCCTGGATGGGTATGACGGGTACATCAACCTTGATCCAGCGTGGATCTTCAGGCCTTGGGGCGACCAGGGCGACGTCGTGTCCCCTGGCGGCCAATCGGTTACAATGCTCGACGAGCACGCGAATCCCACCGCACGGGCCGAGGCCCGGCGTACAATAAGCGATCCTAGCCATAGACTCCTTCTTCCATCCGTCGTTGGATGAACTGATTGTTGTGAACCTTCAGGCAGTAGTTGTCGCCCTGCCAGTGGTGAGTGACCAAGGTCTCAGGTACAAAGTGATACTTGGCCCCAGCCTTGAGGCAGCGCAGGTGCCAGTCCCAGTCCGTTGCCGGGCCGGCCTCGTTACAGAACCCGCCAGTTTGCTTGAACAGTCCCATGCGGAACAGGCACATTGGAAAGTTGATCCAGTTGACCTTACGGATCAGGCGGGTATCCATAACGGCACCGGGCGATTGGCGCTGGTTAGGCACCTGGAGTTGCTGGCAGTGCACCACATCAGCGGCGCTTGCCCTGGCCTCCCGGTACATCGTGCGTAGAAATTCAGGATGCCACTCGTCGTCATCCTCCAGGTTGGCAAAGTACTCGTGATCTCTCCCAAAGTACCTGACGCCTTCGTTCAGAGCATTGCCGAGCCCGCCCTGAAACGTGACCAGGAGACGGATGCGGGGATGTGGCAGGAACCTCTCAAGAGCTGTGATGTATTGATCGATGTTGGCATCCCCACCGTTCTTGACGATACCGAGATCCCAGGCGGCAAAGTTCTGCCGCACGAGGCTCTCGACAGCCCGCGCGCAGAGCGCCGGCCTGGAGATTGTGGGGATAATCACGAGTACTTTGCTCATCCTGGCATCATCCTATTTGGTGGACCGGCGACGTACCGTGAACTGCTCGACGACCTTGTATCGTTCGAGCACGTCGGCGGTGACGACCTCGTATGACGGCTTGCCGGCTTCCTCGTACTCCTCCCAGGTCTGGAAGGCGACGCGCTCACGACCCTTGATCATCCAGATCGTGTTCTGGTCGGCCCGCTTCATACACTTCGTGAACTTTTTTGCCATATTGGTCTCCTTCGTTACAGGCTACACGTTCATCCAAGAATGCCTCGACGGCATCCGCGGCCCGCCTGGCCCCATCTCCTGGGTAGGACAGCATCCCCTCACGCCAGTAACGCCGCATAAAGTCATACCGGGAGGGGTTCGCCAGGGCGTCCTGGACGCTTTCCCGTAGGGTATTGAGTGTGGCCATGTGCCCCACGACGAACGTCTCCCCGT
>Ga0180431_10009128_pt1 | contig 11261 bp, 7 predicted proteins | sample SS_ome_11_FD_132459 | JGI IMG/M metagenome (GOLD analysis project Ga0180431, IMG submission 132459) | Hypersaline lake sediment archaeal communities from the Salton Sea, California, USA - SS_1_MS_1 metaG | ecosystem: Environmental > Aquatic > Non-marine Saline and Alkaline > Hypersaline >...
CGCCGAGATGGAGGAGCGGGTCGACGTCCTCGTCCCGTACGGCTACGTCGAGGCGCAGATCGGGACGTTTCACGCGTTCTGCGACCGCGTCTTGCGCGAGAACGCCGTCCTCCTCGGCCTGTCACCAGACTACCGGATCCTGACCGAGCCCGAGCAGGCCATCTTCCTCAAGGACCACCTGTTCGACCTTCCCCTGGACCGCTACCGTCCGCTCGGAAACCCGATGCGCCACCTCCGCGCCCTCCTCACCCTCTTCTCCCGCGCCAAGGACGAGGACGTCACCCCGGCGGAGTACCGGGAGCACGCCGACCGGCTCCTCGAATCGGCGAAACGGGCCGAGGCAAACACGGACGAGGTACGCCTCATCGTTGAGGAGGCCGCCGCGCAGGACGAGCTCGCCGAGGCGTACGCCGCCTATCAGAACCTCCTCATCGAGCACGGCTTCGTCGACTTCGGCGATTTGATCGCGCTGACGCTCCGGCTGTTCCGCGAGCATCCGACGGTGTTGGAGCGCTACCGCACGCAATTCTCCTACGTCCTCGTCGACGAGTTCCAGGACACCAACTACGCCCAGTTCGAGCTGCTGAAGCTTCTCGCCAGCCACCGCAACCTGGCCGTCTGCGGCGACGACGACCAGTCGATCTACAAGTTCCGCGGCGCCGCGATCAGCAACATCCTCGGCTTCCAGGCGGCGTACCCCGACGCCGAGCTGGTCGTCCTCGATCGAAACTACCGATCGACCCAAGCGATCCTCGACTCGGCCTACCGGCTGATCCAGCACAACAACCCCGACCGGCTCGAGGTCCGCTCCCGGATCAGCAAGCGCCTCCGGGCGGCCGGACCGAGGGGGCGGTCGCCGCAGCAGCTTCACTTCGAGACGCTCGAAGAGGAGTGCGACTTCGTCGCCGAGACGATCGCCAGGCGGCGGGAGGACGAGGACCGGCGTTTGAGCGATTTCGCCGTCCTCGTCCGAAGCAACGCGCAGGCCGAACCGTTCCTCCGCGCGCTTTCCCTCCTTCAGATCCCGTGGCGGTTCTCCGGGAGCCGCGGCCTGTACGATCAAGTGGAGATCCGCTCGGTGATCGCGTTTCTCCGCGTCCTCTCCGATCCGCGCGACACGATGTCGCTCCATCACCTCGCCGGGTCGCCGCCGTACGACGTCCCGGCCGAGGCGCTCGCCGCGGCGACCGGCCGGGCGCGTCGGCAGAACAAGGGGCTCCTCCAGGTCCTGCGCATCGCCGCCAAGACGCCCGGCTTCCTCGACATCCCGGCGGAAGGGCGCGAGCGGATCGCCCGTCTCCTCGGCGACCTCGACGCGATGTTCCCCCTCTCGACCCAGGAGCGAACCGGGGACCTCCTGTACCGCTACCTCTCGACCCAGACCGGGGCGATCGAACGGCTGTCCCGTTCCGATTCGCCCCGCGACGCCCAGCGGATCCAGAACCTGGCCAAGCTGTTCTCGATCGTCGAGCGGTTCTCTCGCGTGACGCGCTACGATCGCGTCGCCTGGTTCGTCGACTACCTCGACGCGCTGATCGAGGCCGGAGACAACCCCGCCGTCGGCGACGCACAGTGGGACGCCGACGCGGTGAACGTCCTGACGATCCACCAGGCGAAGGGGCTCGAGTTCCCGATCGTCTTCCTCGTCGGACTCGTCGCCGGCCGCTTTCCGTCGTCCCATCGGCGCGACCCGATCCCGCTCCCCGACGAGCTGGTCAAGGACCTCGTCTCCGGCTCGGACTTCCATCGGCAGGAGGAGCGGCGGCTGTTCTACGTGGGAATGACGCGGGCGAAGGAGGACGTCTACCTGACCAGCGGCCAGGACTACGGCGGGAAGCGCCCCCGGAAGCCGAGCCTGTTCGTCTCCGAGGCGCTCGACCTCGACGCGTCGCAGCTCGCACCGCAGCGGCGATCCCCGCTGTCGAGGATCACGCGGCACGCCAAGAGCGGCGCGCCGGAGACCGGCGAGGCCTCCGATCTGGAGCTCTTCCCCCGCGGAGACGAAATCCTCTCGTTGAGCCATCGGAAGATCGACGACTACCTGACGTGCCCGCTGAAGTACCGCTACGTCCACGTCCTGCGGGTCCCGATCCGCCAGCACCACACCGTCCTCTACGGAAACGCGATCCACCAAGCGATCCGGTTCTACCACCTGAATCGGCTTTCCGGGTGGGAGACCTCCCTCGACGACCTCCGCGAGATCTTCCGGAAGCACTGGCAGTCGGAGGGCTTCCTCACGCCGGATCACGAGGAGCTCCGCTTCCAGGAAGGGGTGAAGGCGCTCGAGGCGTTCCGGGCGTACGAGCGTCGGGAGGGGCGCGTCCCGACGTACGTCGAGCGGCGCTTCTCCCAGGTGCTCGACGGGATCCGGCTCGTCGGGATCTTCGACCGAATCGACATCCCGAGCGACGGCTCGTCCGGGACGATCATCGACTACAAGACGTCGGACGTTCGGACGGAGGAGCTGGCGAGGAAGCGGACGAAGGACAGCCTGCAGCTCGCCCTCTACGCGCTCGCTTATCGGGGCATCTTCGGCGAGCTTCCGGCGACGGTCGAGCTTCGCTTCCTCACGCCGGAGGTCGTCGTCGGAAGGGCGGTACCTTCGGAGAAGACGATCGAGCGCGCCGTGGCCGACATGGAGCGCGCCGCGGCGGGGATCCGTTCCGCATCGTTCCAGGGGGAGCCGGCCTACCACGCGTGCCGCTACTGCGCGTACGCCACGATCTGCCCGGAGCGACGAAGCGACTAGATCAAGCGGCGGTCCCTATCGGGATTCGGAGAGCACCGCTTCGAGGTCGACGAGGTGGTCGGCCCAGAGGGACTCGAGGTCGTAGAATTCGCGCGCTTCCTTCTCAAGGATGTGCACCACGATGTCCCCGTAGTCGAGCACGACCCACTTCCGCTCGGAGACGCCCTCGCTGTGGCTCGGTTTGACCGGAAGCCCTTGCCGCAAAGCATTGATCAGCGCCTTGGCGTGAACAGGGTTGTCGGCGCCGACGACGACGAAGTAGCTCGTCGGAATCGAGACGTCTGACAGGTCGATCACGACGACGTCCTCGCCCTTCCGGTCCTCGATCAGGCGGACGGCCTCCCGGACCAGGGACCGTTCGTCGGTCATTCGAGCGCCATCCCGAGCCCGGCGATCAGCAGCAGGTCGGTCCCGACGGGGACGTAATCGCGAAGGGCGGCGTAGCTCGCCTCGAACGTCTCAGGAAAGACGATCCGGATCTCGTTCGGCGGGAGCGCGTCCCGGAGGACCCACGCCTTCGCCTCGTCGGTCAGCACGACGATGTAGCTCGGCGAGTACTCGAACGAGTCGGCGTTGCCGATCCGGGTGATCGAGAACCCCCGCGCTCGGAGGTATCCGGCCGTCCGACTCGCCATCTCGCGGACCCCGTTCCCGTTGAATACGGCGACGTTGACCTCGTCCGGGGTGAGGAGGTCGAGCCCCTTGAGCGACGAAGCGACGATCCGCTCCGTCTCGACGATCCGTGGCTCGACGACCGACGTTCCACCGATCGTGGTCGTCTCCGTCGGGAGGGCGATCGCGCGAACGCCCTCCTCGGGAACGTCGTGGAGGACCCGCGCGACCTCGAAGAGGTCCTCGAGCGTGCAGTTCGTCTCGATCGAAGGGAAGGCCGCACGGATCGTCGAGCGCAATTCGCGGAGTGATCGGCCCCGAGCCCCCTGCTCGAGAACGGCCAAGAGGAAAGCCTGCTGCCTTGAGAGAAGCCCGACGTCGCCGGGCAGGCTCGGCGAGACCGCGAACGCGATCGCGTCCGCCCCGTTCATCGCTCGCTCCCCCGCTCGGATCTCGACCCTCAGCGGAGGATCGGGGGAAGCGTCGGCGTAGATCGCCGGGCTTTCCAGCTCCACGGTGACCCCGCCGAACGAGTCGATCCAGTCCGACAGAGGCCCGTGTCCGGCCGAGACGAAGAAGGGCACGTCGATGCCGAGCAGATCGGCGATCGTCCGCGCGACCGCCGACGGGCCGGATTCGGAGAAGATCGTCGCTGCGGGTGCAACACCGCCGTCCGGTCCCTTCACGCGAACATCGACCGGGATCGAAAAGAGGACGAGATCGTCGTCCGACAGGGAGAGGAGCGTCAGCGCCTCGGCCCCGCCCGATCCGTCGTGCCCGAAGAGAATCAGGTTCGTCCGCTCCCCCTGCGCCAGAATCGACCCGACGCGGCGCTGGGTCGACACGTACCAAGCGACCGCCCCCGCGGCGACGACGAGCGCGGCGGCGGTGACGGCAAGAACCTGCTTGCGTACTGGACTCCCCCTCATGATGCCCCCTCGACGACGACGCTACCACACGGATGGAGGATTGTCAACCGGGTTCCGGCAATCCGTCCCCGGTGATTGGCTTCGTCGGTTGACCGGCCGCCGCGCCGGAGTATTCTTGAGGCATGACTGAGATCACCCCAGGGAGAGCCCGAGACCCGTACGTCACGCTCGCCGATCGCGCCGTCCGCGCCTACGTGTCCGACGGACGCGTCATCGACCCACCCGCTGCGCTTCCCGCGGGGATGGAGAACAAGGCGGGGACGTTCGTCTCGATCGAGAAGCACGGCGCCCTGCGCGGCTGCATCGGGACCTTCGCACCGACCGAGCCGACGATCGCCGCGGAGGTGATCGCCAACGCGATCAAGGCAGCGACGACCGATCCGAGGTTCCCTCCGATCGCGCCGGACGAGCTCGAGGACCTCGACCTTTCGGTCGACGTCCTCTCCGAACCGGAACCGTGCAGCGAGGCCGACCTCGATTCGAGTCGCTACGGGGTCATCGTGGCGAGCGGGTGGCGCCGCGGCCTCCTCCTTCCGGATCTGCCCGGCGTCGAATCGGTCGCGCAGCAAGTCGACATCGCCCGGCGGAAGGCCGGCATCGGCGTCGACGAGCCGTACAAGCTGCTCCGCTTCACCGTGGAACGCCACAGCTAGCATGGCCGCCTCCGGGGTTTCGATCCTCACCTTCGGCTGCCGGGCCAACCAGTACGAGAGCGCGATGATGGAGCGCTCGCTGTGCTCGCGGCCGACCGGTTCGAACCCCTCCGCCGAAGCCGACGTCTATGTCCTCAACGCGTGCACGGTGACCGCTCTGGCCGAGCGGAAGGCGCGCCAGGCGGCGCGGCGGATCCGCCGCGAGCACCCGACCAGCCCGATCGTCGTGATCGGTTGCCTCGCCGACGCGGTGGAGAAGGGGCTGACCCGCTTCGAGAACGCGGACCTCCTCGCCGGGAACGCGTGGAAGTCCCGGATCGTCGAGGTCGTCGAGCAGGCCCGCGCCGGGGTCCGCGGCCTCCTCCCGATCGTCGCTCCTCGCCCGATCGCCGAAGAGAGGAGCGCCGGAAACCGGGAGCGGGTCCGGGCGTGTCTCAAGATCCAGGACGGCTGCTCGCGCGCCTGCACCTACTGCCGCGCGACCCAGGTCCGCGGATCGCCGCGGAGCAAGCCGGTCGCTGCCGTCGCCGCGGAGGCCGGTGGGCTGGTCGAATCCGGCTTCCCGGAGATCGTCCTGACCGGGATCGACCTCGCCCAGTACGCGCCCCCCGATGGATCCTTCGCCGACGCCGTCCGTCGCGTCCTCGCGATCGAAGGCCTCCTCCGGCTGCGGATCGCGTCGATCAACCCTTCGGGGCTGACCGCTCCGCTGATCGAGGCGTTCGCTGAAGACGGGCGCGCTTGCCCGCACTTCCACGTCCCGATTCAGAGCGGCGACGACCGAATCCTTCGCAAGATGGCGCGCGGCTACACCGTCGCTGACTACCTCGACCGGATCGACGCGGTCCGCGCGCTGATCCCGCACGCCACCTTCGGGACGGACGTGATCGTCGGCTTCCCCGACGAAGACGGAAACGCCTTCGACAGCACCTGCTCCGTCGTCGACGCGGTCGGCTTCGTCAACCTCCACGCGTTCCGCTTCTCGCCCCGCCCGGGGACCGTCGCCGCCGATCTGCCGAACGCGGTCCCGGAAGCGATCAAGCGTCGACGGGCCGAGGCCCTGAGCCGCCGGTGGCGGGAGAGGCTCCGAGGACGTCTTGACAAGCGAATCGGTTCGACACAACATGTCCTCGTCGAAGAGCGCCGGGGAGACGAATGGCGCGGTTACACGAGTGATTACCTCTACGTCCACTTCGCCTCGAATGAGGAGATCCCTGGCGGTTCCGTCCGTCCGGTCCGAATCGTCACCGTCGTGGGAGAACGCCTGGAGGGCGTTGCAGATGAGCGAACAAGCGCACGCCGAGCTGACGCTGCGTGACAACGCGGAAGCGACCGCGTTGCTCGGCCAGTACAACCGGAACCTGAAGGAGATCCAGAAGGCGTTCGAAACGCAGATCCTCGCCCGCGGCGAGACGATCCGGATCGAGGGCGAGGCGGACGAGGTCGAGCGGGTTCGCGGCCTGTTCGAGAAACTTCTCGATCTCGTCCAGGGCCGCCATACGCCGTCCCTCGCCGACGTTCGATATCTGATCGCGCAGATCAAGGCGGGGGGCCAGGTCGACGGCGTCCTGTCGGACATCGTCCGCGTCACCCATTGGGGCGAGGAGATCCGTGCCAAGACGGTCGGGCAGCACCGCTACGTCACGGCGATCCGCGAGAACGACATCACGTTTTCCATCGGGCCCGCCGGGACCGGGAAGACGTACCTCGCGGTGGCGATGGCGATCGATTACCTCAAGCGCGAGCACGTCAAGCGGATCATCCTGACTCGCCCGGCGGTCGAGGCCGGCGAGGAGCTCGGTTTTCTCCCCGGGGACATCCAGGCCAAGGTGAGCCCCTACCTCCGCCCGCTGTACGACGCGATCTTCGACATGATCCCCGTCGGCGAGTTCGAGAAGCTGATCGAGCACGGCCGGATCGAGATGGCTCCGCTCGCGTTCATGCGCGGCCGAACGCTGAACAACTGCTTCGTCATCCTGGACGAGGCGCAGAACACGACGTCGACCCAGATGATGATGTTCCTCACCCGCCTCGGATTTCACTCCAAGGCGATCATCACCGGTGACGTCACGCAGGTCGACCTCGAAGAACGGATCTCCGGGCTGATCACCGTCCAGCGGATCCTCGGCGGGATCGAAGGGATCGAGTTCGTTCACCTCGACAAGACGGACGTCGTCCGTCACCCGCTGGTCGCGAAGATCATCGAGGCCTATGAGAGGAACAGCCGGAACGCCTCCCCCCCTCCCGACGACGCCTAGGCCGGGCTCGACACGCCCAGTTGGCCTCGCTCTTCCGTTGTGCTACCCTGATCGGACCCCGCACGCGGTGCGTTCGTACGAGTAGGAAAGGGAGTCCGATGAGAAAGCGAATCGGAGGGTCGGTCACGATCGCGACGATCGCCCTCGTCTCGATCGGTGTCACCGCACCGCCCGACCTTCTCGGGCCAATCGTCATCAACGAAATCGCGTGGGCCGGCGCCCGTTGGGATCCGACCGCCGAGTGGATCGAGCTGATGAACGCGACGACCGAACCGATCGAACTCGAAGGTTGGCGCCTCGTCTCCTCGGACGGCTCTCCGAACATCGCCCTTCGCGGGACGGTCCCGCCCCGCATCGAGGGAGACCCAACGACCGGCTTCTTCCTTCTCGAGAGAACCGACGATGACTCGGCGCCCGGCGTCGCCGCTGACCAGATCTACCGCGGTGCCCTGACCGATCGCGGCGAGACCCTCTATCTCTACGACCCGAGAGGGAATCTCGCCGACTCGGCGAACGATCCGCTCCCCGAGCCGTCGGCCTGGCCGGCCGGAACCGACGGGCGGGTGACCCCGCCGTACGCGTCGATGGAGCGGGTCGACTACCGTCTCAGCGACGACCCCGGGAACTGGGCCAGCTCGTCCGGCGAGCGATCGGCGGAGGGGCGAACGATCCGCGGCACGCCGAGGGCCGAGAACTCCGTCTTCAACATCCCACCGACCGCTTCCTTCGAACTGAATCCTCGCTATCCGCTGCCCGGTGCCCGGGTCGAATTCGACGCTTCGGGGTCGTTCGACGAGAACGACCGGATCGCGTCGTATCGTTGGGACTTCGGCGACGGGACGGAAGCGGTGGGAGTGACGGTCGACCACACGTACGCGATGTCTGGGGAGTATGTCGTCGTTCTCACGTTGATCGACGACAAGGGCGGGCGTTCCGAGCTGAGCCGGGTCGTCCGCGTCCAGGCCACGACCCCACCGGTCGCCGATTTCAGCCTCGTCGTGCTGCCGCCGGTTCGGGTTCCGCGCGCCGGCAGCCCGATCCGATTCCAGGACGAATCGAGCGACGTCGATGGCGAGATCGCGTCGTGGGAGTGGCGGCTCGGCGACGGCACCACGGCGGAAGACGCCGTCGTCCTTCACACATACGATCGCTCCGGCGAGTATCTGATCACCCTACGGGTTTCCGACGACCAAGGGGAACATGCGATCCAGACGCAGTCGGTGACGATCGCGAGCCTCTTTCCGGTCTCCGTTTTCACGCGTTCGGTCGAGCGTCCGAACGTCGGGGAATCGGTCCGGTTCGACGCTTCGGAGTCGCACGATCCAGACGGCGAGGTGGCCTTCTATCGCTGGGACTTCGACGGGGACGGCACGTACGAGCGAGAGGCGATCGATCCGATCGTCGAGCACGCGTTCGCCTCCGGCGGGGACTACGACGTGGGGCTCGTCGTGGTCGACGACGCCGGCGACGCGTCGAGCCCGTTCGTCGAGCCGATCCACGTCAACCGCTCGCCGATCGCCGAGTTCCAGCTCTCGGCCTTCGAGGCCGAGGAACTCGTCCCGATCCGGTTCGCCGACCTGTCGTACGACGAGGACGGAGTCGTGACGTCCTGGGTGTGGGACTTCGGCGACGGGTCGACGTCCTGCGCCGTCGATCCGGAATATGCGTACGAAGAGGACGGTACGTACGCCGTTTCGCTGACGGTAACGGACGACAACGGCGCGCGACACACGACGACCGCGGAGATTCTGATCTCCAACCTCCCGCCGATCGCGCGGCTGTCGACCGAAGAATCGATCCGTCCGACCGGCGAACCGTTCCGATTCGACGCGTCGGCCTCGAGCGATCCGAGCCCGGAGGGTTCGATCGTCGAGTACGCTTGGGACCTTGACGGGGACGGCGAAACCGACCGGACGACGACCTCCCCGACGCTCTCCCACGCCTACGACGATGACGGATCGCGCACGGTCTCCGTACGCGCCACCGACGACGACGCCGCCGCCACCGTTTCGGATCCCGTCCAGGTCACCGTCACGAACCGTCCGCCTCGCATCACCCGGATCACGTGGACACCCGCGACCCCGACCGACGCCGACGAGGTCCTTCTCGCCGTGACGGCCGACGATGCCGACGGGGAAATCGTCCAGTGGTCCTGGGACTTCGACGACGGCGTCTCCGTGACCGACTCCGGCCCGACCGTCCGCTTTTCGGACGACGGACGATACACGATCGCCCTGACGGTGGAAGACGACGACGGGGCGCGCTCCGATCCTTTCTCCGTCGAGGTGGTCGTCGATAACGCGCCGCCGATCGCCGGATTCCTCACGACGGCGGTCAACGGACGGTGTCTCACCTTCGACGCCCGCGACTCGCACGATCCGAGTCCGACCGGCGAGATCCTCCACGTCGCGTGGGACTTCGGCGACGGGGCAAGCTGCCCCGGACTTCCGGGCAGCTGCGGCGAAGGCGGCCGTTGGTCGCCCAGCCATTGTTATTCGGAGCCCGGAACGTATATCGTTACCCTCGTCGTGATCGACGAACAGGGCGCCGTCGCCCGCAGCGAGAAGACCGTCCTCGTCCGAGAATAGAAAGGACCGCATGTTCCGCATTCGCGAAGCGACCCCCGCCGACAATGAGGCGCTGCTCAGCCTGGAAGCTCAAAGCCCTCAAGGAACCGGGATTTCCATCCTGATCGATCGGGAGGATTACTTCTACCGGCAGCGCCTGCACGACCGCGGGAAGGTCCTGATCGCCGAGGAGGACGGCCGGCTCGTCGGGATCATGGCGTTCGCGATCAAGGAGGTCCTCCTCGACGGCGGGCCGGAGCGGGTCGCGTACTTCTACGATCTCCGTGGCGAGACGTCGTACCGGCGGAGCATGAAGCGGGGCCTGTTCCGCCTGTGGCAGGCCTGTCTCGCCGAGATGGAAGAGGAGGGGGCCGCGTTCACCTACGGGCACGTGAAGTCCGACAACGGCGACTCGATGCGGATCGCGATGAAGATGAACGCACGGATCGGCGCGACGTTCAACATCCTCACGCTTCCGAGCCTTCCCGGAGAGCCGGCCGACCTCGACGACCACCTGGACGATCTCGAAGAGGAGATCGCGCGACTCGACCGTCGCGTTGGGATCCGCTCGCTTCGTCCCTGCGACTTCGGCGCCGCTTACCATCGAGGGGCGGAACTCGGATACCTCCGCGGGATCTTCCGGATCGAGAGCGGCGATTCCTCTGCTCAGGTCAGTGCGTGGGACCTCTCGAAGATCTACCGCGGCCGCGTCCTCCGCATGCCGTTGCCCCTGGTCGCACTCGGTCTGTTCCTCAATCCGCTGGCGAGATTCCTCCCCGTCCCGAGCATCCCGAAGGTCGGAAAGCAGATCACCTACATGCAGCTGTTCGACCCGGTCTGCACCGGGAAGGACGGGGTCGCGCTGCTGAAGAAACTCATCCAACAGCTCCGTCGCCGTGCGCTCGCCGACGGAATCGACGTCCTCACGCTGTTCGCCTATCAGGACGATCCCCTCCTGCCTCGCCTGCCCCGCTTCATGCCGCAGAAGGTGATGCATTACCACACCATGGTCCGCCCGTGCACATCGGACGGGCTTCCAGAACGACCCCTCTACCTGGACATCCGGGACATCTAGAAACGCACTACACCGCGAGGCGGTAGCCGAATCCGCGCGACGTCAGCACGAGACGCGGATTCTTCGGGTCCCGCTCGATCTTCCGGCGGAGGAGATAGACGTACTTCTGTACGTCCTGTTCCGTGGCGTACGGACTTCCCGGCCACAGCTCGGTCAGGATCTCCTGCGTCGGGAAGACGCGACCGGGCGAGGAGGCGAGCAGCTTCAGCAGACGGTATTCCTTCGGTGACAGGGAGACCGTCCGATCTTCGAGGCGCACCTCCTTGCGGACGTCGTCGATGATCAGATCGAGCGCGCCGATCCCCGGCTGCGTCCTCCGAAGAACCGCCTCGATCCGCGCCAACACCTCCTCGAGGTGGAACGGTTTGGAGATGAAGTCGTCGGCCCCCTCCCGCAGTCCCCGCACCCGGTCGTCGGC
>Ga0180431_10009131_pt1 | contig 11257 bp, 4 predicted proteins | sample SS_ome_11_FD_132459 | JGI IMG/M metagenome (GOLD analysis project Ga0180431, IMG submission 132459) | Hypersaline lake sediment archaeal communities from the Salton Sea, California, USA - SS_1_MS_1 metaG | ecosystem: Environmental > Aquatic > Non-marine Saline and Alkaline > Hypersaline >...
GAGCTTGAAGGTGTCCTTTGTCGGATCAATGATGTAGAGGCAAACGCAGCGGACAATGACGCGGGTTCGCCTTACACGGAAGATGATTACTGGCAATCCTCCGATGTATTCAGTGGAACGGGAATGAACTTGTTCTTGATGGATAGTGACCCGGTTGGTGAAGAGCTTGTTCTGGTTTCCACAGGGTGGTTAGGTGACTCCTATCTGACCGCTGTCTGGTTCAACAGTAGTAACCCTGTCCAGTCTGATATTCAAACATACGGGAAGGTTTACCCAACAGAAGGGGTTAATCATGACTTCAATCGGATCTTGCCAGCGGAGGAGTATCCTCGCTGGTTCTTGAACATCTTTGAACGAGATGACTCTGTGTTGGAACGCTGTAGGTTCACGGGCGGCGGTGCGAATGGAGCGCCAAGTTTTTTAGATCCCGTTGACGGAATGTGGCTTGCTTATGACCGTTTTCTGGGGGTAGGAGCCACGACCGCCGAATATCAGATCATGCGAGGTCAGAGTATTGAGCGCGGTGACTTCGTTCTGGATGTGAAAGGTCGTCTTGTTGCTCCTTTCGCGGCTGGTTATGGCGTCAATGCGATTCAGGGTATGTCTCCCTCCCAGAGTTTCGGGATCGGGCTTGTGGTGTCCGGTGATAAGCGTTTTGAGGCTCGTACAATTTTTCAGTTGCGTGGTAACAGTACGGGTGTTGGTGGTGTGCGAGTTGCTGGTTCTCTTCGATATCGAACATCCGGGGGATCTGTGGTCGGCGGGAATGTTCTTTCCGTGGACCCCATGAACCACGACCACGGCGCTATTTTTCAGCTACGAATCAAGAGATCGCAAAATGTGTTCACATTCTACTTCTATGACAATTCAACAGACAGTCTGGAATTGATCGCTGAAGTGGAGGGGCTACGCATCCCCCTTGTTCCATCTTTGGTTATTGCGCTGGCGGATGCTGAAGGACTCGCGGCGGCGGTCGGTATTGAACTGGAGAGCTTTTTGTTGGCTCCTTCTGATGATCCTCTCGGAACTGTGCATCATCGTGTTTCTTCTTTCAATACGATTCCATCTCAGCTTTCAAGTGTTTCTGGCGGCGCTGTTTATCGAGAGAAACCTCGAACGATAGATGCGGCTCAATTGATTGTTGGAGATGGATGGACGTTACCAGGCTTGTTGTCGAGACCTTAATTCTGAGGAAAACAAATGGGTATAATCACAGATACTTTCCCAGGACCGACTCTTGATGCGGCGAAGTGGTCGGATGACCTACAAGGGTCTGTGTCTTACAATGTGGGGACTCCCACGGATGGTGTGTTTCCCATTGGGGTGGATGATCACGGTGACCTGGTCGGAGTGAACTCTGACAACAAAATTATTGTCCCGGCAACACTACCGTTTGACGCACAAATTTTCTATTCAGGTGTTTATTTTGATCCAGAACAGGAGATTCTTGCTACACTAGGCTGGAGAACGATGGCAAAGGACGGTGGTGGTATCCCTCTGCATGGTGTGGATATCATGGTCGTTTCGAAACTGGACGCAGTAACGGTCTCTCTTGAAAAGAGAACTCTGAACATGGGGAGTTATACCAGGTCAGTGATATCACCGGAACCGTCTGGCGGAGAAGACGCAAGATTGAGACTGGCGCGAAGTGGATCGAATTACATGCTGTATCACTGGAATCCAGCAATTCCGGATTGGGTCTTGGTTGACACGGTTGCTTTACCATCTGTGGCTGTAGGGTTCGTTCAGTTTACGTTGGAAGCTGTTAATCCTGATATTCCAATCCCGTGGATTGCTCAGACGTAGGGTTACTATTTCACAAGTAAACTAGGCAACAGACCTTAACAGCCTTCAACAGCCTTGAAAAATTGGAGATGTGATGCCCACTGAAATATATGTCATGCACCCCGGTGTGGGTCAGTCTCGTTCGTCCGATCCGGCGAACCGGGTCACCAAGGATGGTGATGAGTTTGCTTGGCTAGAACAAGAGTTTCCAGTAGGAGCCGAGCGACAATCCTTTTTTCAAGGGGTAGTGATTCCTCCGCAGATTGATACTGCGTTAAACACAACTGTGGTTCTGACTTTCCGTCAAGCTTCTACAGCACCTAGTGGTGATATTTATGTAGACTTTCTTCACCGAGAGATCTCGGATGGTGACGACAGGGATTCGACTGCGCTCACTTCTGTGGGTCCTCAAGCATTGACAATGACTGGTGTTGAAGGAGAAGAGAAAGAGGTCTCTTTTTCGCTTCCACAATCTGCATTCACAGAGGGCGATGAGTTCTTGATGAGTGTGATGCGGAAGGGTGATGATCTTGTCAATGACACCTTTGGTGGTCTGGCGGCTCTGGTACGGATCGCGATCTACTTTGAGCTTCTACCAGATGCTGGTGAACTGTACATCAATCCGAATCCGCTTACACAAGCACATGGTGGTTTGCCTGTGGGCTGGAATTTTCCAGCCCCTGGTCACACCATCAAACAGATGTTTGACCTGATCTTGTACCCTTTCCGGACTCCTGTCATCACATCTTTTTCTCTCTTTGACCCGATAGCGATTGCGCCGGTGGCGACTGTGCTGGAAGTGGGCGACTCTATCCCGCAGTGGACTCCTCCAGGAACTCCGATTAGACAGCCGTGGGCACCCCCACCAAACCTGATTACGTTTCTTTTTGCGTACACAGATCCGGACGGTCATTTGACGGCGTTTACGACAGATGTTGATCATGTAAGCGTGGCGAACCTTGGGTCTGGGTTGCCGAACACATCGCCGCATACTTTACAGCTTCATCCGAACCCTCCATTCCCTCCGGCGGTTGCCCCTCCTCCTCCTCCTCCATGGAATCCTGCGCCGCCAATTGAAGAGGGTGACCCGGTCTTTGTAGGGGCGGCTCATATGCCATCTGTACCGAGTACGGTTCCTGTAGCTGGTCAGAACAGAGTGCAACACCGGTTCCGAATTTCGATGGATTACACGAGGCAAATGACGCCTCCCCCGGCACCTCCTACGACATTTACTATTACGAGAGACGCTGTTCATAGCTGGTATTGGCGTGTGTTTGCTGGAATAAACGCAAGTGCTTCCCTTACACCGGCTCAGGTTGCGGCTCTTGGTGATTTCAATGCGCTGACTGGTCAGGTTTCGCGGACGTACAGCTTTTCGGCAACGGGTTACAAATATATTTGCTACCCGGAGTCTTTTTTGTGGGCAACGGTGTGGACGGACACTTTGACCGGGTTCAACGTACCTTTCCAGAACATCGGAACTGTGCCTATGACGAATGCGTATGGTGAGACCATCAACTATAAGGTTCAGCGCTCGTCAAATATTATCGGCGCGGCGATTAATATTGCTGTTTCGTAAGGAGCGAAAAGATGGCGCAAATACCTGATAGTGTACGAGTCACGGGTCTTATTGCTCCCTCTGATGATACAGACACCTATCCATCGCATCATGCGAAATGGGGTAAGGGTGGTTTCCGTACTGTCCCGGATATCAGTAGCCCTCTTGTTGGTCGTGATAATATACCAGCCGACCGGCGCGAAGTTGGTATGGTTGTCTATGTGGAAGACAGTGACGGTGGTGGCACGCCGCAGACTTATCAGCTTGTTGGTGGCATCACAAATCTTGATTGGGTTATTTTTACGGTCGGTGCCGGTGAGTGGACCAGCTATGGAACAACACCGAATGACTTTCTTGCTCCTTCTGCAGGAGCAACGAAAAAGGTATCGATTGGAACTGTAACAACACCGCCGTCTGCAGCAACACCATTTACTGATCCGGGCGCACAAGTTCGGATTGAAGGTGGTCATCTTGAGATAAAAGGAACGCCAGCCGGTTATGGTGCTGCAGGAGATTGGGATGGACCTCATTTGGTTATGGGTCCTTATCATTTCTGGGTTGACGCGGAGACCCCTGGTAACTTGCGTATAAAGAGTGGAGCACCCACAAGCGCAAACGATGGTGATATAGTCGGTACGCAGAGTTGACCCTTCTTTGTTGAGCTTCCTGTTTTGGTAAGCTTGTGTCGCGGCGTAGTTTTACGTCAAATAAACAAAACATATCGTGTTAGGTCCTAACCTTTTTGGAGGCGGCTCATGGCGCAAGATTTTATCGGCGTAGGCGCATATGCGGGTTCAACAGTTTATACGAGTGGTTTTGAGCCAGGAGCGAAGAACCATGGTCAACTTTACACAGATCAGCAACACCGGATTCATTACGGTGACGGGGCGCTTCTCGCAGACCGGTTGGATACGGATAACGGTTCCTCCCGCGTTCTGTTAAAGGTTGGCGACACAAATGCGACCTCTATCGAAATTGGTCGAGATGGTTACAATACAACCATCAAGGGAAATTTGAGAGTTGAGGGAACGACCTTTACCAACAAGGCGGAAACTGTTCTCATTGATGACAACTTCTCCAACTTGAACTACGGTTATCAAGGTGACTCGCCGGAAGCTGGCGGTATTGTGATCAATGTGGACCCGGACACCAATGTGGTGACGGGAACATTTGCTGATGTGAGCGCAACCACACAAGGTCCACCTCCTGTTTTGACCTTGAGTAGTGTTCCGCTTACTTCTTTTTCTCCTGGGGATCTCGTCTCCATTGTAGGGACTCAAAATAGCGATGGTTTGTATGAGGTTTCGACGTATTCACATCCGTCGTTGACGTTGAAGACCTCGTCTGCGCTTCCCTTTGTTCAAACAGGATTTGGACCGAGTGAAAGTGGTCTCACGGGTCAAGTTGCGAAGGTTGCGGTTAGCTCGATCAAGGCATCTTCCGGAAGTGGCGGCGAAACAATCGGTGACTGGTACAAATGGTACGGAGACGATTCGTCTTCAACCACATGGTCTCCGTTGTCCGTTACAGGTCTTTACAACAATTATCTGGTCAGTGCAGCGCAGAATACGATTATTATTGATGGTACGAATGGACCGATCATCATTGACAAGACAAACGGTTCTGCGACGGGTATTCGGTTTGAAGACGGGATGTATGCTTCTTTCGGTGATAACGAAGAAGGCAACATTGTTTTCACAGCGGCGGACTTGTTCGACATCAGCACGCTATCAGGTCCGGCGGCGACACATCCTATCCAGATTCTCACTGGTTTTGTCACGGGCGGCGCGGGTGCTTCCGGTGTTTTGACGCTTACGTCCGGAGACAATCAGGGAACCGGCGACTCTGGTAATGTGTTCTTGAAGGCTGGCGGTGTCACCACAGGTACGCCGGGAAATGTGACCATCGAAGCTGGCTCTGCAAGCGGCGCGGCGACGGATGGTGGTGATGTCTACATTGATGGCGGCGATGCGACAGGAACAGGAAGCGACGGTGTTTTGCATCTGGGTAGCCAGCATTCTTCCTCTGTTGATTTAGGTGCTTCTGGGGGCGGAACTCCGGTTCGTGTTGTCAGTTCAACAAATATGCAGTGGGGATCTTTCGCGAACAACGAACCGCGCCTCCATCTTGCTTCTGGCGCTCTTCGTTTAGAGGAGATCGGAACAGCGGCGGCTGGTACTGACGGTTTTGATATTCAATGGTTATCTGGCAATTCTGGAACAGCGGTTGGAACGGCAACTTCAGGTGTCCGTGGTGGTGTTGCACAGTACTTCGCCGGTTCAGGTTCTGCGGCTGGTGCGCTTGGGTCTGGGGAATCACCCGGTATCGGTGGTCAGTATGACGCGGCGGCGGGTAAGGGCGGCGGTGCAAGTGATACCTATGCCGGTGCTCTTGGTGGTGATGCGACGTTCAAAGGTGGTGCTGGAGGGGACTCCTTCAATGTAGCGGGTGATGGTGGTGTCGGTGGTGACTGTTATCTTGAAGGCGGACAGGGTGGAACAACCAGCGCTGGGTCTTCAGGGGACTCTGGTGACGGTGGTGATGTTTATGTTCGTGGTGGTCGTGCTGGCCTTGACTTGGGGAGTGGTGTTGAGGGTGTTGGTGGTGACACTTATGTAACGGGTGGCGGTGCGGGAACCGGGACTGCTGGTCATTTGTATTTGCGCGGTGGTCCTAGTGCCACGGGATCGGATGGAAATATCTACATCGCGGATTCTCAGAGTCCTTATGTAGAACTTGGTAATACAACTGATTATCCTGACTTCAACTTTATCGGTCACATCAAAACACAGACTTTTGACAACACAGGCGCGACTGATATCGGATTGCAGATTCCGACCTACGCAGGTGCTCCTACAAGTACAAGTGGGAACCTGGAAGAAGGAGACCTTGTCTGGGATTCTGCGAGCAACGATTTGTACGCATACAGCAAAACTGTTCCTGCAACTACGTGGGTTAAGATTGGCGGCGCTTCTGGTGCTGCAACCACGTTAGACTCGGCTTATGATGGTCTTTCTGGGTCTGGCTCGGGTCGCATGATCAATGTTGACTCGAACTCGGTTTACCTGGATGTGCAAGCCAATGCGACAGGAAGCGGCGCGGGGAACATCGCCAATGCACTGGAGATCGAGACGGATCTCGATAACGTGACGGCTCCTGATAGACCCATGATGGCGATTCGAGCTACCAGGGCAACTCCTACCCCTCCGACACAGTTCACGGCTCCTCCACTAGGTGTTCTGTTCGATTATAATGATGGTGGGAATACAACCATCAGTAGCGCGGACGATACTATTCTGATCGATATGAATGGACCCTCCGGCGGTCAGTCTGGCGGCGGTGAGGTTGTTGGTCTGTACATGGATGGTAATGTACAGCGTGGTATTGATCTTGCGCAAGATACCGAGATTTCTTTCGGTGTTCTCAACTCTGGTGCGTCGTATTTCCGCACATACTGGCTTGATTTTGTGCTGGACGTTACGCCTCCTACATATCGTAGTCTTGTGACTCTTGGAACAGAGTATTTGTATGTGGATGGACCACAACCGACAACATCTGGACAAGATGGCTACGATATTTATCAACAAGCGATCAAAGGGTACTCAGGAACAGGCACCACAGAATCGGGTGAGCGTGGCGGTCATTTCTGGCTGAATGCTGGTGACGGCGGCGACGGTGGAGATAACGTAACAGGGACCGCAGATGCTGGCGGCGGCGGTACTATGATTGTTTCATCGGGTGACGGGGGCGACGGCACTGCAACAGTGAACTCTGGTAATGATGCTGGCGCTGGCGGTTACCTCTTTATCCAAAGTGGAGAGGGCGGTGCTGGTAATGCTTATGGAAGCGGCGGAAACGGCGGCACGTTTTTCTTAAACGGTGGCGACGGCGGCACTTCCGGAAGTGGAACAACAGGTGGCGCGGGAGGTCCGTTAAACTTCATCGCTGGAGATGGCGGCGCGGCTGTTGCGGGTGGTACGGGTGGTCTTGGTGGAACAATCAACATATCCGGTGGGGACACGGGACAAGGTGCAGGTACAGAAGGAGCGTTTGGCGGCTCAATTTCTATCGCAGCGGGTGATACAGCGGGAACGACGGCGGGTGCTGTTGCTATTCGTGGCGGGGCATCCACAACTGGAACGTCCGGTCATGTTCTTATTGAAGGTGGTGACACCACTTCTGGAACAGTCGGAAATGTTTATATCAGGGGTGGTGATGACGGTGGAAGTATCGGCGGCGATATTTTGATCGGTGACACAGACACCAGCAACGTTACTATTGGAAACTGGACCGATGACCCTCTCATCACAGCCGCGAATGCGATTCTCATATCTGCGAATCCAACAGTCGCTGGTGAGAATGCTGGTCTGGGATTCTTAGCCACGGAGACGCCGCTCTCTTCAGATCTTGCTTATCTGATCTGGCAAGGCAACGCACAGCAAATGGTTGATTCGACAGAGAACGGCACCATGACGCTGTACAACATCGATGCTGGAACAAACAATTATGGTGTTGAGTTGCATCTCGGGTTGAACCAAGCGGGTTCTGGTGCGGATTATGAGAGTGGTCTTGTGTTCAATCTGCGAGACACCACCGATTTCTCCGCTGGTATCAAGTACACACGAGTGAGTTCAAAGGGTTGGTTTGAGCTTAACCAGAATACAGGAACGGATGCTGTTATCGGGTTCAAGACGCCTGATACAGCGACTCCTGCAGGAACCACGAACGAACTTCGTTTGCAAACTGGTGCGGCTCCTGTTGGTGTGTCCACAACGGGTGATATTCATCTGACCACAGGTGGTGCGACTTCTGGAAACTCCGGTGACATTTACTTGACCACGGGTGTCGGAGGAGCGTCGCGGGGAGACGTGTTCATCGATGCGAATTCCACTGTTTATGACTCCTCTGGTAACACCCGGCGGCTTGAGTTCGGAGGCGGAGCGCCGTCCTCGACTCGTGACCCCGGCTCTATGTATGTGGATACAACGGCTGGTATAATGTACATCTATCAATTGACCGTAGGTTGGGTGAAGGTCGGTGCGCAAAGCTAAAGTGGCTTAAAGATGTTAGGACCTAACCTTTTTCATAAGACCTTTGCAGGAGATTGCCAATGTCCAACTTTATCGGTATAGGCTACAACTACAACGACGGCGATGTGTACACGGGGGCGGACCCGTTAGCACTTACCCACGGTCAAATAGATACGTCCGGGGGTCATACAATCCATTACGGCGACGGACAGCTTCGTATGGCGTCTATTCGCGCCACGGCTGACGGTGGCGGTCTCGTCATGGGTGAGACTGGAACCGGGACTGGCGTGGGAGACAAAGGGTCCACGCTGCAACTCGCCAGCTTCTCAGATACAGAACGCGGTTATCTTGTCGATGCCACGGGTATGTTGTTGTGGAACACAACGGATTCTGAAATCCAGTACTACGATGGTGCTGCGTGGCAAGCTCTCGGCGGCGGGGGCACGATGGCGGAGACTTATGATGCGGGTGGCTCGGCGGCGAACCAGACCATCACAGTCAACTCTGCTACAAAGGGTGGTCCTCTTATCTTTACAACAGATGATGCAACGACCACTGCGATGATTCTGTATGACGATATGTACGTTTCTTTCGGAACTTCTGAAGAAGCGTTTGCTGGTTTTACATCCGCAAATTTGTTCGAAGTCGGGACTGTGTCAGGAGCGGCGGCGTCACATGCGGCGGAATTCAAAACAGGTACTGTGACTAGTGGTGAATTTGATTCTGGTCCTTTGATTCTCTATTCGGGTCATATGCAAGGAACAGCCGATACGGGCGAAGTTACCCTTACTTCTGGTTACAATCTCAATTCATCTCTTAATGACGGAGTGACGGGTTCGACAACTGTTTCATCTGGTGATATCACGAATTCATCTGGTGATTCTGGAGAGGTGAATGTTAGAACGGGAACTATTACAGACGGTGGTGGTAGCTCGGGAGAGCTTGCGCTTGTCACCGGTGAGATTGCGGATGGTGCTGGTAGTTCCGGAGGGATTACTATTGCTTCCGGATCACTAGGATCGTCTGGTGCGTCTGGGGGAAATAGCGGAGTTGTTTCCATTACAACAGGTTCTATTACGTTGACGGGGTCTTCCGGCAACATCTATATGGCTACGGGTTCTATTGCGGATGGGAACAAGGGTTTCATTGATATTGATGGAACTCGGATGAATTTCGATCCACAGAATGACTATATTGGTCTACGCATCCCCACAGTTACTGCGAACCCAACGGATGTTCAAGACTATCAGGTCGGTGATATTGTTGCTCGTACAGATGCGGGGAACGAGGGTCTCTGGTTTCGGTCAGCAACTCAATGGGAAGAGCTTCCGGTTGGGGCTGAAACACTAGCTTCAACTTACGATGCGGGTGGTGCGGTGGCGGATCAGACCATCACAGTCAATTCCACGACAAAGGGTGGTCCTGTTGTCTTTACGACAGATGATGCGACAAATAGCGCGATTGTGCTGAATGATGATATGTATCTCCAGGTAGGTACTTCGTCACGCGGTCTCTTCTTTTATGATGCCACAGCAACGGTTGCTACGCTTCAAGGTGGAAATGGTGTTCTCGGGGCGGGTTTTGATATTCTTGTGAAGGGTGGCACAAGTGGCGCTGGAGGAGACGGTGGCGACCTTATTCTCGAAGGTGGAACAGGAACCGGAGCAAACGACGGCGGTGACACTTACATTGACGGTGGCGAAGAAACAGGAACAGGAGCACATGGTGACCTCTACATAGGAAACCAGCATACAAGCTCAATAACTTATGGTTCTTCAGCATCGCCTACTCACTTAGTTTACCTTGATGGAAACAATGCAAGTGCTTGGAAGTTTAATGTTGCGGCGGTAACGATAGCTGAATGGGACACAACGACGGGTGATGTTGGGTACAGGTATGACTCCGGCATACAAACGCGATGGGGCGCTGCTTCTGACTATATGCTGATGGAGTTACAGACTTCTCCTCGTAGATTACTTATTGAGGCGGATGCTGATGCTCCTAATGATACTGAAGGTTACGATATCCATATCAGTGCCCAGGAAGGAGGCGTGGCTTCTGCTAGTAGCGGCGGCGAAGGTGGAGACGCTTTTTTAGTTGCCGGGGCTGGCGGTAACGGAACACTTACTCAAGCTGCAGGGAATGGGGGTCTGGTATCGATTACCGGTGGAATTGGTGGTTTTGGAAACGGTGTGAATGCTGGCGGCGGCGGAAATGCCACACTTGGTTCAGGCAACGGTCAGGTCGCTTTCTCTGGTAATGGTCGTGGCGGTGACGGAGGCACTACTAATCTCACTTCGGGAAGTGGCGGCGCGGGTGCTGGAACGCAACAAGGCGGTGACGGCGGTTGGATGTACATCTTAACCGGAGACGGCGCAACGTCATCTGGCACAGGTGTTGAGGGAGACGGTGGTAAGCTTACTATAACGGCAGGTAAATCAGATACACAGCAGTCTGGCGATATTGTTATTACTGCAGGTCTTACTGTTTCTGGAACAGCCGGATTATCGTCGCTTGCAGGTGGTGCTTCTGGAAGTTCGCAAGCGGGAAGTTCTTCTGTAGTTGGTGGTAGTACGGCAACAGGTTCTGGGGGGTCAGCATTTCTTTGGGGCGGTGCGGCGACAGGGGCTGGTACTGCGGGAGATGCTCTTGTTTATGGCGGCGCGAACTTGCTTGGCACTGGTACGATAGGAAATGCTCGAATTCGCGGTGGTCAGTCAAACGCGGCTGGTTCTCATGGAAATGTTTATCTTGGCGACCAGTACACAACTCGTGTCGAGGTCGGCGAAGCGTCTTCTGGCTCTCATCTTCGTCTGGTTGAATTTACAACTGTGCAACGAGATGCGATTAGTTCTCCCCAAGCTGGTTCTATGGTTTACAACAC
>Ga0180431_10009132_pt1 | contig 11257 bp, 8 predicted proteins | sample SS_ome_11_FD_132459 | JGI IMG/M metagenome (GOLD analysis project Ga0180431, IMG submission 132459) | Hypersaline lake sediment archaeal communities from the Salton Sea, California, USA - SS_1_MS_1 metaG | ecosystem: Environmental > Aquatic > Non-marine Saline and Alkaline > Hypersaline >...
AATGCACCGGCCATAAAACCTTCCCATTTACACATTCCAACGTCAGTTTTGTACTCTGACATCATAAAACCGGCTATCAATCCAAAGTGTATCTTTTTTATCGAGCCTAAGAAAAACCGAAAACTGTGAAGCCCCATGGGAGAATCGAACACGGGCAGTCCGCTATATTCAGGTGTGAGACTGTTCCATTTATCCGTATCATAGAACAACAGCTTGTAGCTATACTCGGCACCCCATAAAAACCGTCTTTTCTTTCTATGCCTGGGAACAAATGTGTACCCAAAATCCGGTAGCAGCAAACAGGTGAGTAGGATGAATACCAACGGCATTTTCTTCATGGTGGACTCCATTTTTTCAGACTCTCACAGCAACCTGTACGACTTTTCCTTTCGTTGATTCCAAATACGCTGTAACTACATGCCACATCACGTCTTCGAATCGGACTTCACATCGGCTTCGATGGTTCGGGATTCCGGTCTGAATTACTTCAGCGTCAGTTCACTCACCGTGGATGTTTCCTCCCCACTCACGTTGTCCTTCACTTCCAGGGTCATCACATAGTCTCCTTTTTTGGCCTTGTTCATATCAAAGGAGATAAAATCGGTCATCGTGCAACTCGTCCCCATCTGATCGGACTCCACCGATACCTGGTATTTCTCCCCGCTTCCAAACACACCCGTGATCCTCTTCACCAGGCCCGTCTTTCCCGATTTGCGCAGCGTGAAGTTAACCGTGTAATGCGTTCGACCCTCTCCATCGTACGCGAGATTGTAAATCTCGTAATACGCAAAAACCGGCTCCTCCCTGAGGAACGATTTCGTCGGATTGGGAACGATGTTCAGGGCATTACGATGACGGTTCTTACTGCCGGCCGTGGGTGTGATATTGAAGGCCAGCTTCAGGGTGCTCACCATCAGCCGGTCTCCATCCAGAATGCTGAGATCATGTACGTCGCGCCAGCCGCACAGTTTATGATCTTCGGGAACGCGGGCATGAAGGGTGATGTTATGCTGCCTCAGGTCCAGGGGAAATTCATACTCGTGGATAAAATAACCCTTCCACACATGGGAATCCAACCCGGGTTTGATGGAGAACGACCGAATCAGATCAAACAACGGATCGGCATCACCGCTGAACACCGTCACACCGGACTCCAGCAAAACACTGTCGCCTTCCGTCCGTCCCTCCAGTAGAACAGAAAGGGGAATGGCGTAGGCCAGTTGCACGACGCCCTTGTCTCTGTCCTCCCTGAACCGAGCCGTCGTGTAGGCCATCTCCAGCGGTTCGATCTCTTTCGGCCATGTATGGCGGTCCGATTGGAATGCGGTATCCACATCGATCACGCGATCGGTCATGTACTCGCCCACCGTGCGGATCGGCCAGTCAGCCATACTATCCCACAATTCCTCTGCACTGAACCCGGGTACCAGCGTCCAGTATCCCGGGGGCGCTTGGTTCGGAACGATAAAATGAAAGACCATCTGTGGCAGATCATCCCTCCTGTTGTAGAGCCATGACATGTTGGGTTGAAGGGGACTTGTGAAATGCACGTTTTGATCGTTGGGGTCTGGATTCCGTCCCCTGGCAAAGGCCTTGTCATCGGGCTCGCCGAATCGGACATAGATCAAACCCATGTCGTTAAATTTGGTATTCTCATAGTACCAGGGAGGAAATCGGAACTCGTACGAGATGTCTTCTTTGTATTTCATATGCCGGAAGTCGTCGTAATAATACTCATTCTCTGCCTGGAGGATTCTGCGGTAATGCTCTATCAACCGCGCGTTGTACGGAATCGAGGGCAAGGGATCCCGTCGAAGCCAGAAAATCTGGAGTGCCTCCGGAAGAGACATCTGAGACACCTGATGCTTCAGCCAGTCGTATTCCTTCTGGTTCACGATGTACAGGATGTCTTCGAGCAATAAATCGGCATCCAACTGATCGGCTACTGACCACGCCGCCTGCCAGTACATGGACTGCGCTTCCTCATACCGGTTTGTCTGTACGTACAACCGGACCAGGGATAAAAAAACGGGTGGCAAAACAAAATCTGCAAACTCTTCCAATATCGAAAGGAAGACACGTTCGGCTTCATCCATCCTGCTGGTGATCCGGTACAACTCACCCAGGAAATACCGATCGTACGGGGTGTGTTGTGAGGTCAACCAATTCTCGGCTTCTTCGCTTTTTAGATGGTGGATCATGTAATCATACAGACGAAAAATGCCGATCTGGCCGTTGTAGGCCGCCGGGTTGGTCTTCAATTGACGATGAGCGTATTCAATGGATTTGAACAGGTTCTCACGATAGTGCTCCAAGAGCGCATACTGATAAAAAACATCCTTATACGTAGAATCCGTGGCTATAACACGCTTAAAATACACCTCTGCCTCTTTCCATTCACCGCTACGTCCGAACACGGCAACGTTCTGACCCTTCTCACGCTTGCATATGGCATAGAAATAATTCAACAGGATATGGTCCGGAGCATTCCGCAAACAGAGTTCAAACCAAGGGTGGGCCTCCCGCCATCCACTCTCTTCCAGTATCTCCTCACCGTAAACGAGCATCGTATCGATTTCGTGGGGACAGCACCGCCGGATCACACTGATCATTTCCTCCGCCGTGTCGTATTCGTACTGTTCCCGAATGAGCCAGAACTTCCAGCGTTTTTTTATGAGTTGGTTGATCTGATCCTGGGTGTACGGAGCCTGACCGTATCCCGGAAGAAATGCACTCGACCATAAGAGAAAAAGCACTCCGATACGGTAGTTCGCTCGAATACGCATGGTCTACTCCTCATCGTTGTTCATAGATTGCAGAATCGACCAGATCACAGACAACATCGACATAACCTCTCGAGTGACCATTCAAGAATGTGACGGTTGAAATTCGACAAGTGCCGTTCATTAATACGGATCAGAAACCTAAAAACCCGATGGAAAGGCGAAATAAAAACGAAACCATCTCATGACACACGATGGCGCGGATGAATGCTCTTGTTTTTAAGAATTGAATGGAGTGTTATTCGTGGAATGACAACCGATGACTTATTCAGGATTACGTCCGGAGAAGATACTTTGCCGTCCTTTCCACCAGGTCGGGTTTGGTAATCACAAAGAGATCGGCCTCGCCTTGTATCTTCGTATTACCCCGGGGGACGATAAAATCTTTCTCTTTGACATTAAAAATCCCGGCTATGATGCTCTCCTCCGTCAATTCGCGGTGCGATGCAATTTCCGACACTGTCTTGCCCACGATCTTGCCGTTCTCAGGAACGCGGATGATGAATAATTCAACCGCACCGTCTCCCAGCTTGGCCACGGTTTGGACTTTGGGCTTTTCGACTTGATGAACGATATCATCTACCAGCGTGTCTATGACGTGGAGGACCTTGGTGACACCCGCCGTCTTATAGGCTTCCAGATAACTCTTGTTGTTCATGCGGACGATGATTTCGGGTATGGCAAAGCTCCTGGCCAGGACGGTAAAGGCCAGGTTGTCGGCATCGCTGCGCATCGTGGCAATCACGGCGTCCGCTTTTTCGATACCGGCAGCCTTTAACACGGAAATATTTGTTGCATTGCCGCAGACCGCTTCGATCCCATAGGATGCGTAAAGGTCGTCACAATTTTCCTTGTGAATATCGATCACGACGACATCTTTTTTTGATTCGGTGAATTTTTTAACGAGTTCTATTCCCAGGGCGCCTCCACCGGCAATAATGACATACATCCATGCCTCCTACTTAAAAAATCGTTTTGTAAAGATGATGAGAACTGGAATGATCTCCAGCCTTCCGGCCAGCATCCCGATGATATACGTCAGCTTGACCACGGGATGAAGTCCGATCATCTGGTCGACGGAAATGTAACACGGTCCGATATTGCCCAGGGCGGAGAACATTCCCGAAAAACTCTGCCATCCGGTCAAATCAGAAAAAAACGCAGTAATTCCGCCACCAACCAGCAGCAAAAGCATCCACATGAAAAAAATCGCAGAGATACGTTTTATCTCCTCATCTTCCACGAGGTGCTTATCCACGGTCAAAGGCGTACGTGTCAATCGGCTCGCGTTGAGCCGGTAAATCCGATTTCCGATCAACTTGGTCAGTATGGCCACACGGACGACCTTGAAACCGCCTCCCGTCGATCCGGCGCATCCCCCGATGACCATCAAAACGAGAAATACCTGCTTGGCAACGGCCGTAAAATAGGCTGAACCGATGTCCCGGGTTGCATACCCTGTGGTCGTCAGAATGGCGATGACCTGAAAACCAACATCCTTCAGGTGTAAGAGAACGGCCCTCGAACCCGTATAAACGTTACTGCCCGCCCCCTCGTACGACACGCCATGCGATTTGAGATAACTCAGGAAGACCAGGAGCACACTACCGAACAAGATGCCCCAAAAATACCGCATTTCCGTATTATCCCACAGGGATTTGATTCTGCCTGTCCAGAACCGGTAATGGATGAAGAAGCTGATCCCCCCGAAGAGCATAAAAAGCATGAACGTACATTCGATCAGATGGGCATGGGCATATCCGGCCCACTGGTACTGAGCAATGGATCGATCGTACATCGAATAACCGCCCGTGGAGATGGTCGTGAAGGCATGGGTCATGGCATCGAAAAAACCGAGCCCTAAGATCATCAGGATGACGATCTGGGCGACGGTAAATAGGATGTACATGTTCCACAGAATCCTGGCCGTATGGAACATGCCGGGCGTGGGTTTCTGTGCAGCGATTTTATGTCCTTCGGCCATGAACAGCCGGTTGGCCGCAGCGCCTCCCTTCAAGCCGATGAGAACAAACATGCTGAGAATGCCCAGGCCCCCCAGCCACTGGATAAGTGCTCTCCAGAACAGGATGGATCGGGGCATCGTATCCAGGCCCGTCAACATCGTAATGCCCGTGGTCGTAAAACCGCTCATCGTCTCAAAACAGGCATCCAGGTAACCGACATCCAGTATCACGACAAACGGGATGCCACCGATAACAGTCAATAGAACCCACGAGAGCGTGCACACGAACATCGAATCCTTCAAGGAGAGTGACCGGGTGCTGCACAGGGATCTGACCATGATGCACAGAACCACGGTCCCCAATCCCGGTAGGATGTATGCCCACAGCAGTTTGCCCATGTCCTGCCCTTCACCGTACATCATGCCAATGATGACAGGGACGAGGAGGAGCACACCGCCGATGAGAAGAACCGTGGACAAGTAAAAAGAGATGGATGATACTCTTTTTTGATTGTATGGTTTCATCGACTGTTTTCTTATGCGAGGATATGACAACCATAACTCTTATCTAACTTCAAAAATAACATAAGAGTATTAAAAAGTCAAAGACTTTATTTTTACCGGATAGAAAAATGCGTTGTCATAAAAAAGCAAGAAGACCCACAGAACCCTTCGAGGAGAATGCACAGAAGAACTTGAAAGAAAAGGTGTCTGTCCGTGAAAATATTGATGTTAAATAGATTCATCCAGATCATACGAAGACGTAAAATTGCCAGTGAATAGAAATGGGTAACCCAATGCTGATTATGTCCGCCTGGAAACCACGAGATCCGAACTCCATATCGCTATGGTCGGATAACGACCGGGTGTATAAGTAGATTAACGGTGCGTAGGCGAATAGGAACGAGGTCCCCACATGGTAGGCATGGGGAAACGTGAAAAAACCATATAACGATGCCGATGATGCTGATAAGAGAGAATGTCATGAAGGCTCATCCTATGTTAAATCCTGATGAGATATCGCATCAAGAACACGATGACAAGACCGACCGCCGCCCCGATAATCAGGATGCGTTTCCAGTTCATCCGGCGGACCGGCCCTCCGAATTCCCTGTGGATGAAATCCTCATAATCCGACTCGTCGTACAGGTCTATGCCGTCGAGATATGTGTCCTCCGACCATCCCGTGTTCTCGTCGGACCCGCAGTGGGGACATGCCTTGGCCCGGATGGGAACATCCCCTCCGCAGTTGGGGCATACAAAGGTTGTCTTCGTCACTCGACCTATATCTCTCCGTTGAGCATACGTCTATCTGTCGATCATATCGGTTCTTTGCATAAGCAATACTACTCGTGTTCTGTAAACCGTTTTTTTCGCAGCACGCAGAGGTATCCGGCCATTCCCAAACAGAGAATCGTTCCGATGGGCGTAAAAGGACAATGGGCATTGTAACCCAGCAGGCAGGGCTTACTCACTATGGCCTGAGGAATAAGCGTGGATACAGCCGCCAGTGTAAAAAGAATCGTGATGATGTAAAGAATGACGTATCCCCTTTTTTTCTTCATGATGAAAACCCTTTCTTTCTAGAATCGATATGACCGGTAATCTGCCCGTAAGACGAGAAAATCCCGGCGTCATCGAAATGCCCGGGGTTTTCCGTCGGATCATTTATTCCTTACACCACTCGTCCAGCCATCCAATCACGGTCTCGTGCCACTGTACTGAATTATGGGGTTTCAGTACCCAGTGATTCTCATCGGGATAGTACAACAGTTTGCTGGGAATGCCCAGCCGCTGGAGGGCGTTGAACGTGGAAATGCCCTGGGTATCCACAACCCTGTAATCCCTAGCCCCGTGAACGACCAGCATGGGTGTCTTCCAGTTCTTCACGAAATTCACGGGATTGTGCTTCTCGTAGCCTTCAGGATTCGTCCAGGGCGTGCCCAGATGATCCCACTCGGGAAACCACAGCTCCTCGGTATCATAATAGGCCATGCGTTCGTCCAGGTTTCCGTCGTGGTTGACGAGACAGCGGAACCGGTCGGGCCAATTTCCAGCGATCCAGTTGATCATAAACCCGCCAAAGGATGCACCCAATGCCCCCACACGGTCGCCGTCCATCCAGGAATAACGTTCCAGAGCAGCGGCAAGACCCTTTTTCAGGTCTTCCAGCGGTTTACCACCCCAGTCCCCACGGATGGAATCGCAGAACTTCTGACCGTAGCCCACGGAGCCATGAAAATCGACCATAACCACCGCGTATCCGGCACCGGCATAAGCCTGGGGATTCCATCTGTAATGAAAATGGTTCCCGAAACTCCCCTGGGGTCCGCCATGAATCAGAAAAGCGACGGGATACGTCTTGGCAGGATCGAAATCCACGGGCTTGACGATGTAGCAGTAGACGTCCTCGTTGTTCCAGCCCTTGAACGTGAACTGCTCATAATCCCCCATCCGCGCTTCCGCCACTTTCTTGGCATTGATTTTTGTAATCGTCCTTAGGTTTTTACCGTTGGACCCAATCGAATACAGTTCTACGGGCGATTTGAGGTTGTCCATGCCGAACACGATGAGACGGCCCGCCACACCGATGGCGCCCACGTTACCCTCTTTTACCAGCGTACCAACCTTGCCCGACTTCACATCGATGGCAAACAGAGAGCGCTGACCCAGGTTGGCGGCCGTGGCATAAATCGTCTTGCCATCAGCAGACCAGCAGAACGACCCCACAGAGCGATCCCAATCTCCCGTCAGTACCCGCTCATCGCCATCGGGAAATGACTTGAGCACGATGCGAAAACGATCCGCTTCGTATCGAGGACGCGCCATGGCAAGGTAGGCCAATGTTTTTCCGTCGGGTGAGAAGACCGGGTGCGTGTCCCATGCCTCATTTTCCTCGGTCAGGCATTTGGGCGGTTCGGAGCCATCCACGGGCACATAATAGAGGTCGAAGTCCGTAGACCAAGGCTCCTCCCGGCCCACGTCGCGGGCTGTAAACACGAGTCCCTTGCCGTCGGGTGTGAACGTAATTTCCTCCGGGCCGCCGAAGGGTTTGGAGGGTGTATCCGCATCCATGCCTTCCATCAGCTTGATGGATTTCTTATCTTGACACATCCAGATGAATAGATGGGACCGTCTTCCATCCTTCCAGGTGTCCCAGTGGCGGATGAAGATTCTGTCGAACAGCATGCCGCTCGTCTTCTGACTCTCTTTCTCGTCGAGCATTTTCTTGGTGGATCCGGGACAACCTTTGTCAGGGAACACATCCATGGTAAAGGCAAGGGCTTGACCGGCCGGTGAGACCAATAAGTTCCCCACATCCAGGGGCAATCGGGTGACTTGCTCCGCCTCACCCCCATCCACAGGGATCCGCCATACCTGGCTCGATCCCGAACGCGTGGAAAGAAACCAAATGCGCTTGCTGTTTTTCGACCAACGGGGATTAAAATCGCCTGCAGGATGCGAAGTCAGACGCCGGAGTCCTACACCATCGGTTCTCACGATCCAAAGATCGGTTCGTCCCCCATTTGCCGCCATGTCGGTCTCTCGCCTCGTGAAGACGATCCATTTGCCGTCGGGCGACACCTGGGGATCGCCGATTCGATCCATGGCCAGCATGTCGTGCACCGAAAACGGATGGGTTGTTTCAGGTTGTGCCATAAGGCCCCCAGCTAATAAACAGATAAAAAATGGAACGATAAAAAGACTCGTACGCATGGATTCCTCCTTGTAATCAGCTCTGAATGATGATAGAAAATAGAAGTTCGATCACTAATTTAAAAATTTTACGAAAGAAGTCAATTAAAAAGATGTGAAAAATCGTATCGCCTACTCAGGAATCAACGTGACAGCGAATTTGACCAAATCCACCGTTTCCAAGTTTTTAGCGTCGTCCCTGAAGGCCAGGACAAGACCACCGCCGAGCCCGAGAGTGTATCAACACCGGGCTCCAAAGCTTCTATTCGGATACGTTTTCCGCCATGGATGGACATGGTGTCATACGACGTATCCCTCGCCTTCCATCAGACGTAACTCATCCTCAACGGCCTTCTTCACTGCTTGCGGCATATCCGGCTCCCGCTCCAGCATGACCCGGAGCCCCTTGCCTACGCCGTCGTCGATGAAGAAGGGCTTGACATAATCCGAGTTCCATGTGCGCTCTGCAAACGGTCGTTTTTCCAAAGCCTCGAAGAAACTCTGAATACCCCTTTCGGGATCTCCCTCTATTTCACGAAAATAGGAACCGTAGATATGCAGAGAATCGCTGATGTCCACGTACCGGCCGATCCGGACGGTCTTGCCTGTCCTCTCCGAGAGCGCTTCAGCCACTTTGCGCATCAGCGTGGTCAGGGCGATCACATTCTCAAACCAGGCTTTGAATAAATCCCGACTACGCCAATGGGTATTCATGTTGAATATATAACCGCCGGAACTATCCTGGCAGAGGCGTCCCCAGACTCGCTGCAGGCAGGGCGGATCGTCCGTCGGCGGGTCCAGCATGGGATTCCACGTGATGGCCTGGGCACGCCTTGAGTATCCCGTCTGCGAGAGTTTATCGATCATAGAAGCGATCTGGTCGATCACCTTATCACCGACACGGTACTCGAAGAGCCGGCCGTGATACGTGTAGGTCCAGCGTGTATCCTTGCTGTCCTTGGCTTTAAGGATTTCCTCCATCGGCTTGACCCAGTAATCGTGGGCGCCATGGACGACTTCCATGACGTATTCGGCCAACCCGCCCAGACCATCGGCAAAACTGCGGTGAAAACGCGGCTGGCCGTAGGGTTCCTTCACGACGATGATGGCCGTTGCATCACGGCTGGGTGGATCGCCCGATCTGTCGTATTCGGTCTGAATCTCACCGCCTTCGTTCCAGACTCTCTTGATGGCCTCCTCATAGGCTTGAGGGATGGTATCCGCTTCAATCTTCAATACAGGAATATGTCCAATCTCCATGCGTCCTCCTGGGTTCGTGGCTGTGAAATGTTTTTTCTCCTTCTTTCAGATGCATCTTGTAGAATCACTCATTCAATCGTTTCTTCTGTTACATACTAACTCTCTTATGATGAAAGCACCAAGGTTCCACGGGGATTTTCTCCGTCAGGCGGATTCGACGGAAACCACCTCTCCGGCCGTATCGTGATTCATCTGATGAAACCGGACAATCCGGCGGTCCAGATGACGAACATGGCCAAAGATGCCTAAGCATGCTGAATCCGCAGTTCCGGCTATCTTGCATGTTCCGGCCTATGAATCGTCTTTACATATACACTACCACACGCCCGGGATCAATATCTTCCGTTCCTGGGGATAATCGGGAAAATGTTCCCGGTACCATCGGTGATTCGACCGAGCCCGAGGAACCAGGTTCGCCATCGTCCATACGGCAAAGGCCAAACCGGGCAGAGACCATGTCGCCAGGGCCCATCCAAACCATTCGATAATCTCGCCTAAGTAATTCGGGCAGCAGACCCAGCGATACAGTCCGTCTTGGGGAATACAATATTCCGTTTCACTGGAGTTACGCAGTTTATGCAGTATCCTGTCCGAACGATAATTGATATATAATCCGGCCAAAAACAAAACAAGACCGATTATGAACCGGATGTCCGTAAACCATTCCAGCGAATACCCGCCTGAGAAAGAGAACAAATACCGCCCGTTTAAAGTACTGTTCATCGTGTTGAAGAGGAAGGCGAAACAAACAATCAGAACGGGTATGCCCTTTTTTATATCCTTCATTCGCCAGGGATAGATAAAAGCGCGATGGACGTAGTGGATTTCCCACAGAATGAAAAATACAATTGGAACCGCCGAAAATGAGAATTCCCCCAGGATAAACCAAACCGCAAAACCCAATGCCGATGCCGATTCCATGATGAACCAGCCGAGTCTGGACCCGATACCCGGCTCCCATCCTCTTCTCGCATAACGGCCGTAAGGTACGGTGATGAAAAACAGGACGATGAAAACAGCCACTGCCAGGATGAACCATCCTATCAAGATCACTCGAAAGAACGATGGCTCCGTCATAAAATGTGCGACTCCCTTCTATCTATGCAGTAAAGCACGATAAACCTCGTCTCAGAGCGTCGAGTACATACCCAAAATACCGCAGTTCGAAAGGTCCAGGCCAGACCCGGACACACCGATTCATCGCACATCTGATTCCCGACGGATGATGTTCAAGCGTTTTCGTAACCGGTTGTTCTATGGGATTCGAATCGGCCGACATCATTTCTGGTAATATGAAGACGATGATGTAATTTGGCATGACGATAGGCTACCTACAGATTCACGATAAGCGACGTCAGGAACGATGTATCCGTCGACCGAATATGGGGTGCCTGTACCAAATTCTGATAATTGACGAGATAGCTGATCCCAATGGAAAGTCGACTGTTGACACCCACACTCAGGCTAGATTCTACATTGATATAATATTTCTCACGGTCTTTCAGCGAAACCGAATAATTGGCGCTGGCTTTGAATGACACGTTCTCTTTGATAT
>Ga0180431_10009133_pt1 | contig 11255 bp, 7 predicted proteins | sample SS_ome_11_FD_132459 | JGI IMG/M metagenome (GOLD analysis project Ga0180431, IMG submission 132459) | Hypersaline lake sediment archaeal communities from the Salton Sea, California, USA - SS_1_MS_1 metaG | ecosystem: Environmental > Aquatic > Non-marine Saline and Alkaline > Hypersaline >...
TTACTTTCTCGGACGAGATGCCTTTTGCTGATAGTGATACCAAACAGTGGCTGAAAAAAATAGAATTGGGATCCGGTTCGGTCATGGCGGATCCGGTCCAGATCGGGGAATTCGCGGAGGATAAAGACTGCAAAGACAGAATGACAGAAACCATAGAAAAGGCTCAACGGCTTGTAAAGAAGAAAAAAATTGTTGAGGGAATATCATTAATTCAACAAAACTTGCAAAGTTGTTTTTCCCAGAAAGAGGCGCTTTCATGGCGATTGGTGCTCTGCCAGATCTTGTTGGGCTCAAAAAATAAAGATATGACACTTCCACATATTGAACAGATTCTTGAAGATATTGAAAGGTATCAACTCGAAACCTGGGACCCACAATTGGCCCTGAAAGGGTTAAAGGTGGCCTGGACAGGTTTTAATTCTTTTTCAGACAAATCCTTTAAACATAATGCAGCCCAAACCTTGAACCGGATCGCAAAACTTGATCCGGCGGAAGCACTGCGGTTAAACAAATAATAAAAATTTCTGATTAGAAGAAAGGGGGAAGTCATGGCAAAAGAAGCATCTGTTGCCCCAAAAGAACGGGTTAACATTGTCTACCGTCCGGCCATAGGAGACGCCAAAGAAGAGGTGGAACTTCCGCTCAGGTTGTTGGTCATGGGTGATTTTACCCAAAGTACCGATGACCGGATGCTGGAGGAGCGCGAACCCATCAATATCGATAAAGATAATTTTAATGAAGTGCTCAAAGAACAGAAAATAAGCCTGAATTTGGCGGTGCCGAACAAGATTTCCGGAGAACCGGATGATGAGTTAAGTGTTCAATTAAATTTTGAGTCCATCAAGGATTTTGGACCGGAGGCCGTTGCTCGAAAAACACCGGAACTCAATAAACTGCTGGAGCTTAGAGAGGCGCTTACAGCACTCAAGGGTCCACTGAGCAATATTCCTGAATTTCGAAAAAAGGTTCAGGAACTGGTTAAGGACGAGGCCGCTCGAGAGCAGGTACTTAAAGAGCTCGGGGTTGAGGAATAGGAAAGGAGGATTGTATGCCGGAAGAAAAAGAACAGGTTGTCCCAGGTGTTGAGGAAACCACTGAAGAACAGCCATCGCTTCTGGAAGATATTGTGCAGGCAACCAAGCTGAAACCTACGGATGAGTCCTACGGTCTGACTAAGAAAGGGGTGGAAGCTCTGATTGCCCAACTCATAGAACCGGGAAAGAAGGTGGGAAAGGTTTCCAAAGCGGATGTGGATGAAATGATCGCTGAGGTAGACCGTAAGCTAAGCCTCCAGCTGGATGCAATTCTGCACAATACGGATTTTCAGAAACTCGAATCTGCCTGGCGGTCGTTAAAATACATGGTTGACCAGACCGATTTTAGAGAGAATATCAAAATAGAGCTTTTCAATGTGAGCAAAGAGGATCTCCTTGATGACTTTGAGGATGCTCCGGAAGTGCCCAAATCCGGTCTTTACAAGACCGTTTATACGGCAGAGTATGGGCAGTTTGGGGGTAAGCCCTATGCCGCTATGATCGGGAACTACGAATTTGGACCCGGCCCGCAAGATGTCAAGCTGTTGCAGTATGTGGCGAGTGTGTCGTCCATGGCACACGCCCCTTTTATTGCCGCCGCCGGCCCTTCTTTTTTCGGGCTCGATGACTTTAACGGTCTTCCCCAGCTAAAAGACCTCAAGTCTATATTTGAAGGCCCCCAGTACACCAAGTGGCAATCATTCAGAGAGAGTGAAGATGCACGGTACGTGTCTCTGACATTGCCCAGGTTTTCCCTCCGTCTTCCTTACGGGCCTGAGACTCAGCCGGTAAAGGCCTTTAATTATGAGGAGAATGTATCTGCCAGTCATGAGCATTATCTGTGGGGAAATACGGCGTTTACCTTTGCCACCCGGTTGACGGATGCTTTTGCGAAATATCGATGGTGTGCTAACATCATCGGGCCCATGGGCGGCGGTGCAGTGGAAGATCTTCCGCTTCATCAGTACGAAGCCATGGGTGCAGTCCAAACCAAAATTCCGACCGAGGTGCTGATATCAGAGCGCAGAGAATTTGAACTGGCCGAAGAAGGATTTATCGGCCTGACCATGCGTAAAGGTAGCGACAACGCGGCCTTCTTTTCCGCCAACACGGTTCAGAAACCCAAATTCTTTGGCATCAGTAAGGAAGGCAAGGAAGCGGAGCTCAACTACAAGTTGGGAACTCAACTGCCATATATGTTAGTCGTCAACCGATTGGCGCATTATCTGAAAGTCATCCAAAGAGAAAACATCGGTACATGGAAAGAACGAATCGATTTGCAAAGAGAGCTAAACGACTGGATTCGCCAGTACGTGGCGGATATGGATAATCCCGGGCCCGGAGTAAGGAGCCGAAGACCGCTGCGTCAGGCCCAGGTCACCGTAGAGGATGTTGAGGGAGATCCGGGCTGGTACCGGGTAGGCCTGAAGGTCAGACCCCATTTCAAGTATATGGGGGCCTTTTTTACCCTCTCTCTGGTCGGCAAACTGGACAAAGAATGATGGCCGGGTAAAAATCCAGCTTTTACGTATGTTGCGTTTCATTTGGATGTCATTGCAGCGTAAGGTAACTTCGTCTCATGACACGAAATTCACGCGCCTTACATGTGAAGTTTTTACAGAACCGTTAAGGATAAATAAAAGAAGGTAGGTGCATCGAGGCACGGCTTTTCGATGAAGGTATAGAAAAACAGGTTTTTATATAAACAGAATGTCCCTAAGTTTCAAGACGGTCTTAAATCCACTTTAAGAAAAGGAGGTTTCCCCATGCCAATGCCAGCACATATGGAACTTACAGGCAACAATCAAGGTAAAATCGATGGGTCTTGCACCCAGCAGGGGCGAGAGAATACAATTATCATTCAGGCTATGAACCATAATGTCCGTATACCTAGAGATCCCCAAACCGGTCTTCCTACCGGCAAAAGGTCTCACGAAGCGCTTACAATCACAAAAACCTATGACAAAAGTTCCCCCAAGCTCTATCAGGCCCTTTGTACCGGAGAAAGATTTAGTGAGGTTGTGATTAAATGGTACCGAATTGATCCCACCGGGGCGGAGGAACACTATTTCACCCACAGATTAGAAGATGCCATTATTGTGGATATTAGGCCCTGGATGCCAAACTGCCTTGATCCGGCTACGGAAAGCTTTTCTCATATGGAAGAAGTGTCTTATACTTATAGTAAGATCAGATGGACCTGGGAGCCCGACGGGATCGAGGCTGATGACGACTGGGAAGTTCCCAAGTAAAAGCGGTTAGGTTATGCGAGAAGAAAGGTTGTTGGAGCGAATCCCATTTTGGGAGAAGGCGCCGAATAGGCGGGCCAAAGAAGATCCAAAACGGATCATGGATTCGACACTACGGCACCTGCAGCAAATCCTCAACACCCGAAGGGGAAATGTACCCATCGCCGAGGATTACGGTATGCCGGACTTTACAAACTTTCGCCATGCAGACCCTGACACACTCAGGGAGTTTGAGAGAGCCATCCGGCAGACCATCCAAAAATACGAACCCCGGTTAACCGGGGTAAGGGTCAGACTCCTTTCTCAAGATGAGGATTTTTTATCCTTGCGTTTTCAGATTGTGGCCATGCTGGCAACTGATGACCAGAAGGAACCGGTGCTTTTTGAGAGTGTCGTAAACTCCGAGGGGAAAATCAGCATCAAACGCTGATCAGCAGAAAGCTGAACTATAAGGGATGGTCTTAGTGGAGATTGGTTCCAACTTCAGACATTCTTAATGCAAAGGGTTAGCTCTTCAGGAGAGGCTTAAAAGATAGCAAGATTTTGGGTAGATATGTTCAATCGCTACTTCCAACAAGAACTGTCTCATTTGAAAGACCTGGGGGCGGAATTTTCTAAGGCTCATCCGGCCTTGGCTCCCATGCTCGGCGGACCCACCGCTGATCCTGATGTGGAACGCCTTCTGGAGGGTGTAGCCTTTTTGACGGCCCTTCTGCGACAGAAACTGGACGATGAGTTTCCTGAAGTTATCCATGAGCTGGTCCAGTTGATATGGCCCCATTATCTGAGGCCCATCCCTTCTACCACTATCATTGCCTTTACGCCGAAACCCACACTCAAACAGTCTATTGTCATCCCTGCGGGCATCCATATCGCTTCGGTGCCGGTTGAGGGCACAAGATGTCTTTTTCAGACCTGCTATGATGTAAACATCCATCCCATACTTCTCTCAGAAGCATTTTTTGAAGAGGCTGCCGGACATCCGCCGGCTATTAAACTCCGATTGGAGCTTCAGGGACCCCGCCTGTCCGACTGGCAACCCGGCTCCTTGAGGTTTTTTCTTGCCGGAGACTTTTCCAATGCCGCGGATCTTTATTTCCTTTTGCAGAACCATTTAAAGCAGATTGAAATCAAACCCCTTGACACGGAGCAGTCGCTGTTGCTCACGCCGGATCATTTGCGTCCCGTGGGATTTTCACCGGAAAACGAGCTTTTCCCTTATCCATCAAATTCCTTCCCCGGATACCGGATACTTCAGGAATATTTCATTTTACCGTCCAAATTTCTCTTTTTGGATCTTGTAGGATGGGAACGCTGGCATAACAGAGGAGAGGGCAACCGGTTTGAAATCTGTTTTACACTCGGCGATCTCCCGTTCCAACCCCCCAGGGTCAGAGCTTCCAATTTTGTTTTTGCGGCAAGCCCTGCCATTAACATTTTTTCCCATGAGGCTGATCCTTTTCGTCTGGATCATCGTAAGACCGATTATGTGGTTCGTCCTTCGGGATCAAATACCGCGCATTACCAGGTATACGCACTAGAGAAAGTTACGGGTTTTGTCCAAGGGACCGCGGAAGAAAGGACTTATGTGCCGTTTGACATGTTTTCTTCCAAACTGATATCTCACCCGGTCTATTATACCAAACTGAGACGATCGCTGATTCAAGCCGGATTCGATGTATTTCTTTCTTTTGCCTATCCTTCGACAGCCGGTCTACCGAAAACAGAAACCATTTCCGTCCAGCTTCAATGCACCAACGGTCAGTTGTCCGAAGGTATCCAGGTGGGGGATATTTCTCAACCCACCAGTACCTCGCCGGAATTTGTCGAGTTTAAAAATATCATCCCTCCGACGACCAATGTCTTGCCGCCGCTGGGCACCAATCTGTTGTGGCGATTATTGTCACACCTTTCGTTAAATTATCTTTCGCTTTCAAAAGCTGAAAACTTGAGAGCGCTTCTGGAACTTTATATATTTGAAGAAACCCGTGACAAAACTGCAATCATGGCCAATCGCAAGCGTATCGCCGGCATTGAACGCGTGGAAACCACAGGGACCCAAAGACTGATAGCGGGCATAATGATGCGGGGACGGAATATTGACATGAAGGTTCGCCAAGACCATTTTGCAGGACACGGTGACCTGTACCTTTTTGGAAGTATACTGGATCATTTTCTGGGTAATTATGCGTCCATCAATACATACACCCGACTATCCATCAAGGAGGCAATAAAAGGAGATTTGTATCAATGGCCGGCCCGCATAGGGGCTCAACCCCTGATATAATGTCCGAACTGAAACTGGATTTACTGAAAGAAGGTTATTCCTTTTCCTTTTTTCAGGTCATGCGGTTGCTCGGTATTTTGTGTCGAGATGCTACGCTCAACCAGTCTACAGGTGCACTGGAACCGGATTCTATCAGGGTTCGACCCGCACTATCCCTGGCTTTTCCGGCGGCAGATGTGGATCGAATTGAAGAAACCAGCAATCAAGAAAAGACCCGGTTTCAGGTAACCGCTAATTTACTGGGGCTTTATGGCATTTCATCTCCTCTGCCCACATTCTACACCGAAGATCTTATGGACGAAGCATCCATGGATGAATCGGTTACCAGAGAGTTTGTCGATGTTATCAACCATCGCCTTTTTCAGCTGCTTTACGACTGCTTATGCAAATATCATCAATGCCTGCAGGTTGTCGAAGCCGATAGCCTCCAGCACACGGAAAGACTGTTTTGCCTTTTGGGCATCGGGGAAAAAAAGTTAAGATCGGACATAACCGATCCATATGGACTGATCCGTTATGTCGGTCTATTTACCCAAATGCCGCGATCGGCCCTTGGTCTTGAGACGTTGCTTACAGACGCTTTAGATGGCATGGCAGTAACCGTGATTTCCTGTGTGGAAAGAAAAGCCAAAATCCCTGATGATCAGAAACTGGTAATGGGATCGCCTGCCCACAATTTGGGCGCCAACTGCTTTCTCGGTGAAGAAATTGTGGATCGCATGGGAAAGTTTAGAATCCGAATAGGTCCGTTGGATAAAAAAAAGTACCAAAGTTTTTATCCGGAATCGGACAACTATAAAACGGCGACCTTTTTGACAAATATGTATATTCTGGAATCCCTTGTGTATGACCTGGAAATTATTCTGGCCAAGGGTGAGGCCGAAAAGGTTTGCTTGGGTGATCCCGATCGTTCAAGGCTCGGATTGAATACCTGGCTCTTTTCAAGTGACCAAATAGGAGAGGTCAGGACAATCTATACGCCACAACGCAGATAGGAGGTAAGAGACATGATCACAGTTGATATAAAATCGCTTCTTGAGCGTTTGAATTCCTATTGCACCCGGTGTCTGGAAGCAGCAGCAGGGCTTTGTGTTACCCGTACCCATTACGAGGTTACGGTGGAGCACTTTCTGGCCAAAATTTTAGAAGATCCTCAGTCAGACTTGCCTCTTATCTTTCGCCAGTTTGATCTTGATTCAGGAAGAGTTGCCAAGGCCGTGGATCAGACTCTCGAAGAGTTCCGCACGGGCAACGCCGGCAAGCCGGTTTTTTCCCCTCTGCTCTTGGAGTTATTTCAGGAGGCCTGGCTGCTTGCCTCGGTGGATCTTAAGGAAAATCGTGTCCGATCGGGCGCTCTGCTATTGGCCCTATTAATCAAACCCACCCAATTCGCCACAGGCCGCTATGTTGAACACTTGGGTTCCATTGGCCGGGAGGCACTTCTTGACCAGTTTTGGAATATCGTCAAGGGTTCGATTGAACAGCCAACACCTGGTGAAGAGCGGGTGAGGGAGGCCGACCCACCGGCCGATGCCACCGCCCTGGGACGTTTTTGTGATGATTTCACCGGTAAGGCCAAAGCCGGAGAAATCGATCCTGTTTTTGGTCGGGACAGGGAGATCCGTCAGATGGTCGACATTCTGGCGCGAAGGCGCAAAAACAATCCGATTGTGGTCGGAGAAGCCGGTGTGGGCAAAACCGCTGTGGTGGAAGGCCTGGCCCTGCGGGTTGTGGAAGGAGATGTCCCGGAATTGCTGCGGGATGTATCGATCTTAGGTCTGGACATGGGCCTGCTTCAAGCAGGCGCCGGTATGAAAGGCGAATTTGAAAACCGGTTAAAATCTGTTATCAATGAGATTAAGTCCTCGGAAAAACCGATTATTCTCTTTATCGATGAAGCCCATACCCTGATCGGTGCAGGGGGAACAGCCGGAGGGAGTGATGCAGCAAATCTGCTCAAGCCCGCTCTGGCAAGAGGAGAGCTCCGTACCGTTGCTGCCACTACCTGGTCGGAATATAAAAAATATTTTGAAAAGGACGCAGCCTTGGCCCGTCGCTTTCAGTTGGTGAAGCTGGATGAACCCTCAGAAGAGACTGCCATCCTGATTTTAAGGGGATTAAAGAGCAAGTATGAGGAAGCCCACCACGTAATGGTGAGAGACGATGCCATTCAGGCCGCAGCCGAGCTTTCAAGCCGATATATCTCAGGACGCCAGCTTCCGGATAAAGCTGTAGATCTATTGGATACCAGTGCCGCACGGGTAAAAGTTTTACTTACCGCAAAACCGGATGTGATAGAGGATAAAGAACGCACTATCCAGGCCCTGGAACGGGAAAAAATGGCATTGGAACGGGACCAACTTCACAAGGTTGATATTGATGAAGAGCGGTACCAAGAAACCAACAACGCGTTGGAAAAATTCAATTCAGAAGTCGTTGAGCTTAAGGAACGATGGTTGAAAGAGCAGGAGCTTGCCAATAAAGTAATTGATATAAGATCATCGTTTTATGAATTAAAAAGTCAGGGAGAAGCAGAGGCTGAAAAAGAAAATGAACTGATTACACAGATGGAAGAAGCTGCAAAGCAACTTGAAGCCCTGCAAAGCGATTCACCCCTGGTACGCACCGAAGTGGATCCTGATGTGGTATCCAAAGTCGTGTCGGATTGGACCGGCATCCCGTTAGGAAAAGTCATGCGGGATGAAGCCCAAAACATCATCAACCTGGAAGAAAACCTTAAACAAAGGATTAAGGGACAGGATGAAGCCCTTGGGATTATTACCGAGGTAGTCAAGTCGGCCAAAGCCGGAATCAAAGACCCAAGCCAACCTTTGGGGATCTTTTTGCTGGCAGGTCCCAGTGGCGTCGGCAAGACTGAAACCGGTCTGGCCGTAGCGGATCTTCTTTTTGGCGGTGAAAATTTTATGGTTACCGTTAACATGAGTGAATTCCAGGAAAAGCACACGGTCAGTCGATTGATCGGGTCACCTCCCGGTTATGTGGGGTACGGGGAAGGGGGCGTGCTTACCGAAGCAGTGCGCCAACGGCCGTACTCCGTGGTTCTCATTGATGAGGTGGAAAAGGGACACCTTGAGGTGATGAACATTTTTTACCAGGTTTTCGACAAAGGGATGCTTTCGGACGGCGAAGGCCGTATCATCGATTTTAAGAATACGGTGCTTTTTTTGACGAGCAATCTGGCCACGGATGTGATCACGGAACTTTGTTCCGGAGATGAAGTGCCTTCCCTGGAGACGATTACCGCTGCTGTCCGGCCCATTTTAAGCAACCATTTCAAACCGGCGCTTTTGGCCCGAATGACGGTAATTCCCTATATGACACTCGGTTCCGACATCCTGAAAGATATCGTGGCACTCAAGTTGGACAAACTGGTAAAAAGGCTTGTCGAAACCCATAAGATGAAACTCTCTTATTCTCAGGACGTTGTGGAACAAATTTCCGCCCGTTGTACCGAGGTTGAAACCGGGGCCAGAAATATCGATTATATTATGACCGGAAGCATTATGCCACGCATGTCACAGGAAATTCTGGTCCGGATGAGCGAAGGTGAAATGCCGTCTGAGGTTTATCTAGGGCTTGAAGAGGACGGTTCATTCAAGATAGATTTTGGAGGTTAGAAATGGCGGTATCAGCAAGTGAGGCACATTTCTTGTTCGAAATATCAGGTGTTAAGTTTGGGGTCGCGGACTTCACTGCAAGGGAGGAGGTTTCCTCGCCCTTTGAGGTCGATCTCACACTCGTTTCAGAAGATGAGATCGACTTCGATGATGTTATTGGTAAAGAGGCTTTACTGACAATCGTAGGTGATGAAGCAGACCGCTTTTTTCATGGCATCATCAACGAATTTATGCAGACGGGCAGCAGTGGCCGATTCCACCTATACCACACAAGGATGGTGCCGTCCATGTGGCTTCTTTCTCTGGAGCAGGACTGCCGTATTTTCCAAAAAAAGAGTGTTCCCGATATTGTGAAGCAAGTCCTTCAGGACGCCGGTATAACAAGTGACCGTTTCGATTTTCGACTGCAAGGTCAGTATAAGTCTAAAGAATATTGTGTGCAATATCGCGAGACAGATTTGAATTTCATATCTCGTCTTCTTGAAGAAGAAGGTATTTTCTATTTCTTTGAACATGCAAAAGACAAACATCTCCTGGTCTGTGGAGACAGCACTGTAAACTATCAACCGATTTCAGGAGAACCCAAGGTCGTGTTTAATCCAGGCCAAGGCATGGTGCCGGGAGAAGAGGCTGTCATAAGAACTATTTTATCCCGGCAGATCCGATCCGGGAAAGTTACCATAAAGGATTTTAATTTTGAGAAACCTTCCTTGGATTTGACAGCTGATAAGCAGGACCATGAAAATAAAAAACTGGAAGTTTATGATTACCCTGGGGAATACCTTGATGAAGATAGAGGAAAAAAACTGGCCCAGATTCGTTTGCAAGAAGCGGTAATGTTTAAAGATAAGGCTGAAGGGCAAAGTGGTTGTCCACGGTTTATACCGGGTTTCACCTTTAAGCTGATCAAGCATGAGCGAGAAGCCTTCAACCAGGAATACTTGTTAGTAGAGGTCCTCCACGAAGGATCGGAACCACAGGTTCTTGAAGAACTGTCCGGTGGAAGCGGTAGTTATTCCAATCAGTTTTTAGGCATACCCTCATCCGTGACTCTGAGGCCGGAAAGAAACACACCCAAACCTGTTGTAGAAGGGGTACAAACGGCCATTGTTACCGGTCCCGCCGGTGAGGAGATCTATCCTGATGAATATGGTCGGGTAAAGGTCCAGTTCCACTGGGACCGGGAGGGTAAGAATGATGAAAAGAGTTCCTGCTGGATTCGCGTCAGCCAGCAATGGGCCGGTGCAGGGTGGGGGGCTATGAATATTCCTCGTATCGGCCACGAGGTCATCGTCGATTTTATCGAAGGAGATCCGGACAGGCCGATTATCACCGGCCGTGTCTATCACGGCACCAACAAGCCGCCGTATGATCTTCCGGGGGATAAAACCAAAAGCACCATAAAATCAGACTGCTCTATCGGTGGAGGCGGTTCCAATGAATTTCGTTTTGAGGATAAAAAAGGAAGCGAAGAAATCTACCTCCATGGGCAAAAAGACTGGACCATTGCCATTGATAATGACAAAAACCAGACCGTTGGCAGTAATGAAACGTTGTCAGTGGGGAGCAACCGCACGAAAACCGTAGGGGTTGACCAGAGCGAGACCATTGGGGCCAACAAAACTATAAAAGTGGGTGCAAACCATTCGGAAACCATTGGTGCCAACAAGACCGAAACAGTGGCCATTAACACCGCAGAGACAATCGGCGTGGCCAAAGAACTTACGATTGGCGGAGCCTACCAGGTTACGGTTGGCGCAGCCATGAATGAAACCATTGGTGCAGCCAAGGCGGAAGAAATCGGTGCAGCAAAATCAGTCAATGTAGGTGGAAACAGCAGTGAGAATATCGGATCAAATAAATCTGTTGATGCAGGGAAAGATATATCTGCTAAATCCGGCAAGAAAATGTCATTGGATTCAGGGGATGATTTTAGTATAAAAGGCGATAAGAAAGGCGTTATCGATATTAAAGATCAGTTGACGATAAAGTGTGGGAGTGCTTCAATTATTTTGAAAAAGAATGGCGATATAAGTATTCAAGGAAA
>Ga0180431_10009134_pt1 | contig 11255 bp, 9 predicted proteins | sample SS_ome_11_FD_132459 | JGI IMG/M metagenome (GOLD analysis project Ga0180431, IMG submission 132459) | Hypersaline lake sediment archaeal communities from the Salton Sea, California, USA - SS_1_MS_1 metaG | ecosystem: Environmental > Aquatic > Non-marine Saline and Alkaline > Hypersaline >...
GAGGCGTTCAGCACCGCAGTAGAGACACCGCGGGTGACGCGGCGACATGACCCGACCACACTGGGGGCACTTCGCCACCTGTCGCTTCAGCTTGCCGTCGGCCTCGCCGTCCATCAGGTCGAGTTTCTGGATCCGCTCCATCAGGTCCTCCTCGGTCAGCTGTGTCTTCTCGCTGAGGAGCGACCACAGCGCCATGCAGATGAGCGTAAGCTTGTCCAGTCGGGCCTCGACGCCATGGGTCTCGTGTTCGGCCCTCGCCGCTTTGGACTTCGCCCGTCTCGCCTTGGCCTCGGCCCTTGCGGCGCGTTCCCGTTCGTGATTGCGGAAGCCCGACATGCTGAAGAGTCCGGGCATCATCGCCGTCTCCTTCCAGAGTGAGGGAGGGTTGCAGGTTCTTTTCCACGGTTCTTTTCGGTCGGAATCAGTTCATCAATATACCGGAAAAGGGGCCGGGTGACAAGGGCGAGGGGCTCTGTCAGGGGCCTGGAGGCGCTTTGCGCCGGATTTCCTGAGACTTGACGCGTTCTTTTGACGATAGGGTGAGTGGAGTTTAGGGTTGAACCGGCAAACGGACCGTCGTATAATCACTGGTGTTCACCTTGACAGCGGCGTTGTGGGGCGGCTGTGGGGCCCCATTGGAGAAGGAGAAAATCCATGCTGGACGGCAGACGAATCCTCATGGGACTCATCATCGCATCGGCGGCACTCGTGCAGGGGTGTCCCATCGGCGCGGGGGTCACGGGCGCCGGCGCGGCCTACATGATCACCGGCGAGCAGTCAACCGAGGGTCTCGCGGACCTCAGAAACCGCGAAGGCCAGCCTGAGGCGGAACACGCCGTCAAGGAGTGGCTGGACCGCGGACAGCTGCCGCTTCCGGTGCTTGACGACGGCGTGCACGACTTCAGGATCCGTCCCGCACGGTACGTCAGGGTGCCGAACTCCCGCGGCGCACAGATTATCGAACTCTGGGACGGCGAGGAGCTTATCGTCGAGTACGTCGTCAGCTGGGACCGCCAGCCCGCCGAGTACCGACTCGTGAAGGCCGTCAACCGACTCTACGCCGGCAAGATTGACGTGACCGGCGTGCCGGTGCTCAAGCTCTACGACATCGATTGACCCGTCGTTTGCTGGTGCTGTGTTCGGGAGTCGGGCTTGTGTCTTTGGGTTTGATGGTGGGACCCCGATGCATCGGGGTCACGATTCGTCCCGATCTGTCGGGATCGGGGCGGCGCCATTTGTTGAGAGCGCGACGTTTATCCAAGCCCTTTCCGTCCGGAAAGGGCTTGGTGTTTTTTTGTGGTGACCTGTGCGGCCGGTGGGCTGCTTTTTCTGTTTCCTCTCCCCCCGCTCACCGGGGGGAGAGGACCAAAGGGGAGGGGCCGGACGCGCATCAAGTACGACCCCTCACCCTGATTTTCTCCCCTGCGTGAGGCGCACGGAGAGGAAGAGCAGAGTAGCCGACCACAAGCAAGACGGCCTGCAGTGCAAGCGTCTCATCCCCAAAATCGGCTTGACTTTGCGACGGGAAGAGGCAAAGATGCAGCGTCCTGTCCGCTGCGCACGGGGGCTCTGAGGGGCGCGGCGTGGGTCTTTCGGGAGCGCGGATGAAACGCGCGATCGTCTCCGATATTCACGGCAACCAGATGGCCCTCGAGGCCGTGCTCGCCGATATCCAGCGGCAGGGCATCGAGGAGGTCGTGTGTCTGGGGGACGTCATCGGCTACGGCGCGCGTCCCCTGCAGTGTGTGGACCACGCGAGGAAGTTCCTGTGGTCGCTTCGCGGCAACCACGAGGAGGGGCTGTTCGATGCGGACCGCCGCAGACGCTTCAGCCTGCGGGCGGCTGACGCGCTCGACTGGACGCGCAGAAAGCTCGAAGCGCCCGGCGACCCCGAGAACGCCGCGCGGATGGCGTTTCTCAGGGAAATGCCCGAGCGACACATCGAGGGGGACGTCATCTACTGTCACGGCAGCCCCCGGCTTCCGGTGGAGGAGTACCTGAAGCCCACCATGGGCAAGCGGCACCCCGAGCGGCTGAAGCTCGTCTTCACCACGTTCGAGCACGTCGCGTTCGTGGGGCATACGCATTTTCCGGGGGTGTTCACGGAGGACCTGGAGTTCATGACCCCCGCGGATCTCGGCAACGAATACGAACTCGAACCTGGAAAGGCCATCATCAACGTCGGCTCGGTCGGTCAGCCCCGCGACGGGAACAACCGCGCCTGCTACGTCGTCTTCGACGGGAAGACAGCCGTCTTCCGACGCGTGGCCTACGACGTGGATGTCGCGGCGAGCCGCATCTATGCCGTCCCCGATCTCGACGACGGTCTCGGTGACCGTCTCTACGAGGGACGCTGAACTCCGTTTTCGGAAGACACATGGAAAAGCGAGCCGTCCTTGCACTGCTCTTGTGTGGGCTGGTGCTTGTGGTCCACATGGTGTTTGTGGCGCCCCGTCTGAAGCGCCCGGCGCCCGAAACCGAGACACCTGAAGAGAGCCCGGCCGAGACCCCGGAGCCGACGCCTGCGCCGACGCCTTCGCCTGCGCCTGTGCCCGCGCCAGCACCGACGCCCGCGCCGGTTCCAGCACCGGCGCCGAGCCCGACACCCACGCCGGCTCCGGCGCCCGCGCCGACACCTGCACCCGTGCCCTCGCCGGCGCCTGCTCCCGCTCAGGCCGCTTACGTCGCCGCCGACCAGGACAAAATCGACGCCCAGCAGCTCACCCTTGCCAACGACCTCCTCACCAGCACGTGGACCAACGAATCCACCGGCGCCTGTCTCGACGTCGTCTTGACCGATTTCTACGCCTCCCCGGAGAAAACCGGCTTTCGCACCAGTGACAAGAGGGAAAAGCTGAAGGTGCTGGGGGCGTTCGAGTCGGTGGTGCTCGCCGACGGCAGCGAGCGACCGCCCGCCGGGATGGTGCTCGAGTTTCCGGAGCTTGCCGAGGCCCTCTCGGGGATGAAGATGCATGCGACGGAGGGCCCGGAGGGGGGGCTCACCTTCCGCGGGAAGATCCTCCGGTGGGACGCCAACACACGCACCTACCACGACTTCCTCGAAGTCACCAAGACCGTGCAGGCGCTGAAGGACAAGTATGAGATTGCGATGGAGGTGACGCTGCGCAACCTCACCGGCGCGCCCATGGGGCTGGCCCTCGGCGTGAGGGCGCTCGAAGGGATTACCGAGGAGGAGGGCTCGCGCACGGGCGCCACGGCGCGCATCGCCACCCTCAGCGAGCAGGGCCATCCCAAGCTGCTCAAGGAGAGGGCCGTTGCCAAGGCGGACAAGTTCCCCTGGCACGAAACCCAAGGCAACGTCATCTGGGCGGGACTCGAGGACCGGTACTTCGCAGCACTGCTCTACGACGAGGATCGGCAGGTCATGCAGTCGGCGACGCTCGAGTCCATCAAGGTGCGGCGCGAGGCGGGCGCCGAACCGGTTCCGAGCGTCCGCGCGAAGCTGACCACGCGTCTGGCCAGTCTCGCCCCGGCGACCGGCGAGACCCGGAAATTCCGGCTCTTCGTCGGACCCAAGAAAAGCGACGTCCTCGAGGCCTACAGGCCCCTCGGTTTGCCGCAGATGATCGACTTCGGGATGTTCGGCGTCATCTCGCACGTGCTGCTGTGGATCCTCCGCGGGTTCTACGCCGTCGTCAGAAACTACGGCGTCGCCATCATCCTGCTCACGGTGCTCATCCGCGTGTGTCTCCATCCGCTGACCAAGAAGAGCCAGGTCGCGATGCACCGCATGCAGAAGCTGCGTCCCAAGATTCAGGAGCTCCAGAAGAAATACAAGAACGACAAGCAGAAGCTCGGTCAGGAGCAGATGAAGCTGTTCCGCGAGCACGGGGTGAGTCCGTTCAGCGGCTGTCTGCCGATGCTGCTTCAGCTGCCGATTCTCTTTGCGCTGTTCTGGGCGCTTCGACTGACCTTCGACCTGAGACAGACGCCGTTCCTGTGGTGGATTTCGGACCTCTCCCAGCCGGACAAGTTGTACGTCTTCGATACGGCCAAGTTCCTCATCGGGAAGGACCTCAACCTGCTTCCGCTGCTGATGACGGTGTCGATGTTCCTCCAGCAGAAGATGATGCCGAAGTCGGACGACCCGCAGTCGCAGCAGCAGCAGAAGGTCATGGCGCTCATGCCGCTGCTGTTTGCCTTTCTCTTCTATCGGTTTCCGTCGGGGCTGTGTCTCTACTGGTTCACGAGCACGCTTCTGGGGATGGGCGAGCAGTATTTCATCCGTCGGCATCTGGATGCCCTCGCCGCCGAGCCCGCCTCCGGTGGCAAGAAACCCCCGAGCCGGAACAAGAAGCGGAACTGAAGTCGTCCTGCTCTGCAAAGCGGGCATGGTGGGACAGGCATTCCTGCCTGTCATTGGGGCAAGACATCGCCAGACAGGAATGTCTGGCCCACCATCTGCTTAGGGCAGCGGGTCCTCAACAGGACAGGCAGTCTCCAAGCCGCTGCTGTGCGGAGGTGGGTGTTCGTGTCCCGTGCTGAGAGTCCAGATACGATCGTTGCGGTATCGTCGGCGCCGGGTGCGGCCGAGCGCGTGATCGTGCGCATGAGCGGTCCTGAGTCGGTGTCCCTCGCCGCGCAGGTCTTCCGGCCGGACGACGGCCCTCCGATTGATGCGCTTCCGGCGTGGTCGGTTTCACGCGGGGTGCTTCGCGTGTCGGTCTTCAGTGCGCCGGTGCCGGCGCTTTGCTACCTCATGCGTGCGCCTCGTTCCTACACCCGCGAGGACGTCGTCGAGTTCCACACCGTCGGGGCGCCCGCGGTGGCCTCGGCCGTCGTCGGCGAGCTGACCGCACGGGAAGTCCGACTCGCACGAGCGGGCGAGTTCACCGAACGGGCCTACCTCTCGGGCCGCATCGACCTCTCCCAGGCCGAAGCTGTCCTCAAGCTGATTCACGCGACCGACGACGCCGAGCGTCGGCTGGCGCTGGGCGAGCTGACGGGCGAACTCTCGGTGCGCATCGAGCGACTCGCCGGGCGGCTGGTGGACCTGCTCGCCCGCGTCGAGCTGGCGCTCGACTTCTCGGAGGACGATATTCCCGTCATCGGCGCCGCGGAACTCACGGGGGAACTCGCCGCGGCCTCGGCCGAGGTCGATGAGCTGCTGCGGTCGGGCTCGGGCAGGGCCGTCTTTTCCGAGGAGCCCCGCATCGCCCTCATCGGACGCACCAACGTCGGAAAGTCGAGCCTCTTCAACCGCCTGCTCTCCCGCGATGAGGCCATCGTCACCGATGTCCACGGCACCACGCGCGACGTCCTCGAAGGCGAACTCGAACTCGCCGGCGTCACTGTTTTGCTCGTCGATACCGCCGGCGAGACGGCGCCACCTGGCGACCGCGACGCTTCATTATCCCCTCTCCCCCCAGCGGGGGGAGAGGCAGGCCTGCCTGCTTTTCTTACCCCTCTCCCCCCAAGGGGGGGAGAGGGTCAGGGTGAGGGGGGGAGCCCCGCAGGGGGGGCACGATTCGAGCGTTCTGCCGACTCGTCCGCCGATGCCTTGGATCCCGACGACATCGCCCTGGCACGTGCCCGCGCGGAACTCGACCGCGCGGACCTCGTCCTGCTGGTCGTCGATGCCTCCGAGCCCCTCACCGCCATCGACATGACGCTCCTCGACCGCCTCGCCTCTTCTTCCTCTCCCCTTGGGGAAGAACGTGGTCGTGAGCCTTCTTCATCCCCTCTCCCCCCCGCGGGGGGAGAGGGTGAGGGTGAGGGGGGGAACGTCCCGGACGGAACGGACGCTCGGGATCACCGCGGGGCCTCGACGCTCATCGTCCTCAACAAGACCGACCTCGCGGTGAACGCCGAGACCGAGCGTGTCGTGCGTCGTCGGGGCATCGTCGCGGCGGTGTCGTGTCTAACGGGTGCGGGGCTCGACGATCTTCGCCGGGAGCTTGCGCAGGCCCTGACGGTTCGGGGCCTCGAGCGGACGGGGCTGCGGTTTCTCTTCAACCTCCGTCAGCTCGATGCCCTGCGCTCGGCGGGCGAGGCCCTCGCCCGCGCGGCGGGCGCCACCCATCGGGACATCGGGCTCGAGTTCACTGCCGCCGACATCCGCGCAGCCCTGGGCCACCTGCGCGAGATGACCCACCCCTTCGAGGAAGAGGAAGTCCTCGACCACATCTTCAGCCGGTTCTGCATCGGGAAATGACGCCGCAGGGCCTCCCTCTCCCCTTGGGGGAGAGGGGCGGGGTGAGGGGTATCGGTTTCTTCGCAGTGTGGTTTTCGCACAAAGCCGGTGGAAAACGCCCACTTCGGCGCATACAATTGAACAGACAGGCTGGTGCGTGGGTGGCGTCTGTCCGTATACCGCTCTTCTTTCCATTTTCCCCATTTATTGGACCCCACCCGCCCGAGCCGCCTGTCCGTGAATAGCCCGGTCTTGCCGCTGTCTGGACGAGGGCATAGACCATCTGCGTACAGAGCGGGCCGACGCCGTCGGCCTGCCTGGGAGGGAAGTCCCATGCGCGTCGAATGGTGGGAGATCGTCGTCCCCTTGGTCCTCTTGGGTATCGTTGGCGTCTGGTTCTTCTTGCCAGTGGTCGCGAATGGCCCCCCTTCTCTCAGGGTAGCCTGTCTCAACAACATCCGTCAGATCGGCTTGGCCATGATCATGTACGCTCAGGACCACGAGGGGGCCTATCCGTCGTCCTTCGGCGTGCTCCTGAAAGGAGGATATCTGCCGACGCCGCGGCTTCTCATCTGCCCTGCGAGTGAGGATTGCATTCCTGAGGATTTCCCCGAGGATTTCAAGAGCGCCGATCTGCACGTGCTTGACTCGGTCGAGCAGTGGGGCAGCTACGTCATGGTCAAGGGACTCACGCATGAGGGCCGCAAAGACGTGATCATCCTGCACGACAAACCGGGCAACCACGGCGGCGAGGGCCGGAACTGCTATTTTGATGACGGTCATGTCAGGTGGCTTCCCGAAGCCGAATTCCAGAGGCACATGAAAGTCCAGCAAGTCAAGCTCCGCGAGGTGCGAAGCGGCGCGCCCCGATGAGGCGCTCTGGGTGCGTGAAAGGGGGAAGCCATGCAGCGCGGCAATCAAGTCACCATCCTGGCGGTTACTCTGTTGTGTCTGGCGGCGTTGGCAGCCGTCCTGGCGTGGGTTGTACCGGCCATCGACAAGCGCTGGGGAACGAAGGACGTGTGTCCGCTGCGGGAGATCGGGATCTCGATGAAAATGTATGCCGGTGAGCACGAGGGGAAGTTCCCCGAATCGTTCGGCGTGATGCTCAAGGAGGGCTATCTGACGACCCCCAAGGTCTTCGTGAACCGTCACAGCGGCAGCCGGGTTCCGGATGACTTCCCGGGATGCGATGAGCCCAAGGATGCGGACCTCGCCATGCTGCATCAGGTGCATGACTTCGGTGACTACGCACTGGCGAGATACGTATCCAACCACTGTTCCGGGGATGTGATTATCGTCTACGAGAGGCGTGTCATCTACGATCGCCTGCGAGGGTGTTTCTTCAACGATGGCCACGTCGAATGGATCAGCGAGGACCAGTTTCAGGAGCAGATCAGAAAGCAGGAAGGGGAACTGCGGCAAGGCCCGCGGGCCGAGCCCTGAAGGGATCGTCCGCATTGGCAAGCCCCGCTCGGTGACGGGCGTCGATTGCTGTCTGGAGGACGGCCATGCAAGAGGTGAGTAGCGCTGTGCTGTTGGCGCTTCTGCCACTTGTATTTCTGGTGGCAGCCGTGCTGAGTGCCTTGCTCACGGCGAACAGTCCGAGCAGGAGGGTGCGAATCTACGGCGGCGTGCTTCCCCTGCTTATCAGCATTCTGGGCATCGGCGTCTGGGTTGGGGCAGCTAGTTGGGGAACGTCCATTGACTTCACTTCCGTCGCGTTCATTGCGCTGCTTTTCGTGGGTCCCTTGGCGGCGCTCCTGGCCGGATTGGCTGTGGCCCTCTGGCGCGGACGTAGAATACGGGTCCCGCGGTTTGCTGCCGTCTGTGTTGTCCTCCTTTACCTTGCCGCCATTGCTGCCTCCCTTCAGATAACGCAGGTTCTGGAGCCCCCGAAGGCCTACCGTGTCGCCTGTCTCAACAACATCTGGCAGATCGGCAGGTCCATGATACTGTATGCCGACGACCATGAGGGGCGGTATCCCGAATCCTTCGGTATTCTGCTCAAGGAGGAGTACCTCACGACTGCCCGGGTGTTCGTGTGCCCGGCGAGCGGTCGCGAAGTGCCTGAGGCATTCCGAGACGTGGACTTCAAGAACCTTGACTTGAGTCTCCTTAGACGGGTGGACGAGTGGAGTGATTACGTGCAGGTCAGCGGCCTCACCCGCTCTTCGCCTGGCGATTTCATCCTAATTCACGAGAGGTACGGCAGCCACGAGGGAGAAGGCACGAACTGTGCGTTCAACGACGGCTCCGCCAGGTGGCTTCTCGAAGCCGAATTCCAGAAGCGGATGAAAGCCCAGGAAGCAAAGCTCCGCGAAGGGCAGAAGAAGGAGAACGAGTGATGGGAGGAAGAGCCGTGTGGGGCCTGCTTTTGCTGCTGGGGCTGGGCGTGACGAGCCTCTGCATCGCAGTTGCGCTCATCGTCCGACCGAAGCTCGACAAGCGTCTCTGGCTGCCCGTCCTCGTTGTTCTGGTGGTGCTGACCGCGTTTCTCTTCATAGGGGGGCTGCGTGCTGAGGAAGCCGCATATCGCGTCGGGTGCATGAGCAACACGCGCCTTATCGGGGTCGCCATGATGCGATACGCGGAAGAGCACGATAACCAGTATCCCGACGACTTCGCCGTGTTGCTTCGGCAGGGCTATCTCACGACCCTGAACGTCTTCGTCTGCCCGTCGAGGCGAAAGGGCATCCCGCGGGAGTTCTGGGAGGCCGAGCCGAAGACGATTGCCGCCGAGGAGTTGCAGAAAGGCAACTGCTACGAGCTGGTTCCCGGCGCGACCCCGGCGTGGCCCTACGACACGATCATTCTGCATGACAAGGAGGGCAACCACCGCGGCGCTGGCCGCAACTGTTTCTTCAACGACGGTCACGTGGAATGGCTGAGCGAAGCCGAATTCCAGAGGCGCATGAGGGCGCAGGAAGCCAAGCTCCGCGAGATGCGGAAAAAAGAGGTCGAGTGACGTCCTCGGCGGACTTATACTACCCGTCTGCCGTCAGGGAGCTTTTCGGCTTAGGGCGTCTGACAAGATGAGCCCCCGCGTACCCCCTCTCCCCCCAGCGGGGGGAGAGGGCAAGGGTGAGGGGGGGCGAGAACCTGCCGTTTCATCACAGGCTCTTGCAGGAAGGGGGTGAACGATGCTGAGACATATCGCTCGTATCGTTCCAGTGGCCCTTGCGGCGACGTTGCTGTTCACAGGTCTTTCCTGCGAATCGGCGCCCGCGCCCCGGGCAGAACCGGTTCCCACCTCGAAGGCAGAACCCGTGCAGCCGTCGAGCCCGGAACCGACTCCGGGGGGACGAATCGTCTTCCGGTCCAATGCCGACCACCGTACCGGCGAGATCTACAGCGTCCGCCCCGACGGGACGGACTTGAAGCGCATCACTGAGGACGGGGGAGTTGTGAGTGCGGAGCCCAGCTGGTCGAGGGACGGCCACCTGATTGTCTGGTATGGGGGGCTGGGCGGGCGGGCCGACATCTACCTCGCGAGCGCCGACGGCAGCCTCCCTCACGCCTTGAATCTCGGCGGCAACGCCGTTTCGCCGGACATCTCGCCCGACGGCCGGAGAATCGCCTTCGTGGAGGTCAGCGGGGAATCCCTGCATGTCCTCGAGTTGCCAGACGGCCGTGCTGTCTTCCTGTGCGGGCCGGCCTCGTGGCCCGACTGGTCGCCCGACGGGAAGCAGCTGCTCGTGACGCATTGGGGCTCCGGACGCGTCGGCGAACTCCATGTCGTTGACGCAGCCACCGCCGAGCGACGGAAGCTCACCGTCAGGGGCGAAGATGGGATATGCCAGCAAGCGCAGTGGTCGCCGGATGGGCAGAGGATCGCGTATGCTTCGAACAAGGACGGAACGTTGGACATTTGGGTGATGGACGCAGAGGGCGGCAGCCGCAGGAATCTGACGGGCTCATGGGACACCTCAGACGAGGCCGCACCGACCTGGTCGCCTGACGGAAGCCGCATCGCCTTCGATTCAGACAAAGAGGGCAGCCATGACATCTGGGTCATGAAGGCCGACGGGTCCGCCCGACGTCGCGTGACCCAATCGTCGGCGGATGAGACGGAGCCCGATTGGGGGCCCGGTTTTCTGAGCGGCGCAAACTGAGAAGGTTGGGTAAACTGGAGTCGCTTTCGAAGTCGCGGGGCTGTTGTCGCGCCCCGGCGGCGATTCCACGGAAGGAGGCAAACGATGAAGCACCTCCAGCAGGTGGCGCTCGTCATGCTTGCAGCGCTTCTAGCCGTTTCATCGGCTCACGCACAAGAGCGCGCGCAGCCCCTTGTCAACTATGTCCCCGGCCAATCCGTGCTCTACGCCTACTACCAGGGCCTCGCGAAGGCCCCGACGAGCTTCCGCCAGACCGCGCTCTACGAGATCGTCAAGGAGCCTGAGGTCCAGGCGTTCGGCGTGGAGCTGTCGCGCTTCATCGACGCCGTGATGACGAAGCAGGGGGCCGAACTGCCCATCACCTGGCCTGAGGTCCGCGCGCTGCTCGACTGCGAGGCGGCCTTCGGCGTGGTAACGATCGAGGGCCCGATGCCGGGGATGATGCTCGTGGTGCGTCCAGGCGAACACGTCGAGAAGGTCCGCACACTCGTGGACCGGCTGATCGCCAAGATCATGCCCCCCGACCAGCCCATCCCCGAAGAGGAGATGGACGGCGTGCTCTTCCGACAGGCCGGCCCCATCTCGGTCTGCTGGATGGGGAACGACCTCGTGCTCGTCCTGGGCCGCGAGACAATGCGTACCGTCGTAAGAACCATGAAGGGGCTCGGCAGCTCCATCGCACAGGAGGAGCGCTTTAAGACCGTTGGTCGAAAGACGATGGGCGGAAAGGAATTCCTGACGGCTCATTTCAACCTGGAGAAGTTCCTGGAGCAGAGGGGGCCGCGAGGCGAAGGGCAGAAGAGGAAACTGACCGCCCTCGGCGTGGACGGGCTCTCGTCGGTTCATCTGACCATCGCGCCCGACGCGCCAGGCGTCAAGCTCATGCTCTACGCACACACCCCGCGCGGGCGACAGGGGGTCTTCAGGATGCTGCCGGTCAGGCCCATCAACGAGAAGAAGATGCTCGCCGGAATCCCCCGGACTGC
>Ga0180431_10009135_pt1 | contig 11255 bp, 7 predicted proteins | sample SS_ome_11_FD_132459 | JGI IMG/M metagenome (GOLD analysis project Ga0180431, IMG submission 132459) | Hypersaline lake sediment archaeal communities from the Salton Sea, California, USA - SS_1_MS_1 metaG | ecosystem: Environmental > Aquatic > Non-marine Saline and Alkaline > Hypersaline >...
AGCTCTATTGGACGCATGAGCTCCATCGGTCGCATGAGCTCTATCTCAGCCAATCCAGGCCAGTTGGACGAGACAGCGGTTTCTCTGGCCCTCGAACGAGGATGGTACTACATTCTGGTCGTCGGCCACGACAATGCCCACGATCCCTATAGATTCTACCGTCTGCGGGCCGAGTCGTACTCGTTTGGCGACTTCCCGGAGTGTACACAGGAGCTTCCGTTCAGTGGGACGACCGAGCCTATGCAGGTCCGCACGATCTGGCCGCCAACCGACGTCGAGACACTGATCCTGGTCAACAAGCAGCAGATGGATTACACGTATGGCGTCACCCGCACCCGGGTGCTGTCCGGTCAGTTGAGCTTGTTGGCTGACGATTCCACAGTCCACGGGGTGCTCTATCCTGTGGAGAGCAACTTCGGCGTTGATATCCAGTATGGACTGTGGAACGCCGATGCCTGTGACCCCTACCATGCCAACGGTGTGGCGGAAGCCATTTACCAATATGTGATCCAAAATGCGTTGTTCAGCTACCCCAACATCCGGCACGTCGTCATCGTTGGCGACGACAGCGTGATACCCTTCTATCGTGTCCCCGACACGTCCACGCTGGCCAACGAGCGTGAGTATCTACTTTCGGCCGATCTGCAAGGCGGAAATGCTACCTGGGCTGCGTTGGGGTGGGGATTCCTTCTCACCGACAACTTCTACGGCGATCTGAACCCCAAGTACTGGCGCGGGCATGGCCTCTACGTGCCTGACCTGGCTGTGGGACGGCTGGTGGAAACGCCGGAGGAGATCGTGCGTACCGTCCAACACTACCTGGCATCGGGAAGGCACGGTTTCAGCCCCCGGACGACACTGGTCACTGGTTACGATTTTCTCACCGATAGCGCCGATGCGACGGAAGACCTGATGGTAGACCAGGGGTTGAACACGACCAGGCTGATCAATGAGACCTGGACGGCGACAGGTCTCAGGAACGCCTGGACAGAGAACCCTACCCGCAAGGATTTGGTGTCGGTCAGCGCTCACTTTGAACACTGGAACGCGATACCTGCCTCCCCGACGGGCGGTCTCTTCTCCAGCGCCGAGATCAGTGGCGCGTCCACTTCCCCGATCAGTACCGTGGTTTGGTCAGTTGGCTGCCACGCCGGTTATAACGTCCATGATGCGCACAGCGCGAACACCACGTCGGCCCTCGACTTTGCCCAGGCGTTTGCGTGGGAACAGGTGGGTGGTTTCGTCGGCAACACCGGCTACGGGCTGGGCGACACTACGGAGATTGCCTATTCGGAACAGTTGCTACTCTACTTCGCTCAGGAGTTGGGCGGGCAGGAGGATATGCCGGTCGGTGAAGCACTGGTGAACGCCAAGCGACGGTATGTTGGCAGTGCATCCAGCGGCGGGTTCAGCCGCTATGACGAGAAGGTGATGATCGAGTCCACCCTGTATGGTTTGCCGATGTACCAGGTCACCGTGCCGATCACGGTTCCCATCGAGGACAGTAGGATCAGTGCTGGCCCAATGGGTATGACCGTGACCACTTCCAGTGCCAGCTCGACCGCTCAATCGGTCGAGGAATATCACTTCTCGTTCGGGTTTGAACGGCACGACGTGCCCGGTTGGGGTGCTTACTACACTGTTCAGGGCTCTGGAGACACTCAGACTAACGCTGGACGACCCATCCAGCCGTTGGCGACTTATGACGTCACCCAGGCGGGCCTGACTGCTCGTGGTGTCGTCGTGGCAAGCGCGGAGTTTCACACGATGACCCTCGACCCGGTGATCGCCACGGTCGTCACCGATACGTCCAGGAATGAGCCGGATTTCGTGTACGACGGCTGGTATCCGACGAACATCGCGGCCATCAACCGCCTGGGTGGCCAGGACAACCTGGTTATCGTCCCCGCCCAGTTTCACTCTGGGTATGATATGGAACGGCTTTACACCGCCCTCGTGCTGATGGTCTACTATGCCGATAGCGCGGACTACACGCCCCCTGCCATCTGGTCGGTCGACAGCGAGGTTTGGGACGGCACAGCGACTCTCCTCGTCGAGGCCAGCGATGACGAATCCGGCGTCGCTCACGTGTGGATCACCTACGAATACACACCTGGTCAGTGGATGAGCGCCGAACTGATTCCTGCTGCGAGTGGCGAGTTGTGGGAGGGTACGGTCAATAGTTCTCTCGACGAGTTCAGCTATCTGGTGCAGGTCGTGGACGGTGCGGGGAACGTCAGCACCAGCAGCAACAAGGGGCTCTACTTTGCCGCTCAGCCTGAGCGGGTCTACCTGCCCACCGTCTTTCGCAACGCAGTCTGGTAACACCTGTGGCGACCAGGAACTACCTGTCCCTGCATGTTGCGGTTGATCGGTGTTGATCAACGAGGATCGGGGGCCGCAGCCGCGGCCCCCGATTTGTCTGTGCTGTGAAATCCGTTTCCTATTCCCGAAACACCGTCTAGTATCGCAGCAGTGCTCCCACGCCGAATTCCTCGATTTTGGGTTGACCATCTATCACTTCCACCTTGCCGCCGTCCTCGATCACCTTTGTTACCAGTGCCTCGGTCGCGTCGGCAATCTCTCCGAACTCGCCGCTGCAGAAGGGACACGTTTTTAAGGGTTGATCTGTGATGTAGGCGCAATTGTGACACTGGTAGCCCGGTTGGTGGTAGTCTCGGGCGATGACCAGCGTTTGGATACGGCCTTCGTGGGCCGCGCCCAGCGTGTCGGCCAGGCGGATGACCCCCCCGCGACCTTTCGCTGCGGCTGTGAACACGGCCTCCACCAGGGCTGCCTCCCGCTCGGTCTCCACCTGCTGTAGAATCTCGAAGGAGCGTTCGCGTATCTCCGGTTCCGATTCGTTCATGTCGGCGTTGAACGAGCCGATGACCTTTTCTTGAAGTGTCTTGGGCAATGTTTCGCGGAATTTGGTCACCGTCGGCTCAGCGCCAGCGACAATCAGGCGCTGCGGCTTATATCTGCGGCAGAACTGTTCCGTCACCTTGAGGGCCTCGCGGATGTTGCGCTGTGCCACTTCCTCCTCGCGCCGGCTGGATATGGGGGCTCCTCCTCGCCGCCCAGGCCCGCCCGATGAGCCGCGTCCCTTCTTCAGCTTGCGGACTTCTTCGCCCACGTGTTCCTCACTGGTCTGCAGTTCACCCATTTCAAAGAGCAGCAGCCGTGTGCCCTGTCGGTCTATCAGCGCCACTGCGTAGCTACCATAGGCGTCCACCAGCGCCGCCAGAGGCCAGATGTAAGGTTTACGGGCCACCGTCACCCCGGAAGCGACGGGAACGGCCAGGATATACGTGTGCCAGAAATCCTCTGCAGAGTCGGAGAAGATGACTACCCCTCGCCCCGACCAATCGTACTCATGATCGAAGAACCGCACGACGGCTTTGATGTCTTCGGGTGCAGCCAGTTTCTCCGCCTGCTTCAGCATCTGCCGCAGTGCCAGCTTGTACTCATCCGTCGTGTGTTCCGTCGGGTCTACGTTCAAATAGGCGCTCAATATGGGTGTCTCGGCTTGATACGATGCCAGTTCGCGCAGATCCTCTTGTGTGAACACTGTTCCTACTCCTTTCCCTAGCCGCTACTTCAACCTGTTGATGATCGCTCGCTTGGGTTATGGTCGCTCTCCCAATGTTACAGGAATCTCCAGTTCCTCGCCATCGCGAATGACGGTTAACCAAACCTGTTGTCCGATCTGAGTCTCCCGCACCAGGTAGGCGATCAGATCGTCAAAGTTACGCAGTTCGTAGCCGTCGATGGAGATGATAATGTCACCACCGGCTCTGACCCTCATACCCATGACCTCGACCTCACGATCTCCACCCCGCAGACCTGCTTGAGCTGCGGCCGTCCCCGGCTGGACCTCGGCGATCAATGCACCTCGTATCACCGGTAGCTCCAAAGGCCCCGCCAGTTCTGCCAGTGTGAAACGGTTGTCGGAGGTGATGCCCAGGTACGGGTAGCGGTAGGTTCCTTCATCGATCAGGTGAGGCATAATGTGCTTGAGGGTGTCGACCGGCACAGCAAACCCAATGCCGGAGTTGACGCCTGTCTCCGAGCGGATGGCGTAGTTGACGCCGACCACCCGCCCATAGGCGTCCAGGAGTGGCCCACCGGAGTTGCCTGGATTGATCGCTGCGTCGGTCTGGATGATCTCGGGGTTGGAGAAGCTGCCGCTTTCCTGGAGCACCTGGGCTGCCAACGTGCGCCCCAGGGCACTGATGATTCCAACGGTCATCGTCCCTTCAAGTCCGAAGGGATTGCCAATGGCGATGACCCGTTGGCCTACCTGGAGCGTGCTTGAATCGCCCAACTCCAGAGGCGTTAGTCGCTCAGGTGCGACGTCTACCTGGATCACCGCCAGGTCCGAGTACGGATCCTGGCCTATGACAGTGGCGTCCGCCAGACTGCCATCGAAGAAGATGACCTGGACCGCATTGGCTTCCTTGATGACGTGGTTGTTGGTGACAATGTGGCCCTCCGTGTCTACGACGAAGCCGGACCCGGAGCCAAGCGGCATGAACGTGCCCTCTTGCTCCACCAGCACTTCGATGTAGACCACGGCCGGGTTGGCCCGCTGGTATAGGTTGATCAACAGAGCATCCTCTGCGTCCAACTCGGCGATGACCCCTGGTGGTATAGGGGTAGGAGTGGCGATGACCACGGGCGCGGACAGAGGCACCGGAGTTGGCGGTGCGGTCGGAGTGGGCACAAACAGGAACTCCTGGATGTTGCAAGCGCACGTTAGCACGATGAAGAGCAGAGACAGAGCCAGCAAGACGAGTTTGTGTGAGGTCATTCTACCCCCATGTGTATGCAGCGACTCCTGTGGGTGCTGGGCTGACTTTGTTAATGAGTCGGATCCAGGTCTTCTCGGATCTGGGCCAGTTCCTCAAATAACTCCCTCTCGCGGGCACTCAGCCTTTGGGGGACCTGGATCTGAACTGTGGCTAATAGGTCGCCGTGCTGCTTGGAACTACGTGGGTTGGGCATTCCCTTGCCCCGTAGACGGAAGGTCTTGCCACCGTTGGTGCCTGGAGGAATCTTCAACGAGACATCGCCATTCAACGTCGATATCTGCACCTGACCGCCCAACACGGCGGTGTATAGATCTACGTTAACGTTGCAGCGCAGGTTATTGCCCTCGGGCTTGAAGAGCGAGTGTGGCTTGACCGTGATGTTCAGGTAGAGATCACCGGGCGAGCCACCTCCATAGCTCAGAGCGCCCTTACCTGCGATCCGCACTTTTGATCCACTGCGCGCGCCGGGTGGAATCTTCGCCCGAATCCGGCGACCGTCCCGCTCCAGCGTGCGGGTGGTACCATGATATGCCTCTTCCAGTGTGATCTGCACCTCGGCCTCAACGTTCTGTCCCTGCGCAGTCCGCCGGCCGGTCGTGCTGCGGAACACATCATCGGCAGTGCGAACGTTTCCTCTTTGCCCCATGCTTCCAAAGATGGTGCGGAAGAAGTCCGAGAACATATCCGCTCCTGCGCCGCCGAAACTGCTCCCTATGTCGCCGCTCCAGTCGACGCGTATGCCCCCTGGTGTTCCGGCGAACCATTGGGACCAGTCAAATTGACCCGGGTCATGCCCCATGCGCTGCCATTGCTGCCAACTGGCACCCAGCCGATTGTACTTGGACCGCTTCTCCGGGTCACTCAGGACTTCGTAGGCCTCGTTGATCTTCTTGAACTGATCTTCGGCTCGCTTGTCGCCCGGGTTGACGTCGGGATGAAACTGACGGGCCAACTGACGGTAGGCCCGTTTGATGTCCTTGTCGCTGGCGCTCCGATCCACGCCCAGGATTTTGTAGTAATCCTCGTATTCCATCACACCACTCCGCAACAGCGTGCCGTGCCCTTTGAATCATTCTATACCGTATCTTTCTCTATGTCAAGAAAACGCAGTTGGGGTGGTCAAAAAAACGGAGGCGAGCTTGGTTCCTCGCCTCCGCTCCGATTCTTGCCTGGCTGCTCCCTATTCCTCTTCGCCAGTTGATTTCTCTTCCTTTGCTTCCGTGATGACCTCGACCTCCTCAGCCACGGGCATCAGCAATTCCTCTTCTTCCACGATTTCCTCTTCTTCCAACCGTACCAGGTGCACGATCATCTCGTCTGGATCAGTGAGGATGTCGATGCCGGCCGGGATAGCTAGGTCGCGTACGTACAGCGCCTGGTCCAACTCGACCAGATCTGATAAGTCCACCTCGATCGCGTCTACCAGGTCACCAGGCAGACACTCGACTTCGATGGAGGAAAGATCTTGCAGCAGAATACCCTCTTTCTGCTCGATCACCGGGGATTCACCTACCATCTCCAATGGGATCTCGGCCGTGAGCCGCTCGGTCATCTTCACGTGATAGAAATCCACGTGTAGCAAATTGTGCCGAATAGGGTCACGCTGTACCTCACGCACCAGAGCCGCTTCGGGTTTTTTCTGTCCTTCGATCTTGATGTTGATGAGTTGGCTGCCGCCAACGCGCGAGAGCAGATGCTGCAAGCTTCGTGCCTCGAATTGCAGGGGCACGGAGTCGAAATCATGGCCGTACATCACGCCTGGTATCCACCCCTCTCGCCGCAGTTGCTTCACCTGCTTGCCTTGTACAGTGCGCTTGTGAGCAGTCAACTCAACTCGTCCTGCCTGTTGGTTCATTCGCTACCTCCCGAATACCCGCCTTGCCTGATGGCGGAATCAAAGTTCTCTCGACCAAACGGGCGGGACATGACCCTGCCCGCAATGGTGCTTTATTGTAGCGCAAACCCCTGCTTTCGTCAAGCATCGTGTCAGCCCTTCGCTGCACTTGCGCATAAGGGCGACATTCGTTATTATAGGCACCGAAAGGATGGTGAGGGATGAGCATAGCCAAGATCATTGTCAATCCGTATGCTGGTCGCTGGAAGGCCAGAGCCGCCATTCCTGACATTGAGCGAGCCTGTCAGAGAATCGGTCTGGCGTACGAATTGGAGATCACGGAGGAGCCAGATCACGGCATCAAGCTCGCGCGGGAAGCGGCGCTGGCAGGCTTCTCACCTATCGTCTCCGCTGGCGGTGACGGGAGCATCAGCGAGGTAGTCAACGGACTGATGCAGGCTGCTGGCGGCGGATCAGAATCCGATGGAGTTGCTGGCCCGCTGGGTATCATTCCCCTCGGTTCGGCTGACGATTTCGCCGACATGTTGGACCTGGAGAAGGAGGTCGAGGCGGCTTGCCGGGTCGTCCTGGCGGGACACACGCGCGTCGTCGATGTGGGGCGCGTCAACGACCGCTTCTTCGACAACAATTCGGCGATCGGACTGGAGCCAATGGTGACGATCACCCAGGCGGGGATGAAGCGGATCAAGGGCACGCCGCGCTACATCCTGGCCGCGCTCAAGACCATCCTCAGCCATAAGCCGTGGCACATGCGGCTGGTCTGGGATGACGCGCAGTACGAGGGACCGAGTGCGTTGGTCTCTGTGGGCAACACCCGCCGCACTGGGGGGGCGTTCTGGATGACACCTCTCGCTGAGGTGGATGACGGCTATCTGGATTTCGTGTTCACCAGCAGGCTGGGGCGGCTCAAGTTGCTGCGCTTGCTGCCGACCACGTTCGATGGCAGCCACATCGAGCGACCAGGGGTCAACTGCGCCCGCACGACCCATCTCACTATCGAGTGCGATCCACCTACCCCCATCCAGGCCGATGGTGAGGTGTTCGAGCTGTCCGCAACGCACATCGAGTATACGATCCTACCAGGCCGGCTTGAGGTGATTGTACCGGCCCCTGGAGAGCGCGGATCAGAATCAGAGCGCGGATCAGAATCCGTGCGCGGATCAGAATCCGTGCGCGGATCAGAATCCGTAGGCGGAGCAGAATCCGTAGGCGGAGCAGAATCCGTAGGCGGAGCAGAATCCGTAGGCGGGTCAGAATCCGAGGGGGAGGCAGCGTGAGCTCGCTATGGATCACAACACAGGCCTAGAGCGCTCGGATTCTGATCCGCCGGATTCTGATCCGCCGGATTCTGATCTGCTGGCTACCTGGCGACGGGGGCGACGGGCGGTCGGGGCGCGACTGGAAGCCGGGCTATGCTTGGCGCTTGTGGTGGTCCCGTTGGTCATAGGCCTGGTGTGGGGACCGTACCTGGAAGATGGCGCGTACGTCGCGTTTCGCTGTGCCCACAACCTGGCAGCGGGACGGGGGGTGGGGTATCACCTGGCATCCGGGCCTGCCTTGAGTGCGGACGTAACGTCCGTTGCGGGCGGAATGTCCGTCAGCGAAGGGTGGCAGACGTTGCTCCGAGCGCCCGTGTACGTATTGGCGTTAGCGCTGCTGGGCTGGTTGGGGGTGCCGATGGTGGGTGCCGGACTGGCTTTGAGCGCGCTGGGGTGGGGGGCAGCGGCGGTGGCGGTCCACAGGGTTGGGCGGGCGATGCGGTGGCCAGTGGCGGGGACAGTTGCGGCTGTGCTGGTGGGTTTCAGCCCGGTCGTGGTGGCGACGCTGGGGACAGAGGTGTCGTGGGTGGTTGCGTGGGCGTGGCTGGCTATCGGGGCGTCGATGAAAAGACGATGGGATGTGCAGGCGTGGGCGCTGGGCCTGATGCTGGGTACGTATCTCGGCTGGAGCACGCTGGCGCTGGCGGGGACGTTATTAGGCATAGCATGGATTGAGGCGGATCAGAATCCGTGGGCGGATCAGAATCCGAGGGGCGGCTTTCCATTGTGGCCTGCCATGGTGGTGGGAACTGCTGCGCTGGGATGGGGGCTGATAGTGATTGCAGATCGTGGCTTCTCGGCAGCGCTGATCGCTCGTCATTGGACATCGGTAGTCGGTCAGTGGGAGCAGGGCGTGCGACGACTCTTTGGCGAGAGCGAGTTCTACTGGCTCTTCGTGCCGCTGGGCCTGTGGGGGCTGGTAGGACTGCTGAGGGAGCGGCGGCGGGGGCGATGGGGATGGGTTCTGTGGGGAGCATGGGTGAGCGTATCCATCCTGGAGGGTGGGGCGGTGGCGTTTGGTGTGCTGACGACGGTGGTGGTATTCCTGGCCGGCCTGGGCGTTGAGTGGATCGTTGAGTCAGTCAGGCAGCGCGGGGCGTTTCGTTTCAGTCAGCATGTGCTGGCAGTGAGCCTGGCGGTAGTGTGCGGGCTGCCGCTGGGAGTGGCGCAGGCATCCTCGCTGGTGGAGCGGTACCTATTCAGGCCGGTGGTTCGGCAAGAGTTGGAGGATCTGGCAGGGGAATGGTTGCGAGCGCACGCGGATCAGAATCCGAGTGATCCAGGAGCAACCGTGCTGGGTTCGGCGCGGGTGGGATACCTGGCAGACCGCAGCACGCTGGTGTGGGATGGAAATGTGAGCGATCAAGCGGCGTTGATGAGCCTGTTGGTCCCTCTGGTTGAGAGCCCGACGACGTACTGCGTCTCCTCCAGGAGCATTGCCTGGGATCACCTGGTGCAGACCGGCTGGTTTCGGCAGAGTTATGTGTCCCTGCGCACGTTTGTAGCCCCTTATGACGCCGCATCGCCTGTGACAATCTGGGGATATCGGCACGATGCTGTGGCCAAGCCGGTAGGTGCCATCCTGGGGAAGCAGATCAAGCTGTTGAGTTTCGCGGCACCGGACAGCGTGGCGCCCGGCACTGAGCTTGAGGTCAGGCTATACTGGGAGGCGTTGCGTTCGCCGGAGGATGATTACACCGTGTTTGTGCACCTGCTGGATGCCAGTGGCCAACTGGTCGCGGGTCACGATGGACCGCCGATGGATGGGCAATCCCCTACCCGGACCTGGCTCCCGGGAGAGATCGTGTTAGATGTCCATCGTATCGTGCTCAATCCCGGGACTCCCGTGGGGACCTACCGTCTGCAAGTGGGCATGTATCGCTGGCCCAGTGTGGAGCGCCTGCCGATCTGGGACAGCCAGGGTGTGGAGCAAAGGGATCGCGTCATAATTCTGCAATCGATTGAGGTTCGCTAGTCGGCCCTGGCGTGCAGCCTGGAGGTAGTTCCAGGCCCCGAGAGATTGAACCCGCGTGTCATTCCCGCGCACGCGGGAATCCATCCGTGGGGCACCAGGTTGTCGCGCGATCCCAGGCGGTGCCGGTGGGGCCGCCAACCTCCACGCCTCTCGCCGCATTGTTAGCCCAATGCAGCCACCAGGCTATGGGCATACTTTGAATTGCGGCTGCGTGGAACGGGGAACTGAGCGATCACCTCTCCCAGTCGCTCGGTCTCCTCTTGGGCGCTCTTCACTTCAATCACTACACTATCGGTGACGGGGAGCCGGGCGCGCAAGTTAGGACGAGGTGAGAGCCGTTGGTCATAAGCGACTTGAGCGAAGTCCAACGTGACCCGTATAGTGCCATCTCGGGTGGTGTAATACTCGCGCTGGTAGTGGTTGAGCAGGGTTGGCTGATTCACTGTTTGGAGTAGTGCTTGCCAATCGGGTCCGGTGTCGGCGCGGATGACACTCAGGATTTCTGGCCACGTCAGGGTCAGGTCTAGCGTGGACGGTAGCAGGAATTGCTTCTTTCGCCCCAGTTGGTTGCGCCTCTGCTTGAGCTCCAGTATGGGTTGGATGTCCGTCATCCCGTCGCCGTACCAGCGCAGGCGCAGCTTCTGACGTGTGGTAAGCCCCGCCAGGTTATTATTCAGGCTGTCGAGGTGCAGTGTGTCCAGATATAGGCTGTTGACGCGGCGAGGTGGATAGGCTACCACAAACCCTGCTGGGTGCAGCCGTATCCACGATCGAGCCTGTGGTAGCCTATCTGGGTCGCAGACCAGCTTCATCTCGTAGCGCAGATCAGAATCGGAGTATGGTGGATTGAGCATGCCTTGAACCCAATGTCCCGAATCCATGCTGGGATCTCTCACTCGGATTCTGATCCGCCTACGGATTCTGATCCGCCGTCGGCTCCTACCACGGCTCTTGACACGAAAATGTCGGGGTAGCCATGACGCGCGAGGGTCAGGTGTGTGTCGGAGAGGCCGAGAATACGAGTGGCGATCTGAATGTCCGGTTCGTGCATGAAGTCCAGTTCGCTGTCCAGGCGCTGGATTTCCACCAGCGGAATCTCGAAGTGAGCGTAGCGGATCACCGGGGCTCGCGCGGCGTCGAATGCGCGCAGGATGACCTTATCGGCGTGGTTGATCAGGAGTTCAGCCGCCGGATTCTGATCGCCGGATTCTGATCCGCCGGATTCCGATCCGCCCTCGGATTCTGATCCGCCCTCGGATTCTGATCCGCCCTCGGATTCTGATCCGCCCTCG
>Ga0180431_10009137_pt1 | contig 11253 bp, 8 predicted proteins | sample SS_ome_11_FD_132459 | JGI IMG/M metagenome (GOLD analysis project Ga0180431, IMG submission 132459) | Hypersaline lake sediment archaeal communities from the Salton Sea, California, USA - SS_1_MS_1 metaG | ecosystem: Environmental > Aquatic > Non-marine Saline and Alkaline > Hypersaline >...
GCCTCTCAAGGAGAATGCAGAACGGGCCTCTCTGTGAGAGGCGCCGACGGTCGCTGTGTGGCTGCAAGAAGCTGCCCGACAACGCGGTCGAAGCTGTTGCTAGCTGGCCGATCCTGTAGGGGACACCGCCGGCACCTTAGACATGTGCATGCGATCACCCCCTTTGTAGTGGTCTCGCCCGAAGGCGGCACTCCACCATATGATGAGCTGCTTCGGTTTTCAAGAGAGTGAAGCTCCAGGCTGGCAGTGCACCCCATTTAGGCGGCATGTTCTGCGGCATCCGCCGCCAGAGTCGCTTGCCTGTTCTGGGCTTCCTCCTCGATGTCTCGAAGCCGTGGGAGCAGCAGACCTCCCAGCCCCCCGGCGGTGAGGAGAACCGCTGCGATGAAGAACCATGTCCGACCGATCGCATCTGTAGCAGGACCTGCAACGAGCAATCCTAGCGGTAAGGAGTCCCAGGGCGGAGCTGCGGGAAGAGATCAGGAAACTGCAAGTCTCGGCCCTCGCTTCAGAGAACGCAGAAGCGGCAGTTCAACTTGTCGAGGCGATCGAGATACGTGACAGCCCTGCGCTTGAACCTGCACTCTCCGCTAGCGCCCGCTCATCGGCCCGAGGGAGATAGCGAGCCTCGCTTGGGTGTGGGCAGATCGGACCTCTCGCAAGAGAGGGTATGGGGCAGGTACTCACAGGATCCTGAGCTTGCAGGCTCCATGCGGTTTGGGTGCTGCGGGTTTGAGGGCTGTGGGTTGATCGGGTGCCGAAACGGATAGGGCGGAAGGCGTTGTCTGGCTTCCGCCAAGCTGCTCGCCCACCTCGGGTAACGAGCAGCCTGGGTCACCCCCGGAACTCCAATGGAACTCTGAGGAACACCAAGAATAAAGACCTGACCCTTCGCCTTGCTTCGCCTCCCCCCTCAATTCGCGATAGGAGCTAAGCCAGTTCCATATTGTGTCCCTGGAACTCCCGAAGTGAGTTCCTAGTCGAGGACTGGAAGGGGTTCTTGCCTTCAACCGCAAGGCGTGAGGCCATCGTTCAGCAGAAGCCTGCATCGAAGCTTCTGCCAACGTACTGCTGCCAAGCAGTACGCAAGCGGCGTCAGGAGCCGGCCACCATGCTCTTTCCCCCTTGTTGGTCTCTGGCTTCAGGAGTATGCTGGTCGTATGGACTACTCGAAGATCATCACGATCGATCCGGGAAAGCGGAGTGGCAAGCCGTGCATCCGTGGCATGCGGATCACGGTCTCCGATGTCCTTGAATACCTTGCCTCGGGCATGTCCGAGGAGAAGATCCTGAGTGAATTCCCGGAACTGACGGGCGAAGACATCCGGGCGTGCCTCGCGTTTGCGGCCGATCGCGAGAAGCGATTGACCGGATCCGTCGTATGAGGCTGCTGTTCGATCAGAACCTGTCATTCAAGCTCGTCGAGTTGGTCTCCGCTGCCTTCCCAGATTCGAAGCACGTACGCGACTTCGAGTTAGTTCGTGAGTCGGACGATGCGGTCTGGGTGTTCGCAGCGGAGAGAGACTATGCGATCGTCTCCAAGGATTCCGACTTCCTCCACCGCGCGCTCCTCCTTGGGCATCCTCCGAAGTTGGTCTACGTGAGAGTTGGCAATGCCCCGACAGAACGGATCGGGAGGTTGCTGCTTGACTCGCAAGACGCGATCAAGGACTTCCTGAGCGATCCGATCGAATCAGTACTCACGCTCGAATAGCGGACCAGCTCTCTAGGAGTGGAGCTTGGTTCAAGCGCATAGTCCGTGTAAACTCCTCGCAGAACTCATCCCCAGTGGGCTCATGGCTCACTGGCCCCCTCCGGATCGCGATCCGGAGGGTTCTCTCTTCTGAGCCGACGAAACGCGGCGTGCTCCTTGGCGACGGTAGCTCGGTCTCCAAGCCATCCAGCTGGTAGTTGGCGATCGCGCCCGCCTCAAGCAGCGAACTCACGCCCAAGGAGAAGGCCCCGCCTTGTGAGAAGCGGGGCCGATGCCTCCAATCCTGCGCTGAGAAGCCTACTCCGCGAGCTTCTTGTAGTCCTCGTACCTTTCCCGATACTCGGACTCAAGTTGTTTATGGAGCCTTGCAGCCTCGTCGGGGAATGACTGGACGAGACTCGAATACCGCACTTCGCCCATGAGGAAGTCCTGGAAGTCGCCTGAAGGGTCTTTCATGTCGAGCTGGAAGGGGTTCTTCGGCTCTTCTCCGATTGCGAGGCGGGGGTCGTAGCGGTACAGCGGCCAGTAGCCGGCCTCGACGGCGAGCTTCTCCTCTTCCTGCGACTTGCCCATCCCCTTCTTCAACCCCTGGTTGATGCACGGGGCGTAGGCGATGATGACCGACGGTCCGGGGTACGACTCCGCTTCGAGGAACGCCTTGAGGCACTGGTTCTTGTTCGCGCCCATGGCGACCGAGGCGACGTAGACGTAGCCGTAGGTCATCAGCATCCGGCCGAGGTCCTTCTTCTTGGTCTTCTTGCCGGAGGCGGCGAACTTGGCGACCGAGCCGGTCGGCGTCGCCTTCGACGACTGACCGCCGGTGTTCGAGTACACCTCGGTGTCGAGGACGAGGACGTTGATGTCTTTGTTCATCGCGACGACGTGGTCGAGGCCGCCGTAGCCGATGTCGTACGCCCAGCCGTCGCCGCCGATCGCCCAAACGCTCTTCTTCGTGAGAAGATCCCGCATCGCGAGGATCTCTGCGTGCACCTTCGGATCGAGGAGCTCGGCCATTCGGTCTCCAGCTTCTCTTGATCCTTCTGCATCGTCCTTCTTCGCGAGCCACGCCTGCATCGCGTCTTTCAGCTCGCCGGTCGCTTCGGCGGCGGCCTCCTCCACGAGGTTCGCGAGCCGGTCGCGTCGCGCGTTCAATCCGAGGACCATCCCGAAGCCGTACTCGGCGTTGTCCTCGAACAGCGAGTTCGCCCACGTCGGGCCGTGTCCCTTCTCGTTGACGGTGTACGGGACCGCCGGGGCGGATCCGCCGTAGATCGACGAGCAGCCGGTGGCGTTGGCGATCATCATCCGGTCGCCGGCGATCTGCGTCGCCAGCTTGACGTACGGTGTCTCGCCGCAGCCGGGGCAGGCGCCGGAGTACTCGAACAGCGGCTGCCGGAACTGCGACCCCTTGACGGTCTTCCAGTCCATGGCGTCGTCGCGGACCGGCAAGGTGATCGCGTAGTCGTACAGCGGCTGCTGACCGACCTGCGTGTCGAGCGGCTTCATGACGAGCGCCTTCTCGCCCTGCTTGCCTGGACAGACGTCGGCGCAGTTGCCGCAGCCGACGCAGTCGAGCGGATCGATCTGGATGCGGAAGCCGTACGCCTCCATCCCTTTCCCCATCGCCTGGATCGTGTCGAAGCCCTTCGGTGCCGCTTCGATCTCGGCGTCGGTGACGAGGAACGGGCGGATCGTCGCGTGCGGGCAGACGAACGCGCACTGGTTGCACTGGATGCAGTTCTCGGCGACCCACTCGGGAACGCTGATCGCGACGCCGCGCTTCTCGTAGCGCGTCGTGGCAACGGGGAACGACCCGTCCGGGCCGGTCCACTCGTACGAGCCGTCGAGCTCGGCGCCGAACGCGCTGACCGGGAGGCTGTCGCCGTCCTGCAGGACCATCGGGCGCATCACCTCGAGGACCCACTTCGGCAACTCCGGCACCCCCGCCTCGCCGGTTGCCTTCGCCCAGTCCCCGGGCACGTCGACTTCCACCAGGTTGTCCGGATCGAGCGCCGCGTCGACGCCGGCGTAGTTCATCTGGACGACCTTCTCGCCCTTGCGTCCGTACGCCTTCTCGATCGCCTTCTTCAGCTGCGTGACGGCTTCGTCGATCGGTAGAACGCCGGACAGCTTGAAGAAGACGGTCTGCATGATCATATTGATCCGTCCTCCGAGGCCGACGTCGCCGGCGATCTTGACGGCGTCGATCGTGTAGAACTTGAGCGTTTTCTCGGCGATCGTCCGCTTGAGCGACGCGGGGAGGTGCTCGTTCAGGCCGTCGAGGTCCCACGGGCAGTTGAGGACGAACGTGCCGCCGTCCTTGATCCCGGCGAGCAGGTCGTACTTGGTGACGTACGCCGGGTTGTGGCAGGCGACGTAGTCGGCCGTCTTGACGAGGTACGACGACTGGATCGGCTTCGGGCCGAACCGCAGGTGGGAGACGGTCGTCCCGCCGGACTTCTTGGCGTCGTAGGCGAAGTAGCCCTGCGCGTACAGGTCGGTGTTGTCGCCGACGATCTTGATCGCGTTCTTGTTCGCGCCGACCGTCCCGTCCGCACCGAGGCCCCAGAACATGCACTGGATCGTCCCCTCGGGGCTGGCGTCGAACTCGGCGGGCATCGGAAGCGACGTGTTCGTCACGTCGTCCTCGATCCCGATGGTAAACCCGTTCTTCGGCTGATCTGAAGCGAGGTTGTCGAAGACGGCCTTGACCATCGCCGGGGTGAAGTCCTTCGAGCCGAGGCCGTACCGGCCGCCGACGACGAGGATGTCGCGACCGCTTCCCTGGAAGACGCCCTTGACGTCGAGGTACAGCGGCTCGCCGAGCGACCCGGGCTCCTTCGTCCGGTCGAGGACGGCGATCTTCTTCGCGGAATCCGGAAGCGCCTCGAGGAAGTGCTCGGTCGACCACGGCCGGTAGAGGCGGACCTTGATCAGGCCGATCTTCTCCCCCTGCCCGACGAGGTGGTTGACCGTCTCCTCGAGGACGGCGCACGACGTGGCCATCGAGACGACGACGCGGTCGGCGTCCGGCGCGCCGACGTAGTCGAACAGGTGATACTCCCGTCCGACGAGCTTCGAGACCTGCTTCATCGTCTCGGCGACGATGCCCGGCGCCGCGAGGTAGTACTTGTTCGCTGCTTCCTTGTTCTGAAAGTAGATGTCGGGGTTCTGGGCCGTCCCGCGTAGGTGCGGGTGCTCCGGGTTCATCGCCCGCTTTCGGAACGCCTCGACGGCGTCCCACGGCATGATCTTCGCCATCTCCTCGTACGGGATGACGTCGACCTTGGAGATCTCGTGCGAGGTGCGGAATCCGTCGAAGAAGGCGACGAACGGGACGTTCGACTTGATCGCCGAGATGTGGGCCACCATCCCGAGGTCGATCACTTCCTGAACCGACGCGGACGCGAGCAGGGCGAACCCGGTCTGGCGGGTCGCCATCACGTCCGAGTGGTCGCCGAAGATCGACAGGGCATGGCCCGCGAGCGCGCGGGCCGAGACGTGGAAGACGCCGGGCAGCAGCTCGCCCGAGATCTTGTACATGTTCGGGATCATGAGCAAAAGCCCCTGCGACGCGGTGAACGTGGTCGTCAGTGCTCCGGCGACGAGCGAGCCGTGCACCGCACCGGCGGCGCCGGCCTCCGACTGCATCTCGGTCACCTGCAGGGCTTGGCCGAACAGGTTCTTCCGCCCGTGGGCGGCCCAGGCGTCGGCGACCTCGCCCATCGACGAGCTCGGCGTGATGGGATAGATCGCCGCGACGTCGCTGAACGCGTAGGCGACGTGGGCCGCGGCCGTGTTCCCGTCGATCGACATCATCCGTTGGGACTTCTCTGACATGCCGCTCCCTCCTCGGTGGTTCAACGCGAAAGACGTGATGGATTCCGTTTTCGTCCGGCGCGATTGTATCGATCGGCCGGTGGGCTCACAACGCGAGTAGCCAGGGGGAACTGCGAGAGGACAACAGTGATACGCGACGTCTGAGCAGGCCGTGTCTGGGATGCTCGCGAGCAAGGTAGAATCTCGATGTTGTAGAAAGCGGTTATCATTGTAGCGCGTCGAGAAGAGGAGGAGCCGATGAAACGCTGGATCATCTTAGTCACAGTCCTGGGGATCCTGCTGACGGCGGCTGCCGCCGCTTGGGGCGACCCGATCAACGTCGGCGGGAACTTCACATCTGGATCGCAAACTCTTGGCTCGGCCGCCTATCCAGGTAAGGGCAATCCCCAGGGAAAGCCCTTCCAGGTCGCTGAGAACTGCGGGCTCCTGCTGCCCATCAACGTGGGAGGCAACTAGCTAGTACTGGGCGGAGCAGTCGCACGAACAGGGACAATGGGGGTGTGCGCGATCTGCGATTGCGCACACCCTGTTTTCATTGTCTAGGAGAGTCTGTCTGGATGTAGATCGCAGCCGCGGTTCGTTCGGTTTCTGCTTGTATCGAGCCAGGTGCTGTTCTACAGTTGGATCTTGCCATGCCCGAGTAGATCCTGGGCATTGGAGTTCCGCGAGTTTGAGTAGCTGGGGGGATGCAGGGTGATCGAAGGCTTGACGGTTGGCCGCAGAGGAAATGCGATCGACAGCGTTGAGAAGCGCTCCACAACGCTTGAGTTGCTCGCAAGAAGCGGCCCCATTGAGGTCGTGCGGCAATGGATCGAGGCCGGCCGGCACTCCTTCCTCTATGCGTCTGACGAGTGGACTGGCTTCGAGCTCATCTACATCTTGGAAGGAACGATCACACTCGACTGCGATCCGGATCGAGTGGACCCTGCGGAGCCCATTGTTCTGCAAGCCGGGGACTACATGTATCACAACGGCCTCCCGAGGAAGGTCTACTTTCGGGCCGAGGACACCGTAGAGATCCTCCTGTTCTCGTCGGCGCCGGGTTTCGACATGGCGCGCAATGGGGTGGCAGAGATGAGGGAGATGGCCAGATCCGTCGAGGAGAAGGACGCCGCGACGGAAGGACACTGCGATCGTCTGGGTCGTCTGGCCATTCGCACGGGTGAACAACTGAACTTGGATGCGCAATTGATGATCGACCTTTCGTATGCAGCCTATCTTCACGACATCGGGAAGGTGAAGGTTCCGGACTCCATCCTCGGGAAGGAAGATGAATTGACGGACGGGGAGTGGGACGAGATGAAGCGCCATCCCGACTACGGGGCGGAGATGCTCGCCGAGAAGGACTTCCTCGGAGGGGCGGCCGAGATTGTGCGAGCCCATCATGAGCGCTACGACGGGTCCGGCTACCCGCGCGGCCTCAAGGGGCAAGACATTCCGATCGGAGCACGGATCATCGCGGTCGTCGACACCTACGATGCCATCACGTCTGCGCGGCCGTACCAGAAGGCGCAGGCCAAGGAGGAGGCCATCGGAGAGCTGAAGCGCGGGGCGGGCACCCAGTTTGATCCGACGGTTGTCGAAGCGTTTCTCGGGATCATCGGCGCCGAAGACGTTGAAGAGTAGGTTCTCAGCCGCGCGGTGGCGTCACTTTCTGTTTCTTCTTCCGCTCGGGTTGGCGATCGGACTGGCCGTCGGCTGGATCTTTGAGGATCTGCTGTTCGGGGTGGCGGTCGGCGGCGGGATGGGCGTCGCGTTTGGGCTCCTTCTCGCGCTGAGGAATCCCCGCTAGGCAAACCGAAACCGCCTCGACCAACGGCGGCGAAGGCGGACTCCGTCTTCCCTTCTCTTCTTCGCTACAGCTTCGTCATCCGATCGATCACGCTTACCAGGTTCGGCAGCCCGATCTCCTGGAGTTCGTAGCGGACGCGCGTCGCCGGGACCTTGAACGTCAGCAGCCGGCCGAGGTCGATCGGCGTCCCGATGACGACGGCGTCGCAGTCGGTTCGATCGACGGTTTCCTGGAGATCGCGGATCTGCTCAGCGCCGTAGCCCATCGCAGGCAGGAGCGTGCCGATCCGCGGATACAGACGGTACGTCTCGGCGATGGAGTCGACCGTGTACGGGCGCGGGTCGACGATCTCGTCGGCGCCGAACCGCTGCGCCGCGATCACGCCGGCGCCGTACTCCATCTCCCCGTGGGTCAGGGTCGGTCCGTCCTCGATGACCAGAACCCGCTTTCCCCGAATGATCGACGGATCGTCGACCTGGATCGGAGACGCCGCCTCGATGATCGTGGCGTGGGGGTTGTGATCGACGACGTTGTCGCGCACGAAGAGGACGTCGTCGAGCGACGCGGTGTCCACCTTGTTGATCACCACGACGTCGGCGAGGCGCAGGTCGACGCCGCTCGGGTAGTAGAGTAGTTCGTGGCCGGCCCGGTGAGGGTCGACGACGACGATGGACAGGTCCGGCTTGTAGAACGGGAAGTCGTTGTTTCCACCGTCCCAGACGACGACGTCCGCCTCGGCTTCGGCTCGACGAAGGATCTTCTCGTAGTCGACCCCGGCGTAGACGATCGTCCCGTTGGCGATGTGCGGCTCGTACTCCTCCCGCTCCTCGATCGTGCAGTCGTTCACGTCGAGGTCCTCGTACGTCTCGAAACGCTGCACCTCTTGCTTGACGAGATTCCCGTACGGCATCGGATGTCGGATGACGGCGACCTTCTTCCCCTTCGCCTTGAGGATCCGGCAGACGCGCCGGGTCGTTTGGCTCTTCCCCGAGCCGGTCCGGACGGCGGTGACCGAGATCAGCGGCTTCACTGGAACGATCATGGTCGAAGCGGGACCGAGGAGCATGAAGTCGGCCCCGGCCGCGTTGACGAGCGCGGAGCGTTCCATCACGTGCTGGTTCGAGACGTCGCTGTAGCTGAAGACGACGATGTCGATGTCCTTCTCGGCGATCAGATCGGTCAGCTCGTCTTCGGAGTGGATCGGGATTCCTTCTGGATACAGCTTGCCCGACAGCTCGGGAGGATAGGTGCGACCTTCGATATCCGGGATCTGCGTCGCGGTGAACGCGACGACCTCGTAGTCCTCGTTGTCGCGGAAGTAGGTGTTGAAGTTGTGGAAGTCGCGTCCTGCAGCCCCCATGATGACGACGCGCTTTCGCATGTTCCGTTCCCCCTTGTTTCGTTCGTGGCGGCATTATATCGGGCGCCCGAAACGGCTTCCACGACCCGGTTGTCACCGCCGGAGCCGACCCGTATGATCGAGGCATGTCGGTCGCCAATCTGATCACGCTGTCGAGGGGACTCGCGATTGTGCCGATCGTCTTTCTCCTCGCGTCGGGGCACCGCTGGGCCGCGTGGTGGCTGTTCGGGTTCGCGTGCTTGACCGACCTGATCGACGGGTGGGTCGCGCGGGCGCGAGACGAGGTGACACGGCTCGGCCAGGTGCTCGACCCGACGGTGGACAAGGCGCTCTACGTCTCGATCCTCTGCCTTCTCTTCGTCCTCGGCGACATCCCGACACTGGCGTTCGCCCTGTTCCTTCTCCCGCAGGTGGCGATCGGTCTCGGCGCGCTTCTGCTGCGCGTCCGGAAGAACGCCGTGCAGCAGGCACGGTCGCCGGGCAAGGTGGCAGCGGCCCTCGCGTTCGGAGCGATCGCGTTTCTCATCGTACGATGGCCCGCCGGCGTCGAGTTGTTCTACATGGCGATCGGGGCGACGTTCGCCGCGGCGATCGACTACGGGATCTCCGCCGTCCGGTTGATGAGAAACGTGTAGGATCGGGAATGGGTCTCCAGCGGGCGATCCCGGCCTTCGTACCAAGCATGGGCGGGCTGACTATCCGGTCTCCCACATGCGCTCCCAGACCAGTTCCTCGAACGGATACTTCGGGAACTCGGCCGGGATCGGCGCTTCGAACCGCAGGCTCTTCCCGGTCTCGGGGTGCTGCACCGCGATCCGCCACGCGTGAAGCATCAAGCGCCTACGCCTCGCGTCTCCGTAGATCGGATCTCCCTGCACCGGATGACCGATGTACTGCAGATGGACGCGGACTTGGTGTGTCCGTCCGGTGTGCGGCCGCACGAGAAGGAGCGTCGAGTCGCGGAGGCGGTGCAGGACGCGGAAGTCGGTCCGCGCGGCGCGCCCCCGCGATCGGACGCACATCCGCCACGGACGTGCCGGATCCCGCCCGATCGGAGCGTCGATCGTCCCCTCCCCCTCGGCGATGACGCCGTGTACGACCGCGAGGTACGTTTTCTCCACCGAGCGTGCGGCGAACTGCCGCTGGAGGTGCGCCAGCGCGGTCGACGTCTTCGCGACGAGGATCACCCCGCTCGTCTCCTTGTCGAGTCGGTGGACGATCCCCGGACGGACGGGATCGTCGCTCGGCGGGAGCGTTCGATCTGCCAGGAGTCCCTCGACCAACGTTGGCGACTCGGTTCCCGCGCCCGGGTGGACGACCAGACCGGCCGGTTTGTCGACGACGACGAGGTGCTCGTCCTCGTACAGGACGTCGAGCGGGATCGGAAGGGGGATCAGCGGCGCGCGATCGGCGATTTCCCAGACGATTTCGTCGTTCTCGCGGAGCCGGTGGGCCGGCTGGCGCGTGACCTCGCCGGACACGGAGACGCGGCCGTCCCGGATGTCGCGTTGGACCTTGCTGCGCGAAATCTCGGGATCCGCGTCGGCGAGGAACCGGTCGAGGCGACGGCCGGCGTGCTCGGAATCGATGGTCAACGCAATCCGCTTCATCTTTGGATTTCTCGTTTGTTCACGTGCTGAGACCGTCGTATAATAGGTTGATCGCGATGGAATTGGAAATGTGCTCTGTCGCCATTCCCGGCGACATTGTTTTTGTGGAGAATAGGCGGAAGCCGAGAAGGCGGGACGGGCAAAGATGAACATCGAGTTTATCGAAGCGCTTGAGGAGATGGCGAAGGATAAAGGAATCCCGCGCGAGGACCTCTACGATGCGATTCGGAAGGGCCTGGCGGTCGCTTATCAGGAGGAGTACAACACCGAAGAGGACGTCGACGTCGAGATCGACCAGCACTCGGGTGATATCACCATCAAGGGAGAGCGGATCGAACTGTCGAAGTTCGGCCGAATCGCGACGAAGAAGGCCGAAGAGACGATTCGGCAGGAGATCGTCCAGCGACGTCGGGAGATCATCTTCAACCTGTACGTCGGGCGTGTCGGGGAGATCATCAGCGGGTCGATTCACCGCTTCGAGGGGAAGGACGTATGGGTGAACCTCGGGGAAGCGGAAGCGATCCTCCCGGACTCCGAGCGGATTCCAGGGGAGCGATACCACGCGGGGCAGAGGCTGCGGTGTTACCTCGTTGCCGTCGAGGAGACGCAGGGGGATCCGCGGATCCTCCTCTCCCGTGCGGCGCCTGAGTTCGTCGAGCAGCTGCTCCGGTTGGAGGTTCCGGAGATCGACGAGGGGACGCTCGTGATCCGGAAGATCGCGCGCGAGCCGGGTCGTCGGACGAAGGTGGCGGTCGAATCGCTTGACCGGAACGTCGATCCGGTTGGCACGTGCGTCGGCGCCGGCGGGGCGCGCGTCCGGGTCGTCACCCGCGAGCTGTCCGGCGAGAAGATCGACCTGATCCGCTGGAGCGACGATCTCGTACAGCTGATGAAGAACGGCCTCGAGCCGGCGTCCGTCCTCTCGGTCGAGTTGGAC
>Ga0180431_10009138_pt1 | contig 11253 bp, 12 predicted proteins | sample SS_ome_11_FD_132459 | JGI IMG/M metagenome (GOLD analysis project Ga0180431, IMG submission 132459) | Hypersaline lake sediment archaeal communities from the Salton Sea, California, USA - SS_1_MS_1 metaG | ecosystem: Environmental > Aquatic > Non-marine Saline and Alkaline > Hypersaline >...
ACAGTGAATAACCCGGTGCCGCGATATTTTGACGGAAGTAAGTCATAGACAGTTTTTTTTGCATGCGGATCCTGACGCGTGCAGACATATCCTACCGGTTTATTCATCATCAAGTATATTTTCTCACGCTCTTGCCAACGAACCAGCCGGCCATTGACATAAACTTTATCCTCGTCCGGGTCAACTTGATATCCCCTTATTTTGTCAGCGGGAACGTTTCCAAATTTAGCGTTTTTAATTTTGCATTTTGCGGTTTCCAAAAGCTCCTCGGCCTGCCGCCGAGAAGCTGCTACGCCCGCCTCAACGAGAAACTTATTTATCCTTATCTTCCGACTCGACGACATTTATAGGAATTGAATATTCTTTATTCTTTTTGTAGTCCGCTTCGCCGCGTTTGGCCTCAATATCATCCTCCCCCGTCTCCACCGAAGCTTTCTCTTCTTCCGCCATCGCTTTCTCCAGGTGACGCATCGCCTCACTTTGACTCAACTCAGTAAAATCGGGGAGTTCTTCCCGTTTGGAGATGCCAAGTAATTTCATGAAATCGAAACTAATCTGGTACTCAAACATGCGGGCATCTTGCTTGCTCCGACGACGATCCACCAAGCCGCGCATCAGCAGATTGCGTAGCATTATCGAGGAATTAACTCCCCGGATGAAATCTATTTCCGGACGCGTTATCGGTTGACGGTAAGCAATAATCGCTAGTGTTTCTAGTGCTGCCCGGGAAAGCTTGCCTTCGATATCTTCCTTGAGAAAAGGTTCCGTAACCGTCCGCGTCTCTCCGCGCGAGACTAGCTGGACATCTTGGCTGTCTAAAATAATCTGCATTCCCCGCTCACTGGCTTCGTACTCTTGCTGGAGTTCGTCTATTTTGTTTTTTACTTCCGGCACCATCGCCCGTGTGAATTTAGCCAGGTCCTTAAACGAGACCGGCCGCCCGGCGACAAACAACAATGATTCTATTTTTTGCTTCAAACTAGCCATTTATTTTATCTATATTTTCCGGAGCTCCATTTCTCCAAACATATCTTCCTGTTTCACATCAATCACTCTTTGCTTCATCAATTCTAGCATAGCCAGGAAGGTGACGACAACCTCCATTTTGGATTTGGAGTTGTGAAGTTTGCTAAAAACTGTGTTAAGACGCTCGCCCAAAGATGACTTAATGTGATCAATTTTTTCCTCCAGTGAGACCACCTCGGTCATAATTTCCTCGCCCAGGTCTTCCATCACCGGCACCGCGCCCAGAACATCACCGAAAGCGTTGCGCAAAGACTTGACGTTCATATCCGGCGGCGGACTAAAAACACGTTCTTCTTCGACATATATCTGGCGGTCAAAGCAGTAACGTTTCGCCTCCAGCAGCTTTTTGAAATTATTGCCGGCATCTTTAAATTTCTTATATTCCTTCAACCGCAGCGCCAGTTCTTCCGCGCTCAGCTCCTCATCCTCAGTCAACTCCAGCTGCGGCAGCAGCGCCTTTGACTTGATTAGAATCAGGCGGGCGGCGATTTCCAGAAATTCCACAATATCTTTAGCTCCCAGCGTCTGAATCTGCTGCATGTATTCCAAAAACTGGTCCGCCACCTTGGCCAGGCTGACCTGAGTTATGTCCATCTCTTCTTTTTCAATAAGTTGCAGAAGAAGATCGAGCGGACCAGAAAATTTTTCCAGTTGGACTTTGTACATTATTTAGAGAATCTACCTTCTACCGGATCTTCAAGTTTCTTATACTCAGCCGGAGTCATCTCGATAGATTCGGTAAAAGAACCGGCATTCAGCAGAACCTTTTTAGGCTTGTCAAGTCCCTTGTCCCAATACGTCGGAATTTTGTAGATACTACCAAATGGTGCCAGTGCGCCCATCTTCTTAGTAATATTCTTTTTGATCATAGCTTCCGTCGTCAGTTTCACTTTCTTAACTAACTTTGGTTTTTCGCCCTCCTCCTTGGCTTGTTTCTTTCGACTCTCATTAATAAGCTTTTTGAGCTTATTTTGGTCAAAGCGCTTGTTGCCGGGCACGACTACAAAAGCGTAGTCCCGGTCCGCCGCTACCAGCAATGTTTTGGCTACCCTTTTTAAATCTTCCTTCTGGGTTTGGGCAGCATCGTAAGTGGTATAAACTTTCTTGTGTTCAACAACATCGTATTTAGCTTTATTCTCGTCGAGAAATTTTTGTAGTTTGGGTAGTACTGACATAAAATTAGGTTTAATGATTATTATTAAATTGCTTTCGTAAATATTGTAGAGCTGTCCCGATTTCACCATCTCCAAACATGCTGAAAAAATTTGCGAAGGTATGTGTTTGCAGTTCTACTATCTCATTAGGTGCCATAATAGTCGGCTCCTGCTGATAATCAGCTTCGATAAAATGAAGTCCTCTCTTTTGGCTATTATGTGTCACAACAATACTGTCTACCTCTTTCGGATTCTCAATCTCAATACCAAGCTCCTCCATAGCTTCACGCTTGGCAGCAGCCAAAGCAGTTTCCCCGGGCTGAATCTTACCAGATGGCAAAGACCATCTTCCCGGCAACGACTCTCTCTCGACATTGCGCAGCGCAAAAAGTTTTTTTCCTCCCTTTTCTAAAATAAGAATCACAGCCTCAACCATTGGATTATTTACTCATTTTTTCAATTTATTGTAGGCAAGTTCAAAAACTTTGTACACCATTGGGATCATTTTATCCTTTTTCATATCCTCAAATTTCATCCAGAAAACTTCGTCGCTTTCGCCAGGCTCCGGTCGGGGATCTCCGGATTTGTACTTACAAAGAAACAGTGCTCCAACAACATAGATACCATCTTCGCGAACGAAAGAATGGCTGTTTATATACTGCATCCTATCTTCGATTTCCACTCCAGTCTCTTCCCGAATCTCCTCGCGACAGTTCTTTTCCAGAATATCATTGACAGTTCCGTCGTTATGGTCAACCTTGCCGCCTGGATAAGCAATCTGCCCGGCGGCGTGGATTTCTTGCGGGCTCCTTTTGATCACCAGAAACTCACCCTTGTCATTATAAACTACCCCGCCTGAATATACGATATGAAGTTTGGCATCGTCTGCTGGCATTTTTATTCCTGGCTACTAGTTAGCTGCCCACAGCCCGCACCTGCTATCTTACCAATATCATCAAATTCCGTCACTTCAAATCCGCGGCTGGCAATATATTCTAGCATCACCCCGAACTTGCCTGAATCTTCGTAGGGGAAATCACGGACGGCGACATTATTAAGATGCGACAGTACTATCCGAAAATAGCGCGGGTCCAGTAATCCTAGCATTTCATCTACAACCTGATAAGAATCGTTGAAGTCTTTGAGCAGAAGGTAATTCACCGTTACTTTCTGCCCTTTCCGCTTTGCGAAATGTCGCGCTGCCTTCACAATTTTTTTGATATCCATCACCGTCTCAATGATATCCTCCCGCAATTTTGTATTGGGGGCATGTAAAGAGAGCTGGAGTGACACCGGTAGTGATTCAAACTTGCGGATGACTTTTTCATTGGCACCAGTCGTGGTTACCTTGATTTTTGCCTGCGGGTACTTTTTTAGAAGCTCTTTAATAGCTTTGCTGACCGCCCGTTCGTTGTTAGTCGGCTCGCCGATACCATTGAATGAGAGGGTGAGGGACTGATACTTTTTGTTTTCCAACATTGTCTCCGCCTGGGCGACAATTTCCTTCCAGGAAAGATCCCTCAGCAGCCACTCTTCCGAGCAGGCGCAAAACTGGCAGCCCACGCCGCAACCAACCTGGCAGGAAAGATAGACCTCGGCCTTGCCCATAAAGTCGCGATACGAGCTTTCTATCTTTTCGCCGTCCTTCAACTCAAACTCGTACTTTTCTACCACACCATCTGATCGCTTGGCAATTTTTTTATTTGTTGCTTTTAAAACCGACATCAGAACTATTTCTTTATCTGCAAATGTAATTCCTTCAGCTGTTCTGGTGACACCTCGCTCGGAGACCCTGTCATTAAATCCTGACCGGAACCGCTCTTCGGGAAAGCGTAAATGTCTCTAATACTGTCAACGCCAAACAAGAGCATCAGAATCCGGTCTACTCCCGGTGCGCACCCGCCGTGCGGCGGCGCGCCGTACTTCATTGCTTCCACCATGTGCCCAAACTTCTTGTCGACTTGCTCCTTAGAATAGCCTGCCAAGTCAAACGCCTTATATAGAAGTTCCGGGTCGTGATTTCGGATCGAGCCGCTACCCAGTTCATAGCCGTTGGCCACTATGTCAAATTGGGAGGAATTAATCTTGGTCGGATCTGATTCGTCAAAAGCCTTGGCTCCGCCGGCCGGCATGCTGAAAGGATTGTGCTCAAAATCAAGCTTACCGGTCACTTCGCTGATAGAGTACATTGGGAAATCGTATACCCAGGCCCAGGCAATAACATTTTCGTCCGTCAGCTCCAAAAGATTGCCAAGCTTGGAACGAACTTTGCCCAAAGCTTTGACGACAGTCTCCCACTTATCAGCTGCGAAGAAAACAATGTCGCCTTCCTTAGCGCCGGTCTGTTTTTGGATATCGGCGACTTCCTGCTCAGACAAAAATTTCAAGATCGGCGAAACCGGCTCTTTTTTGAATGAGATATAAGCTAGGCCACCCAAGCCTTCTCCCTTGGCCAGGTCAGTCAAATCATCTATCTGCTTCCGGGAAAACTTGGCTGCCCCAGGGGCGCGCACGGCTTTGACAATACCGCCGTCCGCCACCGCTTTTTGAAAGACCTGGAACTTGGAATCTCTGAAGGAATCGGTCAGATCAACAAATTCTAATTCAAATCGTAAATCAGGCTTATCCGAACCAAATTTGTCCATGGCATTGTGCCAGGAATACTTCGGGAATGGTTTTTTCATTATTTTTTTGCCAGAAAACTTCTCTGTCAGCTCAACAAACAACGGTTCCAAGATCTCATACAGATCTTCACGTTCCACAAAACTCATTTCCATGTCAATCTGGTAAAAACTGCCGGGGTGCCTGTCCGCCCGCGGATCTTCATCGCGAAAACAAGGTGCCAGCTGAATGTAGCGATCCATACCCGCCACCATCAACAGTTGCTTGAACTGCTGCGGCGCTTGCGGCAAGGCGTAGAACTTCCCCGGGTACAAACGCGAGGGGACCAAATAATCGCGGGCGCCTTCCGGGCTGGAGTTAGCCAGGATCGGGGTCTGGATGTCGACAAAATTCCGCTTGTGAAAATATTCCCGGACATACTCAAAAACTTTGTCCCGCTTTTCCAGAATATCCTGATAGTATTTATGTCGCAGATCAAGGTAGCGGTATTTGAGCCGCAACTCTTCCGAAGCCTTGGTGCGCTTTTTGTCGTTAATCTCAAACGGCGGCGTCAGCGATTTAGCCAGGGTCTTGATTTCACTAACTAGAACTTCAATCTCCCCCGTGGCCATATCTTTATTGACCATGTCCGCCGGGCGCTTGCGGACCTTACCCGTAATTTGCAAGACAAATTCCGGCCGGGCTGCGTCGCCGGCAGCGAAAGCCTCCTTGTCCTTAGGATCAAAAACAATTTGAGTCAGACCGTAGCGATCCCGCAAATCAATGAAAATCAAGCCGCCGTGATCACGCCGGGAATTGACCCAGCCAGCCAAGGTCACTTCTTTCCCGTCTTCTTTTTTAGTTAAATCTCCGCAAGTGTGGGTACGTAACATAATTTTTGATTCAAAATTTAAAATGTAAAACGCAAAGCGCAAAATTGTTTTGCGTTTTAAATTTTATATTTTACATTAACTCGTAGTACCTCGCCGTTGGCGGGGTTGATAATCATCCGGCTCCCCCGCCAAAGGCGTGGTCGCCGCATGCTTATCAAAAAAGCCGTCCTCAATTACACAAAAATTGTGCCGCTAAGGACGACTAATTTAGTCATTGGTTGTTGGTTGTTAGTTATTAGTTTTTGCTAATAACCAATGACCAACAACAAACAACTAATCTGGCCGCGGTGCCACCTTAATTCACCGATATGGATACACTTCATTTATCCTTTACGCAGATTCACGGCGGGATTTACTAGTCATAATGATGACGTTCTCCCCGCGCCTCCCCCGGTGTTAGCGGGATCAGCGGCTTTGTAGTTGTAGTCTTCATTATAGAAAATCTGGGAAAATCGTCAACTTGGCTGGGCCGGACCGACACCGGCTAAATATTCCTTAACTTGATCCAAAATCCGCCGTTGGCTGTCAAAGCTCAATTTCGCCGCCGCCCGCTCGAGCGACAGCCAGGCATAAGCCGCCACCTCGTTGTTAACTGGAACTGCCTGAGGCTGACGAACGAATCCCGGCCAGTAAGCTACCCGCTTCGTCTGCCGGCGGCCGTCCCGCTTGAACTCCCAGGAGTCTGTTAGCATCAGGTCACGAACAATGGTAACATCCTCTATCCCGGTTTCTTCAACAAATTCCCGGCGAGCAGTTGCTACCGGGTCCTCGCCTTCTTCCTGATGACCTTTCGGGAACCCCCAATGACCATATTTTTTACTCCGAGTCAAAAGAACCTGATAGTCATTTCCATCTTTGAATATAGGAATAATGCCGTAAGAGTGTTCCGGCATAGAACTTACTTAAGGGTCTTCTTACCGCCAAACAAGCCGCCCCAAAAACCTTTTTTCTTTGGCTTGGGTACTGGCTGCGCAGGCGCTTCTGTTTCTACCGCCAGCGATGTTGCTACCTGCTGCATCCGAGCCACTTCCTTTTCCACTACCTCGCCACGGCTGTCTGCCGAACGCGCTTCCTTGACGTGCAAGGGGCGCCGCCAGTCGTAATGAAGGTCTATGAAAACGTCAGAATCAGTCAACTGTACATGGCAATGATAACGCGGGTAGAAAGGGCCGCCCGGCTTGGCGCGTCTGATATAACTTATGTTACGATCATGGCGGCTGGTATGTTCCTGATATCCCAGCTTGCGCATAAAATCACGCTCCGCCAGACCTTTTGTGTTTCTCAGCACAAATCTCATAATAATTTATTCGTTTAAGAACCCGTCGCCGCGCACTTTGGGAGTGCGCAATATTAAAAAAGAGATGACAGCCAAAATTATCAAAACGAAACCGCACCATTGAATCACAATCGGGAAAGAAAAGTAAGATAGAAAGACACCACCGATCAGCGGCCCCAGAAAATAGCCAATGTTCAAGGCCGAATTCATAATCCCGACATCCTCCCCCTCGTTATCCGGGATTGATTGTTCCGAACATCTTTGGAAAAATGCTTCCGCCGTCGGCCAATAGAAAGCGTAGCCCACAAAAGCACCGACGATTACTATCAGTTCAAAAATAAAATGTTCGGCCAGGGAAAAACCTATAAACCCGGCACCCAGCACCAGCAATCCCAAAGCGATAGCCCAGGGGAAACCGGCCGGTTTTATCTTTTTAGCGATTGGCATTGCCAGGAAAATGAAAGGTATCGTCGTCCCGGCGAAAATTAGACCGCCCCACATATCAGAGGGGATCACTTCCCCCACCCGCCCGTGGAAATAAATGGGAGCAAATTGAAAGAAAATTATTGTAACTAGAGTCTCTACAACCATCAGCCACAAAATCGCCAATCCGTAGTTGTTCTTGAAGCCGCCCAAGACTTTTTTAGTATGCTTCCAGGAAAGACTGAACTCGCCACAGGATTCTGGCTTCTTTTCCCGGCGAAGAATTAGGAATATCATACTTATCATGACCACCGCCAGCGCCACCACTAACTGAAGAGTCCAGGGGAAATTTAAACTCAACAAAACACCGGCCAGGATGTAGCCGATCACCAGACCAATTGACTCAAAGATGTCACGCAGCGCAAACTTGCTCAGAGCCAGCTCCGCCTTGACATGACGGAAAAGATAGCTGTAAATGCTCATGTCAAAAAGATCAAAAAAGACTCCGTAAATCAAAGCTGCCGCTATGAGTATGATCAGCGGGGCGTACTGAACAAAGAAAAGCAGTGCACAGACTACCAAGAAAAGGAAGAGGGCGATTATCAGCAAGCGATGCAGAGTAGATTTTTGTGCCAGATACCCAAACGGAATAAATGTAAAAAATGATATTACGCTCATTAGTGAAGTTATCAACCCGACCAGGAACAAGCTGTCCAGATTTTCATCGATAACAATCGGGAAATAGTACTCAAAGATAGCGTACATCAGGCCCCAGGTTGCCACCAATGTAAAAATAGCCAAATATGGTTTCCGGCGAAAAAATGATAAACGACAGAAGTTTTTGTATATTCGAAGCATTTGCTTGTCAAGTTTGCTCTTATTATAACAAAAAACGCGCAATTAAAAAAGCACCAGACGGTGCTTCGATCAATTAGTGAACACTATGAACTTGTTCTTCCAGGCTGGCTGAAAGATCTGAAAAACTACCGTATTCAACGCTTCCCATTACAAACAAGGCCACAAATATGAGGATGAAGGCGATGACAATGAAGGTGGTGAACTCTTTCATAATAATTTCAGCAGCAGTTTAGCACGAAATTTTCAAAAGAGAAAGGGCGAACCCGGAGGTTCGCCCTAGATTGCGTGACTAGTCGTAGCTGAACTCCCAATTATCAATATTGGAGAGTAGCTCCACCAGATAGTAGTCCATCACAGCTGACCAAAAAACAAAGGGGCCACCGGAACCAACATCAGCCGGCCAGACGAATTCTGGTATTGGCCAGGGATCGATCTCGAACTGCCCCGGAACCATCAGAAATTCGTAGTAGTCCATCTCTTTTGACCAGCCGGGAGCGAAGAAGTAGTTACCGGCAACTTCCAGGATAACGAAGGCGTTACCGTACTGGAAGATATCATGGCTGTCGAATGAACAGCGCAGGTAGCAGGCATCACCGGCCTGGAAGAAATGACTCGGCATGTCGAGACTCACATTGACCGGAAGATCACCAGGAGTCGGCGTCGGTGTCCAGGTAGCCGGCACCTGCGTCGGTGTCGGAGTGTAGGTGGTACCCGGTGGCGGGGTCGGTGTTTTGGTCGGCGTCCGCGTCGGAGTCCGGGTCGGGGTCCTCGTAGGAGTACGAGTCCGCGTAGGCGTGTACGTCGGTGTCGGTGGCTCCGGACCGCAGATCAGGACCGCATCCAGCTCAAAGCCGTAACTATCCCCCCCAGAAAGCTCCACGCGCAGAATGTGACTGCCGGCCGTGCAACTACCCATTGAGTAGGTATTGCTCCAGTGGAAGTTGTTCCAGCCATCTCCGGGCGCCCCCCCTCCCGGACGAGTGTTGCTGGAAACAAATGTGCAGACCTCCTCGTCATCAAGCTCGATCCGCACGGTCTCGTAAGGACCAGGGTTATTGTCGTTGCTGTAGCGCAGACAGATTGTGTAATTTCCCGCTACGGGGAAACTGGGAAGATCCATGATCCACTCACCGGAGGCCGGTACAAACCGCCAAGTGCGATCGTTGGAGGCGTTGGATCGCGGCTGCGAGAAGCCACCACTCTTGGTATCGAAGTACTCACATTCGATTGTCCAGCATTCCTGGCCAGAACCAGGTGTTGGCGAAGGCGTCACCGCCAGAACCTCGCACGGAATCATGAACAGGACAGCCACTGCCGCCCAAATCAGAGTTTTCATCTTGCCCTCCTTGAATAGCAGCTTGGCTGCTGGTTGATGTTACTGACACCTTCCTTTTATCAAAAGACGGCAGATTAGTCAATGGTTAAAGTGTCAAAGGATTTTGACAAAACAAAAAACACCTTCGTGAGTAAGTACAAAGGTGTCTCCGGAGAAGCGAGGGGTGGTGGACCCGACCGGAATCGAACCGGTGACCTTACGCATGCGAAGCGCACGCTCTAGCCAACTGAGCTACGGGCCCGTACCAACCCGCCTGCGGGCGGGGAAATCCAAAAATGAAAATTTAACGCAAAAGAAATCAAAAACAGAAGTAAAAAATTACATATCTTAGACTAATATACCTGTTTTCTAGCCCTCAGTCAAAAAAAGAAGCCTCGAATCGCGAGTTGCGATGAGGCCTCCCAGTCGGATTACTTCCAGCCGAATGACCAGCTGGACATTTCCCCGATTAGTGAAAAGTCTGGGTCCAGGATTGCCCCCCAGACTACGATGCCGCTGCCGCGACTAATGCCGCCAGGCCAGACAAAGTCCGTTATGAGCGGGGTCTTGCCGGCTCCCGAATAAACCGTAGTACGACGGTAGTTACCATCCCTCCCCCAGTCAGGATGGTAGAATAGCTGCCCCCAGGCATCGATAACGCATATCCAATAGTGATCTTCCAGATCGGCTCCCGAATTATACGTCAGCGACCACAGGGAACAGGGCATCCCCGCCTGAAATTCATTGGACGGCATCCAGAGCTTCACGCCGACATCATCAACGTACGGAATCAGCCAAGCCTCATGGATATAGATAGTATCCAGTGAGTGCCCGCATTCGATTACGAACCGGGCCGCCCCGTTGTGCTCTGCCGGAACGAATTCAAATCCGTAGGTTTGCCGAGAAGTCGTGAGCGGAATTTCCTGGTAAAACCCCAGGTTTTCGTAGTTCGGATCAATAATAGCGAGACTGATCTTGCCATCATCGGTACTGGCGTAGGCATCTACCGAAACATGGTATCTGACCTTTGCCCGCAGCTGAATTCCGTCCTGGCGAACCTGAACCATCCAGGGTTGGGCTTGGAGCTTGGTGTGGCTTACCTCTCCCCAGCAAAAGATCAACCGGCAGTCAATTCCGAACTGACTGGCTTCCGGGTCAGCCGACCAGAAATCCCAGGTTCCCGGAACATAGTTGAAATCTCCGTTCTCCAGTTCATTATAGTATTCATGAATCCCTTCGCCGTAGGCGAAGACCGAAACTGGAAAAACAGAAAAAACCAACAACCACAAAACAAATTGTAACTTCATTTCTCTCCCCCCTTTCTATTACAGTTACTACTCTGGCTTTCTTGTATCATAACAAATGCAATTTGTCAATATGGTGCCAGAACTAAAAACCCAGAGAGAATATTTATTACTTGACAAAAGATTAAAAATCGGCTATTTTAGGGGGTCAAAAAGGAGTAAATATGCTCATTTCGAGCATAACTGGTTTTTAACAATTCAATATCAGAAAGGAGGGAGGCATGAAGAAGGAAGTTTTTCTTCTGACTCTCTTACTCGCGTGCTTGATGATGCCTACATTGGCATCTGCAAATCTGGTGAAAAACCCTGGGTTCGAAGAAGGTACCAATTATTGGGGACCCTGGGGCACGTTCGACTTTCAAGTCGACCCGACGACCTTTCACGAAGGTGGTTTCTCGGGCTG
>Ga0180431_10009140_pt1 | contig 11251 bp, 7 predicted proteins | sample SS_ome_11_FD_132459 | JGI IMG/M metagenome (GOLD analysis project Ga0180431, IMG submission 132459) | Hypersaline lake sediment archaeal communities from the Salton Sea, California, USA - SS_1_MS_1 metaG | ecosystem: Environmental > Aquatic > Non-marine Saline and Alkaline > Hypersaline >...
GACCCGCGCGTGGCTGGCGGCCGACCGGTCTCACGTATTCCACTTGGTCGTGGACGAACTGCACACGTATCGCGGAACGCCCGGAACCGAGGTGGCGTACCTGATCCGTGTGCTGCTTGACAGGCTGGGCCTGTCGCTAGACTCCGAGCAGTTGCGGATCATCGCTTCCAGCGCGTCGATCGGCAGCGGCAGCGATGGTCTGGAATACCTGGAGGCATTCTTCGGCAGAGACCGAAACCGCTTCTCTATCATCGGAGGCGCGGCCCAAACCGCAGACCCTCAGGCGGCAGCCGCCGCAGCCCTCCATATCGGGGCCCTGCGCCAATTGCGGGATGACCTTCAGGCAGATGGCGGCACGATGGCCGCGGCGGCTGAATCGTTCCGCGCGGCGGTTGGCGCTCCGGCAGCGGCGCCTCCAGGAGATCCCCCCGAGCAAGTACTTAACGCGGCCCTCCAGCACATCCGTGCCGCCGACGCGCTGCGTGTGGCATGCTCCGCCGACCAAGATGGAGCGCCCCAGCTGGCACCAAGGTTCCCAGAGCAGATCGCGCAGGCGCTTTTCCCAGGCGCGCCCGCCGGTGACGCGAACGAGGCTGTCGGCGGCCTGCTAGCTGGCCTATGCGCCGCGCGCAGGCAGGATGGCAATGCGCCGCTCCCGATCCGGGCGCACGTCATCTTCCGGAACTTGCAGGGCCTGTGGGCATGCACCAGCAGCCAGTGCAGCCATGCTACGAATCGGGCACAGCCGTGCCCCGCGGGCCGGCTCCACTACGTGCCCGTGCTCACCTGCGGATGCGGTTCGCGCGTGCTTGAACTGCTCTATTGCGAGGCGTGTGGCGAAGTGTTCTTCGGAGGATACCGCCGCGAGACGGGCAACCCGAACGAGTGGTATCTCAGCCCCGACCATCCGGACCTGGAAGCCTCGCCTGACATGGCATCGCTGGATCGGGACCATCTCAGGTATGCCGTCTACTGGCCCGCCCCTGATGGCCAGACTCCGGCATCTCCGCAATGGACTCAGGCCCACGTGCAGCGATGCTGGCTCCCTGCCAGCTTCTCTCCTGCCGATGGAAGGGCCTCTCTTGGCGGCGGGACGGGATTCCTCTACCACGTTCCGGCGATGCACGTTCCCAACCCCCCCGACGACGAGAGCGCCAGGCAGGCCTATCCTCCCCGCTGCCCTAGGTGCGATGCCGACTGGTCCCGGCGCGACATCGGCTCGCCCATCCGAACTCTCCGCACAGGCTTCCAGAAAGTGGCTCAGGTCCTCTCGGACGCGCTCTTGCGGCGGATATCCGCCAGCGGCCGGCAACAGTATCGCAAGCTGGTGGTGTTCTCCGACAGCCGGCAAGACGCGGCAAAGCTCTCTGCCGGCATGAGGTTCTCGCACTACCGGGACGCGCTGAGGCAGGCGATCACCGACGCGCTCGCCACCCAAGGGGCCGGCGCCCAGGCGTTCTCCGCTCAGGTTCACGGCCAGCCGCTGACGGCCGAACAGCAGTCCCTGGCGGCAAGGTTCGCCGCGGCTCATCCGAGCGAAGCCTTGACGCTCTCGATGGCCACCCAGCCCAACGCCGCTGGCGTTATGTCGCCCTCGCATCCGGGAGTCAGCTGCCAGCAAGCCGCGCAGACCATTCTGAACCGAGCCACGAACGGGCCTTTCCCCATCATCCAGCTGGCGGCGGACGCAGCGGCCCAACTGCTGTCTCAGGGCATGAACCCAGGCGGCTTCACGCAGGACGTGCTTTGGACCGACCCCCGCAACAGGCGCGACAGCTGGCGCGACCTCTACGACTGGCCAGCGGGCGCCGCGCCGCAGGTTAAGAGTCCCGCGGTGCTCACGCAGCAACAGCAAGACCATCTGAGGCGAATCCAAGACCGCGCGCTTTCGGAGGCGATGGATATTGTTTTCGCCTCGGGAAGGCGAAGCCTGGAAGCGATTCGGATTGCCTCCGCCACCACCGACTGCATCCGATTCCAGGCTCCGAACAGCCCTGTCCAAGAAGCCTGCGACGGAGTCATCAGGCTGCTCGGTGCCAGGAGGCGGCTGTCCACCCACGGGACGTGGTATGTCCAGGGGAACCCACCCCGGTATGTCGCCGGCTATCTGTCGGCCGTGGCGCAGCACAACGGAGTTGACCCTGCAGCGTTTCAGCAGCAGGTCTTGAGCCATCTTGCGGTGAGCGGCTGCCTGAACCAGGGCCAGCAGATACTCATGGTGCAGGAGCTTTGCCTGGCTCGCGCCGGCAACTCGTTCTACGAATGCCCGCAGTGCCGCCGCATTCACCTCCACCTCGCTGGCGGCCTTTGCACTGACTGCCAGACCCCGCTGGTGGGGCCCAGGCAAATGGCCCAAAGCCCTCATGCCTTGGACTACTACGGCTACCTTGCCACAAGCGCCGGCCCGGTGTTCCGCCTGAACTGCGAGGAGCTTACCGGCCAAACGAGCAAGGCCGACGGGCGGCGGCGCCAGAGGCTGTTCCAGGACATATGCCTGCCGGCGCCCCAGGAGGTGCGGCTGACGGATTCGCTCGATCTCCTGAGCGTCACGACGACGATGGAAGCCGGTGTGGACATCGGCTCGTTGCTGGCCGTCATGATGGCCAACATGCCGCCGATGCGGTTCAACTACCAACAGCGCGTGGGCCGCGCCGGGCGCCGCGGCGCAGGCCTGTCCGTCGCGCTGACCCTGTGCCGGGGCCGCAGCCACGACGACTACTACTTCCAGCGCCCCGAGCGGATTACGACCGATCCGCCGCCGCAGCCCTATGTGGACATGAGGCGGCAGGCGATCCTGCAGCGAGTTCTGGCCAAGGAGATCCTGCGGCAGGCCTTCGCGGCGCTGGGGCTGTTCGTCGGCCAGGGCGGCGACAATGTCCACGGCGAATTCGGCGACGCCGCCGAATGGGGCCAGCCGCTGGCTCAGCCGGTTCAGGGAAGCCCGGCCAACGCCACTGTGTCACAGCTTGTCGGCGGTTGGATTCAGAACAATCCGCTCGCGGTCGAACGCACGTGCGATGTCCTGCTGGCATACACGAGCGCCGAACTCCAAGCCGCTCGCCCATCTCTGATCAACTTCGCGCGGCAACAGTTGGTCACGGCTGTGACCCAGGCGTCGAACGACCCCAGGCTCCCTCAGCGATCCCTGAGCGAGCGTTTGGCCAACGCCGGCCTCCTACCGATGTTCGGTTTCCCGACGCGAATCCGGTTCCTGTTCCACGAGCGGCCGAGATCCGCCAGGCAGTGGCCGCCGGAGGACGTCGTTGATAGGGAATTGGACCTTGCCATCAGCCAGTTCGCCCCCTCGGCGGAGACGATCAAAGACGGCCTCGTGCATACGTCCATCGGAGTGGTGGACTACCAGCCCCAGGGTATTTCGGTCGCCGAGCAGCCGGGGCCGCTTGGCCCGCCTCTCGTGGTGGGGATGTGCCGGCGATGCCAAGCCGTGGATGGCTCCCAGACCCCGGCCTCAACATGCACTGCATGCGGGGCAGCCCAGCCTGAATATGAGCATGTTCGGCTGTCTCAGCCGAGGGGGTTCCGCACCTGGTATGGCAGAAGCAGCGACTTCGACGGCGTCTTCGAATGGACCCCAAGGGCGTCCAGGCCCAAGGTCGGCGTGACGCCAGTGCAGCTATCGCCCGTGGCCAACTTCGGCATTCGGAGCGACACTGAGACCGTTTACGTCATCAACGACAATGGCGGGCGGCAGTTCGCGTTTGAAAAGCTGTCCCGGGGGGAGACGTGGGCGACACGCGAGGCGCTGGAGAAGCTCGACATCGCCAACCCGCCCTTGGATCAGGGATGCCAGCCTGACGTGCGCGCGCTGGCTTCTATTAAGCCCACGGACGTGCTCATACTGGATATCGGCGCTTGGCCCGTAGGCGTCCAAGCCTCGCCGTTGCGGGTCGAGGGCCGGGCGGCCCTATACTCGCTCGGATTCCTGCTGAGGCGGGCCGCTGCTACCAGGCTGGATATCCATGAACGCGAACTGAAGGTAGGCCTCAAGGTGACGCAGGACGCGAACGGCCAGGTCATCGGCCAGGTGTTCCTCTCCGACTCGCTGGAAAACGGTGCCGGCTACAGCACCTATTTCGGCGATCCCGCCCGTGCCGAATCTCTTCTGCGGTTCATCATCGGGGCCGGCGACACAACCTTCTATGCGCCTCTGGTGGCGCCGTCCCACGCTGACGAGTGCCAGACATCCTGCCCCGACTGCCTCAGGGACTTCAGCAATCTGGCGTACCACAACATCCTCGACTGGCGGCTCGCGCTCGATCTTGCGAGATTGGCCCTGGATGCGAGTGCGCCAATTGATTTCACGGTCCCTTACTGGCATGGCGTCGATGCCGCCTTGGCTGGACCCTACTTCGCGGCAATGCCCGGCTGGCAGCACGTGAGCATTGCGGGCCTTCAGGCGGGGCGCCGCAGCAACCGCATTGAGATCATCAGCCACCCCCTGTGGTCTACTGATCCGAATCACCTCGGCCCGATTGCCGCAGCTGCCTACGCTCAGGCAGCCGCTTCCGGGGCCAGCGTCACATTCAAGTCGATCTTTGAGGTTGCCAGGAGGCCATTTTGAGCAGCGCCAGCACATGGGGCCGGGTTGTCCAAGAGGTGTCGCAGCGAGAAAACCACTGTCGCCTAGGGAGAAGCTATGGCTGAAGCAGCGGGAGTTCCACCAATCCTGCTGGCCTGCCTCCGCTCCGTCAGCCCAAGCTCAGCGGAGCTCTTGCGGCTGTGCCCTCTCCGCGCGGTCCTGGCCGGATCGCGCGGGACAGAGCCGTTCGTGTTGGGCAACCCCAAGGCTTGGCTGGGCACGGCGTACCATCGGGTCATGGAGGGCATCGCCTCGGCAGCCCAACGCGGCGATCCGGCTTCGGGCGCAAGGATGCTCTGGGACGATGCGGTTCGCGAGCTCTGGCAAGACGCGCAGAGCCACCCGCTGAACCGCAGGTTCGGCCCGCCTGAGACCTGGCCTGGCTACAACTTGGCCCTGGCTGGCGCGATGCTTCATTGCCAGGAAATCTCGCCGGGCCAGCACCTCGATGCTCCCGGCCGTGAAGGCTGTCATCCCGATCAGATGCTGAGAGAGCAGTATCTGACGGCGATAGGTGGGAAGCTCGTGGGCAGACCAGACAGGGTCGCTCGCCGGGAGGTCACCGACTACAAGTCCGGCAGAATCTACGAGGATCATTCGGCAACCGAAGTGAAGGCAAGCTACATCCGGCAGCTTCGCCTGTATGCCTACCTTGTCCGCCAGAACTACGGCTACTGGCCTGAGAAGGGCGTCCTGGTCCCCATGCTCGGGCCGAAGGTCGAGATCGGACTGGCACCGTCCACGTGCGAATCCGAGGCCGCCGAGGCGGTCTCGATGCTGGGCGCGGCGAACGCCATGCTGTCCTCTGCAGGCGGCGCAGCCCGCCTGGCCAATCCATCGCCGAGGTCTTGCGGATACTGCCCATACAAGATCATCTGCCCCGCTTTCTGGCAGGCTGCGCAACCGGAATGGTCCGGGGTACTTCGCCAAGCCTGCCTTGAAGGTCCGCTGACCGCGCCGCCATCCGCCGTTCACGGAGGCGCGGCGGCAAGCGTCGAGATTGATGTGGACCGCGGCGCGTCGCGTGAGGGGCGTGAGGTGATCGCCCCGCTCAGCAGCCGCATCCACCCATGCTTGGCCGGCGACTGGCACGAAGGCGAGCGCGTGCGCTTCACCGGGCTGGCGCTGAGGCCTGATAGGCGCCCCGGGCCCTGCTCGCTAACCGTCTGTGCCCGGGTCCGCGACCTGCCTGAACTTCGGGTGCCCCCGGCCGACGCCAATTCGCTGGCAGTATCGGCGGATGGGGCATGAGGGGCACCCCGGTGAGGACGGCGTGCATAGCTCACGCCCGAGCGACACCATATTCACGTGGATGCCAAACCGAAGCGCCGGCGGGATCATCGCTTGGAGCCTGTCCATGTCTCGTGGCGAGCACGATTTGTTGCCTCGCGTCGGCCGTACCCAGCCGAGGCGGCGGCATATCCGCCAGCAGTGAGTGTCTACGGGGAAAACCGGCAGCTTCAGCGAGTACATCATCACGCACCGCGCGGTCTTCTTGCCAACACCCGGCAGGGATGTCAGGAACCTCTCACATTCCGATGCTGGCATTTGCTTGAGGGGTGCGAGAGTCAGCCGGCCAAAGGACTCTGTGATCCCTCGAGTAATACCCGTGATCGCCCGCGCCTTCTGCCGCGCCAGGCCACCCCGCGCCAGCACTGCGCTGACCTGCTTTTCGGTAGCCTCCGCCAGGAGGCTGAATCGCGGGAACGCCTTCATCAGCGCCTGGAATGATTCGCGGTACAGCGCCTCATTCGTCTGGATGCTGCAGAGGATGAAGAGCAGTTCCTCCAGCGGGTTCCGCCGGTTCTTGTGGGCATAGTCGCTGTAGCGCCGGGTCAAGGCCGCCGCCACGCGAGCCACGTTGCGATCAGCGGCGCGGGCCATGGCCAGCAGCTTCCTTGGCGCGCCGCAAGAAGGCCATGACCGACCGACCGATTTCCTCGGCCATGACGCAGGGGACGCCGTTGCAGATCATCTTGAACTTGGCGGACAGCGGCTGATCGGCGGGTAAGACATATTCATCGGGAACAGTCTGGATGCGGAGGGCCTCGCGCACCGAGAGGCGGCGAGGCTTCCAAGGATGCAGGTGGACCTCCTGGTTCCCGTACCATACTGTGGGGCTGAAACGGTGCCGGTGCAGCCGCTTGAAGGACTTGGCCGAGACATCCCCCTCAGCGCGCGTCCAGAACTTCTTGGAGTATGCGTTGAAGAACTCCTTGCCGTTCGGCAAGAGCTCCGGGTCGCCATTTCCCTGAAGCGACGGAAAGACTGTGAGTTCTGCCGGTATTCCCTCCGGGCAGGCGGGCGTCCCACCGAATGGGCTGGTGCCAGGCCAGCTCAGGTGCCTGGCCCCAACATACTTGGCCACCGTGGGCCAAGGGAGCCAGCCCTCAGTCTTGCTGACGGCTTCCTTCCCCGCTGCCGCGATCGCAGTCGCCTTCTTGAACCCGACGACGAACAGCCTCTCGCGGCTCTGGGGCACACCCAACTCCAAGGCATTCAGTACCCGAAGGTCAACCGCATAGTTCGCCTTCTCTCGTAGCACCTTGATGAGGGATGAGAGGAACCGCCTGTGCTTCTTGACGTCGTGAAGCCCGGAGACGTTCTCCATGATGAAGAAATCCGGGCTCAGCTTTCGGACCATCTCCACGTAGAGCTTCGTCAGGCGGCCGTTGATGCCGCTACCGCCTGCATGGACGCCGCCGCTGCTGAAATCGGGGCATGGGGGACCGCCCACCACGCCAAACAGTTCGGGCCGGCCTTTGGGGAGTGCCTCCCTCATCACCACCTTCGCGCTCAACTCCTCAATGCTCTTGCGCGAGCTGACCGTCACCGGCAGCGTATCGTCTTCCGTCGCGGCGCGCAGCCCCGCCATTGCGGACTCATACATGTCCGCAAACGCGGAGTTGTTCTCATTGGTCCACACCGCCCGGAATCCAGCCCGGTGCAGGCCGATGTCCAGGAATCCGCCGCCTGTGAAGAATGAGATTACCGGGACCATCATCACACGCCTCTTATGGCCTAACCGCCGACGGCCGGCGCCGCTCAACGCTTGGGGCGACCGTGCGCGGGGCTTCGGCCATTGCCGCCGCACTCGTGCCATGGCCGTCTCGCCTGGGCCTTTCCCGGCCATCGCTGGATACCGCAGCAGCGGCGGGCATTGTCGCATCTTGGCCTCGTAATGGCAACCAGTGGGCCCGCTGGACCTCCCAGTCGATCTCCGCCGCCAGCGGCCGCAGCATCCGCTCGTTGATCGGATCGCGGCCGTCGGTGACCGACGGCAGGAACAGCAGCTCCTCCTGGATGTCCGGGGCCAGATGCAGCAGGTTCATGATCTGCGTCATCCGCGGCTGCGTGACCTGCGCCAGCCGGGCCAGGTCCGATTGGTCGGACACTTTGCCCTCGCGGATCAGACGGTCGAATCTGATGGCCAGGGCCATCAGCCGGGAGATGCGGGGCACCCGCCCCGGCGAGACCTGCGTGGCCGGCGACGGCTTGGCCTTCATCTGCTTGCGGCCGGAGGAACCGTTGGAGAAGAACACCTTCTTCGTGATCGTAATCATGCCGCGTCCTCGACCTTCTCGCCCGCGGTGAGGGCCCTGATACCCGACGGATGGAACGTGACCGAGACGGTGCTCTGGACGGCGTCGTAGTCCACGCGGGCGATCAGAAGCTTGAGTGTCCTGGCCTGTTCCTTCGGCGTCAGGGAGTTCCACATGCCGTCAAACCCCGCGAATGCGGCCGACATGTCTCTCTCGTCCACCCGCTTCTGCGCCAGCCCCGCAATCTGCTGCTCCAGCTCGGCCATCCGCGTCTCGCCGCGCTGGACCCGATCGTGCAGGTCCGCGATCCGGGCCGTGGTGGCGCTGCTCGCCGGTCCGCGGGTCGCCAGGGCGCGGATTTCAGCGTGGTGGCGATGAAGTTCGCGCTGAAGCTGGGCCTTCTCGGCCTCCATGGCCGCGACCTCGTCGTCCATCTGGACCTCGGCCTGCCGCAGGACGTCGGCCAGAAGCTCCCTGTCCTGCCCGATGCAGCGTATCTGTTCCACGACCACACGCTCGATCTCGCCCGCCGGCAGCGAGCGCCCCGGGCAGTTGTCCCGGCCGCTCTTGATGGCGTTGGTGCACGTGTAGTAGCGGTATCGTTTGACGCCGCGGGCCGTGAAGGTATGCACCATCGCCCTTCCGCAGGCGGTGCAGTGCAACAGGCCCTTCAGCAGGGCACCGTGCTTGTTGCGGACATCGACGCCGCCGGTGCGGCCGTTGTGGTGAAGGCGGGTCTGCACCTGGCTGAATGCATCGGGCGTCACGATGGCCTCGTGCTCGCCGTCATACAGGTTCGTCTTGTGTCGAATCTTCCCCGCGTAGACCGGGTTGGTCAGAAGCTGATAGAGGTTGCTCTTGTTGAAGGGCAGGCCCCCTCGCGTCGCGCCGGCCTTGGTCCGCCGGAGCTTTGTCGTCCAGCCGCGATTCGCCAGTTCCTTGACGACCGGCAGCAGCGACCCGGCCTGGAGGTACAGGCTGAATATCCGCCGCACGCGGGCGGCCTCCTCGGCGTTCACCACGAGGCGCGGGCTGGGACCGGAGCGGTCCACGTCGTAGCCCAGCACGGGCAGGCCGCCCGTCCACTTGCCCTTCCTGGCCGTGGCCGCCTTCTTGTCGCGGATGCGCTCGCCGATGATCTCCCGCTCGAACTGCGCGAAGCTCAGCAGGATGTTTAGCGTCAGCCGGCCCATCGATGTCGTGGTATTGAACTGCTGCGTCACCGACACGAAGGACGTGTTGTGCCTGTCGAGCACCGCGATGATCTTGGCGAAATCCAGCAGCGAGCGACTGAGGCGGTCCACCTTGTAGACCACCACGCAGTCGACCTTGCCCGCCTCGACGTCGGCCAGCAGGCGGATCAGCGCGGGCCGCTCCATGTTGCCGCCGGTGTAGCCGCCGTCGTCGTACCGCTCCGGCAGGACGGTCCAGCCTTCGGACTTCTGGCTGGCGATATACGCCTCGGCCGACTCCCGCTGTGCGTCGAGGCTGTTGAAATCCTGCTCCAGCCCTTCCTCGCTGCTCTTGCGGGTATAGATGGCGCAGCGGACGCGGCTGTTCACCGGAGCGGTCTTTGTGCGGGGCCGTGTCATCTCGCACCTCCCAGCCGGAAAAACCGGAAGCCGTTGCAGTGGGTCCCGGTGATGGCCACGGCGACCGCCGTGAGGGTCCTGTAGAGCTCGCCCTCGTATTCAAAGCCGGCGGGCGTAACGATGACCTCGATCCTCCGCCCCTTGTAGTGCCTGGTGATCGCACTGCCCGGCGCGGGCAGGCGCGGGTCTCTGTCGCCAGCCGCCTGGCGAGTCGCCGACCCGCGCCGCCGCGCCTCGGCATCGGCACGCGGCGGCATCAGCCGCACATCCGAGTCGTTGGCCAGCTCCATCGCCCGGCGCCGGGCCCGCTCGGAGAGGTCGCCCTCGGCGTTCGCCTGGAGCCGCCAGGCGATCTTGCGGATCAGGTACGCCCTGTGCCGCGTCCGCACCGGCTGGTCGAACAGCTCGGTGTACCGCTCGGCCAGCTCGCCCGTACTCATACGTTCCATCGTCGCCAGTTCATGCCGGATGTTCATGGCTCCGTGTCCTTTCTCCGGTGCTCTCCGGGCGTTAACCGCCCGCACCGGCGGGCACACTGAGCCTCGACCTGCCGGAAGGCTCAAGGCAAAATGTGGAATTCCCTGCGGATTCAGAAGATTCACCGGGGCAAGGCATTACCGCCTTCTTCGCCTCCCGGCAGTGCCGCAGGACGCCCGCCGCCAGGATGGCCGCCACGTCCCTGCGGCGCCTGGCGGCGGCGACTTCATCCCTACCGTCGTGTTCGCGCATCGGCGTCGTCTCCCAACGGACATCGAACGATGCCCCTATCCGGTTATCTATGCCGTGGATAGTTAACTCTGTCCGCGATGCGCCATGCGCGGTTGTGAGCGGTTCTGCCGAAGGCCAGCAAACAGCGACGGGACAAGCTGCTGCAGTTGCACAGCCCGGTTGCGTGCGGCGGGTGCCAGGGCTATCTTGGCTGCTGCTGCGAGCTGCGCCGCAGCTCGAACCTGGCAAGCGAAGGAGCCGGTCATGAAAGACCGCAGGCCCAAATTGAGATCTCGGTCCCAGCGCATCGGGGAGCTGGGCGAGAACATCTTCCGGGCGTGGGCCGTCGAGAGATCGCTATCGCCCACCAAGCCGGAGTCCGACTATGGAATCGATTTCTTCTGCAGTGTTTTCTGCCGCGCGGATGGGCACGCAGAGGCGATGACGGGAGCGGTTCTATCGGTCCAGGTACGGTCCACCGAGAAGGAGGGCGCGCAGCGCGTGGTGCTGGATCGAGCCGACGCGGAAACCGCGCTTCGAATTGACGGCCCTTATGTGCTGGTTAGCGTAGACACTGCAAGCAAGCAGGTGCGGTTCCGCTTCATGGATGAGGAGATGGTCGCTGAACTGCATGAGTTCCTTCAGGGCGATCACGACTCGCGCTCGTGGACCTTCGCAAGCATGGAAGCTGGCGATGATCGTTTCGCGGAGCAGCTTGCGTCCGCTCGAAGACCCGCCTTTCAGAAACGGCTGCGTTGGGTCCGAGCGAAGCTGAACGTGGCGGCGGTCGTGCCCGGAAGCAGGCTATC
>Ga0180431_10009142_pt1 | contig 11251 bp, 10 predicted proteins | sample SS_ome_11_FD_132459 | JGI IMG/M metagenome (GOLD analysis project Ga0180431, IMG submission 132459) | Hypersaline lake sediment archaeal communities from the Salton Sea, California, USA - SS_1_MS_1 metaG | ecosystem: Environmental > Aquatic > Non-marine Saline and Alkaline > Hypersaline >...
CAAAAAGCCTACAAATAGAAGCATGCCAAAGCTATGTTCGGCATTTTTAACATGCCAGGGATAAGGATCGAAAAATCTGGCATTATGGAAGAAGAACACCAGTGCTATGGCCAATACCCTTAACCAGTCAATGTCATATCTTCGCTCTTTCATTGCCTTGTCATGGCGCTCAGTTGTCTCTGTAATAATAGGCTAAATAATCTCTCTACTCCGACATATACTATAAATTACAATCCGTTAGTCACGGATTATTTGGGAAATCCGGGATAGATGACCACACGCCGGGCTGTACCTTCGGCCCGGCGTGTGTGATATATTCAATGACTTTACTTGCGGGCTAAAGAAAAAATCATCGCATCGCCGCCCGATTCTAAACCATAGGGACGATACATCGAGCCTGGCTCGCTCGCCGCGATGGTCAGCTTGTCTCCATCGAGCTTATAAAGACCCAGCGCAGTCTCGCCAACGTACGCTGTCAGAGAACACTTGTTAATCTTGAAGCTAACCTGTTTCGGTTTGGTCTTGGTATTCAGCGTCACGGTGCCTGAGTAGTACTCGCCATCCGGACCTTTGACCTCCACTTTACCTCCTGAGATCGTGAACGTCCATTCGCCGTAACCGCCTCCGGCGGTCCCAATCCAGGTGCCGTCCAGTTCAGCGTCTTTTTTCGCCGCGGCCGGCTTTTGGCGTTTGAACGTGATCTCACTTCCGGCCTGAGAGGCGCGGTAGCCGCCCGACTCGACGGCATAGTGCTTGACCTTAAAGCTGTTGTTATCGATCTTGACGTAAACCATATCCATCGTCTGCGTCGTCCCATCGGGTTCGACCCGTTCATTCCGGTTGACCGCGCCGTCATAATCCTCGGTCCAGGTCCCATTCCACGTGGCGCCCATATTGTCGGCGCCGATCTGAATGATCTCTTCGCGGGACGGCACGAACATCATCATGCCATGATACTTGAAATCGCCGATTTTAGCGTTGACGCTCACGGCGTGCTTATCGAGGATCCATTTGTACTCAAACTCGATCGGCGTGCCGTCGTTGCCGGCGGCCGCCCATTTGCCGATCATCCAGTCGTAGCCGTACTGGGCGACAAGATCTCCAAGATTCTCCTGCGCCCCGGCGGGCACTGCAGAAACGACCAATAGCGCCGCAACAATCAAAGACATACTTCTCAAACTCATTCTGTTTCTCCTTTCTTTCATTTTAAGTTTCGGGCATCAAAAGCCCACATTTAGTTGCATTTAATTCGTTTTGTCGTAATAGACTAAATAGTTTCCTTCGTGGTTGCTGGCGGTCAGATTCTTCCATTTGACAAAATTCACCGATCCATCCAGATAAGCAACGACCAGCCCATCCGGCGTCGGATTCATCGGCCGACCAGCGCTGTGCTGGAATGAGCCGCGTATGTGCGAACCGTACCACGCCGGCCAACTGCCTCCGCCGCCGACGGCTCCGTACCGGTCGTAGCAAAAGCACGTGGCAAGTGTTTTGGATGTCGGCCGGTCGGTCAGTTTCCTGGCGGTCACATACTTTTTGCCCGTGTTCGGATCCGTCCAATCCCCCCGGTTGCCCCAGTAGATCCAACCCATCTGAAAGACCTGCGTATATTGAGGTGACGATTGCCGAGGTTCCAGCCAGTCCTCCTTGGCCTCGAAGTATTTGCGCGCCGTCTCGCAGGTCGCGTGCTCATGGGTCAGGCCGTAGCCCTGCCCCAGGTGCATCATGGTCTCCGCGTTGACCAAGGCCATTTGGTCGTGCTGATCCCACGACACCGAATATCCGGGGGCCGTTCGATCGATAATACTGCCGATGGGCAGGGCCTCATCGAAATCCCCGGCGTACATAAACACCGCCGCGCCGCCTTGATGCAGGTTATTCTGACACACCGCGCGGCGCGCCTGCTCCTTAACCGCACGCAGGCAAGGCATCAGAATGCCCAGCAAGACCGCGATGATCGCAATCACGACCAGCAGCTCTATCAGCGTAAAACCTCCCCGCCATTCTCTGTTTTTATCGTTCGTGTTTGACATCTTCTACTTCCCTTCAACCATATCCTTTTCCGTAATAAACTGTCCTCCGGGATCTTTCAGGAAAACATGGGCCAGATCGGCCTCGGTACAACTTTGATCTGAAAGCTTTGTCATAAATGTTGAGGCATCGAAGAACTCATCCGGCTGCTGTCTGAAATAACTGATGAACACATCCACGGATTTTCCTTTCCGCGGGTCCCACATTCGGATTCCCATGGGCAGCCTGCTCTCGCGCAGCGCATAGACACGAAGCCATTCGGCCCCATCGTTCGCAGGGGCGTCGAAAACAACGATGTCCTCCGATATGACGGCATCCGCATTCACAAGAGGAGTCACATCAACCATGTTGTCGCCGGATATGCTCCGAATCACGGTTTCGAGAGAATATTCTTCCATGCCACCCAACATATCGAGCAATTCAACAGCCATTCTATCCGGCTCAACCTCCTGACGCTTTCGGATGTCGAAAGCTTTCAACACCTGATCCGATCGACCGAAAATCACCTGATGACCGATTCTCATCCGTGCGCGTCCCTCGGGTCCCATCCACAATTCGAGTTGCCTCGGTTCGGATAACGCATAATCCTTAATATAGATCGTCGCACTGAAAAAAGGGACCGTTCGGAAGCGCTCCGCCACATCCGCCCAGGCGATGCCCGGCGCTGCGATTTGGTGAATGCCGATCGATGCCGCAATAACGATCATCGCCGCCGCAGCGAGTTTTCCGACCGTACTCCAGATATCCGGTTGCGTTCCGGCCCGGCCCGGCTGTTTGAGTGTTTCCAGATGCTCCAGTGCGTCGCCGAGAATTCTCTCATCCGATCCGGCGCCGGTTACAACATCCGATTCGTTAATTAACCCTTTGATTTTATCTTCCGGTTTCATTTTTCACCTCGTTTTCGAAGAGGTCCCGAAGTTTATCCATTCCATAGCGATACCGGCTCTTGGCCGTATTGACCGAGATATCCAGCGACCTTGCGATGGTCTTAAAGGTCATCGCCGCCTGGAAGTGCAGCATGATCACCTCCCGCTGGTCGTACGGTAATTGCGCCATGGCATCGCTCAATTGGCTCAATTGCTCGTTGCATATCATGACGTCCGGCGGCCCGTCCGACTCGGAACCGGTAGATTCCGACGGATCGAATTCAACGCCCTGGCGATATTTTGCCTTCTTGACATTGCGAGCGCGATTGGCCGTGCAGGTCAGCAGGTAGCTCCTGAGGCTGCCGGTCAGTTGAAACCTCTCAATCCCCCGGGCAAATGAGAGGACAACATCATGCACGGCATCTTCCGCGGCGCCCGCATCGTTCAGCAGCGCCATCGCCAGAACGAGCAAGTCGGTTTTGTACTTTTCATAGATCCGCGCGAGCGCCTCCCGGCTCCCGCGCTGACATCGTAGAACAAGCAGCTTGTCTTCCATTGAGCCGGCCCAATCGATTCGGTCACAAACGTCTGTCGCTAATATAACAATTTACTCGCCCTGCCGGGTCTAAAGAAAACAGACTTTTTTCCGCTTAAGCGCATAAAAAAAAGCCGGACCGCGAGAGTCCGGCCATGGAGAGAATTCGAATGGTTCAATTCTCGGACGCTTTTCGGGCCGCTTGAATATCATCGGGATGGCCGAAAACGAAGCCTTCGGGGGTGTAGGGGACAAATGTGTCGGTAGATAAGCCCGGATCGTAGTCAAATTGGTCTTGTATCGTCGTGTGCTTCATGTCCGCCTTTCCGGTAACCGGTCTGCCGCGTTTCTCTATACGCACCGGCAACTTAGTCTCAACATCAAACCAGATACAATCCGTCCATTGTCCAGGATTGTCTCCATACTTACTGGCGCTGATTTCAAAGCCTACGCATTCACACCCGTCAATCATCTTTGTGCCCAATTGTCTATCGGCCTCATCCAAAAGCCCGACATAGAAACGCAACCTGTCAATAGGATCGTACTTGCCAAAGCTCCCTGTGTGGGTTTGAGTGAAATAAGACTTAAGATCAAAACGTACGCTGTGTTGGACCATGCCGCCTGCGTCAGGGACGTACCACTGTATCTCCCGTAACACGTCTCCATCATAGATGTCTCTCCGATAACTGTCACTGGAAACATGATAGATATCCCATGTCATGGATGTATGCTCCGAGCCATCAGGCATGATAAACACGTTTTGTTCACGACAGGTTACACTGCTGAACGCATCGAGTGCGGCCATAATTTCCTGTGACCAGGCGGCGGCGGGGGCCAGCCACCATTTTTTGCCATCCGTATCCTTGTTGGGCAAAAAAGTGAGCTCACCAATAACAATTAAAGCGACAACTGCCGCCGCGGCGAATTTTACTGTTTTCGTTTTCATAATTATTCTCCATATATCTGGCTGTGCAACAGCGGATCTTTTGTTTTCCGATTTGGCCAGTCCGCCGGAAATAACCTCATGAACTCTCTTGTCCAGATTGGCGCTGGCCTTTAAATGCATTTTCTTAATCAATTCATTGACATCTTCTGCCGGTCTCATTTTTCCACCTCACCATTTAGCATGGACCGCAGCTTATCCAACGCATATCGGTACCGGCCCTGCACCGTACTGACTGAAACGTTCTGTTGTTTGGCGATCGTCCTGAATTTCATCCCGCCATAGGTACGCAGGATCAGAACTTCTCGCTGCTCGTACGGAAGTTGCCCGAGAGCCGAGCTCAATCGGCGCAATTTCTCGCCGAATATCGCGCTGCTCTCAGGACCGCTCGAATCACTCGCAGCCCGGTCCGTGTCGTCTAACGATGAGCCGGTACGTTTTCTTTCGGCTTTATTTTTATTGCGCGCTCTGTTCGCGACACACGCTGCTAAATAACCTTTCAGACTGCCGGTCAGCCGAAACGTCTCGGCAGACTCTATAAACGACACAAACACATCGTGCACGACGTCTTCAGCGGCGCCGACGTTCGTCAGCAGTGCAGCCGCCAAGGTGACCAGATCATCTTTGTATTTCTCGTAGATAATCCGCAGACAATCGCGATTGCCCCGATTGAACTTGAATATAAGCAGCTTATCTTCCAGCATCGAAACGTGGCTTTCCTGAATTCAGAACGATCAATCGTCGCTTATATAACAACTCAGCCAACCGTTTTAGTATAAGAAAATTATCGTTATCTGCCATTTTTGCTTTGTCAGGCCTGATCGCAATATTAGCATCACGAGCGCAGAAAAAAAGCCGAGATGGAATACCCCGACTTTATACATATCTACGCATCTATCAAAGCTATCGCTGCTTTTTGAATGTCCGGCAGGCCTCTGCGTGATAAGCTTTACGATGGATAATGCATCACTTGTACCGCTTTAGTGCAATCTCGATAGTTTTTCCAAAATTGATCCGGCCATAGCCGGTATAGATGTCAAAACCTTTCTCGCCAATGTCATCGCAGCTTTCTTTAATGATATCGACAACCGTCTCGGCATCCAGGTCGGGCCTGACGCTGTACACGAGCGCCACTAATGAGGTTGCCATGGGAGCTGCACAGGATGTCGCACCATTGGGAAAAACGAAGTAGGCGCCGAGCTCATTGAAATCGGCGTCTGTAGGTCCTAATGGGCCGTCTTCGCGAGTATAGACATGCTCCAGATGTGGCCCGCAAACCTGCAAATTCTCAGTCGGCGCCATGACGGTCAAACGCTTGCCGAAGCTCGAGCCCTGTTTGATCTTGCTTCCCTTGATATCTAATATCTCTTCCCAGCGACTATCGTCAAGCAGCGTTGAACCAACAATGATGACTGTATCGGGGCCACCTGGGTAATCTTCACACAGACGACCGTCGTCGCCGGAAGACATAACAATAATAACCGCCTTTTCCTTTGCGTAAGCGAATGCGTCTTCGAGTTTCTCCCACGCCTCCGGCGGACACAAGCTTTTCTTGAGCAAGCTGCTCATATTGATGACCTTCACGTTCCTATCGACCAGGTACCGAATTGCTTCTGCAAAGCTAAGACAAATATGCTGTGTCCACTGAGCGGCAAAACCCTTCAATTCAGTTCGATACTTACTCAATGCTTTGCCAAACTCTTTGGGCCCGGCATCCGGATTTTCCCGTCGGAATTTCTTCTGCATCTTTGCGAACTTGTTTTCGATCGACCCATAAGATGCCGTCACCACGCGACAAGCCGGGGCCAATCCCGTCATACCGATCTTATTGTTGTTTCCTGCAATAATGAGACTGGCCACGGCCGTGCCGTGACCGATAGTCTCAAAACATTCGGTGTGATACCCACCCGAGGCGTAAAATCCGGGCAAGAGATTGCCCTCGATATCGGGATGGAAGAAATCAAAACCGTTATCAATAACACCTATCAAGATGTTGGGATCTCCTTTGGTGACATGCCAGGCGTCGAATACATTGATCTTTCTGAACAACGCCTCCTGCTCGGAAAATAACGGATCGTTGGGTTGCATATTCGGGTTGTCCGTATCAACCTTTCCGATTACCATGTTATTTACAATTAAGCTTGCAAACAGGATAAGCGTGTAGAACAATCCTATCTCATGCTTGTTGCTCATACTTCTGTTCCTGATCTTAATGATTCTCCGTGTGATCCGTTATTTCACCTTAAGCACCCCCTCCAGTCCAGCCAACTCTTTCTCGGTAACGCTTTTTACCGTCAAATTGTAGGAGAAGACGAGGGCTTTGGACTAACAGTTGAGGTATCAATCGCTGCATTAATCCGGAATTCCACTAAACCCATCGCATGAGGATTGCCTGAACCTTCGCGTTTGCCAAGAACCGTCAAACGAACTAAGCGGGCCCGTACAGGTTCTAAGTCGTCGATCAGGGGCGCCCAAAAGGTCCCTGGTTCCAAGTTCTGTGTGGCGTCGACAACGCATGTGTACTCGTTATCCACAGAGGACTTCACTTCGATCTGATAGTGATAAATGCTATCATCATTCCAGATCAATTGCGTTCGTCGAATCAAGTAATCATTCTCCAGATCGATCTCGATCCATTGGGGAAAGCCCTCGGTCTTCCATGTAGAATAACGATCTCCATCCACAGCCCGCCCAGCATTATGCAGGCCGATATGATCCGCGAAGTTGATAGACTTGTCTAAAGCTATATTTGTATTTTCATCAATGAAAGATAATAGATCGAGATTCAGCCTCGATCCCGGTTCAATGGTCGAAAGACTGAGTTGATTGATGGCCGGTTCAAAATATATCGGCATCGACACGGTAGCCCAATGGTCCCAACCGCCCGTATCCGGTAGGATTAAAGACTCGTCAAGAACACCGCCATTAACCTCAACAACCAGTTCGATTGACTTTCCAGTATTTTGGGTGTAGCGAAGAGACATTTGCCTGGGTCCCCTCGGTCCGAACGGGATATCCCATTGTGCAGAAACCTTCCCGTTCGGATCAATACTGCTATCTAAAACAACATAGCCCTCACCCATATATCCCAAGTATGTTGATTCGACACGACTTCCTCGCATAGACGTGACCTGTTCCGCTTGCCATTCTACAGGATCAAATTCCGTAATATAAGAGATCAGCGTTTCTTTCATAAGATTCGGAACACCAAAATTATCGCCCCATGTCGGTTCGGGTTGTCCTGTTCTGGAGTAAAAGGTAAGACAGTCTTCATTATTACCATTCCGGGTTCCAGTCGGATTTTTTGGCTCCCATGCTGTATACGTAAAAGGTTCACCCGTAATCCAGGTCCAGCCTCCCGCCGGCTCTGGCGAACCCGGCGCCTGAAACGCGCCCAACCAGGGACCTTTCCTGAATCGACAATTGAGAGCTATCCAATATTTCACCACATCGTCTACTAAATTGAACACAAAGGTATTCTCCTTATCAGACGTTAAAGTGACCAAGTAACCTCCAGCCAACATGGATAACTCGACGGCATCACCCCAGAATACACCCTCCGGGCAGCGTACTGGCTGATAAAAATGACCATTACCCTTGTCTGAAACCAACCATTCCGTCCAATTCGCGAGAGTTTGAATAGGTCCGACAACAACAGTTACGATGTCAGGATGACTGTCTCGCTGACCGTCTGACACAACAAGCTCAAACTCATAGCTTCCATTCTGCCTGGGCTGAAATTCCGTCTGATCCGTGTGGGCAGCGACCAGTTCCACAGCCGGGCCGGAAATCTGCTTCCAGGAAAACTGCGGTACCATGCACGGATCGTGAACCCGGCTTTCAGAGCCGTCCAACGTCACCCACACATTAAGTTCAGGGATGTGCCGATCCTCTCCGGCATGAGCAACAGGCCAAATGTAACCCACATATTCATCAGCACCGATATCGGTTCTCCAGGAATAGACACGGTCCTCCCCGTCCATATCGGTTTGACCCTCCAAAGGGACGTACTGGGGATCCCCGGTATTGATACAGAGAGAATCCGGCCTCAGATGATAGTCACCGGTCATTGGATCCACGAATCCGGGTTCTGCATATATATTTTCATGCTTCTCCCAGATATCCTCAATGGGCGCCAGCCAGGTCCCATCCTGATCTGACCAAATCAATTTCTGAAATGCCTCGTTTTTATTGCTTTGCCAGATAGCGTTAAAGCGAATTTCACACTCTTCAGTCTCGCCCTGCCAGAGAATCCCACCGCCCCTCTCAGCCCGCGCAATAATGTTGTTAGCGACTTGGCATGGTCCACCGTTGAATATAAAGAGATTACCACCCATTTCAGCAGAATTTGCCACGATAGTATTATGAGTCAATGTCCCCGGTCCAAACAGAAAGATACCACCCCCTCCATTATTACCTCGGTTTTTCTCGATAACGTTGCAGGTCACCAAACCTTGACTGAATGCACATCCTCCGCCGATTAAAACGGCCTCGTTTCCCACGATACGGTTTTGGGTGATGACAATCCGCCCCCCATTAGCGAAAACGCCTCCCACTTCAGCAGCGTAATTACCTGCGATGAGATTTCCTGTAATTACAGCGTCTGAATTCTGGCAATAAATCCCTCCCCCAACAGTGTATTCCTCCTGGTAATTCAAACTCCCGTTACTTGTTATGATGTTTCCAACAATTTTGGGACTTGCACGATCGCAATAGATGCCTGCTCCGAACAAAAACTCCTGATCTTGGTCTTCAATCGCCTTTCCCACACCTTCTGTAATCGTAAAGCCGGTGAGTACCGCGTCAGAGGTTTCACCCCGGGTAAACTGCACCACAGGACCTGAGGTTGTGTACACAACGGTTCGTCCCTTGGCCTGCTCTACAAGCCCGGGCTTAAGGATTGTCGAATTTACAATTTCAGGATCATTAGGATCCTTGCTCGTGAGAACAATATTCTTCCCGGCAAAATCGATGTTTTCAGCATACGTACCGGGGGCAACGATAATCTGGTCCCCATGTGAGGCCGCTTCAATCGCGACCCGAATGGTAGCGTATTCCTCCGGAACCTGTAAGGTAGCAGAGAAAACTGTAGAAAATGGAAACAGCAAGACAATGATGATTTCTTTCTTGTTCATTTCTATCCCCTTTAACAATGATACAGAAGACTTGACTGATGTATTCACACAGTGGTGTCTTAAAATGCAAATTACGGCTTCGGTTCCTCAAGCGCGGCTAATTCTTCGGCGGTAACGTTTCCGACGGATAGGTCTCCGAAGATGATACGATACTCGTTGTCCGAAATCTTCCACCGCATCAGGACCCTATCGGCATCCTCTGGCCCGACCGACTCGCCGTAATATATCGGTTCCTTTTGCTCTTCCACTAATGTCATGTAGAACATACCAAGGGATTGGAAAGTCCCAAATATTTCCATCGCCTTTTGAATATGTTCTGATTTCATCTGGTTCATTTCTTCTTTTAATGTCAAACCCGCATCCATCAGGCCTTTATTGCCTTTAATCCCTCGCTCTCTCAGATCGAAGAACATCTGTATAAGGTCCATCAGGTTTAAGTTTTTCGGGTATTGTCCGAATATTTCAGCGATTATTTTCAGACCTTCGAGGGCAGCTTCTTCGTCGAAGCTCGGCATTTTGATGGCGTCCCTGGTTAAAGACGTAAAATCTTCCGGAATAATCGGCTCAAAATCACTTGCAACAACCGGAATATCCCACTGGTAATCGTCAATGACAAGAGAAGCCATCACTTGATCGTTGCTCATATATTCTATCTCGGTACGTACCGGCAGCCACGTTTCAACATCCACCCATAAAATAGTATTTGTTTCTTGCGCGAAACCGTTAAAAACTGTGGGATCGGCTGCCTGGAAACCCTCGACTTCTTTGCTGCCGATTACGGAGCGACCCAGCTCAGTGTACTTGCTGCTCATAATTTGCTTTATCATTTCTCGCGGGTCATTATTTTCTTTCCTCAACCTGGCAAAAAAAGCATCGTCATATTCCATTTGCGTATACTTCTTCTGCCCAGGCATAATCGTAATCACCAATTTTTCATCAGGCCGAAAAAACGTTTGTTGGATTATACTTTCACCGGTATTGGGATCGGTCGTGTCCATTTCCATTTTCATGCCGTACTCGGTAGATACCGTCACTGTTATTACGTTTCCCGCCACGGTCGTTTTATACATGAATGCCCGGACCTGCTCGACTCTCTCGAGGACGCCGGCCAGAACGACACCCTTGTTCGTTTCCACGAAAAAAATAGTCAGAACGAGAATACCTATCAATATCACTGCCGCTGCAGATAGCTTTGAAATTCGACTCTTCATAAGAGTCTCCAATAAAATAGGTTGTCTCGATGGTCCGGTTTGTGTTAACGACCTGCTGAAATTATTGGAGGTTTCCCGAGCGATTGTCTGCACATCGTCCGGCACCGCTTCGGCACCGATATTTTGCAGGATGTCTTCGATATTATCTCTCATGGTCCAAACTCCTATTTAAGCGAGAGACACTAATTTGTTTTTCAACGCCGCCAATGCTTTGGAGACGTGCGACCTCGCGCCGGCTTGCGAGCAATGCAGTTTTTCGGCAATCGCCGGGTAATCATGCTGCTGAAGGTATCGCATCACAATGGCTCTACCCTGCTTGTCGGGCAGCCGGCTTATCGCTTTTCTTACTTTTGCCGTCAACTCGATACGGCGGATATTCTCGCTGGGCTCCGGCTCGACGCCGATTCGGTCTCGGTTGAATTGGCCGTTCCGGCCGATTCGGGTTCGCCAGGCCCGGGAATTCGCCGTCAACGCAATCCGGTAGATATATGCGCCGGCATTTTTGCCGTCGAGCTTTTCCACGTGCCGCC
>Ga0180431_10009143_pt1 | contig 11251 bp, 10 predicted proteins | sample SS_ome_11_FD_132459 | JGI IMG/M metagenome (GOLD analysis project Ga0180431, IMG submission 132459) | Hypersaline lake sediment archaeal communities from the Salton Sea, California, USA - SS_1_MS_1 metaG | ecosystem: Environmental > Aquatic > Non-marine Saline and Alkaline > Hypersaline >...
GCCGCCACCAAGGCCGTCGAGGCCAGCGGGTGGGGCGTCCTGGCCTGGGAACCCGTGGGTCAGCGGCTCATCGTGCTCCAGGCCGAGCGGCACCAGGACCTCACGGTCTGGGGCTGCGTGCCCATCCTCGTCTGCGACGTCTGGGAACACGCCTACTACCTGAAGTACCAGAACAAGCGGGCCGACTACGTCGACGCCTGGGCCGGCATCATCGACTGGGAGATGGCGAACCGGCGCTTCGCGGCGGCGACCGGGACGTAACCACGAGTAACGAAGTAGCGTAGTGACGTAGTAACGAAGGCGGTCACGCGCGTCGGTTTCGGCGCGCCTCGACAGATAACGCATACGCGCGGCGGGTGCGGAGACCCGCCGCGCTTCTATTTTCGCCGGGTGCCACGGCCGGCCTTGTCCGGCCGTGCGTGCCTCACATCCGCCTCAGGACCATCACCCAGTCCCGCGTGTCCGGCGGGGCGGGGAGGCGGACCCGGGCGTTCTCGGCCGTCACCGCATCGGGGCGCTTCGTCGCCTCGCCCGTCCGCGGGTCGATGACCGTGACCGCCCACGCGCCGCCCCCCACCTCCAGCGTGAGGGACGGCGGCGGCGACGGCTTCTCGCACGCCGCCCAGTAGACGACGAACGTCCCGTCACCGTCGGCCTTGACCCAGACGTCGCGCCGCGGGCCGTCTATCTTCGGCCGGACGATGCGGCCCGGGGCGACGGGCACGAGCCGCCACCACGCCACCCGCTCGTAGGCGCCGCGGAGGTGGGTCATGTGATCCGCCCCGGGGGCCGCCAGCGCCCGCCACCACGGCACGGGCGTGCCCCAGTTGTCGAACTTCGTGTCCGTCTCGTTCTGCGTCGGGTACCACAGGCCGTGCGCCCCGTAGGTGTACCCGAAACACCCCGCCTGGATGGCCTTGTAGGCGTTGCGGCGGACCACATCCGCCGTCATCCCGTGGATGCCCTCGTAGGTGCACTCGCCCTCCAGGAGCGGCTTGGGCGAGGCCCGGCCGTAGATATCGCGATAGAATCCGGCGTCCGGCCCGCGGGGTCCGTGCCCGCCCTGGAGCATGATGAAGTCGTACCACGGCTCGTCCCAGGCCTGTCGGCGGTCGCCGCGGCACCACCACGGATGGACCGTCATAGCCCGTTTCCACGGGTCGCGCGCCTTGATGAACCGGCCGAGGGCGAGAATCTTCTCGACCCGCTGCCGGTCCTGCTCCCGGAAGGCCCGCTTGCCATCCTTCTCCGACGCCTGGTTGTACTCGCCGCACACGAGAAACCCGACGCCCATGGCCCCGTACCGCGCGAGCGCGTACCGCCAGAGGCGTTTCAACTGGCCGAGGGTCGGGGCGCTGAGCGACTGGTGGAAGCCGAAGCCGATGACCGGCACGAGTCCCTTCGCGCTGGCGTATCGGATGTAGCGGTCGGCCTGCTGCCAGTAGGCCGGGCGGATGGCGCCGCGGAAGAGGTCCTGGTACACGGCCCGGCCGGCGGGCGTCTTGAACCCGCCCAGAAACGCCATGTGCAGCACCGTGAACCGCTGGGCGGCCCGCTTGTCCACCAGCGCCTTGACCATCGAGGGCACGCCCGGGCGATTCGATGAATCGATCGGCACGAGGTCCGACGGGCAGAACCACCACGTGTCGCCGAGCCAGAAAAACGGCGTGCCGTCGGTGTACGTCAGGTGCCGCTTGCCGGGAGCGACCTTCAGGAACGGCCCGTGGCGATGGAGGGGATTCGCCTCCGCGGCGCCGGCAGGCTGGACCTGGAGTTCGCCCTCGGCGAGGGGCCGGCCGGCGTCCGCCTTCGCCCCGTCTGTCGCGTTCGTCTCGGCGCCCGCCAGGACGATGCGGTACGTCCATCGCCCAGAGCGGGTGGGGGTGAACCGGACCCGCCACGTCCGCCCGCCGTCCCAGAAGGCGGGCACGCGGAGGGCGGAGCCGTCCGGGCCGGTCCACTGGCTGACGATGACGTCGCGGTCGAGCGACGCCGCGGGGTCGGCGTCCGTCTCGACGGCCAGTTCCGTCACGCGGTATTGGCGGGCGGGTTCGGGCAACCCCGCGCCTGCCGCAGGAGCCGGTCCGACGAGCGGGGCCACACCGCACACGACGAGCAGCGTCAGGCCGCCGCGAAAAGTCATGCTGCACTGCCCTTTCCGTGTGAAGTCACCGGGGTGCCGCAGGCGGCCATGCGCGGGGCACGCCGCGGCCCTACGCCTCGTCGTCGGCCGCGGACCGCCCCTGACGGCGACCCGCGGCGCTCGCCAACAGGAGAATGCCGACCGGCACCACGTTCCAGAGAAGGATGCCAATGGCGGCGCCGAGGAACCCGAGTTCGCCACCCGGCAGACTGCCGGCCTCCGACGGGAGGATGGCCTGCCACACCTGCGTCGCCACGGTGACGACCATCTGGACGGCCGCCACCACGAGAAGCAGGCGCCACGCCCACGGCTGCCCCAGAATAAGCCCGACGCCGCCCACGAGGAACAGCATCGCCAGGAGCGCCGACGCCAGGGCGACGGCTGAGGCGTGCCAGTAGCCGGCTTCGTGCGCGTCGGAAGCGGCCTCTGCCCCGACCTCGTCGGGCGGCTCGAGCCCTCGCGCGCGGTCCTGGGCATAGGTGTCCACGCGGATGTAGGAAACCCCCACGGCGCCGCAGAGGATCAGGATCCAGATGGCGACCAGCAGGCCGGCCCAGACACGCAGCGCCCGGGCGCTGGGCAACGCATTCTGTGTCATGGCCTTCCTCCCTGACATGAGACGTTGTCGCCAACACCACATGCCCACAGCCACCGGCGGTACCCCGTCACGGCGTTACTTCGTCGTGTCTTTGATCACGCCGGGCGGGAAGATCTCGGTCATCCACGTCTCGATGTACTGGAGCGCCTTCGTGGGCTTGACGCGCCAGTACGTGGGGCACGGCGAGAGGATCTCGACGAGCGAGAACGCCTCCAGGTCGCGCTGGACGCGAAAACTCTTCTTGATGGCATTCTTCGTCCGCTTGATCTCCTTGGGCCCGCCGATGACGCACCGCTCGATGTACGCCGGCTGCTCCAGGGTGGCCAGGAGTTCCGAGACGCGAATCGGGTACCCCTCGCCGGTCACGCTGCGGCCCTTGGGGCTGGTGGAGGTCTTCTGGCCGGGCACGGTCGTGGGGGCCATCTGGCCGCCCGTCATCCCGTAGACGGCGTTGTTGATGAAGATGACGCTGATGGGCTCGCCGCGGTTGGCCACGTGCACGATCTCGTTCGTGCCGATGGCGGCCAGGTCGCCGTCGCCCTGGTACGAGAAGACGAGTTTGTCGGGCCGGGCCCGCTTGATGCCGGCAGCGACCTCGGGCGTGCGGCCGTGGGCGGCCTCGCACATGTCGATATCCAGGTACTGGTACGCGAGGACCGCGCACCCCACGGGGGCCATGCCGATGATGTCGCCGCGCAGGTCCCACTCGTCGATGATCTCCGCCAGGATCCGGTGCACCACCCCGTGCCCGCACCCGGCGCAGTAATGCGTGCGGTTGGGCAGGAGGCTCTTGGGGCGACCGGCTTTGAGTGTGGCAGCGTGCTCAGGCATGAGAACGTCCTTTGTGCTGTCTTCGTGACCAGGTGACAAGGTGACTGGGTAACTGGGGCACCGTCGCACGCAACGCCCGGGTTACGCCTCTCGTCGTTTCACGGATTTCAGGAGGCCCGTCAGGACCGCGTCCACCCGCTGGGTCAGGTCACGAGCCTTGGTCAGGTCCTTGCCTTTGATCCATTTCATCCGTCTCGCCAGTTCCGCGTGGGTCTGCAGTTCAAAAAGGCTTCCCCTTGCGATTTCCAGAAACCGCTTGAATTCCGCTTTCCTGCCCCGACCGTACCCCTCCGCGACATTGGCGGGTACGCTGACGGCCGCCCGGCGCATCTGCCCCACCATTCCGTAGAGTTCGGATTTCGGAAACTCCGCCGTCAAGCGAAACACCTTCTCCGCCAACTCCATGGCAAGTTGCCACGCCACCAAATCCCGATACGTCCGAATGTTGTCCGGCGATTCCGATGCCATGCGCGTGTCCCCTTCTAACAGAACGAAGAACGAGTTTCGCACCCCCCTCGTTACCCAGTCACCTCGTCACCTAGTTACCTTGTTGCCTGGCTCTTTCTGCCAGTTCCGGAATCAACCGCTTCGCCTTCTCCGCGAGGTCGCAGCCGGCGAACTCGCGGGCGAGGCGGCGCAGGATCGTCGCGGCCCGGGGATACTGGCCCTGGTCGGTCAGCCGTTCGGCCTCGGCCGCCCCTTCCTCGAAGCGTTTCGCGAGGGCGTCGGCGGCCTCGGCGGCCTTGAGGCACGGGCCGAACGTCTCCGACACGGCCGCCGCCTTCCGGTAGGCCGCGTACGCCTGCCCAACGCGCTGCCGCTTCGCGAGCGCCTCGGCTTGGGCCACGAGCGGTTCCACCTCGCGGTACACCGTGTTGGCAAGGAAGAAGTCGCGCATCATCTCGCTCTTGGCGTCGACGGCGTGACCCTTGCCTTTGTAGATCTCGAGCGTCACCCGCGCGCCGGCCTGGCGGTAGGCCGCGGCGGCCTTCTCGGCGGAGGACCGGTTCCCGTCGGTCTCGCCCACGCCCACGTACACCGCCTTGCCGCTGAAGCCCCGCGTGCCCGTGGTGCCGTGCCGGCCGGCGCCCATGATGAGCATGCCGGTCCAGAGGGTCGGCGTCCGGCCGCCGATCGCGCTCACCATGAACCCGCCCTTGCTGAAGCCCCCGATGAACATCTGGCGGTTGTCGGCGCTGAGGCGCTTCACAAGGATCGGCAGCAGCCGCTTGACGGTGGCCACGTCCTTGCCGATCGAGTCGTACCCCTCGAGGCCCCGCTTGGCGTATTCCATGCCGACGATGACGAGCCCCTTGCCGCCGGTCGCCTGCTTGAACGGCCAAGTGGTCGGGTTGCCGTCCACGCCGTGATAGCAGAGGGCGATGGGCCACTGCTTCTGGGGCGTGTAGTCGGTCGGCACGTAAATGAGATAGTACCCGAGGCCGCCGATGGCGTCGTCGTCGATCCGCACCTCCTCGCCGGGGCGGAACGCGGCATCGTCGAGCCGGACGCCTTTATCGGGCGGCTTGGCGGCCCGGGCCGATGCCGCGAGCGCCGTTGCGGTCAACGCCAGGACCCACAGCCCCCTGCGACACGTTTGCTGCCTCATGGCCTGCCCCCCTGTCGTTTGCCCCCTCGTCGCACGGCTCCTCACCTCCCTCTCCCTTGACGGGAGAGGGCCGGGGTGATTGTGATCAACGCCGCGGCCCGCCGCGGCCTACATGCTCCTTAGACGCCTGGTGCCTGGGAACCGTTCGTGCAGGACTGCCCCAGTCACCTCGTCACCTAGTTACCTAGTTACCGTCTTTCATGACTTTCCGCACGTGCTCGGCCACCTCGCCCACGCCGGGCACACCGCCGCCGGAGCGGCTGTGGAGGTCCACCGGCCGCGGGGTGCCGTAGAGCGCGAGTTTCACGTCCTCGACCATCTGGCCCCAACTCATCTCGACCACGAGGAACCGTGCCCCGCGCTTGGCGGCCCGCTGAATCGGCTCGGCGGGGAACGGCCAGAGCGTGATCGGCCGGACGAGCCCCGCCCGGATGCCCTCCTCGCGCGCGGCCCGGGCGGCGTCGCGGGCGATCCGCGCGCTCGTCCCGTAGGCCACCAGGACGATCTCGGCGTCGGCGGCGGCATCCTCTTCCCAACGGGGCAACTCGGTTTCCATGCGTTCGTACTTGGCGCGGAGGCGGTTGTTGAACGCCTCGAGTTCGCCCGGCCGCCAGTAGAAACTCTTGACGATGCGTTTCTGGCGGCCGTCGGCCGCCCCCGTCAGGGCCCACGGATGGTCCTGGACGGCGGGCCCCTCGCGCATGGGCGGCAGGACGACCGGTTCCATCATCTGCCCGAGTTGCTGGTCCGAGAGGATCAGCACCGGGCACCGCCACGCCTCGGCGAGGTCGAACGCCCCGGCCGCCAGGTCACACATCTCCTGGACGGTGTGCGGCGCGAGCACGATGAGCCGATAGTCGCCGTGGCCGCCGCCGCGGGTCGCCTGGAAGTAGTCGCTCTGGCCGCACCGCACGTCGCCGAGGCCCGGCCCGCCGCGCTGCACGTTGACGACGAGGGCGGGCAGTTCGCTGCCGGCCAGGTAACTCAGGCCCTCCTGCTTCAGGCTGATGCCCGGGCTGGAGGAGGAGGTCATGACGCGTCCGCCGGCGGCGGCCGCCCCGTGCACCAGGCTGATGGCCGCCAGTTCGCTCTCGGCCTGGATGAACGTGCCGCCCACCGTCGGCACCCGGTCGGACATGTACTCCGTCAGGTCGTTCTGCGGCGTGATGGGGTACCCGAAGTAGAATCGGCATCCGCCGCGGATGGCGCCTTCGCCGGCGGCGACGTTGCCCGTGATGAGGACCTTCCGGCCCTGCTCGGCGCGAGGGCGGGTCGGGGATTCGGTCGTCACGCGTGAGCCCTCCTCAGATGCAAACGGCTTTTCGAACGCGCAGCACGCAATGGCGGTTCATCTTACGAGGGGCTTAGCGCAAGGGCAACGGGTTTTGGAGGAGGCCCGGCCCGCGCGGCGGCCTTCCCAGGCCGCCGCGACGCCAATCGGTCATGAAGCGTGGTAGCCTGGGAAGGCCACCACGCGGACGTACGAAACCTCTTACGCCTCGACAATCTCCAGCACCTCGATGGCGGCGTCCGGGCACACCTGGTAACACAGCGTGCAGCCGGAGCACTCGGCGCCCTCTTTCATGCGGGCGGGGCGGACGCCGATCTCCGTCAGGTCCTCGCTCATCTCCAGGCACCCCTTCGGGCACACCGCCACGCACAGCGCGCAGCCTTTGCAGTATTCGGTGAGGATGCGAATCTGGTACGCCATAAGCCTGCTCCTCCCGGAAGCCGATGCCGTATGGTACGCACCCGGCGGAAGGGAGTCAACGCTACGCAAGGTAACGAAGTGACGAAGTAACGCAGGCGGTTGCCGTGCGGCGGCCTTCCCAGGCCGCCGCGATTCGGGCCGTCAGCGGGGGCGTGGTGGCCTGGGAAGGCCACCACGCGGAATTCGTCAACTCGTCCTTCGTTACTCCGTCACTGCGTTACTGGCCGTCCTGATACCTCGGCAAATGCCCCCAGTGGAGTTTGCGGCTGAGGGTCTCGAACGGCCGGCGGCGGCCGCTCTGGACCAGCAGGAACGCCGACTCGGCTCGGCCGATGTGCACCGTCTCGCCGGGCGCCAGGCGGACCGTATCCTGACCGTCCACCACGCACACGGCCTCGCGCTGGAGGTCGAGCGGCTCCAGGACCACGTCGCACTCCGGCCTCAGCACGATCGGCCGGTGCGTCAGCGAGTGCGGGCACACCGGCACGAGGACCATGGCCTCCAGGCCCGGGGCGAGCAGCGGCCCGCCGGCCGCCATGCAGTACGCCGTCGACCCGGTGGGCGTCGAGACCAGCACGCCGTCGCCGAAGTACGAGGTGATGACCTCGCCGTCGATGGTGGCCCGGACGGCCGTCATGCGGTGGGCCTCGCCGCCGGCCACCAGGACCTCGTTCAGCACCCGATGCTCGCTCGTGCCGGCGGCCGTCTCGCACCGGACGCGCAGCATGAGCCGGCGGGAGACGGGCAGCCGGCCCTCGACGATGGCGTCGAACTGCTCGCAGAACTCGTCGGCGGAGAACTCGGCCATGTACCCGAGTTTCCCCATGTTGATGCCGACGACGGGCACCTCGCGGCCGGCGAGCATCCGGGCCGCCTTCAGCAGCGACCCGTCGCCGCCCAGGGCGACCACGAGGTCGGCCTCTCCGTCGATGGGCTCGTCCGAGAGGTCCATCGTTTCAACGTCGACCCGCTGGCGGACCCAGGGGCACAGCGTGCCGCCGACCTCGCGGGCCTGCGGTTTCTCGGGGTTGACGAGGATCAGCACGCGTGTCATGGTCCCCCTCCCGCCAAGGCCCGCATCCGGTCGGCGAGGCCCGCCGCATCCAGGCCCTGCCCCGCGAGTTGGGCCGCCCGGGTATCGTGCTCGACGATCTCGTCGTCGACGCCGGCCCGGTGGACCTTTGCCGTATCGAGGCCCATGGCCTCGGCGGCCTCGAGGACGGCCGAGCCGAACCCACCCGCCGCCGCCGCGTCCTCCACGGCCAGGACCCACGGGTGGGCGTCGAGCAGGTCTGCCAGCAGGTCCGTATCGAGGGGGCGGACGAACCGGGCGCTCGCGACCGCGACCTCCACGCCGTCTTCGGCCAGGCGCCGGGCGGCTTCCACGGCCGGCGCAACGCACGCGCCGAGGGCGAGAACCGCCCCGGCCTGCCCCTGGCGCACGACGGCCGCCCGGCCGACCGCCACCGGCACGTCGGAGAGGTCCTTGGCCGGCACGCGGTCCCGCGGGTACCGAATGGCCCAGGGCCCCTCGGCCTCGGCGGCAAGGCGAAGCATGCCCGCCAGTTCCCCGGCGTCCGCCGGCGCCGCGAGCGTGAACCCCGGCAGCGGCCGGAAATACGCCACGTCGTACAGGCCGTGATGCGTCGGCCCGTCGGCCCCGACGAGCCCTGCCCGGTCCACCAGGAACACGACCGGCAGGCCCTGCAGCGCCACCTCCTGGAACAACTGGTCGTACGCCCGCTGGAGAAAGGTGGAGTAGATGCCGACGACCGGCCGCCGGCCGCCCTTCGCCATGCCGGCCGCCAGGCCCACGGCGTGCTGCTCGCAGATGCCCACGTCAACGAACCGGCCCGGGTACCGATGGCCGAAGCGGATGAGGCCGGACCCCTCCGGCATGGCGGCGGTGACCGCCACGAGGCGGCCGTCGGCCTCGGCGAGCGCCAGGAGGTCGTCCACGGCCGCCCGCGTCCACGTGGCCGGGCCCGGCGGCTCGGTCTCGGCAAGCACCTGGCCGTTCCGCTCCTTGAACGGCGAGGCGGAGTGCCAAGCCTCGGGCTTCTCGGCGGCGGGGCGGAAACCCCGGCCCTTCTCGGTCACGACGTGCAGGAGGATGGGCCCACGCGCCTCGCGCACCTCCTCCAGAATCTCGATGAGTTCGGCCATGTCGTGGCCGTCCACCGGGCCGTAGCAGCAGAACCCGAGCCCCTCGAACATGTGCTCGGGTACCACCGCCTCCTTCAGCACGTCCTTGAAGGCGTGGATGGAGCGGGAGACGAGGTCGCCCATCGGCACGCGGTCGAGCACCTCGTGCACGTCGCGTTTCAGGTTGCCGTAGGCGGGCGTCGTGCGGAGGCGCGTCAGGTACCGGGCGAGCGCCCCGACGGTCCGCGAGATGGCCATATCGTTGTCGTTCAGGACCACCAGCAGGTCGACCCCCGCGTCGCCGGCGTGGTTCATGGCCTCCAGGGCCATGCCGGAGGCCAGCGAGGCGTCGCCGATGACAGCGACCGTCCGCGCGCCGGCGCCGGCGGCCTGCTCGGCCAGCGCGAGGCCCAGGGCGGTCGAGACGCTCGCCCCGGCGTGACCCGTGCGGAAGGCGTCGTACGGGCTCTCGGCCGGGTTCGGGAATCCGCTCGTGCCGCCGGCGGTCCGCAGGCCCTCGAACGCCTCGCGCCGGCCGGTCAGGATCTTGTGGGCATAGCACTGGTGCCCCACGTCCCAGACGACGTGGTCGCGGGCGAAGTCGTACGCGCGGTGCAGGGCCAGCGTCAGGTCGACGATGCCGAGGTTGCTGGCGAGGTGGCCGCCGTGGGCCCCCACCGTCCGGGTGATCAGGGCGCGGATTTCGCCCGCCAACCGCCCCAGGTCCTCGGGCGACATGCCCCGCAGGTCGCGGGGGGATTCGACGGTGTCGAGTAAAGGCGTTGTCATGGGGCCTTGGTCATTCGTCATTTGTCATTGGTCATTGGTTGTCGGCTGTTTGGACGTTGTCGCCGGTCGCTGCGTTTCTGCCCTTACCTCATTTTCCGTCGTTCTGCCGTTCTTTGCGTCTTGGCGGCTTTGCGTGAGGCGCCGTTTTCAGATAACGCGCCGGGCAAGCCCGGCGGCTAACTGTTTCACGACGTCCGCTCGACGACGAACCGGGCGAGGTCCCTGAGCAGGTCCGCCTCGTGGCCGAACGGCGACAGCGCATCGACGGCGCCGTCCGCCTCGGCCAGGGCCCGACGCCGGGCCGCCTCCACGCCGTACAGCGTGACGAACGTCAGTTTGCCGGCGGCGGCATCCTTGCCGGCCGTCTTCCCCAACTCCTCCGTCGTGGCGGACGCGTCGAGCACGTCGTCGGCGATCTGAAAGGCCAGCCCCAGGCGATGGCCGTACTCGCGGAGGCTCCGCTCCAAGTGCTCGCTGGCGCGGGCGGCCATGGCGCCGAGCACCGCGCTCGCCGTGATGAGCGACGCGGTCTTGCGGTGATGGATGATCGCGAGGCGCCGCTCGTCGCGGGCGCGGTCGGCCTCGGCCTCGAGGTCGGCCACCTGCCCGCCCACCATGCCGAGGGCGCCGGCGGCGGCGGCCAGTTCCGCCGTCTGCCGACGCGCCACGTCGCCGTCCGGGGCGTCGCGCGCCAACACGCCGAACGCCTCGGTCAGCAGGGCGTCGCCGGCGAGGATGGCCAGCGCCTCGCCGAACTGCGCGTGGCACGACGGCCGGCCCCGGCGCAGGGCATCGTCGTCCATCGCGGGCAGGTCGTCGTGGATCAGCGAGTACGTGTGGACCATCTCGACCCCGCAGGCGGCGCCCATGGCGGCGTTGTCCGACCCGCCGCACGCCTCCGCCGCCATCAGGACGAGCACCGGCCGCAGCCGCTTGCCCCCGCCCAGGACCATGTACCGCATCGCCTCGAAGAGGCGGCGGCTGGCTTCGTCCGGCGAGGCGAGGGCCGCCTCCAGGGCCGCCTCGACCCGCGCACCGCGGTCGCGAAGCACGTCCGTGACGGATTGGGGCTGGGCCTCGGCCATGGTATCCACCGTGTTACGTGTGGCGCACTCGGGCAGGTCGGCAAGCGCGAATCGTATCACCCCCAGCGCGGGGTCACAAGGGAAAAGGATCGTCGAGGCGATGTCGCGAGCGCGCCGGCAATCCGCTTGACCCGCGGCCTATGCATGCCCCTAATGGAAACCCATGTCCAGTCCCGAAACACCCCCGGCGGCTCAGGCATCGCGCCAAGGGCACGCCACGGCAAGGGCATCGCGGCGATGGAGCGTACCCGCGTTCGTATCGCTTGGGCTGGGTATCCTGTCGTGGACGTCGTCCGGGTTTTGCCACGTCGTACTGTGCGCCATCCGTCCTGTCTGCGAC
>Ga0180431_10009149_pt1 | contig 11248 bp, 8 predicted proteins | sample SS_ome_11_FD_132459 | JGI IMG/M metagenome (GOLD analysis project Ga0180431, IMG submission 132459) | Hypersaline lake sediment archaeal communities from the Salton Sea, California, USA - SS_1_MS_1 metaG | ecosystem: Environmental > Aquatic > Non-marine Saline and Alkaline > Hypersaline >...
ATAAAATCGGAAAGCTTCCAAAACTATATCGGATTTTGATATGTTTTGGGATTTTTTTAATACTTGTGGGGCCTTTTTTCTATTTTTTTTATCAGCCGAAAGTAAAAAAAATAGACCAATTAAAATCCGAACATGAAACTCTGGAAACAAAACTTGTCAGGGCAAAAGCAAAGGCAAAAGAGCTTAAGCATTTACAGGACAAATTCAAAAAGGCAGAAACGGATTTTAAAGTGGCCGTGAAAAAACTCCCCGAAAAAAAAGAAATACCTTCTTTGCTGTCAAGCATTTCCCGATCCGGTCATGATGCCGGTCTGGATTTTTTGTTATTTGAGCCGAAAAAAGAGCAGATCAAAGAATTCTATGCGAAAATTCCAGTATCAATTCTAGTTACGGGCAGCTATCATAAAACCGCTCTTTTCTTCGACAAGGTTTCGAGGTTACATAGGATTGTTAATATAGACAACATCAAGATGACCGCAACAAAAGAAAGTAATAAACTGAACACAAAATGCACCGCTGTAACTTATCGGTTTGTGGAAACGAAGCCCGAAACAAAGGATACGAAAAAAAAGAAGAAATAAAGCCCTGAGTCATGGATAATAAAATAGTTATAATCGGCAGTTTCATCTGTTTCATCTGTATATTTTCCCTTTGGGTGGGTTGTGATAAAAAAGCTGAGCCGCCCCCGAAGTCCAGGAAGATCACTAAAAAGATCATTATTGATAAAAAGGATGCGTCAGAACGTCAACTGTCCCAAAAAGCCGATATCCCAAAATCCGTCTCAAAAATTTCACCCGATATTTCAAAGGGCAAGATCGGTGATTTAAAAGAAAAACGGATGGCTTCGGTATCCAAGACGATCGAAAAAATCGAACCGTCCGAAATAAACGACTTTTACAACTCCAAAGGAAAACTGGATCCATTTAAACCATTGATCAGAGAAAAACCCGTGGCCTTAACGGTGAAGCATAGAAAAGCAGTTCGCCGCAGGCTGCTCACACCCCTTGAAAAACTCGATTTAAGCCAGCTTAAACTTGTCGCAATATTACGCGCTCCGAGCGGAAACAAAGCCCTGGTTGAAGAGGATTCCGGGAAGGGGTACATAGTAAAGAAAGGAACTTACATCGGGACAAACGCAGGCAGGGTAATAAATATATTACCGAATAAAATCATTGTTGAGGAAGAGGTTGAAGATATTTACGGCAAAATTTCTGTCCGTAAAAAAGAAATAGAATTGAAACCTCCTGGAGAAGAATAACATGAATGGTAACATCAAGAGATGGTCAAAGATTGGAGCTATTATCTTCTTTTTGGGAATGTTAATGGCGGTTTTGGCTGGGTGTGCGTCTAACACCATGGCGGTTAAAGAAACAAAAAAGGATGCAGGCCAAGCTATTGAGCCCAAGCATATAACCGGCATAAGTGCCAGCGAGGATTTAACATCTTCTACTATCTGGATCAGAGGGAACCGGCTGCTTACCTATACATCGGTCAAACAAACTTTCCCTCTGGGGGTTTTACTTTATTTCCCTGAGACGGTTCTGGGCGATATCAATACTTCCTATGTGCCGGACAGTGACATTGTAAGTTCAATCAATTCTTCTGAATTAACAACCAAAGGGCATACATCCCGTGTTGAAATATTATTAAAAAAAGATGCTTCTTATGAAGTAAACAGAGAAGATACGGGTCTTAAAATATCATTCAATAAAGAATCCGGAGTTTCGGTTTCTACCGATGCGAAATTAAAGATCAAAGAAACATCGAGCGATACATCGCAAAATGCCAAGGAACAGCCGGCCGCGTCTGAACAGAAAAAATTAGATGCCAAAACCACGGTCAATAAAACGGTTACCCCTCAAATTAAAAAAGACAAACCCGCCTGGATTAACCGGATAGATTTTTCAGGTGAAGAAGGCGGCAAATCGACAATTATTATCGGGACTACAATACCGATCACATACGACTTAAAAAAAATCGATGATAAAAAACTCCTGCTTTGTCTTTATAATACAAGGCTTCCGGAATATCGCCAGCGTCCATTGGTGACCACAAGGTTTCACAGCGCTGTTGATCGTATTACACCAGTTCAGTCACCGGCCATGAAAGAGACTTCTCTGGTTACCATTGAATTGCGAGAATCCGTACCCTATTTTGTGGAACAGACGGATAGTCTTCTGTTGCTCCATTTTGAAGCGTCTTCAATATCTCCCAGGCCTTTTGATAAAGCCAAGCTTCCACCTTGGAAAAAGGTGATGACCCAGCCGGTTGCTCCTACAGGAGCAAAACCAGAAAAAGCCTCTTTGGGTGCTGCTTATGATACCGAGCGCCAAAAAGCCACCGATGCCGTTACGGGTATAAGAAGATCTTTGAATTTTTATCGAACGGAGAGTGAAAAGAAATATATCGGGGAAAAAATCGCGGTTGATTTTTTTAGAACCAATATTAAAAACGTATTTCGAATTATACGGGAAGTCAGCGGAGAAAACTTTGCCATTGACAAGGATGTAACCGGTGAGGTTACGTTGAGCCTTGAAAAACCCATACCGTGGGACCAGGTTCTGGCTCTGGTCCTGAAGATGAACAAGCTGGGTTTGGTATATGAAGAAGGCATCATACGGGTGGCTACCCTTAAAACGCTGGCACAGGAAGAAGAGGAAAGAAAAGAAAAATTGTCAGCAAAGCGGGAAGCCGAAAATCAGGAAGAACTGATCACCGTATTTATGCGTATCTCCTATGTTGATGCCATTGATATCGGCAAACATCTTGTGGAAGACGGAAAATTTACGAATGATCAGGGAAATAGTAAATTCAACCCCGCGCGCGGCAAAGTTAGCATTGATAAAACAAACAACATGATTGTCATGTCGGATGTGGCGCGATCCATTAAACGGGCCAAGGAAATCGTTCAAAAACTTGACCGGGTAACCCCACAGGTTCTCATCGAAGCCAGAATTGTCGAAGCCAGCAATAACTTTTCAAGGGAGCTTGGCGTCACCCTGTCAGGAACTTATGGTCCGGTCGGCAGCAAATATACCCGTGATTTTTCCTTTACGGCAACCAATCCGCCGGTATCCAGCCTCGGAAGTTTGGGGATTAATTTCAGCAAGCTCACCGGCTCGCCATGGACCTTGGGGGCTACCATAGAGGCCGCTGAAAGTGAGGGACAGGTAAAGATAATTTCAACCCCTAAAATTTTAGCACTCGACAATACCCAGGCAAGTATCATACAGGGTTTAAGATACCCGTATACCAAGCTGGATGCGGATGGAAATACGACCGTTGAGCTAGAAGACATCGCCCTTGAGCTGGAAGTTACGCCGCATGTTACCCCTGATGACCGCATTACGATGGAAATTTCAGTAAAAAATAATGAAGTTGGTGCGGTTATTAATAATGAGTTGTCATTTACCACCAAGGAAGCCAATACCGAACTTTTGGTAAACGACGGGGATACGGTGATCATCGGCGGTATTCGCAAGACAAGAACAGACAGAGATGAAAGCGGGATTCCGGGACTGATGAAAATACCGGTTCTCGGGTGGCTCTTTAAAACAAATTCCAAAGAAGACCAGCTGGACGAGCTGCTGATTTTTATTACTCCCAGAATCGTTCAGCTTGAACAACGCAATATAAAAACCCAGATGTAAAATTTTTCACTTCCGAAATCTCATTATTTTTCGAGCTTCTCTTTCCGCTTCCCGGGAAAGGGCACTGTCCGGAGAAAATTCAGCCACTTTTTCATAAGCTTCAAGAGCCTTTTCATATTCACCCGATAAAGTGTAGGCCCGGGCCAGATCGAAATATAATTGACCCAAACGCGGATAATCTTGAACCGCTTTTTCAAGTGTGGCTACTGCCTCTGAACTCCTGCCCATCGCAGTATACGTCTTGCCGAGACCGACCCGCGCAGTGATAAACTCGGGATTAATTTCAAGGGCCTTAAGATAGAATTTTTCAGCAAGCTCATACTCTTTCTTGTTGTAGTAGGCCCATCCCAGATTAGAAAAGGCAAAATGAGGCGTCGCATACAGAAGGTTTTCGCTAACCTCCTTGAAATATCTGATGGCTGCATCCCATTCTTTCTTGTTTAGATAAGCGGTTCCTAAGTTATTTATGGCAGGAGCGTAATCGGGTTTAATTTCAATGGCCTTTTGGAAATGTTTGACGGCAAGATCCATTTTTCCCATGGCCATGTAAGTAAGGCCCAGGTCATTTTGAAGAAAAGGATCGCTCGGATAAAGTTTTTCTGATTTAAGAAATTCTCCTAACGCGCCAGGATAATTTCCCTGCCGGTAATGTGCTTCGCCGAAACTCCTTGAAGCTTTGGCCTGTTTTTTTTGCATTTCCAAATTTGCCGCACACGAAATAACGACGAATATCAAAATTAAAACTAGCGGCTGAAAAAATCGATATGTTCTCATTTTTTTAACCTTAATGATACGTTGGGTGTTTTTTTTTAAGCTCACTAACCTGGTCAACTAACCAATTATGTTACATTTTATCACCTGTTGGCTCAACCATTTTTTGAGAGGTTACATTGGTTTTAGACGGTTCGATCACACTGATCTTAACCCCTTGATTTGTTAAAAAGTGAATTATCGCACGATGCGGGGTAGCAAAAGAAAGAAGAATTCTTGGTTTTCCCGCACCGGTAACCAGAAAACCGGGTATCGTCAAAACGGTATTGTAGATAGCAGGTCTTTTGGCTGCAAGGAAAGTTGGATTATGGGTATAAGAAACGTCCATGGCGTCAAGGATCTTTTGTATGATCACAGGATAATTATCATCACTTTTTATCTGGATGACAGTAAAGCCGGTTTTTTCAATGGCAGAAACCGCATCACCGTAAAGATCCCCAAAATCTATAAGAAACGGGTTTCCGTCACTTCCCATGAAAAGATTCGAAACTGTCTTGACTTGAACTCCGGAATACGGAAATGAAATACTGACATTGGGGGAGTACGTGAATCCAATGGCCATAATCAAATCTTTTACAAAGGTTTTTTGATCTGAAGAATCGATAGTGCTCGCAATTTCAGCCGATTTATCAAAAACCGGCTCATTAGATTTCTGTTCGGAAGTATTATTACCCATAACGATTTCTTTTAAAACGATATTATTTTGATCCAGGTAGCGCAAGATTGATTCGGGAGTCCTCTTGCCGGAATGATCAATAAAGGATATACAAAAATGGCGCACGCTTTTTCCTTTCTTAGCAATTTTATCAAATATCCATTCCCCCCGGACTTCAACCTTGACGCCTTGATCGGAAAAAGACAAATGGTTTTTTAAAGAATCTTTGCCCAAGCTTTTAAAAACAGCATCAAAGTCATTTTTTATAGAATGGTTGGGCGTCACTCGAACGATATGTACATCTTCCCAAAAGGATTTTACCACGTCAAGCTCAGGGTCCTGATTTGTGTTGTCCATTGGAAAAAGGATGCGGGTTCCATTTTTTAATTCCATTAAGGAGATTTTAGAAAGATCGAGCGCAAAATCCTCCCGGCCCGGCCTTGGAAAATAATACACTCCCTTATTTATAAGTTTCCCATCTAAAACCGATGAAATTTTTGATAAATGAGTCGTCTGTTGCTCTTCCCTGTCTTCGGAAACAGAAAACTCCGGTGTTGTCTTAGAAGTCAGAATTGAACCGTTCATATCGGGACGTTTGTTATTATCTGCCGAACTGTCAAACAGGGATTGATACCATGGCTGGTCTAAGATAGCCGAATCCGGGATAAGGATATCCTGACCGGCATAAATACGATCCAGATTTTTGACATCGGGATTGATCCGTCTGAACAGTTCGATGCCCTGATTATATGGTTCTGTGCCATAAGCCCCGTATGTTGCCGAAATAAGAATGGATATGCAATCTCCCTTTTGGACGGTATATTTTGCTGAATACGTTTTAAGGGTTTCAGGTATGTTGGGGAGGGTCACAAATGGAATGGTAACCACACCTGAAGATTGTCCGGGCAGTGAAACCGGGCTTAACTTTTTTAATGGGATGATAATATGCTGGCCGGCACGAATTTTGTCTATATCATGAATATGTGGATTTATACGTTTGAATATCCTCAAAAATTCCGGGAAATCCCTGTGAGAAATTTCTCCTTTTTGTCTGAAGAGTTTGTAAAGCCAGTCGTTTTTTTTCACAACATATGGATCACATAATATATCCCATCCTCTGTCATATCGAATGGTATAGCTTTTATACAAAAAAGCAGTGTATGCGGAACCGGGAAAAATAAAGAATGCGGGAATGAGTATCACCAAAAAGACGAATACTAAAGATGATCTTTGGAATTTCATTCTTTCTGCCTTTTTTTGAGACTCAAAATCTTTGCAATCTCTGAGGATACACCTTGGACAAACCGCTCAAAATCTTCCTTGTGCAACGGTTTCCCCGGAGCGGGAACATTTGTAAGATCATCCGGACAAACATAAACAGGGGTGTTCATAAGATCCGGGTTCGGAGAAATTTCGAATTCTTCAGGAAAGCTATTTTCAAAATACATATCCTGAAAACCCGAAAATTTTAGTGGATGAGCCGTTGAATCGACAATGGCAACATCCTTTTGTCCAACAATTTTTTTCTTGCGAGCGACAATCAGACCGGCAAGAGATTCGCCGCCATGGGTACAGGCGATATGTCCATTACGGTTGGCCAGAAGTTCCCAGTCCATTATGGATTGTTCGCTAACTTCAATAAAAAAGACATTCTGCCTTCCTGACAAACGGTTATATAACTCCACCAGATGAATCACTCTCGGCATTGAAACAGGATTTCCGATCATGGCTGCCTGGGCCACACTCGCCTTAACGGTTACGGGAATAAATTTTCGTTTTTTAGCATCAGGTTCCAGATAATACCGGTAAACAGGATTGGCATGTTCTGACTGTACACCCAATATTTTCGGCAAAGACCGTATCACACCGGTCTCATAAAATTTTAAAAACCCGCTGATTACCGCAGTAATATTGCCGGCATTACCGATCGGTACAACCACGACTTTGTTTGCCATGTCATACTCAAAAGCCTGTGCGATTTCATATGAATATGACTCCTGACCCAGAATACGCCAGGCATTTTTTGAGTTTAACAGTGCAACATTGTAATTTTCCGACAGGGCTTCAACAACCTTCATGCAATCGTCAAACACACCCGGCATTTCGAATACATCGGCGCCACTTCCCAGAGGCTGAGAAAGTTGCTGCGGTGTCACCTTCTTATGAGGTAGAAGCACTGCGGATTTAACATGGGGTTGAAGAAAAGATGCATACAAGGCTGCGGCAGCTGAGGTGTCCCCGGTGGAAGCGCATATGGCAAGCACATCGGAAGTATGACCTTTTTGAATCAGATAGTTGATATAGCTCAATGCGCTGGCCATCCCCCTGTCCTTAAATGAGGCGCTGGGATTCTGGCCGTCATTTTTAAAGTAAAATTTAAGGTTTGCTTTCCCCTGCAGAAAATCGTTTGCTTCCACAACAGGAGTGTGTCCCTCGCCCAAATAGATTACAGATTCTAAAGGAATTACCGGCCCGATAAATTCATGATAAAGATAGATCCCCTTTAACGCCGGGATGGTGAGCATCTTGCGATAATCAAAAATCTTGCGCCATATCCTACCCGGGATCTTTTTTAAACGTTCAAAATTTACATCGAATATCAGAAGTACCTGTCCGCAATCCGGACAGGTATAGAGCAGTTCATCAATACCATATTCCCGGGCACATCCAAGGCACCGATAAATGAGTTTGCCTTGGTGTTTCGGAATGATAAAGGATTTAATATCTTTAGGAAAATCTTTTGGTTTCACGACGATATTTTTTCAACTCCGCCCATATAAGGTTTCAGGGCTTCGGGAATAAGAACGGACCCGTCCGCCTGCTGAAAATTTTCGAGTATTGCGGCCACAGTTCTTCCGACAGCAAGCCCGGATCCGTTGAGGGTATGTACAAGTTCGGTACCCTTCTTCCCCTTTCGTTTAAACCGGATATTGGCACGCCTGGCCTGAAAGTTCTCAAAATTACTACACGATGAGATCTCTCTGTAAACATTTTGCGCGGGCATCCAGACTTCAATATCATAAGTTTTTGCTGCGGAAAAGCCCAGATCTCCGGTACAAAGAGAAACAACCTGATAAGGAAGCCCGAGAATGTTTAAAATTGTTTCGGCGTGATTTAAAAGGGTTTCAAGCTCATCATAGGATGTTTCCGGCGTCGTAAACTTGACCAGTTCCACCTTGTTGAACTGGTGCTGCCGGATCAACCCTTTGGTATCCTTTCCATAGGAACCTGCTTCCGAACGAAAACAGGGGGTATACGCCGTGTAGAAAATCGGCAACATTTTTTCATTTAAAATTTCACCCTTATGGATGTTGGTTACCGGAACTTCAGCCGTGGGTACAAGGAAATAATCCCATCCGTCAAGCTTGAAAAGGTCTTCCTCGAACTTTGGAAGTTGACCGGTGTTTGTCATGCTGTTGCGGTTCACGATAAAGGGCGGCAGTATCTCTGTATAACCGTGTTTTGTGGTATGAATATCAAGCATGAAATTGATAAGCGCCCTTTCCAGCCTTGCACCTGTACCTGAATAGAGCGGAAAGCGGGCTCCGGTAATTTTAGCTGCTGTCTCGAAATCTAAGATCTTGAGTTTTTTACCTAATGTCCAGTGAGGCAGGGGCTCAAAATCAAAATCAGGGGGTGTACCGATCTGTTTTAGAACAGGATTATCAGAACTGTCCTTTCCCACAGGGACCGATTGATGAGGTATATTCGGCAATCCAAAAAGGATTTGGTTTATTTTATCTTCACTTTCCGACAAACCATGATCCAATGCCTTTATCTTGCCGGCGACCTCTCGCATCTGATTGACAAGATCATCTGCAGCCTCGCCATCTTTTTTCATATCCGCTATCTGTTCAGAAACCACATTCCGGCGATGTCTCAGGTTTTCAATCTCAAGAAGAATGGCTTTTCGTTTGGCATCACACTGTTTAAAAGTTTCAAGGTCGGCGGTTTGTCCTCGCCTTGAAAGCGCTTTTTCGATTTCAGGAAGGTTCTGTCTCACAAATTTGATTTCCAGCATAACAATTCCTATCTTCTCTCAGCCAAATGACAAAGCCTGCATCTCATATGATCCGGCTTGTTGAGAAAAATATTGCAGGCATCTAAATTATGAAAAAGTTTTAGAGAGGTCCTATCACGGGCAAGCCATATAGTCAATGATTATTGTTAGTTGACATTATTCGTTAAAATTTGTATATAGTAAATATTGTTCTAAATATCTACTCGGGGGAATACTTATGGAGGAAATTCGAGAAACAAAAGATGAAATACGCAGCAACATAGCAAAAACATTGTCTACACTTTCTGACAGCGAAATTGAAGAAAAAATTACAAGAATAGAAAACCGTCTCTTTGAATTTGCCAACTTTTTAGAAGCAAATATTGTATTGCTTTATATAAACAGTACCAGCGAAGTGAATACGCGAAAGATATTAGAAAGATGTTTAAATTACAAAAAAATTGTCATTCTTCCTGCCTTTGACACAGCCAAATATGAAATGGAATTGATGAAAATCGATAACCTGGATACCGATTTAATTCCCGGGCCCAGAGGCATCCTGGAACCGGACTCGAGCCGTTGTAATGTTGTGCCCATCGAATGTATCGATATCGCAATAATCCCCGGTGTTGCATTTGATGAAAAAGGGGGGAGAATAGGATCGGGTGATGGATATTACGACCGGCTTATTCCAAAATTATCGATCACGACAAGAAAAGTTGCGCTTACTTTTGAAAACCAAATCATACCGCAAATACAAATGGAATCCCATGACAAGTATGTCGATATTATAATTACCGAAAAAAGAATTATATACAAAATATAACCGCTAACTAGTGTCCATCCATAAACGGCATCTTTCGGCCCCCGGCGGCGTTCTCGCTCGTTTTCAATCCTCGAAATAGCGCGCTATGCCTGTCGGAGATCCCGTGATGTTTTCGGGGAGGTTGAAAACTTGCTCGGGCCTTGCCGGAAACCAAAATCTACCATTTCTGGATGGACACTAGGCAAGCCCTTGTCCTGTTGGATTCAATATCTTTTCCAGTTGTTGAAGATTATTTTCCTGCCCCACAGCAATTACGGTATCACCGCCCTCGATAACCGTCTCAAAAGAAGGATTAAACAGCATATTCCCATCAAGCTTTTTTATCGCAATGATTATCAAGTTGAATTGTTGCCTGATTCCTGAATCTTTCAGCATGATATTGACAAGATTAGAGGAAGAGTGGACCGGCATTTCTTCCATCTGAATATCTTTACGTCGGTGAGCAAAGGCAAGTTCCAGAAAATTGGTCACGGTTGGACGGATGATCCGCTGGGCCATACTCACGGCACCCATATCGTATGGTAATTCTACCTTGTTGGCGCCTGCGGCATGCAATTTATTCTTAGATTCGTTACTGCTTCCCCTTGCAATAATATAAAGGTCGGGGTTCAGTTGTCTGGCTGTCAGCACCAGGAAAACATTTTCCGTATCCGTAGCCAGCGCGGCAATCAGCCCTTTCGCACGATTCAATCCTGCTTTAAGCAAATTTTCTTCATTTGTCGCATCACCTGACACATAGAGAATTTTATCTGCATCCATTACCGGGATAAGCTCCGGATCCTTCTCAACAACGATCAGGTCAAAGGGCTTTCTTAATAACATTTTGCAAAGAACCTTGCCGATACGCCCATATCCACAAATAATATAATGGTTTTTCAGTCGATCAATCTTTTTATCCAATCTTCTTCTCCCTAATATGGTTCTGATTCGCCCTTCAACCATGAACTGGACAACAGCGCCGGCAACATACAAAAAGAAGGCAACGCCGACACAGATGAGCATAATAGTAAACACCTGCCCCATTTTTGTCATCTCATGTACTTCGCCATATCCCACCGTGGTCAGCGTGGTGACGGTCATATATAACGCATCTAAAATGTTCCACCCTTCGATCATCATATATCCGGCTACCCCCAGACTAATGATGAGTATCACTAATAAATTAGCAAAGATCAGATGTTTTGTACTATTCATTTGCCCACATAGCTTTTTCCGATCCTGACACCGAGTTAGTGTCCACCCATAAATGGTCTTTTTGCCCAATCCGCCGGAGGCGGACAAGTCTCTGCGTTATGTTCAAAAAATAATCCTCGGAATATTAAACATATGCCTGCCTGCCCCGTAGG
>Ga0180431_10009150_pt1 | contig 11247 bp, 8 predicted proteins | sample SS_ome_11_FD_132459 | JGI IMG/M metagenome (GOLD analysis project Ga0180431, IMG submission 132459) | Hypersaline lake sediment archaeal communities from the Salton Sea, California, USA - SS_1_MS_1 metaG | ecosystem: Environmental > Aquatic > Non-marine Saline and Alkaline > Hypersaline >...
GCGCTGAAAATCCCGACAATGATCCTGGCAATGTTATAGACATGCAGAACAGGCGAACTTGTTGTCTCCAGGTAGGCGGGACATTTTGCTCCAGTTAATTGGACCAAACCGACACTGAGAAGAAAAAGTGAGGAGGCGATGGAAATGGTGATATCCAGAGCGGCAAAAATGGGATAGGCCACAAGTGCAATTCTTTTGAACATTGCCCTCTGGTTTTGAGTGTTAAGCGTTTCATCGATCCGTTGGTAGATTACCGACATCCCATTTGCAGCAATTTTGAGGTCGAACATCTCCATTGCCTGCACCATTTCCAGAGGTTTTTCCCATGTTGCGAGTGAACCGACCATTTTTCTGTACGATTTTGGAAATTTCACATGTTTCGGGTTGGATCGAATGATCTCTTCTACTTCCTCAAACGCGGAAATGGGGGAAATTGTTACATCATTTTGGTTCTTTGAGTTGCTCAGTAAAATCCCGCCCGCAATATGTTTGTCCCTTGGTTCGGTCATATAGATTCCCGCATAGGGATGGATGAGACCGGCAGCAGATCCGAAAAGAATGGGGAAGACAGCTTCCCGAACTCTTTGAAGGTGTTGCCAGGGGAGGGTTAGATTGAGCTTCCATTGAATAACTGATTTTCCGATCGCATACACAAAAGAGAGGGGAAGAGCTGCCGTATGGAAGATGAAATCCAATGCAGCAGCTGGCGATAAGAGCAAAGACGCGACTCTTGACACCGCTTCATTGACGATCGGTATTGGCGTCTGATATGAAGCTAACGCTGCTTGTTGCGCTAAACTAGTAAAGGATAATTGGCTACTTTTAAATTCCATAGATAGGAGTTTAAATAAGAATCATTAAGAAATGATTAAAAAGATTCGTTATTTTTTAAATAACGCCACTTTCCTGAAGGGAGGTCGCCCAGTCTAATTTTTCCGATCCGCACACGTTTTAAGTCGACGACTTTCAATCCTACAAGCTCGCACATTCTCCGAATTTGCCGTTTTTTCCCTTCGAGCAGGGTAAATTTCATCAGATTTTCATCTAATCGCTCGATTTGGGCCCGTTCTAAGGGTTCTCCATCCAATGAAAGACCGAAGCTCAAACGGCTGACTGCGGCAGGCGTGACCGCGCCGTCGACACGTACGATATACTCTTTTTCAATCTCACTTGTCTGGCCGATCAGTTTCTTGGCGATGACGCCGTCCTGCGTTAGAACCAACAGCCCTTTGGAGTCGATATCCAATCGACCGGCAGGAGAGAGTTTTCTCAGATGTTTTTGATCAAAGGAACGCCCGTTCCATTGTCTTTCCGGGGTGATCAGGTCGAGAGCTTGTTTATATCCTTTTTCCGGTTGAGTGGAGACGTATCCGATTGGTTTATGAAGGATAATCGTCACTTTTTCTGCCTGCCACTTTTTGGCATGCGGCAGCAATTCGATCTGAGCGTCTTCAGGGACTTTTGTCCCAAGCTCTGAGATCACCTTGCCGTTGGCCCGGACCAGACCTTTTTCGATCATTCTGTCCGCTTCGCGGCGGGAACAGATCCCTCGCAGGGACATTAATTTGGATAAACGTAACTCATTCATAGATTTGTGGTTAAATCATAACAGAAACGGGAATTAAATTTAACCAAGAAGAGAAAAAACGCTACTTTTCCAGGATTTTGCCGGCGCCGTTGTCAGTGATGATCAACGCTTTGTTCGCAGGTGTTCCCACCCTTTGCAAAGGGAGCCTATCAGGGGAGTAGTCGCTGTTCACGATCTTGTCCAGCATTTCAGCCTTGTTTTCTCCAATCACGTATACGACGATTTGTCTGGCATCATTGATCAATTTGTAGGTAAACGTCAGTCGCCAAGTGTCCAGTTTTGGGACGAAATTGGCGACAACAAGTCTTCCGTCAGAGTGCAATGCATGGGTCTCAGGAAATAAGGAGGCGGTATGGCCGTCTTCTCCCATTCCCAACATGACCAGGTCGAATTTTTGGTCGGGAACATGCTCTTTGATCAGTTCTTCGTACTCCAAAGCGTGCGCTTCGATATCACCTTCGCCTTTCATGCGGAATATATGGTCTTCTGGAACCAGAAGGTCTGAAAATCCGGCATCCATCGCCATGCGGTAATTGCTGTTCTCGTCATCCCCATCTACAGAGCGCTCGTCGCTCCACCAAAGGTAAACCTTGCTCCAGTCGATCTGGTTGCGGTTGGTCTCTTCCGAGAGGCTTTGGAAGATTGCTTTGGGAGTCGATCCCCCTGAAAGGGCAACGTGGAAGGCGTCTCTTTCTGAAATAGCCTGATTCGCTGTCTTGATGAAATGAAAAACGCACAATTGGATCGTGTGGAACTTGTCCTCACCTTTGACTAGATCTCTTTGATCGTCGATTGATTTTCGCAAATTATCGATAATGTCCATTTTAAAAACTTTCCCATGGAATTTGTCCGATGGCGTTCAACATATTCCGGTAATGATGGCTCGGTCTGAAATAAAACATCTCTTTCATTGCTGTCGCGCCTGTCTGCATCACCTGCAGTTGCAGGGAATAAGGGACTTCGCAATGATCTGGTGTTGAGATATAGACCATGACTTTTGATTGCTTGTCAGCAAAGGTCAATGTCGTTTTGAGTTTTTCATCATTGATGCAGGATATTTCAAAAATGAGCCCGGGATTCAATGTCGCCCTTTTTTGAGGGGTCAACACGACTTTTCTCCCTTCATAAAAAATATGATGCTCTCCATCGATTTCTTTTACTTGGTTGAATTTCCATTCTAATTGGGCGGCAAGCCACCCTTGAAGGTAAATCGCCTGTACAGTGTCATGTTGAATGAAGTCATCGTTGAGCTGATTGTATTTGATATGGATCGTGTTGCACTGTCTTAGGTAATTAAGTTGGTTCCTTGTCAGAAAGACTTGTGAGATCACATCCCTCCAACCGGCAATTTCCGCCCAGCTGATATCCATGAACTCAATATTGAGCGTTTCAACTTTGTTCAGCATTTTTTGGGCGAACGCCTGTAAATTGACGGCACTTTCCGTGTCAAAGATCAAGCGTGTGCTCAGCTTTTCCAAAGCCGAAAGAATTGGATTTTCAGCTGTTGGATCGTCTCCCCATAAAAGGTAGATCGGAAGGTCGGGCACTAAGTGAGGAAGAATGACAAACGGGACTTCATCAATCTTTTCAAGAGAGGAAGAGATCGTCATATGTTCACAGCGATGGTCACACGGCTCGAGTTTGACATGACTTGTTCCGCCTTTGTCGCACCGAATGTGGATTACTCTCGAGGGAAACTTCTCGATAAGGGAATGGACCATTTGTTCAAAATAATCTGCGCGCCGCTTTTCCGCGGTGTAGATGATTAAGTTAAACAAGTGTCCTTTGATTTCCTTTTCCATATTCACACCAACTCTTATAAGAGCCGCCACTTCCTCCCTGTTTTTTCAATCAAGCGATCTGCTTCTTCAGGCCCCCATGTGCCTGATTGATAATTAGGAAAAGTCGCAGGCGATGTGTTTTGCCAATGCTCAAGGATGGGAGTGAACAGTTTCCAGGAAGCGAGAACTTCGTCCGCCCGGGCAAAGAGGGTGCTATCGCCAGACATGCAATCGCAAATAAGCCTCTCATAAGCTTCCGGGGGAGCAGATCCGAAATAGGTACTGTAGCGGAAATCCATCTTTACAGGCTGGATCTGACTGCTTAGACCAGGGACTTTACAGTTCATTTTGAGTGAAATTCCTTCGTCAGGCTGGATGCGGATCACTAAGATATTCGAGTCGACTTTGCTCGTTTGCTTTGCAAATAAAAAACCGGGCGCTTCTTTGAATGTAATTGAGATCTCTGTCGCTCGTTTAGGCAGCCGTTTTCCTGCGCGCAGGAAAAATGGAACCCCTGCCCACCGCCAGTTATCTATATTCAGCTCCATGGCGGCGAAGGTCTCAACCGTTGATTGAGGATCGACGTTTTCCTCTTCCCGGTATCCCTTGACAGGCTCTCCGTTGATTATTCCTGCCGCATATTGTCCCCTGACAATGGCATTGTCATAGTCGCCAACAGGAAAATAACGGATCGATTCCATCACCTTCATTTTTTCATCTCTGATCGCATTGGCGTAGAGGCTCGTTGGAGGTTCCATCGCGACAAGGGAGACCAGCTGCATCATGTGGTTTTGAACGATGTCCCGCAGAAGGCCCGCTTCTTCAAAAAAACGTCCCCGGCTGCCGATCCCGATATCTTCGCTGACTGTGATCTGGACGTGATCGATGTGCTTGTTGTTCCAAAGGGATTCAAAAATCGGATTGCTGAATCGGAAGACCAATAAGTTTTGGACGGTCTCTTTTCCCAGATAATGATCGATTCTGTAGATCTGACTCTCATCCATATGATGGGTGAGGTCATTTTGAAGTTTCTGTGCGGACTCCAGGTCATGTCCAAATGGCTTTTCGATGATCAGGCGCGACCATTTTTTGCGGTCCTCAATGTCGTAAATCAGTCCGTGGTGATTGAGCTTCTCGGTAATGGAAGTAAAAAAACTTGGCTGAGTAGACAAGTAGTAAACGCGGTTTCCCTTTGTGCCGAATTGATTGTCCAACTGCTCCAGGAACTTTTTGAGTGATTCATAGCCTTCTTCATTGTCAAATTCAGAGCGGTGATAGAAGAGCTGCTCGCTGAAAGACTGCCACAAGTTGGGATCGATCGGCTTCGTGCGGGAAAACTGACTGACCGCCTCGAACATCTCCTTGCGAAAATCATCGTGGGTCTTATCGCGGCGGGCAAAACCCACACACGCAAAGTGAGCTGGAAGCTGTCCGGCGTGAGCGAGGTTGTAAAGAGCTGGCACGAGCTTTCGTGCTGTCAAATCGCCTGTTGCCCCAAAGATCACAAGAATACAGGAATCCGGCGCTTTGAATTGACGCGTTTTTTCAATTAAAGGATTGAGCGATTGATCGTCGTAACTCATACTCATAAGCTTAAACAATCAATCGACTCTTTGCAATTTTTTTTATATTAATTCTAACTATCAGATAGTAAGTTGGATAAAGAAAACGCTCCTCGATGCTTTCCGTAATAGAGCTTTAAGAGGACGAGTTTCTGATTTAATCCCCGTTTTAGTCTAAGGATTTCCAGTTCCAGTTCCCCTTCTTGCTGCAACAGGTTAACGATCATTTGTTTGACCTGCATCTTCTTTAAGGCAGGGGCGTCTAATGTTTCAACCGCGCGCAGAAGTTTCGAACTATCCTTAAAGAAGTTCCTTTTTGCCCATTCACAACGATTTCCTTCTATTTCACCAGATGTCAATTTCTCTACGAGCTGATCGGCAATGGATTTGTGATCATCGAAGATCAGGTTGATTAGGTTGTCCCGTGGTTGTGAGATTTGCTCTTCATATTGGATGATGTCCTTTAATACAATCGGGAAAAAGGGAGTGCAGACGGTTTTTGCATTTCGATTCGCGATCAGCTTCCGTAAATTCTTCAAATTACTGACAGGATCGCTAACTTTGCGTAAAAAATCGTCGTACTTTTGATGATTTTGCAGCGCGATCTCCCAAGCTTCCGAACACGAATTTCTAGTAAAGTCGATGCCTGAGTTGTAGATTGAAAAACCTAAACCAAATTCACCGATTTGCATTAGGCGATGGCAAAGAAGCAATAGATTGCTGATCATCGCAGCTTGCTGCGAAGTGTCATCCATCCCTTTCAATGCAGTCTTGTACTTTTCTGCAAGCAAGGCGTATTTGTTCATCCGGTCTCCGATGAGATCTTTGAAGGAGGCGGACCCTTCTAAAAGGCTCTTCATATCAAACGTTAACCAATCTGATACAACAGAAATTTTTAACTCTTTTGCCAGGTAATTGATCTCATCCCGTGTTAAAGGTTCCCTCATCATCTTTGATTCCAGGTCTTCGATGGAGACTCCCTTGACTTGTTTGGCTTCATTGAGCTCAAACTTATAGCGTTGATAAACTGCTGCGCCGGTGAAACCGAATGTTTCCAGACTATCGATGACACAAGCGACTTCCTTTGCAAACGGGGTTCCATTGCGATGTCGTTTATGGAGTTCTGCACAACGATGCAAGCCGGTAGGGTCTACGATATTCAACAAATAGGAGACGACAACGTTGGTAAATGGGTCTTGAATACCGCTTTTCCCTTCCATTTTCATCAATGCAGATGTCCACTTCATTCTGGATTCCGTATTCTGCCTGTCGATGCATTGGGGCCATGTCCTGATCAGTTTAAGGGGGGACATGGCATGGTTGTGCATGATGCGATCTCTCAATACGACCGAAATATAGCTGACAGCTTCTTTTGGAGTTGTTTGACTATTTAGAAAATGTTGAACGAAACTTCTGCCGGTTGGATCGACCAGTTTGTTCAGTTCATGCATTTGATTGGAGTCTTTATCTCTCCAGCTAATCTGTTTTAATGCGAGGATTTTTTCCGATAAAGTTAAATGACTGTCAGAGAATCTTTGGATTTCAGCAAGAAGTTCATCGACATTGCTTTGTCCTGACGAAACCGCTTCATTGAAGAGGAATTGCAGCGCGCGCACTTTTTCAATTCCCCTCGGAAGAGCAGCGATTCTTTCCAGAGATGATTTTAGGTCGCTCAGATCGATTTTAACATGCGGGACTACAGCGATATCGGGTGTTGTTTGTACAAGATGCGATTGTTTTTGCGTCAGCATCAACCAGTGGGAGTTTGTCTGATACTGATTTTTCAGCAGACTCATCTCATGCTTGATCTGATTTTTGAGTTGTTGAACTTCTTCGGATTGAGAGGAATCCAGAGTTTTAATCCTGTTTCGCAGCTCCCGTAGTTTGAAATATTTTTCCTGCCTCCATGAGTTACTCATGACAGAGGGGCTGGCGCAAGATTGAATCGCCTCGAAGCAGGCAGATGCCTGAGCTGTCAGTTCCTGAACGTCTGTTGTTTCATCAGGAATTCTAATGTCTTGCATAGAGGATTGATTGAGAGGCTGCATAGTATTACTCCTTATTAAAATAAATCTAATAGATCATCATCGGATTCGGTATCATTGTCTGTCACTGAGATGATAATCTGATCAGGAACAGGCGCTTTTTTTCGAGATGATGATTGAGGTTTAAGCAAAGGCTGTGTTGATAAATCTTCTTGATTATTTTGCTTTTTACCTGTCAGCCATTGGTAAATTTTGCGGAAGATGGCGGCGACAAAGCGGATGATTTTTCGAACAAGTTGTAGAAACCATCTGTTATTGTTAGTTGGTGGTTGAGAATCTGAATCCGGGACCGATCGAAGTAACGATCGGCTAAGTGTCTCTCCTTGTATTTCAGCAGCCTCAGGCGTTTTGACTTCAATTGGTTTAGTTGACAAGGGGACCGAGCGCGTCACTGTTTTCTGTCTTCGTTTATTTGGTATTGCAAGGTCGAGCCCAAATCTTCTGAGTAAGATATCTTGATCCTTTACCCTCTGCTTTTCCCGCGAACGCTGAATAAAGGGTTGATCGATCAGTTCGCCTCTGGTTACGGGTTCGAAAGCTACGCGTATTTCTTCACGTCCGCTATTTGTTCGGTAAAGTCGGTTTTTCGAAAAGAGCAGTTCTCTTCCATGCGCCACAACAGGAGAGTTTCGACCTATTGATCCAGGATTTGCTTTGCCCGCCGGATGATCTGCAAGACGAGAAGGAATACGGCGATAGGTTCTGCGCTTTCGCCATAATCGATTTAAAGGGGGGTTTTGAATATGGGTCTGAAAAAGGGCTTCCCCATTTTCACCATAAGTGTCTTCATACCATTGACGCAGTTTTTCCTGTCTTTCATCCTGTAATTGATTGACCAGAGAATGAGGTGCAGGGTTTCTTAAAGGTAGGCTAGAATGTATCGACATATCAATTAATTTTAATTAACAGGGTATTAGTAAGGTGTAATATACCCTGTAATTTAAAATATGTCAATTTTATTAAAATTAAAAATCAGACAGCCTGATAGGCTGCCTGATTAGAATCGCATCTATTCCGTTGGAATTTTATTTATAAAACTTCTGTAAAATGTATCAACAGACTCATCTGTAGGATAATTTTGATACCACAGGTCGAGTGCAATGAACTGTCTGTTCAGTTCTCTATTGCGTTGTTCAATCGTTAGTTGCAGATCTCTCAATGAGCTTAGCAACTCTTTGAGCTCAGCAGTAATTGCCGATTTTTCATCAGAGTCAATAGAAAGACGCTTAAGGGCTGTCAGAATGACAGACATATTCCTGACCATATTTTCCTTTGCCCAATTTTCCAAGTTTTTTTCACCAGCTGGTGCAAATTGACCGATCAGACTTTCCATTGTATCTTTGTGCTCACGAAACAATTTTTCGATTGTATTGTCAGGCATTTGTCCCAACTGTTCTTTAAATTGAACGATATCTCTTTGATCAATCGCAAAATAGGGGATGCGGATGGCATGTTTCGCGTTTAACTGACGCATAAATGCCCGCAGGTTTTTAAAGTTGCTGGAGACTTCAAAGAGCCGAGTTAAAGATTCATTTGCCTTTCGACCATCACTGGAAAGTTGATCCCACGCATCCTTGCAAGATCTTCGGGTATTGTCAATTCCCGCATTAAAAAGGGTAAAGCTGACGGAGAGCTCTCCTTGAATGACTAACTGTTTATTGACTAATAGTACATTGCGTAAAAATACCTTTTGATGTTTGGCAGTTGTACCAGATTTCAACACATTGATGAAAAAATCACGTATAGGATTTGCGATCTCAATGCGGTGTTCGACCAGATCTTTAAATTTCTTCGGATTTTCAAGAAATGCGTCAATGTCAAATGTTCTCCAGTCAGAAGCGATCGCAGACTTCAAGCCTAAGACGACATGTTTTAATTCTGTCTGTGTCAGAGGTTTAGTTTTCATCTTTTCGATAAGATAACCAAACTTGAGTTTTGGGTTGGTCGATGGTGCTCTATGTCTGATGGCAACATTATTTAGCAACGGCCTGTGGTCGAAACCAAATTGCTGCATCGTATCCGCAATTCCGGCAATCTTGTTGACAAACTCTTGACCTTTTGTCGAACGTCGGAGATGTTCGTATCGAAGCTCTCCTGTCGGGTCAATGATATTTGACAGATAACTGATGACGAGATCAGAATACGGGTCGTTTGCACTTTCAGACTGCGAGAATTTCATCAATGTCGCTGTCCATGTAGTTCTTTGACGGCCGTCTAAATCACCGATCTCTTTTGGCCATTCTTCCATTAACGTAATCGGCGATACACAGGAAGAAAGCGTGGCCCGGTCTCTAAGAACAACCGTGAGATAATTGACAAGCATTTCAACTTCTTTAACGTTGGCGATAAAATATTCGGCATATCCCTTTCCTGTTGCGTCAAGCAAGCTCGAGAGATCTTGGGACTGCCCGCTATCCTTGTCTCGATAATTAATCTGTTTCAATGCCATGATCTTTTCGTTGAGCATCAGATGCTCTTCAGAGAATACGTAGAGTTTTTGTAAAAGTTCGGGTGTATTCTCTGCTTGAGAAGCGCAAATGGTTTCATGAATATGTTGGAGCGCCCTCACTTTTTCAATCCCGCGAGGCATCAACTTGACCTTTTCCAATGCTTCGTCAAGTTTTGATAGTTCATATTTAAAGTGGGGGGTAACTTCAATATCAGGTTTAACATCTTCAAGGTGAGATTGTCTCATTGTCAAGTTCAGCCAATGGGAATTAGTTGTATAGCCTGTCCTGAGCCATTGCATGGCACGGTTAGCAGTGCCTTGAATTCTCATCAATCCAGCATCGTGTCCAATTTCCGTCTGAGCCTTTGCGACATGGTCTCTAAGTTCTTTAAAGGTTTGAAAACAACTTCTTTTATCGTCATTTGTCAAAGCATCCCTGGCGATCGCCTGAACACTTTCTAAATATGTTTTTAATTCGTTGGTGAATACTGTTTTGTCCCCTTCAAATACTGGAAGGGAAGGTGTTGCTGCTGAGGATCCGCTTACCTCTGAAGTTGAACATGCTGCCATTTTTTATATCCTTATTATTATGTTTAAAAATCCAGATCCGAGTTCCATTCCTCATCCGATTCCACTTCAACGATATCAAGAAAATCATCTGTATCGCTTTCTTCTGCTATGAGGGAATTGGGCTCTTCGTTTTTTGTCTCAATCGGTTTAGCGCTAATCTTTTTTGTTTTTAGATCTGGATTTGATGATTCAGATTTCGCCTGATCTTTGAATTGGGATGCAAACCATTTGAAGAATTTTAGAACAAGGCATTTTATACTTTGAATAATGGTTTTGAACACTCTAACGATTGAGAACTTTCGTTTAATAGGTTTCATATCAGCGGCTTCAGCTTTGTTAGTTGGTAGTTGATGAGGTGTTGAAACCGCTTCTTCTTTTGTGATAGAAGCTTCTTGTAAATCAGTTTCCACATCAGTTAATTCTGATTGTATTTCTGATTCATTTACAGGGGAGATGTTTGATATTTGGGCAGCTCTCTTTTCTGAGCGCCTTCTGGAGACAGCACAATCAAGTCCACTAATGGAAAGGTCTCCGTCTTTTACAGCCTGCTTTTCCTTTGTTACTTTGATCCAGGGTTTATTGAACATGTTTCCAACTGTGACCGGCTCGTATGATACACGTAGTTCATGTTCTCCAAATTCATTTTTTTGAAATTCAATTCTTTCAAAATATAATCTTGAATTACCCTTTTGAACAGGTGTGTTGTCACTGATGCAAGGCAAAGTAAGCGAGACGCTGCTGCCGAACATGCTGTCTCTCAATCGAGGATAGTTTCTAAGTTGTCTCCAAACTCTCCTTGCAGGTCTGTTTTCTGCCCAATGATCAAATGAGATACGACCTTCTTCATCTCCTAATTCATTAATAAATAGTTGGAGAATTTGTCGGTTTTTTTCTTCTGCAATCTGTTGCTGTAGAGTTTGTCTCACATACACTGCACCGTCTACTGAATGCGGTCCTGTTAACGACGGTGCGCTGTTCGTTCCAGGCGGGTCGCAAGGACTGTAATGCAGAGGTGATGTACTCATAATAATAACCGTTATGTTAAATAAATAAAGATATATTATGCATTATAATATAAAATTATAATAGGGTATTTTATTCTTTATAATTATATTTTTAATGGTGCCGATTTTTGAATTATTTAATTAATAATACTAGGTGCAAGGAGTGAGGGAAAGGAAAGGTTTTGAATAATTTCATTGGCAGACTGACTATTCTCACATGCAAGGTAAAAGGCGCCGCCGCCTCCAGC
>Ga0180431_10009151_pt1 | contig 11247 bp, 11 predicted proteins | sample SS_ome_11_FD_132459 | JGI IMG/M metagenome (GOLD analysis project Ga0180431, IMG submission 132459) | Hypersaline lake sediment archaeal communities from the Salton Sea, California, USA - SS_1_MS_1 metaG | ecosystem: Environmental > Aquatic > Non-marine Saline and Alkaline > Hypersaline >...
AAAGAAAACTTCTTATTTTTCGAAGAAGTTACCTTTTTTCCATCTTTGTTTGATATTTTTTTACTTTTTTTATTTTTTACCATGATGACCTTCTATATTAAATGAATACAAGCATTGATAGATTATTGTGAAGCTTTCGGTTCTAAGGATTTGATGGTTAATCAGTCAGATATGCCCTGAAGGCACGCTTATTCTCCGCCATCACCTGTTCACAGGAGAATTTATCCGGCAATTTTCCACACTGGTCCAAAATAATATGCGCATTAACAATTGTCATCACTGCCAGCGCTGCCAGATGTGGATCGCGTTCGGATATCTCTCCTTTTTTAATGCCAAGCTGAATGAGATTCGCAATATTTTCAATTGATGGACGCAGATGCTCATACGAATTGATCTGATCGCCTCCACGGCCTGATTTCTTAGGCGTCATCCAGAAAAGCTTGAAGATTTTGGGATGTTCGTGCGCTGAAGCGACATATTCATCCAGAACTTCTTCCAGAACTTTGAAAACCGGCACTTCTTTGGCTTTTTCCAAAAGGTTTTCAAACTGCTGGTCTATGCGCTTTTGCTCACGATCAATGAGCGCTTGCATGATCTCATCACGATTTTCAAAATACGTGTAAAAGACCATGTGAGAAACGCCAACCTTCTCGGCAATCAGACGAATGCTGACTTTATCTGGGTTTACTTCATCTAATAGAGAAATCACAGCATCCATCATTTTATTTCGCATTGCTTGAATTTTCTCTGGTGAATTTTTTGGTCTTGCCATGTTTTATTCCTTTTCCATATATACAATTTTTCTATGTATAACTTATACGTATAATATTACGATTTGTCAATAGAAATTTTGATTAAAGTTTTATTAATCTTTCGGATTCGATGAGACGCGAACTATAATAATTTCGCTATGGTACGCATATTGAAAAAAATTGGGTTATTCTCCGCTGCGGTCGCGCTGGTGTTATGTACCGTTACGACAAGCGTTTGGGCGCCTGCAGACCCAATAGACAGTGCCAGATTGATTACACGACCGTATGAGTTTGATTATGCCGGTTGGACCATGCAAGCATTTCTTCAGAAGATATCCATCGCATCCGCCAACTTACCCGCTTCCTTAAAGGTCAGCCAGCAGCGAAAAGTAATTGATGCTTATTTTCGATATTTGGCAGAAGACAACCGGCTTGATAACGAAATAAGCACACTGATCAGCGCACCGGGGGGTGAGCAAAAGGAGGACCAGAAAAAGCTGGCATTGGTGCAAGCCGCCCATCAAAGAAACCGCTGGTATCTTTCCCGTTACAGAAAACTGGCAGAATCAGTGATCCAGTTTCAGGTATCCCAAACAGTTGATCAGATGGGATTTGCGGAAATTATGCAACCATTTCCCCCGATTCTTTTTCAAACGACGGATCTGCCAAAGCAGTTGATCCTGTCACCAAGGAATGTGATCCGCCAGGAAAAGAGCATTTCGCTAATCCCGGATATGCCCATACCGGCAATGGTTGAAATGGAGGAAAATGTAGAAAACCTGATCGACTATTCCGCCCTGGTTGTTCCGGTGGGAGGGGTAGGAACGTATCCAACCATGGTGCTGAATACCGCAAGGCTGCCATACCTGTTAGAAACTGTATCACACGAATGGATCCATAATTACCTGGTCTTCCGACCGTTAGGAATTCGGTACAGTGCATCCCCGGCGCTGCGAACTATGAATGAAACAACCGCGTCAATCGCCGGGAAAGAGATTAGCCAAGCTGTTCTGGAAAGATATTATCCGGATCTCGTTCAGGAAAAATCTATTGAAACTGAGACATTTCAGGCCTCCTTCCAACCTGCGCTTGAAAATGAAACGCAACCGTTTGATTTTCGGAAAGAAATGTATACCGTCCGCATCCGCGTAGAAGAACTGCTTGAAGAGGAAAAAATTGAAGCGGCGGAGAAATTTATGGATGAAAAGAGGCTCGTGTTTTGGGAAAATGGTTATCAGATCCGAAAGATCAACCAGGCCTATTTCGCCTTTCATGGGGCTTATGCAGACACACCCTACAGTGCAGCCGGCGATGACCCGGTGGGAGATGATGTCCGAAATTTGCGGGTGCGCTATGTTAATTTAATCGATTTCGTGGACAAGATCAGCACCATGTCAAATTATGGCCAATTAAAGACATTCCTCAGCACATTTTAGAATACGAACGATCATAGTTTCATTTATAATCAAGGCAAATCCTAACAGAGAGAAACCGCTTTATTGAAAAACCAAATTGAAGAAATCATAAAAAATCAAAAATCATCTATGATGATTATTATTTCCGGACCTTCCGGTGTGGGAAAAGATTCTGTGTTGCGGGAATTAAAAAAGAGGAATTTGCCAATTTACCATGTCGTTACTGCGAATACGAGACCTCCCCGCCCTGACGAAAAAGAAGGTGTCGATTATTATTTCGTCACCAAACATAAGTTTGAAAAAATGATTGCTGATGATGAACTGCTGGAATATTCTCATGTCTACAAGGACTATAAAGGGGTTCCAAAATCTGAGGTAAGAAAAGCGATAGAGAGTGATAAGGATGTCATTTTGCGGTTGGACGTTCAGGGAGCGGAAAAGATCAAGAAAATGTACCCGTTTGCGATTTCAATCTTTTTAATGCCGCCCAACCAGGAGACTTGGATGCGCCGGCTTGGCAAACGCAAGCAACAAGGAGAGCACGACCTGGAAACAAGGATCGCGACGTTTAAAGAAGAGATGCAAAAAGCAAATGCATTTGATTATATTGTCATCAACGCCCAGGATGAATTAAGTGATACCGTCGACGTCATCACATCCATCATTAACGCCGAACACCATAAAAGCAGCCAAACACCGATCACGGTATAACCATGCGCAGAAAAACACCCGCAACTATCATCATTATCGCTATCAGCGTTTTTTTCTACGCCCTGCTAGGATTATCTGACCTTTTCCTTGGATATGATTTCTTACTCTATTTTGCCGCTAAAATTAATGAATTCATCCTGCAAGGGCAGGTTTGGCGATTTTTTACACCAGCCCTGTTGCATGGATCCATCCCCCATATCGCACTGAATATGTATGCCCTTTTCAGCTTGGGGCCCAGCCTGGAGAAAAAATATGGGACGAATTCCTTCATCGCGCTGTATGTTTTGAGTGCTCTTTTCGGCAACATATTCTCATTTATTTCTTCGCCTAACATCTCACTGGGCGCCTCTACCGCTATCTTTGGATTGATTGCCGCACAGGGGGTTTACATTTACCAAAACCGTGTTTTGCTCGGTCGTTCCGCGCAGCCATTGCTAATGAATATCGCTGTAGTGATTGTCATCAACTTTATCCTGGGACTATCGCCCGGCATTGATAACTGGGGACATTTTGGGGGATTGCTGGGAGGAGCAGCTTACGCATGGTTTGCAGGCCCAAAGTATTATCTCCGTTCGAATGGATTCGGTGAGAACCTCGTTTTTAAAGAGAAAAATCGGGTTCTATTGGTAATTGGAGTCGAATTAGCTTTTGCCTGTGTATTGATCCTGATCGGATTTTTGATTTATCGTTAAGATATGTGCTGCTGGTCTCGCGCTTTTTCGAGGTTCCGAACCGCCGGAATGAAAAAGCCACAACAGCCCAAGATAAAACACCCCCCCGACGCGATCATCAGCCAATCCCTGGGAGCCACCCATTCTCCCAATATCGCAGCGACTGCCATGCTAAGCGGCATCATGGCGGAGACGATGCTTTCAACTAGGGAAAACACACGGCCCCGGTATCGAAGGTTTACATTCTTCTGAATAACCGCGAACAGCGGACCGTTCGCAATCGGATGCATAAAACCGGCGATCCCCATTCCAACTACCGCCAGTGCGAATTGATGACTTTCAGATAACGCCAGGACAGCCGTCCCAACCGCCAAGCCGACAATTCCGGTCAGGATCGTATCAGTGTTTCTGCGAAACCCTCCCCAGGCGCTCAAGGCCATGCCACCCACGACCATTCCGATACCAAAGGCTGTTTCGATAACGCCCAATTCAACCACACCTTTTTGAAAATGGCCGGTAATCAACAATGGCGTAAACGTAAATCCCGGGTTGATTAAGAAGTTTAAGACAGCCGCACCGAGAATCAAGTAGAACATACTTTTCCAGGCAAGCAAATACTGAAATCCCTCGCGAATTTCATCCCATAATTGAAGCAGGCTGGGCTGATCTTTTCGATGGCTGCCTGGTTCCGGCAATCTGACCATCGATAGCAGCACGATCGCTATGCTTGCCGTAAAAATATCGATCATTAATATGGATGGTATCGGAAAACGGCTCAGCAAAAAAGCGGCGGCGGGTGGAGCGGCGATACTGAGGGCGCCCTGCAGCGTCTGATTAAGACCAGAAATGCGCGTCAATTGATGCTCCGGAACTAATTCAGATACAGCTACCTGATAAGCCGGCCAATGGAATCCACCCCCGATAGAACGCAAAAACAGGATTAAATAGATCTGCCAGACTCGGACTGATCCAAAGAAAAACACTGCTGCCAAGGCAAGCGTTGCAAGCGCTACACCCGCATCCGCCAGGATCATTACTTTCCTGCGATCCCATCTATCCACCAGAGCACCCATGATGGGAGAAAGAACCACACGCGGAAGCAGCGCAATGAATGATGCGGTCGCCAGGACTGAAGCAGAGCGGGTTGTGTCGGTCAGATACCAAACCAGAGAGAATTGAACCAATTCACTTCCCAACAAGCTGAATGCCTGCCCGATCCAAACCAACGTAAATCGTTTGCGCCAACCAGAATGTTTTTCGCTCATATTGTCTGTTCCGTGCTGCCTGTCATACTTGCAGAGGATAGGCCTCAATCCTCATTTGGTATATGTAAGTATTATAAATAGAAATCGTAGAACGAGGTTCAGTGAGGAAAATTTTCCTCAAACCATGCGGTGCTATTTCCTCTCTATTGCTTTTGCCTGCCATCTTCAATTGACACCAATATCCAGCAACCCAACTTATCTCCTGCGTCCTTTGGCGCCCGATCATAATAAAAACAGTAGATGGCATCTTGCGCCCCGCTACATTCAAAATACCTGCGCCCAACTCCCCAGGACCCTTTGTTCTGCGCCCGCACCCGATGAGATGCCCGCATATTTTTCGCCATACGTCCTTTACGGCTAAAATCATCCCATGACCGCAGCAATGCCCGCAGCGGGATGACCTGATCGCGCCACACCAGTCTATCAGGACAGGGAGGATCTTTTTTCAGAAAAAACTCTCGATCAATTTCTACGCTGATTTCTTCATCAATAAAACGTTTCATGAAAACCTTTTTTTGGTTGTTTTCGGATAAATATTTCCATTATGATATACTATTTGCGCTATTAAAAAAACAATCGACCAGGAGTAAAACCGCATGAAAAAATTACTGCTTATGCGGCACGCAAAATCAAGCTGGAAAGATTCTGACGTTGAAGACCATGAACGGCCTCTAAAAAAACGCGGCAAACATGACGCCGAACGAATGGGAAAATACCTGCAGTCTAAGAAATTAGTTCCTGACGTAATCATCTCCTCTACAGCCTTACGTGCGCAGGAAACAGCCGACTATCTCTTGAAAAAATTGAAATATAAAAATAAGGTTTATTATTCTAAAAACCTATATATGGCTGAACCGATCAACATTTTGGATGCGATTGAGGAATTCGCAGATGATAAAAAAACCGTGATGATTATTGGCCACAACCCAGGATTGGAAGCATTTTTACAGATCGTAACCAGGCAAGTGGAAAGCCTGCCAACAGGTTCAGTTGCATACATCAAAATTAAATCCAAACACTGGAAAGACATCACAGATGAAGATGAAAACTCTTTGAAAAACCTGTGGAGGCCGAAGGACCTAAAATAAGAATATCCGCTCACTGCTTTGGCAGTGAGCTTTTTTATTTAAATCGAGACAGCATGCATATAACAAACGCGATTGCACGACTGAAAAAAGAATTTAAACGCGCGGAAAACATCCAGGATTTTCTCTTTTCCTCATTCCAAAAAGATGTGGTTTTCCATTCCTCCCGTAACGGCGTTGGGATGTTATATACCGGAGAGGGCACGCAGTGCGTATGTCTCACTCCAGATTTTGATGTGCGCGGCACCTGCGGGTACGGCGGTGGAAGTTTTGATATTCACGATCAGGCAATCGTTTTTTGCGAACGATCCGGAGCGATCTGGAATTTCGACCTGCGCAATCCCGCAGACACTGCGATGGTTTTTCCAGAAGGGTTTCAGACAGCCGCCCCCACCATCAGCCCTGATAATGAAAAAATACTTTTCATCTATGAAACTGGCGATCAAAGCGGCATCTCCCTTGCACGCTTAACCCAGAACAACGCGCTTCATGTGATAACCAGTGGTTCTGATTTTTATATGCAGCCAGTTTGGCACCCCACCGGTAGGCTGATCGCCTGGACAGAATGGGATCACCCCCATATGCCCTGGGACGCCTCCCGTGTATGCATCCGCTCTTTCTCGGAGAAAATACCAGATGCAATTCCTTTCCAGCGGATTGCTGGTGTACCCGGATCAAGTGCCAATCAGCCACGGTTCTCGCCGGACGGAAAATTCCTTTCTTATATTCAGCGGGATGGTGAATGGGATTCCCTGGTGCTTTTCGATATACTCACCCATGAAAAAACCAAACTCATCAGGGGGAACCAGTATCATTTGCGCATGCCGGATTGGGTGCAGGGATTGCGCAGCTACTGCTGGAGCGCAGACAGCCGGCAATTGTTCTGTATAACGTATGCCCGCGGGAAAGCTGGGATCATTTCCGCTGATATCCAAACGCGAGAACTGCGTCCACAACCGATCCTGCCCTATACCTGGTGCAGGCAGATTGATCTGGATGAATCGCGTAGCACCATCTTCACCATCGCCGCTGCGCCCAACCATGCGCCAAATATTATCAGCGTGCCGATCCAACCCAAAACAGATCATGCACAATCACAGCATGGCGCACAAGAAAATGGATTCACCCCTTCAGAAATTCAATTTGCTTCTGCAAGCGGATCACAGGCATACGCCTGGTTTTACCCCGCAGAAACGAGCGCGTTCAGCCTAGCCCCCTGCATACTCAAATTTCATAGCGGGCCAACCAGCGTGGCTCAACTCGGATATTCGCAGGAAATCCAATTCTTTACAGAAATCGGCTTTTCCGTTGCTGTGCTGAATTATCATGGAAGCGTTACCTATGGGTATGCCTTTCAGGATGCGCTACGCCACCGCTGGGGAGAAATCGAAGCAGAAGACGCGCAATTCCTGATTGAACAACTCACAAAGACCGGACGCATCCATCCGGGTCGTATCGCGGCGCTCGGTTCCAGCGCAGGCGGTTTCAGTGTCCTGTGTGCGCTCATCCGCCAGCCGGGGTTGTTCAAAGCCGCTGTGTGCAGTTATGCGGTCAGCGACCTTATCTACGATGCCACCCATACCCACAAATTTGAGCGCTATTACCACCGCTTTTTAATTGGTGATATCGAAGAAGACCGCCAGCGGTTTCTAGAACGCTCTCCCATCGAACACATTGATCGCATCCAGGATCCGGTGGCCTTATTCCACGGAGAAAAAGACCGCGTCGTGGATCCGCAGCAATCAGTTAATATCTATAAAACACTAAAAGCCCGCCAGATTCCCTGCCAGTTGACCGTATATTCGGACGAAGGGCATAGCTTCCGGAAAACAGCCAATATTATTGATTTTTACCGCAAGGCGGCCGTATTCCTGCAAACACACATAGAGGAATGAGCGCTGGGTTGGTAACTGATTTCAATATCAGGGGTCTCTTTTTTGGTTGGGTTAATAAAAAAGAGACATCCCATCAGGATGTCTCCCCAATTACTTTATGATTAAGCTTATCTCTCTAAGAATACATCAATCGCAGCCAGAAGAGCATTAACGTCATCCATGCTTGTCTCTCCCATGGTGGCAATGCGGAAGGTCTGATTTTTCAGGTTGCCATATCCATTTGAAATGCGCATGTCATATTCATCCAATAAATACGCATTTAAGGCGGAGATATCCATATTGCGACTGTTGTTGATCGTCGCGACTGTTTTAGAGCGGTTGCCTTCTTCGGCAAATGGTGACATGCCATTTTCCAGCGACCAATCATACACACGCTGCGACATGGCAGCATGGCGTGCAAAACGCGCTTCCAGTCCTTCTTCAAATATACGATCAAGCTGGAAATCAAGCGCATAGACCAGGGTTACCGCAGGAGTCATAGCGGTAGAGTTTTTAATACGGTGTTTTTCCATGCGCAGCAGGTCGAAATACCATCCGCGATTCTCAACTGTTTCCGCCTTTTCCAGCGCGCGGTCCGTGACACCAGCCAGCGACAATCCAGGCGGCATAGCCAGGCATTTCTGGGAGGAGGTTAGCAGAAAATCAACACCCCACGCGTCCATTTTAATTTTTGAGCCTGCCATTGAAGAAACTGCATCAACCAGAATCAGCGTGTCCGGGCTGGTTTCTTTCACGACCGCACATAGGTCCTCGAGCGGATTCTCAATCCCTGTGGATGTTTCATTGTGGACAATGGTAACGGCTTCATAGAATTTCTTTTTCAACGCACTACGCAGCGCATCCGGCGGAATGCCAAGGCCCCATTCGACATCCAGGCGATCGGGGGATTTCCCATTGGTGGTTGCCACATCAAACCAGCGTTGGGAAAAAGCGCCATTGATACAGGAAAGAATATCCTTGGACGCCAAATTTCTGACCCCTGCCTCCTGCATACCGGATCCGGTGTGCGTGCCAATCAAAACACGAGAATCCGTGTAAAAAAGTTTTTGGGCTTTCTCCGATGCCCGACGGTGAATTGCTTCATATTCTTTGCTGCGATGCGGCAGTAGCGGTTTGGTCATGACCTGCAGCACTTGCGGCGCTACATCCACTGGACCCGGCACAAACATATGACCCATAGTATTCCTCCTGATTGGTAATTCCCTATCGTTTTAAATACTGACTTTTCTTAAGGCTCCCTTTCCTATCCTATTTCATGAAAAGTTTTTTCGTTCGATTGAAATTTTATACTGAGAACCATTCTCTCCTATTTTATCGCCATCATTTGATTTTAATCAAATCTTTGGTTGATCCAAAAACCAGAAAATATTTGAGCTTGAGATGGAAAAAGAACACAAAATAGACGCAATCGTTATGATTCCTTTCGCTTGAGGATTTTCAATGACGTAGCCGGATCACATGGATCAAGCGGTACCGTGGGTTGATATTCAACGAAATCTTGGGGGTTGAGGTACGCCTTCCAGAAATCATCAATATCAGTATATCGAATAAGAAGAAATTGCGCATGGTCGCGCCAATCAGCCAACGACTCCTGGTTATAAAAACCGCGCTTTTCCAGTGCATCACGGTCACCACCGACACGGCCGGCATAATCTCCATTCAATAGCTGCGCCGGGAAATCCGTTTCAGGGATATATAACAATGGAGTCGCTACGCTACCACCCGCCCAAAAGACGCGGCTGTCGGGCGGGATGGTATCCTGCAGATGTTTTCCGGCTTTCTCATAGGCCTGCAGCATATTTCCATTACACACGCTTGTCTCGGGCAGCCTCGCAAACAAAAAGGTTGGGGAGGCGAGAACAGCAATTAATATCCAAACCAAGAAAACGGCTGCCGTCCGTTTCTCTTTTCTTATGGCCGATTTCCGCCGCAGAATGAAAAGCATCAGCGCCGAACCAGCCGTAAACAAAAATAATCCCAGCAAAAACAGCAAGATGCGCTGGGTTGTCTCCTGGGTAAATCCAAAACGATTGCGCAGCACTTCCCAGATGGCCGGGCTGTCAGAAAAAACCGCGTCCCCCGCCAAGCGCGGGACCGGAATGAGAGTCAGCAGGCGGCCAAATGGCGCACTGCTGGTGGTAAAAATACCGACCAGCGCGATTCCCAGCGCCGCTAACAACCAAGCTCCGCCACGAAGGCCTGATTTATCAGTCAGCGTCCGCAGTGAAAGCGCGCCAACCAAAATGCCAACCGGCAGGAAAAATGCCAGGTAATTCGGGAAACAGAACACACAGTAATTCTTTGTAAGGGAAGCCCAGGCATGCATCAAAAAAAATAACCAGAACAGAACCTGGAGGGAGAGAACCATTTTCCATTTATATATAGAACGCCAATTTTTCTTTTTCCAGCTCAGCCATCCCGCAGCCAGCGTTCCGATGACTGCCAGAAAATGATAGCGAACAGCCATAAAAAAGGAGGAAACACGGTCAAAAAAGGTGTTGGCTGGCGCCCACACAGCTTCTCCTCCGCCCGGGGAAATATTGATATTGAACAAACCAAGCAGAAAAGAAGGGAGCCAATTGGTCCAAATATCAATAATTTGTGGAAAATAGATGATATGCACAACGATAAATGGAATACTTGCGGCTGTCAAAGCTATCCATCCAGCTTGCCTGCCATGCAGCCAGAAACCATACACGACGACGAACGGCAGCAAAAAGACCATGTTCTGACGGGTGAGCGTTGCCAGACTGCACAGCAGCGCAGCCAAACCCAGCTGCCACAGCTTTCGATCTTCCCCCAGCAAAAAAAACAGCGCCCAGGTCACCAAAAAAGCGACGATGCCCTGAGAGATCGCCTGCACATATAATCCAACTAAAGCCTGGTTGGCAGATAAGGCCAAAGCAACGCCCAGCGCCCACCACCTGCCGCAAAAACGGTTGACCAGCAAAGCCATCCCCAAGAAATTTAAAAAGGCCAAAAGGATCATGAACACCCGCGCAGCCAGCAGCCCCGGGCCGAAGAAAGCCTGCACTAAGCCCGGGATGAAGTATGCCAGCGGCATATTGTTCGTCCAGGGGCCATAGTCCTGAAAAGGTGTATATTTGCCTGTTAAGAAATCAAATCCCTTGATAAGGAAAGCCCCTTCATCCAGGCGGGAAGGCAAAGTTTGGGCGAGATGGATGGCGTTGGCAAGAAAGACGCCGATAACACACAACACTATAATAGTAAATAAATTGGGGGATTTCCCAATTGCCCTTTGATGGTTTTGCATATCGATATTATATCCATGATTATCATTTATCTGCTTAATTCAAATTTTGGCTATGATAGAATTTAATTTCAATGTTTAAAAATCACAATCTGTTTGATTTTTTTAATCTATCTTCTAACCCTAACACAAAAGATACACGACCAATTCAAGCTGTTATCTTTAGCAAAGACCGCGCAATG
>Ga0180431_10009153_pt1 | contig 11245 bp, 7 predicted proteins | sample SS_ome_11_FD_132459 | JGI IMG/M metagenome (GOLD analysis project Ga0180431, IMG submission 132459) | Hypersaline lake sediment archaeal communities from the Salton Sea, California, USA - SS_1_MS_1 metaG | ecosystem: Environmental > Aquatic > Non-marine Saline and Alkaline > Hypersaline >...
CGAGCCCGCCCACTGCCACCCGGCGGCAGGATGCCGCTAAGCCAGACCAGCGGACAGCCGCAAACCTTGGCTTTGTGGCTGTCCGCCCCCGAGGAAAAGCCGACAGGATGTCGGCGTTTTCCGTGAAACCAGCCCGCCGCCCGCCCTACCACGGGCTCTGCCAGTCGCCCCAGGCATCGAGGTAGCGGGACAGCCCCGGCGACTCGGCGGCCTGGTGGCTGATCCAGGTATGGGCCGCTTCGATCAGCGACTGTTCATCGGCGAGCGTGATCGCCCCGGCCATCACCCGGCTGCGGAGAAACACAAAGTAGGTGTCGAGCACATCGCTGCGGCAATAGTCGTGAATCTCCCGGGCCCGGCCGCCATCCCAGAGGTCCTGCACCATGTGGCCGGCCACGTCGAGTTTGCCCGGCTTGCCGATCAGGTTTGCTGCCAGCGACAACCCGCCGACAAACCGGCTGGCCCCGTTGTTGGTCAACAGATCGTGCAGGTCGAGGTGGCCGCTGGTGTTGTAGCGGTTGCGGGGCTGCTCAAAGCTGCGAGCGTTTTCCGCCAGCCACTCCGGGATCGCCAGCCCGAACTTGAAGGCACAGAGTTCCAGCAGCGGCATGTCGAAGCCGCGGCCGTTAAATGACACCAGTTGCGGCCGGTCATTCTTCCGCCAGCCCTCCCAGAACAGCCGCACGATCTCATGCGGCCGGGAAAGTTCTTCGTCGAGGGCGACGAGGTCGATCAGCGAATAGTCCTCGGCCACCGTTGCCACCACCAGCGAGACCGGCTGCTGAAAGGTGTAGGGAATGAAGTCTTTGCCGTTCTGCTCAAGCAGCTCGGCCCGATATTTGGCGATCGCCTCGATGGGCGAAAGTTCCTCACCGGGATAGCGAATCTTCGCGATCAGCTCACCGTCGGCTGCCGACTCGATGTCAAACACCAGTCGGGCCACCCGCTTTTTTGCCATCATCGTGTCCTCCGGCTCACGGCCCTCCGCCGCATCAGCGGCGGGCCAGCGGATGCTTCAGTGGCAGCCAGGCGGCATCGGCCTGGCTTGAGGCGACCGCCTGCTCGATGAAATACATGCCCTCCACCCCGTCGTGGATGTTGGGATAGACCGTGTCGGTCCGCTCGAAAGCATCGCCGGAGATCGCCTGCTCCATCGCATCGAAGCCGCAGCGATAGACATTGGCAAAGGCCTCGAAAAAGGCCTCGGGGTGTCCCGCAGGCAGCCGGCAGGCAGCCTGCCCCAGGGCGTTGGTAAAGGGGGCGTTCGGGTCGCGGGTATAGATGGCATGCGGATGGCCATTCTTCCGGACAAACAGCTGGTTGGGATTCTCCTGATGCCATTCGAGGCTGGCAAGGGTGCCGTCGATCTGAATCCGCAGGTCGTTCTCGCGGCCGTGGCTGATCTGCGAGGCGGTGACGCTGCCGAGGCCGCCGTTCTCATAGCGAATGACCGCCTGGCCGTAGTCATCGAGCGGCCGCTCGGGCACGAAGACCTTGAGGTTGGCACTGATCTTTTCCGGAAACAGGCCGGTCATGTAGCGGCCGAGGTTGTAGGCGTGGGTGCCGATGTCGCCAAAGCCGCCGGCTGCCCCGCTCCGCGTGGGGTCGGTCCTCCAGCTGGCCTGCTTCTGGCCCTCGCTTTCCAGCCGGGTCCGCAGCCAGCCCTGGATGTACTCCGACCGGATCGCCTGAATCTCTCCAAGCTCACCCGACAAAATCATCTCTCGGGCCTGCCTCACCAGCGGGTAGCCGGTGTAGTTATGGGTGACGACAAAGACCGACTTTGAGTTTTTGACCACCTCGGCCAGTTCTTCAGCTTCGGCCAGCGTCAGCGTCAGCGGCTTGTCGCAGACCACATGAAAGCCGGCCTCGACCGCCGCCTTGGCGACCGGAAAGTGCATGTGGTTGGGCGTGGCGACCGAGACATAGTCAATTCGCTCACCTGCAGGGAGAGCCCGCTCCTGCTCGAACATCTCGGTGTAAGAGCCATAGGCCCGGTCTTCCGGCACGTCATAGTCGGCAGCGCTCGCCTTTGAGCGGGCCGGGTCGCTGGAAAAGGCGCCGGCCACCAGAGCGGCCCGATTGTCGAGCACCGCAGCGGTCACATGCACTCGCCCGATGAACGAGCCCTGACCACCCCCCACGATGCCCATCCGAAGCTTGCGATTGAGTCTGCCGTTGGTCGCCATGGTCCTCCCCTTGACTGCGGGCTGATTGTTTTTCGGCTCGGACTGCCCCGACATCGGCGGCCCTCCGACGCTGCTGCCAGAGCGTAACACACCCCCGGACCGGGCCACAGGCCCGCGGCAGGCCGCCGCTGCCGATCAACGTGGGAGGACCGCCCGGCGGCTGCTAGGATGACCTCAGGACCAGTTGTCGCCCCCACGCAGGCCACCCCATGGGATTTTCCGACCGCGGCTACTATCGCTACGACAATGCTTACCGCCCGGGGTCGGACTGGACGGCGGTGATCACGCTGATCATCGCCAACGTCGCCGTCTGGGTGCTGAATCTGCTGGCGAATGATCAATTCAATAAGATGCTGGCGCTCAACGGTGCGCTGCCGGAACGTCTCTGGGAAGTCTGGAAGCTGGTGACCTACGGCTTCGCCCACGCTTTCCAATCACCGTGGCATCTGGCCTTCAACATGCTGGCCATCTTTTTCTTCGGGCGGGCCGTCGAGCAGGTGTTGGGTCGGGCGGAGTTCTATCGCTTCTACTTTGCCTCGATCGTCGTCGCCGGGCTGGCCTGGGTCGTGAGCGTAAACTTCTTTTCTGGCGGCATACCCCCGGAAAAAACGAATCTGATCGGCGCCAGCGGCGGCGTGATGGCGGTGCTCGCGGTCTTTGTCTGGTACTTTCCCCGCCAGGAGGTTTTGATCTGGGGCGTGCTCCCGGTGCCGGCCTGGGCTCTGGGCATTCTTTACTTCGTGAGCGACCTTCAGGGAGCGGCCAATGGTGGCGGCAATGTCGCCCATGTGGCCCACCTCGGCGGGGCGGTCTTCGGCCTGCTCTATGCCTGGCGGGGTTGGAGCCTGACCGGCCTAGCCGACGTCGGCAGCCGGCTGCGGCAGATGCGGCGACGCTTCAAGGTGGTGCGGCCCGACGACGACGTTCACAGCGGCCCCGACGACGAAGACGAGGTCAGCCTGCAGGCCAAGGTCGATGCCATTCTGGAAAAAATCAGCCGTTCCGGCGAGTCGAGCCTGACCCGCGACGAACGCGACACGCTCACCCGCGCCAGCCGCCGCTTCAAGGGCCGATCCCGGTAAAGGCGACGTTCGTGCCCGCGTGGTGATTTTTGGCGGCCGTTACCGGGTCTCGTTTCCGCTCGGCTGCTCGGCGACGCGAATGGCGGGGTGGGCGGCGAGTCGGAGCTGATCGATCAGGCCGACGAACTGCTCGTATTCCCGCTCATCGAGTTTGCCTGACAGCACGCTGTGGATGCGACCGGCCGTGTCGAGCACGACGACGTTGGGCTCGCCCGGGATGATGCCGAACATCCGCTTGAGCGTTCCCTCGAAATCGAGCCAGACCGCAACATGCGGCGAGTCCTTCCGCATCCGGGCCCGGGCCACTGGCTGGAGGGCCCGGGGCACCTCGGTCAGCGAGGCAACGGGAATCACCTGCACGCCCGGTACCGGCAGGCCGGCGGGCCAGCCCGCCAGTCCGACCACCGGCTGCTTTGACCAGGCATCGGCTGAGGCCGCGTCGGCCGTCGGGTGAAACCGCAGGTGCAGCCGCCGGCCGAGTTGCAGCGCCGCCTCGGCACCATGCCGCTCGGCATAGACCAGCACCACAACGTCGCCGCGGTGGCTGCCGGTTTCGTGCTGTGTCCGGAACTGATCCTCCATCGCGATGTTCATCGTCTGTTCCGCTGCTGGGGCCCGGGTGATCGCTCCGGCAGTTGCCATCAGCAGCATAGCGGTCGCGTCGATCCAGGGCCGTCGGGTGGCGTGAAACATCGTATCGCTCCGGTGAAAAGAAAGCTCAGGCGGCCTGCCGCCGATCGGCTGCCGGGGTGGTGAAGGAAAGCACTTCGGCGGCATCGTCATCGTCATCGTCGATGTCGGCACTGTCGTCATCGGCCAGGGCGTCGGCATGATCAGCGGCGGCGTCCGCCCCCGGCCGCAGGATGCCGAGGATCGCCGGCAGCAGCACCAGCGAGGTCAGCGTGCAGGTGGTCACGCCGAGGGTCAGTAGCCGGCCGAGACTTTCGAGCCCGCGGTGGCTAGCGACCATCAGGGCGCCAAAGCCGAGGATGGTGGTCAGGGCATCGACCAGCACCGCGTTGGCGGTCGAGGCACTGATGCGATAGCCGCCCGGCCGCTCCAGTGCGTCGTGAACGATATGCACGCCATAGTCGACGGCGATGCCGAGGATCAGGGGAATGCCAATCAGATTGGCCGGATTGAGGTCGAGGCCGAGCAGACCCATCAGGCCGAGGGTCTGGGCCATGCCGACGGCCAGCGGCAGCGCCGCGAGCAGCGAGTGGGTCAGGCTGCGGAAATCGAGCCAGAGGACGGCGATGATCACGATCAACGAATAGAGGGCGGCCTGCTCGTAGCTCCGCTTCATTTCGAGCGACGCCTCGTACGCCTGCAGCGGGTTGCCGGTCGCCTTGGGATCGACGCTGCGAACATCACCGACAAACCGCTCGAGGGCATCGAAGTTCCAGATGTCGCCCCGGCCATAGATTTTCAGCAGGTGCTTTCCACTCGCCCCGACAAACCGGTCGACGAGGCTCGGCGGGAGGTCGTCGAGTGACGGGGCGACCGGATCGGAGACGGCTGCCAACGCGTGCAGACGGCTGAGCAGTTCTCCCGCCGACCGCTGCTGAAACCCGGCGAGCGCTTGATAGCAGGCCTCCGGCCCCATTCGCCGCAGCGCATCGCGGGCCCGCTCGAGGTGCCAGGCGGTCCGCATACCACCCGGCCGCTTGGCCGCCTCGGCCTGGGCCCAGCCGAGGGTCTCACCGAGGGCATCAAGCCGGTCGAGCGGGATCTGCGGAGGCCGCTCCGGCAGCCCCTGAAGGCGGCCCCCGATCTCCTTGATCAGGGGCGTCTTCACCGCTTCGTCGCCAGAGAGCAGCGAGGCGATTTCATCGACCCGCTCGACGGTCGGCAGGGCCGCGAGCTGTTCCTTCCGGGCGAGCAGCTCCTCGCGACTGTCGGCGATCGAGAGCGCATACCAGACGCTCTGATCGCACTCCTCGAGCAACTTCTTTTCGATTTCAACACTCTCCAGCCCCTCGGGCTGGAGATTGAGCAGGTTGTGGTCGTAGCGGAGATCGTGAATCCCCGAACTGATCGCCAGCGTACCGGCGACTGCCGCCAGCGCGACGAATCGCGGGTGCCGAGCAAACGGCTCAAGCCAGCGATGAACCGGCACCGGTTCAGGAACCGATCGACAGAAACGGCTGCGGTCAACGATCGCGATCACCGCCGGCAAGACGAGCAGTTCCGCCGCACAGCACAGCAGGATGCCGCCACCGGCAATCAGGCCGAGTTCGGCGACGCCGACGAAGCTCGTCAGCGCAGCGGAGAAGAAGGCGATCGAGGTGGTCACCGCCCCGGTCAGAATGCTCGGGCCGACCGAACCGCTGGTCTCGAGAATCGCCTCCGTACAGTCAAGGCCGCCGCGGCGGGCGGCGAGGTAGCGACCGATGTAATAGGTGCCGTAGTCGATGCCGACACCAATCATCGTCACCGTGAAGGTGACGCTGAGAATGTTGAGGTGTCCGACGCTCCCGGTGGCCCAGGCAAAGGCCCAGGCCATCCCGATCACGAGCACGCCGTTGGCCATCAGGGCGTGGCGAATGCCACCGAAGCCGGCGACGATCACCACCGCCACCGCCAGCAGCGACAGCCCGCTGGCCCACACCATCGACTGCTTGCTCGACCGCATCTCGTCGTCTTCCATCACCGGCAGGCCGGTCAGGCCGATCTCGGCATCGGCATGGCGATCGGAGACGAGGGCGATTTCCGCCCGCAGCGTATCGGTTGCCTGCGAGGCTCCGGCGAAGCCCCCTTCCTCCTTGGCCAGCCGCAGCAGGACAAAGCCCAGCGTGCCTTCCTTGGCCAGCAGATACTGGCTCGAGAGATCCCGCAGGGTCGACAGGCTGCCGGGCATCCCGGGCCACGGCGAGCGGTAGTCACCAGGCAGCGGCTTCGCGAGGCGTCCCTGGTCAGTCGCCTCGAGACTGGCGAGCAGGCTTTCGCTGTATCGTTCGAGGGTCTTCAGTGGCGGCTCATCGGCGGCGTCGCCAGGCCGGCTCCCCGAGACAACCGCCGCAGCCAGTCCGCCGACCATCGTGCCAACCTTCAGCTGCGGCCAGCCGCCGGCGAGTACCGGCTCGGTCCGGTCGACGAACCGGTTGATCGAGGCGAGGTCATCCGGCGAGACATAGTGCAGCCCCTTGGCCCGGATCTGCGACAGATCGACCTCATGCAGGATCGAGTGAAACAGATCTCCCTGCCGGGCCAGCTGATGCGAAATATCTTCGAGGGCGGCGATGGTGGCGGCCCGAGTCGTGCCCTCGACGACGACAACGGCATCGTCGTCCTCGCCGAATTCCTGGATGTAGTCGATCCAGAGCTTGTTGTAGTCGCTGTCTGGGTCGAGCAGATCGACTCGGCTGACCTTGTAGCCGAGCGAGCCCGACGTCCAGACGCCGGCAGCGACGGCGAGGAGCACCGCGACCGTCACGATTGTCCAGGGGCGGGCGAGGCACTGCCGGGCCCAGGCCACCATCAGTCGGCTAAGCAGGCTGACCTGATGGCCGCCCCGCTCGCGAGGTCGCCCGCGGAACCAAGCATCTCGCAGCGGAGATCTCCGGCGGCCGGCCGGCTCTTCGACGGTGTTTTGGGGCATCGGCAACACAGGCCGCACAACGGCGGACCCAATCGGTGGCGACCCGGTGGGCGGGTGGGGCGATCCGGTCCGTCACGGCCCGGGGGCGGGAGCATAGGGAGGCCGCGCCGCCCGGCCAAGCCCGACCCGCGTTCCGAAAACTGCGGAAGCTGGGAGATTTCATCGTGTTGTTCCGGATTTTCACTGGCTTCGCGGGCCCGAAAAATCCGAACAACTCCTCTAGGTGGATCGTCAGCAACCGTACTAGGCGATCCGAGGGGGTTTTGAGGGGGGGACTCACATGCATGCAATGCTGCGCCGCGGCCGACCCGCGGCCCAAAAGAAACCACGCCTGCTGGTCGTTGCGTCGCTCGTCACCTTGACGGCGGTGCTTTCGGCGACGAGCGGTTCGGCCGCCACGCGGGAGCCGCCGGCTGTCGCCGGAGAAGTCTGCGGAGTTCAGGCTGGCACCGACTGGGGCAGTTCCAGCCGCCATGCCCGCCGGCGGGCGGTCGAGGCCCTGCCGTTGGACCGGATGGCCCCCGGCGACCGCGAGGCGATCGAGGTCGCCCTCGCAGCCACGACGCTCTATCGCCGCCTGCCTGTCGAACTGTTTGCCTGCGATGCCGACCTTCTCAGCTTTGCCCTCGACAAGCCCGAGGCGATCGTCGACATCTGGCGGCTTTTGGGGATCAGCCGGCTGTCGCTCGATCCGGCCGGCCCGAACCAGTGGCGACTGTCTGACGGGTATGGCACGGTCGGCCTTCTCAGGCTGGCCCATCGGGAACGGCGGCCGGAGGGGGGCATGCTGGTCTTCCGTGGGCGGGGGGCTTATACGGGGCCGCTCTCCCCGAAGAATCTGACTGGCAGTTGCGTGCTCATGGTTCGCTATCGGGCCGCTGAACCGACGGTCGACGGACGTCAGCGGCAGGCGGTGCAGATCGACGCGTTTCTCGACATGGACGGCATCGGCCTGGAGATCGTCACCCGCACCCTGCAGCCGCTGATCGCCCGCTCGGCTGCTGCCAATTTGCATGAAATCTGTTTGTTCATGGCGAGGCTTTCGGAGGCAGCCACCGCCAACCCTGCAGGGGTCGCCGCCCTGGCTCGGCGGCTGCCCCGCACAGCCCTGGCCGACCAGCAGACCCTGGCGACGATCGCCCATGCCTCGGCCCGCCGGCAACCGCCGAAGCTCGCTGTCCAATTGACCGAAAACGATGGCAATGACGCCGCCGAGCAACTCTCGGTCGATCTGGCTGCCCGCTGGCTGAAGAGCGACGAGCTCGACGCCGTCAAACGGCGGTGAGATCGTGGCAGCGACCACCGGTGAATTGTCACCATTATCCCGCACTGCCACCCGGCGACAGGATGTCGCCAATGAGCACCAGCGGGCGGAAGCCCGCGAAGGAAAAGCCGACACGATGTCGGCGTTTTCCGTGAAACAGCTGTCGCCAAAGAGCACCAGCGGGCGGAGGCCCGCGAAGGAAAAGCCGACACGACGTCGGCGTTTTCCGTCAAGCAAGCCAAGCCCAACCGGCGGAAAGTCACGAACCTTGGCTTCGCGGCATTCCGCCCCAGGACAGTCGGGCACGATGTCCGAGCTTTTCGTGAAACGAACCAGCCAGCCGCTCAAGCACTGCATCACTCAGCAGGCTGCGAACCTCGGTGACCGCCGCTGCAAAAGCCTCGCCCCGAGCCTGTCGCGACAGCGGCCGGCTTTCGGCGTTGCCGATCCCGTCAAAGCCGAAGGCGGCCCAGCCGCGATCAGCAACCTGGCCCCCGCTGGTCAGCCGGTGGACAGCGCCGCTGACATGCTCGGCAACGATGATTGTCTCATCGCCGATCGTCTCGGCAGCCCGCGCGACCCAGGCTTGATGGACCGGCAGTCCGGCGACCGCTTGCTCCACGAGTGTTTCGATCGCCGGGAACGCCTGCGGCCCGGCGACGGGAAGATCCTTCATCGGCTCAGCGGCCGCCTCATCGAGCCGCACCGAGCCGAGAGTCGTCGCCGGATCGGCAAAGTCGTGGACCGAAACCTCTGACGCCGAGACTCCCACCAGCTGGCCGGCAATCTTCACCGCCCGATCGACGCTGGTGTCATGGTCGATGGTGCCGAGGCTGTCGATGCCGCCGACGATGTCAAAGGCGAGGACCTCAAGCTGCTGCGTCGGTGGCGTCCAGGCCGGCGGCAGCCAAATATCCGCTGCGACCGTCAGCGACGCGATGCTGATCTCTCCCTGGGGTACTGCCGGACTTGGAAGTGCGACCCCGTCGTCCGCGAGGATCGGTAGGTCGAAGGGACTCCGCCAGTCAAATTGTCCGTCCGTCGTCACCGGGATGGTGATCACCCCTTCGTCCGGGAAATAGCCAAACGCCAGGTGATCCCCGTCGCCCCGTCGCCAGCGGCTGCCGGTGATTGCCGTACTGGTGCTGCGGCCGCCGGCCAGCGTATGCCGATGCAGCAGCGCTGGACTGGCGGGGTTGGTGACGTCAAAGATCGAAACCTGCAGGCCTTGAAAGAAACCAGTCGCGTCGTCAGCGTCACGGCCGATCGTCAACAGGTGGTTTTCATCGAGCGGCTGAATGTGGTCGGAGAAGCCGGACACTTTGAGCTCCCCGAGCAGGGTCGGCGCCGTCGGCGTCGAAAGATCGACGACGAACAGGGGATCGACCCGCCGAAACGTGACGAAGTAAGCGCGATCACCCACGAACCGCACCGAGTAAAGGTCTTCCCGCGGGGCGAGGCCGGCAATGCTGCCGACCACGACCAGGCTGTCCCCTTGCTGTTCAAGCACCCGCACGCCGCTGCCCTCACCCCACATCTCGACAACCACCCGCAGGAAGCCGTCTTGCTCGTCGGCGGCGAACTGGTTGAGGACGCGGCCGCCAAAAGTGCCCTGGGCACCGAGCGACACCGTCGGCCCGCCCGCTTGCTCGACGCCGAAGCCGACCTTTGTCACGGTTGTGACGGGCCGCAGCTGCTGCCGCCACAGCGGGACGATTGAGTCGGCGGACGCTCCGGTCTGATGGCCGTCAATCACATAGAGATCATCCGCCGTCGCGAAGACCTCAACTGTTCCGCTGGTCAACAGGCCCACGCTTGCTGCCGGCTGCGGCTGCTCGCCGGTCACATCGACGGCGGTGATGGTTGTCAGCCGTCGCACCATACCCGGCTCAGGCACAGCGATGGCCGTCGGCTCAACCAGGGCCGCAACAGCGAACGGATTGCCGTCGGCGTCAACCTGATAGACCTGCGGCGTCATCGCCTCGACCAACGGCCGCCGAATCCGCTCAGCGTAGGCCTCGGCCGTTTCATAGCGGCCACTCGGTGTCGGGAGTTCCGGCCACCAGAGCAGACCTGAGAAGCGTTCACCCAGCACAGCCGGCCGGCGAGCCGTGGCGGGTTCCGGCGACGCCACGGTCGGCTGCGGCTCGGCTTCGCCCGGAATCACGTCCGGCAGGGGAAACGAGAGCCGATGATTCAGCACCAGCCGCAACTCGCCGTCAACCATCCGGGATGACACCAACTCGCCGTCCAACGTCGTTCGGGTCACCACCGACACAGAGCTTGGGTCGGTGACGTCAAGTACGGTTACCGTTGTCTGGGCCCGGTGGACCGCCGGGGGATGGATTCCAGGCAGCGTCAGCGGCGGGTTTTCGGCGATCGTGAAGGCGTGGGCCCGCGAGACGATCGTCAGCCGGTTGTCAGACAGGTACATGCCGGTGATCCGGCCCTGCCCCTCGAGGCTGATCTGGCTGACCAGTTCGGGGGCCGCTGCAGCAAAGCCGCGGACAACCGAAAGCCGTCCCGCGGTCAACGCATAGAGTGTGTCGCCAGACACCTCAACCAGATCGGCCTCATCGACGCCGACAATCTGGGTGTTGGTGGTCGATGACCCGAGGCTCTCTCCCGCCCCGTCGCTCACATTGGTGATCGCGACATCGGGTCCGTCAGCCCCCGGGACGATCGAAGGGCGATCATCGCGGAGGACTGGGTCGCCGCCGAACTGAAGATCGATTTCCCCGTGCCACCAGGGGGAGGCAGGCTTTCCGAACAGATGCCGCCACCGCGTGACCGCCTGTCCGACCAGCCAGTCGGCATAGGCGTCCGCTGACTCGAAGGTGCCAAGTCCAGCCCCGACCTCAGCGACGGCAGCCGGTGGCTCGGGCAGGCCGGCGGCGTCTTGCTCGCCGGACAACGGGTCGTTGCCGGTGAGCATCGTTCGCCGCTCGAGCGTCTCCGGACACCGGCAGCCATGCCGCTGTCTGGAAAGCCGACGCCGAAACACCCGCCGCCGGCGGGCAGAAGAAGTTGACAGGGGCATCGGAGCGTCCTTTGACAATCGTGACATCACCCGAGAGAGACTGCCTGCCGGCCACGTTCATGCGGGCAG
>Ga0180431_10009155_pt1 | contig 11243 bp, 10 predicted proteins | sample SS_ome_11_FD_132459 | JGI IMG/M metagenome (GOLD analysis project Ga0180431, IMG submission 132459) | Hypersaline lake sediment archaeal communities from the Salton Sea, California, USA - SS_1_MS_1 metaG | ecosystem: Environmental > Aquatic > Non-marine Saline and Alkaline > Hypersaline >...
CGCTTGTCAAATAACGCATCTTGGTTTAAGATAATTTCAGCGTTTCGTTTCGGGATGGCGAAGCTGAACGCGCTGGATGATATTGAGCGTCTGGTACAGAAGACACGCCCGGTAGAGCACCAGCCGGGAACTACCAACCAGCTTTATGCCAAGGCAATCCAGGACATTGACCAGGCATGTGATAACGCCAGTATAAAGAGGGTAAAGCAGGAGTACATCGAGAAACTACTGAGTGCCAATAAAAACGGCAATGCCAGACCGCTCATAGTGGGTATTACCGGTGAGTTTTACGTAGTACTTGAGCCTTTCTCCAATCTGGACATAGAGGTTGAGCTGGGCAAGCTCGGGGTAGAGGTGAGGCGGTCGACCTTTATCTCCGAGTGGACGAAATTCAGCTGGTTCTTAAATCCGCTGGGGGTCAATGAAAAAGACAGGATACACCAGGCAGCCATGCCTTACCTTAAACGAGACATTGGTGGTGATGGCTGGGAATCGGTCGGGGAAAAGGTGCTCCATGCCAAAGAATATGACGGCATTGTGCACCTAGCACCGTTTACCTGTATGCCGGAGATAATTGCCCAGAACATAATGCCAACCACCAGAGAAACTATTCCGGTGCTGACCATTCTCTGTGATGAACAGTTAGCCAAGCCGGGAATGTTGACCAGGCTGGAAGCATTTGTTGATTTACTGGAACGGAGAAGGCGGACCGCAAATAAAGCGCAATGAGACGAAATCTGAGGAGAGTCAATGAAAGTCTATCTGGGAATTGATGTTGGGTCGGTTACTACCAAGATTGCGGCGCTCAACCAGGATGATGAACTGATTGCCCATTGCTATATTCCCACTGAAGGCAAACCCATCACGATAATACAACAAGGCTTGAAACAAATAAAGCAGCAGTTGCCGGCTGACACCGAAATTAGCGGCGTGGCTACTACGGGGAGCGCCCGTTACCTCGCCGGGGTCATTGTGGGTGCCGACCTGGTTAAGAATGAGATTACCTGCCATGCGGTAGCCGCCTTGCAGCGAATTCCTGAAGTGCAGACCATTATTGAAATCGGAGGACAGGACAGCAAAATCATCATTATTCGAGATAAAGTAGTTACTGATTTCGGCATGAATACCGTGTGCGCCGCCGGCACCGGAAGCTTCCTTGACCACCAGGCGTTGAGACTCAATATGAGCATCGAAGATTTCACCCGGCAGGCGTTGAAGAGTGACACACCGGTCCGGATTGCCGGCCGCTGTACCGTTTTTGCCGAATCAGACATGGTCCATAAACAGCAAATGGGGCACCGGATTGAAAACATTATCTACGGTCTCTGCCAGGCGCTGGTACGCAACTATCTCAATAATGTCGGCACCGGCAAGGAAATACTACCCCCGATTGCTTTTCAGGGCGGGGTTGCCTTTAATAGCGGCATCGTCAGAGCCCTTGAAGAAGAACTGAACACCACCATTATCGTACCACCCCATCACGAGGTCATGGGAGCCATAGGGGCGGCTCTGCTCGCCCACGAAAAGGTGGTGGAATCCAGCAACGGCAGCCATTTCAAAGGGTTCGGCATAAGCGACGTGCACTATCAAACTTCATCATTTGAATGCAAATCCTGCCCGAATCTATGCGAGATTGCCCAGCTTTCAATCAATGGGAAGGTTCTTGCCCGCTGGGGTGGACGCTGTGACCTCTGGGAAAGAAGTCTCAGTGGTCAGCAATCTTGACCAGAGGTAAGCGATGATAATTGCCGTTGATGCTGCTGGCGGGGATTACGCCCCGCATGAAATTGTCAAGGGAGCCATAAAAGCCTCTCAGGAATACGGGGTTGAAATTGCCCTGGTAGGCAGGAGAGCCGTGCTTCACGTACTATTAGGGCGTGCCCGGCACAAACCCGGTATCAGTATCGTGGAAGCAACCCAGACAATTGGTCCCTACGAATCACCGATGAAGGCGCTGCGCAACAAGCCAAAATCATCGATCGTGGTCGGCATTAATCTGGTCAGGGAAGGCAAGGCGGCAGCATTTGTCTCCGCCGGCAATACCGGCGCAGTATTCGGTGCTGCCCTGGTCAACCTGGGTAAGACAAATGGTATTGAAAGACCGGCTATCGGCTGTTTCCTGGATACCATCGGCTCTAACCCTGCGCTGCTGGTCGATGCCGGCGCCAATGCTGAGTGCCGCCCCAAGCATCTGGTTGAATTTGCCAGATTAGGCTCCATTTACAGTAGTAATATCCTTAGGATTGACTCACCCCGCGTTGCCCTTCTCAATAACGGTGGAGAGGAAACCAAGGGTAACAGTCTGTCCCAGGAAAGCTATCAACTCCTTAAACAGACGAAGGAGATAAACTTCATCGGTAATATAGAAGGTCAGGATATCCTGCAAAAGTCCGCCGATGTTATCGTTACCGACGGCTTTACCGGCAACATAGTACTCAAAACCATTGAAGGCCTTAGCGATAACTTTCTCACTTCGGCAAAGCAAATAGGGCATGTCTTTTCCAGTCTCTGTCATCTCCGCGGGCGTGACATGCTCCGCGATATCGGACTGGGTTCACTGGTCAAAAAGATGGATTACACGGAGTACGGCGGAGCCTGCCTCCTCGGTATCCAGGGCAATGTAATCATCGCCCACGGGCGCAGTCAGTCGAAAGCGATTAAGAATGCCATCGGCCTTGCCCGAGAGACGGTTGAGCGAAGCACGGTACAGAAAATAAAGGAGGAAACGCATGAGCAAGCCAATTGATATTGATGACAGTAATTTTGAGGAAATTGTCTCGAAGGCAAAGACACCGGTACTGATTGACTTCTGGGCGCCCTGGTGTGCACCATGCAAGATGGTGGCTCCAGTGGTAGAGGAACTGTCAGCAGAATACGAAGGCAAGGTAAGCTTTGGCAAGGTCAATGTAGACGAGGCGCCGAAGATTGCTGTTAAATACGGGATTATGAGCATTCCCACCCTGATTGTTTTTAAAGACGGACAGCCGGTTTCCAATATAGTCGGCTACAGGCCAAAAGCCCAGTTAAAGGAAAGCCTGGACGCTGCGCTTGGTTGAGCATAGCATGCACGTTATCATTATCGACGATACCAGTATTGAATCCTGCGAGGCTTACTGCGGAGTTGATTGGTCTGCGGAAGAAAACATTAAACTGGCCGGTCAACGAATCACCGAACGGTTCAGCGACAGGATAGAAGTGCAGTATATTGACCTCTCCAAGTCGTACTTCGAAAAGCAGGCCCGACAATGGCAAAGCAAGATAAAGACAGAACATTTGAACCTGCCGCTGCTGGTTATCAACGGGCGGGTGCGGATTTCCGGTCAGTTTGACGTCCGTATGCTACTGGATAGTATCGATGCCGAGCGAGAAATTACATATAAAGGTGATACCAATGGACAATAGCGCTGGAAAAGAATACGAGGTAATAATCATTGGCGGTGGCCCTGCCGGGCTCTCCGCCGCAATCTACACCTCGAGGGCACGGCTGAGCAGCCTGCTTATAGAGCGAGGCATAGTAGGCGGGCAAATCATCAATGCCGAGCTGGTGGAGAACTATCCGGGGTTCCCGGAAGGTATCAGTGGCATAGAACTGACCCAGCTCATGCACCAGCAGGCGACCAAATATGGACTGGCAACGGTAGTCAATGAGGTTACCGGCATTCGGCTAAACGGAGAGCAGAAAATTATCCGGACCACTGGCGGTGATTACCCCGCCGGAGCCGTCATCATCGCCAACGGTTCTGAGCGACAAAAGCTTGGTATACCGGGGGAGGCCGAGTTCACCGGCAGAGGAGTATCCTATTGTGCCACCTGTGACGCTGCCTTTTTCCGGGAAATGACCGTGGCCGTGGTCGGCGGTGGCAATTCCGCCCTTACCGAAGCCATCCACCTCAGCCGGTTTGCCTCCAGGGTCGTGGTAATACACCGTCGCGACCAGCTTCGGGCTACCCGGATTGTGCAGGAAAAAGCCATGGCTCTACCCAATATGGAATTCTTGTGGGATACCGTGGTCGAATCAATCGAAGGCGATGATTTCGTGCAATATCTCAAAGTACGCAACGTGAAGTCCGGGCAGCAGACCAGGCTGGATGTATCCGGCTTCTTCATCTCGATTGGCATTAAGCCCAATACCGGTTACCTGAAGGATTTAATCCCGATGGATGCCGCCGGTGCTGTCATTACCAACGACCGTATGGAAACTGAGATACCCGGCATTTTTGCCGCCGGTGACATACGGCATAACTCAGTGTGGCAGGTTATTGCTGCTGCCGGCGACGGGGCTATTGCCGCCATCGCTGCCGAAAAATACCTCACCGGATAATATTTAATAAAAATTCCCTTCACCAATTTAGTAAAGTGAAGTATAATTATTAGCAAAGGAGAGTTCTGTGAAGGTTGTTTTTTTAGAGGACGTACCCAACATTGCTGAAGTTGGTCAGATAAAGGATGTATCTGACGGCTACGCCCGGCACTATCTCATACCCAAAAAGCTGGCGGTGTTAGCCAATTCCGCTGCCTCCAATATCCTGGAAGCACAGCTAAAGAAGAAAGCCAAGCAACTGGCGCAAACCGAAGCGGAAATGACCAAGGTCGCCCAGCAGCTTAAGGGCAAGGAGCTTGTCCTTAAAGCCAAGGTAGGTGCCAAGGAACGCTTGTACGGCTCGATTACCAGTACCGATATTGCTGACGGAATACGTGACCAACTTGGGCTGGACATCGATAAAAGAAAGATAGAACTCGCCGAGCCGATACGTGAACTCGGCAGCTATGACGTAAGCATCAAGCTATTTAAAGACATCTCGCCGCAGATAAAGGTTACCGTGGCGGCAGAGGAAATTGTCACCGAAGAAAAGAAAGAAATTGCGGAAAAGAAGCCAGGCAAAGCTGAGAAGAAAACCGGGGTAAAGGAAGAAGCAGAAGAAAAGACAGAAACGGCAGAGGCTGAGGAGAGCGACCAGGTTGTATAATGAGAAGCTACCGCCGCATGACCCGGATGCTGAAGAAGCCGTAATCGGCTCGTTGCTTATTGATGGTAACGCGATCTATAAAGTTGCCTCGCTGGTGCAGTCATCGGATTTCTATTATGAGCCGAACCAGTTAATCTACAGTGCCTGTTATTCGTTATACCAGCGCAACGATGCCATCAATCAGATAACGGTCGCTCAGGAATTGGCCCGGCAGAACAAGCTGGAACCATGCGGTGGCGCCGCCCACCTGAGCCACCTGATAGCCATCTGCCCCACATCCCTCGACATTGAGCACTATGCTCAAATTGTCTATCGGCTGTCGACAATGCGTAACCTGATAACGGCTGCCGACAAGATTGCCGCCCTGGGTCATGAGGCTGGCCCGAACGTCGATGAGAGCCTCAACAAGGCGGAGGACATCCTGTTCCGCCTGCGCCATGGCCAAAGCTCACGTGACTTCGTCCACATCCGGCATGTGCTGGATAAATACTTCGAGCCGGTCAGTCCGGACGACATGGAAGCTTCCCTGACAGGTCAAGCACCATACGTGCTCTCCAACTTTACCGGCCTGGACGAATTCCTGGGCGGCTTTCAGCGCTCTGACCTGATAATCGTCGCCGGCAGACCCAGCATGGGTAAGACCAGCCTAGCGCTTAATATCGCCCGAAACGCTGCCGTCGAGCAAAAGGCATGCGTGGCACTGTTCAGTCTGGAGATGGCACGGGACTCGCTGGTCTTGCGCCTGCTTTCCAGTGAATCCGGGGTTAATGCCCGGCGGGTACGGCTGGGGTCCCACAGCGAGGACGACGAAAGAAAAATCATGGACGCCATTGGTGTCCTTTCGGAATCAGCCATTTACCTTGATGACTCGCCTCAGCTAAGGGTGGTAGAAATGCGCAGTAAAGCCCGCCGTCTCCACTTTGAACGGGGTATCGACATGATTATCGTTGACTATCTGCAATTGCTTCAGGGAGAAGGCAGAAATGAAAACCGCGTGCAGGAGATTGGCTATATCTCCCGTTCACTTAAGGCATTGGCCCGTGAACTTAATGTGTCGGTGATTGCCGTATCCCAGCTCAGTAGAGCGGTAGAATGGCGGGCATCGCACATGCCCCAGCTCTCTGACCTGCGGGAAAGTGGTAGTATCGAACAGGATGCTGACGTGGTAATGTTTATCTACCGTGATGAATACTACTACAACGAAGAGGAATGGCAGAACCAGCACCCGGATAGAGAATATCCGCGAGAAGAGGCAGACGTAATTATCGCCAAACACCGTAATGGCCCCACCGGCCAGGTCAAGCTGCGTTTCCGCCACAACCTGGCCCGCTTTGACAATATCGGCAGTGCTGAGCCAAGGTTAATATGAAGCAGTTTAACGGTTTTCCCGCCAGGATGGAGTTTGCCGCTATACCCAGACTCTTCTTCAGTGCCTTGCTGCCGGAAATAAATGACATGGCAGAGTTGAAGACGAGCCTGCACGTGATGGCAGCGCTGTACCGGAAACGGGGGTATCCCCGCGTGGTCACCCTGGGAGAATTGCTGGATAATGCCAGCCTGATGAACAGCCTTAAAAGCTTTGCCAAGCCACCGGATGAAGTCCTGCGTGGTGCGCTGAAGCTGGCTACCGAGCGGGGTACATTCCTCCATATTGCGATGGAGAGAGACGCAGCGGGCGAGGATGTCTATCTCCTTAACGATGAGTCCGGACGGCAGGTCGCCGCCAGGATTCAAAGCGGTGAGGTCAAGATACCCGGCTTTAAACCGGTAGCACCGCGATACGTGGAAGCCGGGGAGCCGCCCAACATTTTTACCCTTTACGAACAGAACATCGGGCTACTCACTCCTATAATTGCCGATGAACTGCGCGAGGCAGAAAAGCTTTACCCGGAAAATTGGATTGTCGATGCCATCAAAGAAGCGACCTTGCTTAACAAGCGTAACATACGATACATTATGAAGATTCTGCAGCGCTGGTCTTCAGAAGGCAAAAGTGATGGAGCATATCAGCGAGATTCTAAAAAGGGCACAGATAAATACTTCAAGCAAAAATACGGGCACATGGTCCAGCGATGACGAGAAATCCCCGGCAAACCCGGACTGTCCCCTTTGCCAGGGAGCTGGCTTCGTCCACCCGCTGCTGCCCACAGGAAAGCCTGACTACACTCAGGTTATTCCCTGCGACTGCGTAAAAAAGGTAGTAGACAAAGAACGCCAGGATCGCTTGGAACTGTACAGCAACCTGGGCTTTTTGACCCGCTTCACCTTCGATAAGCTGCAGCCCCGGGGCATGAGTCAGAACCCTCAATACCAGGAGCAATTCAATCGCGCCTATGAAGCCGCCAAATCCTTTGCCGCCGAACCGAAAGGTTGGTTCATCTTAAGCGGGCCCAGTGGTTGCGGCAAGACCCACCTTGCCGCCGCTATTGCCAACGAGTGCCGTCGTCAGGGTTTCCCGGTTTTGTACCAGACCACGCCCGACCTGCTTGACCACCTGCGCGCCACTTTTTTGCCGGGGAGCGAAGTCCCCTACGATTATTTCTTCGATAAGGTCCGCAACGCTCCATTGCTAATACTGGATGATCTGGGCGCTCAAACCGTCACACCCTGGTCTAACGAAAAGCTTGACCAGCTCCTGACCTACCGCTTCAATAGTGAGTTACCTACCGCTATAGTTACCATCCAGTCACTTGACCAGCTCGATGACAGGCTGCGCACCCGCCTGACCAATTCAGCAATATGCCAGATGCACACTATCGAAGAAGAGACAGCTTCGTCAGTATACCAGTGGGGACCGGAGTTTGCCGCCCAGAGGAGGATGACCTTCGCCAGTTTCGACTGGCGGCGGGTCAACCTGCCGGCGGAACAACGCGAGAACCTGGAGACTGCCTATCGCCTGGCTCTTGATTTTGCCGGCTCGCCGGAAGGCTGGCTGGTACTCCAGGGAGTAAACGGCTGTGGCAAGACTCATCTGGCATCCGCAATTGTAAACTCGCGCTACCAGGCTAATCAGCCGGCTCTTTTCGTGGTGGTACCCGAGTTTCTTGACCACCTGCGCTACACCTTCAGCCCGGAAAGCAAGGTATCCTATGACCAGCTTTTCGAGAGTGTCAAGAAAGCCCCGCTTCTGGTGCTGGATGACTTCGGCGAACAATCAACCACTCCCTGGGCACAGGAGAAGCTCTACCAGGTAATCAACTATCGCTATAATGCGCTGCTGCCCACTGTCATCACCACCGTCTGCTCCCTGGACGAGATTGAGGGGCGGGTTGGTTCCAGGCTGATTGATAACAAGCTCAGCACCTTTTTCCACATCACTGTACCTGACTACCGCGGTGACCTGTATTCCGGCCGCAGAAAAGCATCACCCAAAAATAGAAAAAACCGGTAATACGAAACCCTCTTCACAGACTATGTTACGGTGCATCAGGCACCTATTACGACCTCTCACCATAACCCCGGCCGGGCTACGGGGCATTCACCCGATATACCAGCCGAATTCCCTTCCCGGAATCTTCTCCAGCCAAACAGGCGTTATTCAGTATAATTTGACTTTTCATTCAACACAATGCAAGCCACATTATAAATATGACAAAATGGTATTATTTTGGTCAAATAACGCTTGACTTTTTATTCAACATTATATATAATCATTCAAATACTGCACCCCCGGGGTCTTTAGTCATGAATGAAGCGAAAAAATTCGGGATAAGGTTAAGGGAATTAAGAGTCAAAGCCGGCATGACGCTGCGGGAACTTGCCAATGCAGTCAACATTGACTTCACCTACCTGAGCAAGATCGAAAATGGCATAATGCCTCCCCCCAGCGAAAAGGTACTACTGCAACTGGCTGAAGCCCTTAATACCGACCAAGATGAACTGCTCACTTTAGCCGGCAGAATACCGCCCGATATCGCTGAAATCCTGAAAGACCCGGAGGCATTGGCCATGCTACGCTCGAAGCATGTCCAAAAGAAGAGTGAACCATCGGGCTGGAAAGGGGTTAAAATGCCAAGACCATCAGCTACGCTAAAAACGTTATACCGGGTGGCTATCCCGCTCATTCTGGTCATCGCCGTGGCTACCTCATTGTGGTTTGCCACCCCAACCAAGGCACTCACCATAGACTATCCAACGCTTCCCAGCGGAAATGTCGGCAGTACTCACTCCGGTCAGGTAGTGATTACCATTGAAGATAATGAGCATCTGCCGGTACAGAGTATTAATATGGAGATTTACAATGTAGCTGACTCCACCAAGAAGGCGACCTGTACCTACCTGCCCACAACCGCTACCACCAAGAACTATTCTAGCGCTCAGACCGGTAACGGTGGCGCAGTCGCGGTTACTGCCACAACCGGTTTTGGCTGGCAGTACGTAACCAAGGCGGGTTATGCCGACTGGAAAGGGTCCGCCTATACCTGGCTTCCCATGGCCGGTTACGGCTACGCCTATAGCCCCGGCTCAGTCTCGATAACCTATGACATAACCTGGTCGTCACCTTCGGGATGGCCCAGCGGCGACTATAAAATCAAAACCGAGATTATCGCCAACGGTAATACCTTTACCGAGTATAGCGGCTCGTTCACCCTTGTTGCCGCCACCGGCGGTGGCTCAGTGCCGGCGACTAAGCCAGGAGCCACCAATGTTACCAATGCGGTTAATATGCACGGTGAATTCAACCAGACGGTGACGGCAACATCCGCCGATGGAAACATCTCAATGACCATTAACAGGGGTACCACCGGCAAGGACAAACATGGACAGACACTTAGAGAAATACTCATAGTACCGTCAAGCACACCGCCGGCGCCGCCACCACAGGCGAATATCATCGGTCTGCCCTATAATTTCGGGCCTGACGGAGCCACTTTCGACCCGCCGATTACCATTACGTTTACCTATGACCCGGCGACAATTCCCGAAGGGGTTGAGCCCGGTGACCTGGTTATTGCCTTCTGGGATGAGAATACCAATCAGTGGGTCAAACTGGATAACATCGTTGTCGACCCGGTCTCTCATACCATCAGCGGAGAAACCAGCCACTTCACCACCTTCTCGGTCATCGCCCATACCGGTCCCGCCGGGTTTACCTTCAGTCAGCTTAACGTTACCCCCACCGATGCCACGGCTGGAGACATGGTTACCATTGAGGTCACCGTAACCAACACCGGCGACCTTAACGGCGATTGCGAAGTAATTCTTAAAATTGGTGACGAGGTATCCGAAGTCAGGCAGGTAACGGTGGCCGGACACAGTAGCCAGCAGGTAAGCTTCACCACCACCATGGCTGATGCGGGAAGCTACACGGTGGACGTGAACGGGTTAGCCGGCACCATGACCGTTTTACCGGCAGCGGGCCCCGCACCAGAACCCACAACCCCACCGTCTCCACCGGTACAACCGGCCCCGGCACCACCAGCCCCGGCTCCGGAACCACCAACCCCGGCGCCAACAGTGCCAGCACCGGTGCCACCATCGGTAACACCAGAGCCATCACCGGAGGCACAAGCGTTTAACTGGTGGTATGTCGGCGGCGGTATTATCGGCGCTATCATATTGATTACCATTGTTACCATGCTGGTGGTACGCCGCAGAGAATAGTCATAATTTCTCATCCATTCAAACTCGCAAAGCGGGGGGCTGCTAAGTAGCAGCCCCCCGCTTTATTCGTTCATGATGGTATCTACCAATATCCTTGGAACAGATAACCATAGATTTTTTGGTTAGTTACCTATATACTATAGTATAATGACCAATGTACTATAGTATCATTTCATCTATCATCCGGTCACCTGAGGTTACGTGAAACTAGCGCTATCACACAAGAATGCCTATACCTGGCCGGGGCTCAGCCTGCTCATCGCCGGTATAATACTATCCTCGTCAGCATATTTTATCCTTAACCTCATCTGGTTAACCGCCCTGGGCATCTGCATGCTGATATTATCGTTTATTTTACTGACTCTGGGACGAACAGTGCCCAGGCTGTCACCTGAAGTGTGTAGCCTTCTCCTCGAAACCGGTGTCGACAATATTGCCTCCATTGCGGAAGAGATTGGACTCAGGTCCAAGGCTCTCTATCTCCCCGCCTCACTTACCAGTGACCAGCCACAGGCACTCGTTCCGCTTCATTCAAACTCGTCATTGCCCACTATCGATAAAACCCTGCCCCGACGTTTTATCGTCCGCTACGGGAACCAACCGGACGACGTTGGACTGCTCATATCAACGATTGGAAGTACCGCCATTACCATGCTTGAATCAAAACCGGGA